>JAABUW010000970.1_pt1 | contig 51669 bp, 84 predicted proteins | sample 5560081 | NCBI WGS metagenome assembly JAABUW01 (sample SAMN10711882, study PRJNA513363) | rock metagenome | isolation source: Antarctica rocks | place: Antarctica: Victoria Land, Knobhead sud | reverse complement strand
GCACGCCCCCCCCCCCACCCCCCCAGGTCCGACCGCCGTCACGCTGTCATTGATGCGAAGCGTTTTGGTTTTCCGCGAAGCGTTTTGGATCAAACCTTCACAATGCGCAAGCTGGGGCTGCAGCAGCACAGAGCTGGGCAAGAGCGTGTTGCACGGAGTCTGGCCTGAGCACCATTGATGTCACGTTCACAAATACAAATCCAATAACCAGATCCCATTCAGTGCAATCTCTGCCTGCAGGCTGGGGCCGCAACAGCGTAGAGCACGGCAAGAGCCCGCTGCGCGCCGCGACGCGGGAGCTGCTGCAGGGGGGGCTGGGCCGGCCGCTGCCGTTCAAGGAGCCGCGCGAGAACGCGGGCCGCTTCAACGTGCGCCTGCACAGCCTGTTCGCCTGGCTCGCCACCGGCGGCTGCAACTGGGCGTGAGGATCGGGGGGTTGGGAGCGCGGCGGCGGCGGCGGCGGTGACTGCGTCTGTTTGCCTGGCTCGCCACCGGCGGCTGCAGCTGGGCCTGACGGCATGTGGGGGATGCGGGCGCGGCCATAGACGCAGGCACGGGGGGACACGCGGCTTTCGGGATGTCAGCTAGGAGCAGAAGCGGCAGTCAGCAGCTGCGGCGGCAACGGCGGCGTTGGCAGCAGTGGCGGCAGCGGCAGCTTGACAGTCATTTGGGTGCAACCGCGGCTGGGCATTGGCGATTTCCTCGGCTTGCTCGCCGGCGACCAATGATGACGCCTTAGAGGAGCAGCCCTGCCGCCGCAGAGCCTCCAACGGAATCTACAGAGCGGCCTGAAGGGCCAACCTATGCACCTGTCATGATGCGTGCACATCCAGTATGTATGCGCTGCGGCACGCGCATGTTTTCCGAGTCGTTTAGTGACAGCAAGTGGACATCGGAGGTCGGCTCTGGGTAGTCGGCAGGAGCATCGTTAGGGTGGAATCTGCGCCACAGATGTCCTGACAATTTTGAGAGCCAGCTTCCAGGTGTGCAGATTCTGCAGATTCACTGGACATATGCAGACATTTTGTTCCAGATTGTTTGCAGACAGTCTCGATGTTCAACACGGCAAATCTGATCCATCACAGCACGAATTGAGGCATGCCGCAATTGCCCCCCAGCCTGGACAGCCTATGGCGTCGCATGATGCTTCCTCGCTTGCTCCATGAGGTTGATGGCCGAAATGGAGAGTTGTTCGTTTCCGCCTGCCACTGGCACGCCAGCTCCTTGAGACGGCTGCATCTCATCGCGCTGCTTGCATTGGCAGCATCGCAGCCGCCCAGGTCGGCCGGTCCTCAGGTCGGCCGATCTACTGGTTGCACCAGAGCCGGCACCGCCATGGGTTCGGTATGCCGCAGCAGCCTGCTGTCCGCTATGAGCGCTTGATCCTCCCGCATCACCTTTCTTCCCTCCCTCCAGAAAGGAGACTGTGAGGCTACTGCTCGGCAGGCAGCACGATGGGGTCGCCACGGCGCAGTTGCCCGCTGTCAGTGATGACCGCCTCCTCCTCCCGCCCCGCCTGGTTGTCCGGCTTGCCCACCGACAGCTGGTTGATGCGCCACGCCACCTCCCAGCCCTCCACCAGCTCGCCTGCAGTTGTGCGAAATCTGCACATTTCGTGGTATTCAATCCTTTGTAGGTACACGGATACGGAATTGGACGCCACATACGAAATTGGACGCCAGTTTGGCGAGGTCACAATCACGCGCTTGCAGTCGGGACACCAGATTTGAATAAACTCGCTTGCTCACAGAGTGACGCAAGCAACCCTCGCCAAAAGACGGTGTAGTGGCCGTCGGTGTGCAGCTTGCAGTCCCTGGCCTTGGACCTGCTTACTTCTTGTAACACTACAATTTCTGGTGGACGTTCAAAGGGCATTTCAGAGCCTGCTTTGAAGTGTGCTAATGATTGAACGCGCACCAAAGACGGTGTAGTGGCCGTCGTTGTGCGGCTCGGGGCCCATCATGATGGAGAAATGGCTGTCGTTGGTGTCTGCGCCACACCAACAGATCAACGGACACCGCAGGTGCTCCAGTCTACCAGCGGCGCTGCACGTTGCTGGCAGCGTCCAGGATGCGATGCATACAGTACAGCACTCGCGCAGCACAGCACAGCACAGCACAGCACAGCACAGCACAGCACAGCACAGCAGCTACGGCGTTTCCTGGGTGATGTGATGGCGGCAGCACTTGACGCACACGCAGAACGTGTGATTACACGCACCCGGGCCGGCATTGGCAATAGACAGCAGTCCCTTGCGATCGTGCTTCAGCTTCAGGCCGCCTGCGGCACGGGAACGCGATCAGTGTGTTCGGGAGCGATTTGGTAAGACTGGGAGAACTTTCTCTCGCTGATCCAGGGACCCGCAGCCAAATCTGGACACTTCCTCCCTCCTGAAAATATCAACAAAAGCACACTGGTGGTTGCCCACTTGGCTGAGCGTAAAATAAAAGGACTGTGTGTCGCATGCGGGGTACATCAGCCTTCAGGCCTGTCGTATATGCGATCGTTCACATCTTGCTTGATGTGCGCTACAAAACTAAAAACCGAAGTTTTTCAACAGGTAAATAAAATTCAATTACATTGATTTAAAGAATTCTTCGTAGAAGGAATTATATCAACAAAAGCTCACCGGGGTCGTCCTTGAAGGGGCCGCCAAAGACGCTGTCCGTGCCAGCGCCGCCCTGATCAATGAACCTGATTCAGGCATGATTTGCATACCCTCTGCCAAAGGTGATCGATGACAAAATAGCAGAAAAGTGCATCAGGATCACCTCGTGTCTATGCAGGGGCTACTTTGGAGGGCCCCTAATCGGTACTGGCGAGGTAATCCTGTGGCGATCAGAATGGACGCACAGCTGTGGCGCGCTCGCATCGCTTGGCAAAATCTCACCTGTCTATGATGCGGTAGAAGCTCGTCTGCAGCGCAAGGCAGGCAGCACAAGGTTTACTTTGAGTTGTCAGTCCCAGCGCTTTGCTTGGGCGGCATTTGCGTGCCGGCAGGCGAGCAGAGCGCAGAGACGGCAGTGCGTGCCAGTCTGACCTGACAGGCGGCAGGAAGGGACTGACAGCATGAAGGGAACCCTAAACCCTAAAACCCTGCGCACCCCCTTGAAGTGGTAAGGCCGGCCGGCACCCTCGTGGCCCTCCGGCACTAAACCCTGCCAGCACAGAGGTGAACATTGAATGCAGTGTTGCCGGACTGGAAACCCGTGCGAGTTTGAGGGTTCAGGGTTTAAACCCAAGAGTCCCTTCGATAGACCCTGAGCGCAGCTCTGCCTCCTGGCATCCGGTCCCATCCTGGAAAACCCTAAACCCTAGCGCGGTCGGGCAGTCGACCAGGCAACACGGTCGGAGGCGTTGCGGCGGGGCGTCGCCGGACACCCCGGGAAACCAATGTTGGATGCCGTTCACACACATGGGCAACCAATCCTGAACGTTACCTTCTCGCCGGTGAACAGCTGCCGGTAGTTCTCCGCGGCGCGCGGCGACTCGTTAGGGAACAGCACAAACACCATACGCCCAATGGCCTCGCCTGCAAACAAGAAGGAGGTGCGCACTGATTGAAGAAAAAATCTGGTGAACGGAGCAGCCAGACTGTGGCGCAGCTGCGGCAGTGCCGCCCACTCTGCCTTGCGGCAGGATGTTGAGGGACTCCCAAAGGAGACAGGGAATCAGCATGATGTAAGAAATCAGCTTCGCAATCACCCTTGATGGAGACGTCCATGAAGACCAGCGGCAGGTGTTCATTGTTTCTCAGGTCCAGCAGCCGCTGCCGCTCCTTTGTGTTTTCCGCCGCGATGCGCGCTTCCGCCGCCTCCCGCTGCCCGTCGATATATATGACTCCGGCCGTCCACGGCACATCTGCGGCAGCATTTCCCTCAACTGTGACAATTCTCGTGACGCACATGTAGTTATTCAAATTCCGGCAGGAATGCCTGCTTCCGCAGCCTCCCGCTGCCCATCGAGGTACCCAGCGCACAACGTCCACGCAACCTGTGATTCAATCGATTATTCGGTTCGTTCGGATGTAAACCTTGGACGTAGCCAAGTTTAACGTTTACGGAAAATCACAGGGCTGTCAGCCAGGTTGGTCGCAGCCCACGGGCTTCATCAGATCCATGGGGGCCGCCAAGAGGTGATCGAGCCAGCACTGCCGCGCCGGTTTCGGTGTTTCAGGCTCTTTTCCAGTTGTATTTTCAACAGCTTCCAAACCCGCACCAGGACCGCGGCGGCCGGGCGGCTGCGTCAGATCCACGGGGTCTGCCACCAGGTGCTTGAGCCAGCACTGCTGGTGGCGCAGCCCCGCGCCGCAGCCGGCCGGCTTACCACACCAGACCCACAGATTACAGCGCGCGTCGCCGCGGCACTTGTCGCAGCACGACTCTGAGGAATTCTGCGAAGGAAAGGCCACATCATCTATCAATCTTATCATCGAGTATCAACTGTACATGCGTGCGCATACGGCAAGCGTCCGCCTGTGCTGGGCAGCACAACTGCTGTTTTGGGTTGTTCTGGGTTTGTCGCCTACCTTGTATCATAAACACATGAAGAGCACGAGTTGTTTTTGGGGTCTGGAATTTTTGGGTTGTCGAACTTGATTCAGGTATTCACCTCCAGGTCAGAGTGGCCCCATGACCAGGTCCCTCTCATATGCGATGGTTTGAGAAGCGTATTACGCTACGATAGCGTATGTCAGTCGGAGCTCAGCTGAAGATCCTCACCTCCACATCAGAGTGCCCCCAGTTGACCAGGTCTCCCTCGTATTCGGCGTGCTCCTCGCCGTGGCACGTCACCTCGCCGGTTTCTGGCAACAGAGGCAAAAGCTCGGGCCGCATTCCGATCGCGGCGCCGCCACAGACAGGCGTGCATGCCCCCTCGGCAAATGCATCCGATAATGCATTCCAGCGTGGCAGTGAACGCTGCGGAACAGCCCTTGTTGCAGAACCTGCCATCCGCCCACAGCACAGTGTCGCGTGGCTTGTTGTGCAACACACGTGGCATGTGCCGTGACACCTCAACCCGCGCCGCACCTGCGTTCTGTGCATCCCCTTGCTGCGCACCCGCCTCCGCTTGCCCCTCCCGCCGTTCCTCCTGCTGCTGTTCCTGCTTTGGCTGCTCTTGCTGCTGCTGTTGCTGTTGTTGCTGCTGGATCGCAGCGGCATGGGCGTCGGTTTCCAGCGCATCACTTTTCAGCGCAGCTGCCGCGCTGCCGGGCAGGGGCTCAGCGCCATTTGGCACTGGTGCCAATGTTGCTGTCTTATCACCACCGGACATCAGCTGGCTGACGCTGAAATAAACGATGGCCACGCTGCCAAAGAAGCAGATCCAGCGCCATGCGACGTGCTTGCCATGGTGCGGCCGGCGGCGGTCCATGATTGCAAGGCTGTGCGGTCAGGCCGCCATAGCGGGAGCGATTCGTCACATGATCAGCTCGGATGGCGGTGTTGTTGGCTGCAGCTGATGATCCGCAACGCAATCGGGCCGAACAATGGCGGTCTGATCTGGCCTGGATCAGCACCAGAAAAACACCTTTGTCGCGATATTGGCGTAATGTTGCAGCGCTTAGGCGCAATTTGCCTACCAGCAGCAGCTTTGCGAACGGAAACAGCACAGGTGTGGGCAGGGATAATCTAGATCATGCGCTTGCATAAGCTAATACAAGCATGATGCCGGATACGCAGGCGACCGTCACGCCACCACAACCCGTCCTGTGCAAAGCATCTGTGACTGTACGTTCCATCCTCGCCAGAGCTTCGCAGGCTGCATGTAACTGGTGCTATCAGGAGACGATACACCTCAGATCACCCTGACCTTGCCAGTCAACGATTGCAGTGCTGACACCTGCTTCAGGGTTCATTCAACTGTGCATTCAGACTGGGAATGATCAGTCCCATCGCGCTGCATCGCTCAAATCACAGCACACCAACGCAACCAGCAGCCGCAGTTGCGCCGAGCCGCGCGGCACTGCCCAGCAGTTTGACGCGTCGGACGCCCACACGGGCAATCACTCGTCGGAGGCGCATTCGATTTGTTCACGCAGCTGCTGCGCAGACATCACACCAGGCGAGCGGCAATGTGCGCCAGCTGAGCGTGGTGTGCATGCTGAGAGCGGGCCACAGTTCTCATCTCATGCCACAAAATTATATGCCACACCCTCTCACCATGAGGCCTTGCAGTGCAGGCGGCAAGCATGGCGGCATTTGCGCCGTGGGCCGTTGCTGCTGCGGCGGCATACCTCCTGTACCGGATCGTGCGGTTTGCCAGGCGCGGAACCTGATATCATCCGCACAATCACTCCACACAGATTTCGCAAACACTATTGTTGCTTGTGACTCCTCATTTCTTACCCCGTTCGCACAGTCCTTCAGCAGCACAGCCGCGATGAATTCCGCACTCGTGAGCGTGACTCCGCAGCAGCGCGGCTGTAAGTCCGCTTTGACGAAAGACGCAAAACGTCTTAGACGCACTGGCGCCGCCACAAACGTGTCACCCGCATGGGTGACATGTCCTGCCTGTTTCCGTGCAAGGTTGACATACAAGTCCGTTCTGTGGCGATACCGCAGGTCGTCGGTGGACATGCGCCTGCTGCGCAAGGGCCCGGCGCCGCCGGATGCCTTTGCCGGCAAGGTGGTCTGGATCACAGGCGCCAGCCAGGCGCGTCGTCGCAAAAAATGCAACACTCGTGAAAAGCCACACTACTGCAGCAACTTGAGTACGAGCACAGTCTCTCCGGGCGCTTTGCACCAGACTGTGACCTCCCAGGTCATGTTGGCAACCTCGAAGCAAATCTGCAGCGCATGTTTCCTGTGTCCTGTGACGCTTCACAAATCGCGTGTGTCAACCGCAGGGCCTGGGCGCAGAGCTCGCGCGGGCGTTTTCGGCGAGCGGCGCGCGTCTCATCCTGTCGGCGCGCCGCCGTGAGCGCCTGCAGGTGTGCCGGCTGCTGATGCATCTCAGTCATGTTGGGCCAGGGGCAGCAGCATGCGCGCCAGCGGCCAGACTGCCAGCGCATATGAAAGCACCATCTAATATATTCGATGTTCTAGTCTGCCGAAGTCGAATGACGGCAGCCGGGCCGCCGGGACCACCCTGTGCTGCCGTCCGACTTGTATTTCATCTGTTTAGATTCTGGATAAGGGGCACGGTCCAAAGTTTGCCTTCCTGCGTTCGCGGAAGACTGCCGGCAGCCAGGCGGCACGGACAACCTCGCGCTGCCGTTTGACATGCCATTCGGATTTGATTCAGATTCCGAAGGTTATTTGGAGGACCACATCCGAAAGTTGCATCGCTTTCAAACCAATTTGGGCAGGCCGTCGTGGACGGGCGGTCCGAAACCCCTCGTGAATTCTTCCACTCCTGGCCGCACCATACACGAGTCGCTGAAACATCTGCCAATCTTGTTGCTTTGCAGGCTGTCGCGGACGCGTGCCGGCAGCCGGGAGGACCGAAGCACCTTGTGCTGCCCTTTGATCTGGCGGCGGACTTCGACGATCTGGCGGCGGCGGCCGCGGCGGCAGACGCCGCGTTTGACGGCGCCGGCTTGGACGTGCTGGTGCACAACGCGGGTTCGCCCCGTTTGAAGTCTTGCACTCGATCCATTGCCACTTCAAAAATTGACGATCCTGCAGGCTGCAGCCAGCACTCACCGGCGCAGGAAATGTAGGCGGAGAATCGCCTCCCAGATACTGCACATCAATCCCGTCCCCAACTCATGACCCAAAAAACCTGAACCCGCAGGCTGCAGCCAGCATTCGCTCGCAGAGGAAGCGTCGGCGGCCGTTGCTTCGCAGATGCTGCAGATCGCTCAATACACCATCTTCTGCCAGGAGACTGTAGACAGCACTCGGAGACGTCGTCAGAGATCGCCTCGCAGATGCTGCAGCTGAACGCTCGGCCCAAAACCGGTGATCCTGACCTGGATTTCTGAATCCTAATTCTCTCAGGTTGCAGCCAGCACTCGCTGGCGGAGGAGACGTCGTCAGAGGTCGCTTCGCAGATGCTGCAGCTGAACACGCTGGGGCCGATAGCGCTGACGCGCGCGGCGCTGCCCGCGATGCTGCGCCGGCGGCGCGGCCGCTTCCTGGTCGTCTCCAGCATGGCGGTAGGGGTCATTTCACTCCTTCTACTACATAGTTCCGAATTGAGACATGTTTTTAAAAGCGCGCGGCGCTGCCCGCAATGCTGCGCCGGCGACCGGCCGCTTCCTGGTCGTAGCCAGCATGGCGGTAGGTGGTTCGCAGAGGTTTGATGCTATGAAACACAGAGTCCAAGTAGCCACATAGTGATTTTCACACGCGCTGCGCTGCCTGCGACGCTGCGCCGGCGGCGCGGCCGCTTCCTGGTCGTCACCAGCACGGCGGCAGGTACTGCTGACGCCTGTTTCATCGAGCGGATACGTTGTTCGAACAATGTGGGGCTGCCCGCAATGCTGCGCCGGCGCCGCGGCCGCTTCCTCGGCTTCAGCACGGAGGTGTGCCTGCCGACAGCTTTGCCACGTAGCTCTGCTTTGTTCCTATCTATAGTCACCATGTAGCTCTGCTTTGTTCTTATCTATAGTCACCATGTAGTCTCTGCTTTGTTCTTATCTATAGTCACCATGTGCATGCCCTGTGGAGACTTAATGCAAGGACCTTCTGGATCACAAAGTTCAGGAGGAGTGCAGGTCTCAGTGTGATTGAGAGTTAGATGCGCACCATCCTCGTCAGCTGCGCTCTGCAGTTGCCCGCTGTAATCTATATCATGAATAAATCGTGGACGTTATTTTGACCCTACAGGGCCGCATCCCCAGCCCGGGGCAGGCGCTCTATTCGGCGGCCAAGTTCGGTCTGAATGGCTACTTTGCTGCGCTGGCTACGGAAGTGTGCGACAGGTGCAGAACATTCTGGACGCCTTCGTTGTTACACTGCGTTTGCAAAGCCCGGGCAGGCGCTCTACTCTGCGACTGCAATCCATCTGGGGGACTGCACTGCTGCGGTCGGCGGCCGGCAGCAGGAGGGCGCGCAATATAGCTATGCGTGCAAAACTTGCTCGTGGTTGCAGTTTACAGGTGCAGCAGGGAATACCAAGTTGAACCTGGTATCCCCGGGTGCAGTCCAGCTGCCTCTCCAAAAGATGGGTCAGATGTGCATCAATTCCCGTCCGAAACCCCATTCGACACATGTGCGCAGGGGCGTGGGTGTCACAATCTGCTGCCCCGGCCCAATCGCCACCGGCGATGAGCAGAACCCACGCGGTGTCATGGGCGGCACTGGTGCGGCTGCGTTTGTACCGATTCGACAACATCCCAAATTGTTCTGGCTTACCTTATTAGTCCTATCTTATCTTGTATCAGCGATGCCGTCTTCTCATTGTCATTCATGCCAGGGACCTGTACCGGCAGAGCGCGTGGTGTGCATCAGCTTTGCGCATCAGCTCTCATGCGAGAGCGAGGCCACATCTGCATTGCAGACCGCCACACCGGAGAACTCTGCATGTCGTGAAGCACCGCAGTGAGTGTGGGACGCGTTGCTTCGGCTGACCGCGGAAAGGCTGACGGGCACTCGTCCCTCATATCCACATTACTGGCCGCTGACGGCATCAGCGCTTTCGCAGGTATGATAACGAAGCAGCAGGAGACGTCCGCCGGCGGCACCAAGCGGCTCGAGCCACAATCCGTGGCGGCCTGGATTGTGGCGGCGGCACATCACGGCGTCGGCGAGGCCTGGATCGCCAAGCAGCCCATCCTGCTGCTGAGTGCGTTTACCTCAACTCCTTCTTGATTTCGTGAGATATGTCTACCGCCAGAGGTTGTGGTGTCTGTCTCCTCTGCTTGCTATGCTTGCCTGCGAAGTAGCCCATGCCTTCACTTTCAGTCAACGTGTAGCACCGAAGGTCAGTGTTGGCTGCCCGCCAATCCTGCCGTGTGTACCACAACTTAATGGTGGACCTTGGAGCGCCATTGTGTACTTCACACCTGGTTTGATTCCATATTCCACACGACACAGGCTACGTGATGCAGTGGGCGCCAGGACTGGGCATGCGGGTGCTGAAGAAGATTGGCCCAATGCGCGCCGCCACGATGAAGGCCGGCGGCAGCGGGTATAATGTGGGTGACATGCTGCGGCGGTGATTGCCGGCGGCACTTGGGTCGGAACGCATGAAAGGATGGGCATCGTGCTGATGAAGGTTGGGCCCAATATTGCAGTCAGGCGCTGACAAGGCTGTCAGCGGCCGCTAAGCTGCAGTGCAAATCACCATCAGGCAATTCATCTGTCATGTCAAACGTATACGAACTTGTGGTTGATAGAGGATGAAGTACGATTGCTGCTGTATCCGCACTTGCCTGTGCACGTATTGTAGGAAAAGCATGCGCAAGTTTTCAGCAGCAAGGGACTCGTAAGAACAATGGCCCAGCAGTGTACTTTAAAGATAAATTTATCTCATTATCTCAAGCGATCCTCCAGTATCAGACAATCTGCTGAGCCACATGCTTGTAATAGTTCTAAAACCTGCATGGCGCTTTGCAGCCTCTAGAGGCTCTTCCTGAGTTCCGATGTGGCATGAAGTGAGCCACGTTTTGCAGAGGCTTCCCAAGCGCTCCACATGCAACCGCTTGATAAAGTAACTTCATCAACCTCGTCACTGTTCCATTATCCCTGAAAATCAGACTCGAACCTGCACAGCACAAAACGTTTTGTTCGGATGCTGCAAAGACGTTGTGGGCCTGTACTTCTTAGGCACTTAGTGCCATTTGCCTATGCATCAGACTTTTTTGGGCGGTTTTTTGGCATACCTCTGCGCACTGTTGTGATCATCAGTCAGATCTCATGGTCACTATCCGTGCCAGATCCGCATGTGGAGCCCTCGTCGTCGTCACTGACAAAGCCTGGTACGTATCAGTTGCAACGATTGAGACAGAAGAGATTGATGACAGAGGCATAACATTGGGCACAACAAAACACAGTGCAACATAGTACTGTGCACGCAAGTCCATCGACAACAAAAATGCCTGAAACTGATCAGATCGTGCGGGAGAGTGCGGGAATCAACGCAGACACACCGCGCTCTGCATCGAGCTCGTCCTCTCTGACCCACCGCGTGCCGCCTTCATCGATCAACTGCCAGCCTGGCGTGAGCACTGCACTGCTTACAGAGAGAAAGTTGAAGCCTGGGATGGGTCGTTTGCAGCATCTGCGTTGAAGCGTACTGACAGCACGCACTGATATGCAACACATCAGCTGTGGGCATACTGAACATCAGATTGTAGCAGACCTCAGGGCCGATGGGTGTGTGCAGCTCATACATGCGCCTGATGTGCTCCTCACGCTGCTCGGCAGTTGGGCCCTGGGCGAGCAGCAGCTCGGTGTACTTCTCCGCAAGTCGCCTGCGCTCGGCCAGGTTCGCACGCGAGGGCCCGCGTACTTTCAGCGGCACACGCCGAGAGTGCGGCTGAGATGAAATACCTGCGGCGGCACCACAGAACCCGGTTGAGAGGCTTCAGCAAAGCCTGTATCGGCCACCTGCTGTGGGCAGCTATTCGTGGTACGAGTTGGCAAGATTGAAGTCCAGACGTCTGGACTTCAATCAGTCGACTGGATTGGCCTTCTCGCATAAAACCGAGCGGCCCGTAGCAGCGAGCAGGTAGAGCTTCCCACACCGTGCGTCTCCGGGATCTCACCGGTGCAGACTGTCGAGCTGTGGATTGAGCTGCTTGCAGCTGGCAGCCTCGAGCTGGACAGCACGTGCAGCATCGCTTTGTGTGTCTGCAGGAAAGCGAGCGCAGGCGAGTCTGGGCAGTACAGCCGTGCGGAACGTTGCCGTGCCGAAAAACAATCCTCGGAAGAGCTAAGTCAGTGAAGTTGATCATGCTGTCCTCGTCAATCATGTTGCCAAAACCGCCCTCGTTACCATGCGGATCAGGGGACGAAAGGGCACTTGAAATTTCCCCGTTGTATCAAACAATCGCATTAATCATGCCGCAAGACACCAATGCTGACGCCCTGTGCATTATATGCATGCAGGGCGGCGCCGGCCTGCGCCAGCTGCTGCAGTCAAATGTGATGAAGAACGGCCAGGCACTGGCCGTGGATGCAACTCCGCCCGGGAGGCGCAGGCCAACGCCAACCTGCTGGCGTGGCGGTAATGCCGACGGCTGTGCCGGCCAAGGCGTTAGGGTTTAGGGTTTAGGGCCGGCCAAGGCGGCCACACCAAGCTGGGCCGGCCTGGGCCTGACTTTACATTGACACTAGGCAGCACGTCGACCAAGATGCCCACGGCCGCGCCAACAACGGCGCCCACAGCCGCTGCTAGAGTTGCGCCGCCTGCCGCTCCTACGTCGGAAAATTGGTCACGATGGATTCCAGCGCTGGTAGCCCTGGAATTCCAGCGCGGAGACCCCTGTTGGATTCCATCATGCGCCCCAGTGTTGGAAGTGTTGGAAATCCAGCGCTGGATGGCCTCACGCTGGAATTCACGACGGTGGATTTAGCCGAACATCCGCTGGAATTGTTGCTGGATTTCCAGCATTTTAGTGTTGGATTTCCAAGGCTTCAAACGTCGGAATTGACTTCGGTGGAACGGATGCTGGAATGCATGATGGCTGGATTCGGACGATGGAATTCCAGGTCTTTACACCCTATTCCATACATTGAATTCGCCAATCTGCGAGCGATCCTACGCTGGAAATCCAGGATGCCAGAGCTGAAGCTACGAGAATCACAGCATGAATGATGCAACTTGTCAAATGTTCACGCTTTGCGCCGCTTGCATCAATGAATGCCTACTGCATGATCACACCACATTTGCCATCAGGACTCGTGCGCGGCGACTGTCTTGCGAAACTCGAAGTCCACAATGTTGATTGGCCACTCAGCCGGCGCGAAGTTGTGCGGCTCCGCCTCCACAAGCTGCAGCTCCTGCAGTGCGCAAGAGCACAGACTTGACATGAAGACTCGAGCTTGAACCCTGGAACAGAATTTATGTGGGCGCGCAATGATGCAGAAGAAAGCTGTAAGTTCATGCATAATGTCAGGGTTGTAGAGGACTTCATCACAAGCTTACCTGCAGCAGGCTGTTGAACATCTCCATGCCACCAACTGCCTTGGCCGTTGACTTATTGGTGTCCGGCTCTTGCAGCCGCGAGTGGATCTGCACAGCGCAATGGTGCATGGTTGGCCTGCCGGCGATAGCTGTGCAAAAGAATGGCATGTCTCCAGATAAGAAGCGGCAACGCATATTGCACCCAAGTTTCAGGGCTATGAAATACCAATCTCACCTTTGCGGCGATGCGCGCCACCTGGTCGAGGCGGGCGGATGGCTTCATCTCTGCATTTGTTAGTGCCTCAGGGCAGCATGCAGCCGCAATCGCCTTGCGCATCCCCACTGCCCCCAGCGGGTGGCCGCCACCCCGGCGCCAGGAGTCACCTGCACCAGATAAAAATCAACTAGCAATCAATCGATTACACATTGTCAATTCACACCATGCCAAGCAGTGCGGCTGGCACAAAAGCCGCCTCAAGTATGCCTCCGTTTCATCCAGAAGAAGCAGCACTGTCACGGCACATCAGTCTCAACACCAAGGATACCTGCGCGCAGCCGCTCGCCCGTGCTCCGCGCATCGGCAACGGCCTCAGGCGAGTCCTTTGCCCGACCCTTCTTCGCAGTGGCGCATGGCCACTTCCGGTTCTCGCCAAATGTCGTCGTGGCATACGCTTTCTGCAGATTCACAATGTCGCACAGTCACCCATCAGCAAGTCTGGTTTTGCTAGGAGCTCAAAACAGATGCGTCGGCAGGTTGGTGTTTCAGAACCAAAACTGTAGTGCGGCAAGCTGCTCCGCCAGGTTAAGCACCATAGTGGTCATCAAACATGGGACGTGCATACCAGCGCTGCTTTAGTGAGGGTGCCGTCGCGCTCGGACAGCCGCAGTCGCACCAGCGCCATGCCCTCGGGTTCCTTGGAGGCCCGCGCTGCGCCGTCCAGCAGGATCTGCACACACCAAGCCGAGGTATTGCCTCGCGAGTCTTGCCCATCGACTCAGGGTGCACCTGACATGGTGGTAGACTGCACCTACATGAAGCAAGCAAACACAGAAAGCCATTAAAGACAATATGAGCATGCGCACCGGCATCACGTCAGCCTCGAAGTCAAAGCCGGCGCAGCTGAGTTCGTCGACCAGCGGGTGGTAATTTGCGAGGTGAAAGAGGAGCGGTTCCACCCGGTACATGTCGCACAGGTTGACGATGTTGTTCGGGTTCATGCTCGTCGTGCTCGTCATGCTCGTCGGACCCATGGAGGTCATGCCCCACCACGAGGCTCGTGACCAGCTTCGGGACGTGACGCTTCTGCGTGCAGGAGACACTCTGTTGAGAGTCGGAACGTGCAGCCGATGTTCTTGCAACCGGAAAACACAACCATGCTGCACCTGCCGCTCCCGCGCCGACCGCATCAACTACAGAAGTCGCTCAGAGAACATAAGCAATGGCGACAGCAAACGCCATACAGTGGCATCAGGGTGCTGAAGTGCGTTTTCACACACCAGGATTGCATGCACTCTGCCTCCAGGGCATCCTCGACTGGCGTGGCCGTGTTGCCGGCCGGCTCGTCATGCTCTTCAAGACTCTGCTGCTCAGGGGCGTCGGCCGGGTTACGAGGGCCGCGCGCGCGCCGCTGCTGTGGCTGACCCTCCGGCTCGCCATCTGCAGGCCGGCCTGTGGCCCTGCCTCCGCGGGTGTTTGGCCCCCCCTGAGGTGCCTTGCGCTCCAAGAGTGCACATGCGGGCTGCTGCCGTGATTGAGAGCGCTATGCTGCTAGTCTACGAAAAGTCAGGCCGCGCAGTGCCGCCTGTCATGCACCAGCTGCGCAGGAGGTTCGAAATCCACGGAATCCCGGGAGATCTAGTTGGCAGTCCTCTGACGTGGCGACGAACTCGCAAGGCTGGCGAGCTTTGCAACCGACTTCAGAAGCACTGAATGTTCCCGTTTAGTACTGGTTGTGAGTGTTCGATGCATCGAGACGTCATACTGGGTCAGCAACAGCAAGTCTGTTGAAGATCAAAATACTCATTCTACTCCCGTATTCGGTTCTGGCTACACGTCCGCAAGCGTGCAGTCTCTGCAAATCAATCAGCGCGCAGCTGCCGCACTTCTGCAGGGCCTGCAAGCATGCTGGCGCGATTGAGCCACAACTCACTTGCCGGAATTCCACCGCAAACTGCTGGAATATGCTGGAATACATCGTGAGCTGGAAAAGCAGTCGTCGTTCTGGAATTCCAGCGTACTGGAACGTGGTGGATTCCAACAATGGGCATGCTGGAACAGGCAAGCTGGAATTCCAACGGTTCCACCGACTGCGGTGGAATGTGCTGGAATCTGCTGGAATTCCATCACCTGCTGGAATCCATCGCTTTGCCGGAATTCCACTGCGCTGGACTGTGCTGGATTCCATCAATGGAAGCCCTGGAACATGCTGGAACAGCTTCACGCTGGAATTCCCAAGCTGGAATCCAGCATGACCAATTTTCCGAGTGTAGTACAGCTGTAAGCGCCCGCTGCTCTTACAGCAGCGCCCACTGCGCAGCTGACAGCCGCGCCAGCAGCGGCGCCGCCCACCGCTGCTACAGCCGTGTGGGCGGCCCTGTCGACAGCTACGCCAATAGCGGCGCCTACAGCGGCAGCCGCGCCATCGGCGGCGCTGAAAGCCGTGCCCACGGCGGGGCCAGCAGCCACCCCACCTCGTGCCAACGGCGGCCCCGACGAAGCCGCCCCGACGAAGCCGCCCACTGACCTCGAAATCACACTCACTGTCAGCTTGCCAACACGCGCGCCAACTACAGCGCCAACAGCCAGCCCCACGGCGTCATCCACAGCTGCTCCAGCGCCGCACCGACGGCCATGCCAATGCGCTGCTGACGATTCCGTGCACTCTCACGCTGGGCGGCACGCGCAGGTGCGTATGCACCAGTTGCCGGCCGCATGGCAATGACCGACGGCGCGAGGCAGCCCTTCGCGGGGCCGCACGCGGCGAGCAGCGGGAGTTCCTCTAGTATCCTGTAAGGGTTTACATAACGGTAGCTGCACCTGTGGCTGGCCGCACGGCCACCGGCGTAAGCCTGCCTTTTGCAGGGCGGCATGCGCCAATAGGAACTCTGCAGCGTGTAGGGTGGAAACAAAGAAGCCGCCGCACAGATCAATTCAATTATTCACCAGCGTTGCCTGTTCTGCGCTCCAATGTTGTTTTGTTGTTTTCGATGCTGGGCGGTTCGTCCGGTGCGGTGCTGGTCGCGTTGCCGGCGCAGCTGTTGACCAGGCGCAGCGGCTGCCGCCGCGATGTCGCCGCCACATCCAGCAGCCGCAGCCGGCCATCTCCGCCGGCACACCAGTCTAGTGAACCTGCAACATGCGAAGCACGTTGCTGAGATGTGCGGTGGATATGACGACAGCCAAAGTTTCCAGGGCTGCAGGACAGCGGCCGCTGCCATGATGTTGCTGCCGCATCCAGCCGGCGCATCCAGCCGGCACAGCCAGCCGTCGCCGCCGGCGCCCAGAATGAGCCACTGGCGTGATTGACGAGTCAATTCATTTGAATTCATTTGAATTCATTTGAAGGTTTGCACAGCATCTATGCCTGCATGTTCCTTCGTTTGTTGCACAGCCATTGGCATGCCTGGGTGTGTCGCCGGGCAGCGTCAGCGGTTCCGCCGCCTGCAGCCTTGTGCAAATCGCAGCAGCAGCAGCTGTCACTCTCGTAACCAAGCGCCGCCACAAACACTGTGTGCCGCTGGCGCGGCCGGCTAGCAGCAGACCACAGCGCTGCCACGGATTGGCCGCCGGCGCCCGCAGGCCGCAAAAGCAGCAGCTCGGCAACACGTTTGTGCGTGCGTTCAACGAGCAGCCTGACCGGGGTACCTGCATGTGCAGTGAGTGCAAAGGTCCTTTCATGTTTCTTGACATTCGCATCTGCCCTGGAAAGATGCACACCTGCGCGAGCACAGCAGCAGCTTGGCCTCCAGGCTCGAGCGTGCCGTCCTCCACGAGCAGCGCGCCGTGCTGCAGCAGTTTGCGCACCACGGACCTAAAGCGGTGAGATTATGTACATGTGGCCACTCCAACCCCGTCTGACAGTAGCACGCCCCTGCCATGCCCTGCCAAATGTTGATACGAGAAAAGTGGCACCGGAATGTGGCGGTCAATGTGGTTGGCGTCAGGATCGATGTGCGGCAGCAGAAGTGCAGCGTCAGCAGCGTCCTTGAAAGGACGTAGAAGAGTGAGAGCACGGTGAAGGACAGTGCGCACAGAAACCGAGGGGCTGCATCTTCGGCGTGTACACGGTGACATCATGCCGATGTGTGACAGGGGCGCATGAGCGTAATGCATTTTCTGCATTCAAGGCAGCCATGAGAACATGAAATACACTAGTAGGCTTCGCAACCTCCGTATCGCACATGCCTCTCCGAGTATGCTGTTTTGCCCGCTCATATTCAGTTGAGCCAGACTGCTTCTGATCAGTCTGTGGAGGCTGTTTGTGCGCGTTGCGACAGTGCCATGAGAGCGTCAATCACAGACGCTAAAATTTACGCTCTGCTGCTGTGAACTGAATGGGCTGCCCGCTGCTGCATGCCACGGATCGGGTGCCGCCCTCGGTCTTGGTCTGATTGCTGCAGCAGACAGCTGCGTGCCCCAGCTGGCTGCTTGCCTGGCAAAGCCCAGGCGGGGCGATGGCCGGCGCTGGCAACGCTACTCTGCTGCAGCGCCCCACGGGGCTGGCCAGCTGCCCTGCTGGCATGCACGCGCCCTGTTACCCGCATCGACATGCTGGGCTCGTCCCTCTACCGTTGCCGCCGCCGTCGCTGCCGCCAGGCCCAGAAACAGACCCGCCGCAGTCGGACTACCTCGCCGCAAGCCCAGGACCGCAGCCGCAGCAGCCACAACTACCCAAAGCGCCAGGATAAGGTTCCATTGGCGCCGGGTGCCACAGCTACCCGAGCGCCGGGAAATCGTTCGACAGGTCCGGCGCCTTTTGCGCCGACACCTGCTTGGGCAGCTGCGACTGCGAGGCCCGACCATTAGCCCGCGGCTGGCTCTGCTGCTGCCCCAGCGGTGGCGCCGGCTCGCCGACTGTCGACGGCCCCATGGGGCCCGCTGCGTTGACGGCTGCAACACAGGGCAACATAGACCTAGTTAAGAAGTAGGAGTAGAAGTAGAGGTAGAAGATCTTTAGAAGTGCCTGCTTTATGCTTTCGTGCTTGCACGTACTGTGCTGAAAGACCCTACTCGAACAGGGTTTCTGTTGCAGACACATTGAGCCCAAAGTATTCCGGCACCTGCGCGGCCGTCGCTGCCGGCTGATAGTCCGGCTGACAGACACGAATGGTGCCGCCGGTCCAACAAACCCCAAAGATGGCAACACAACGTGACAGAACAATCTGACACAATGGATTCGCACCTGGGCCTGCGTCGCCGCGAGCATGGAAATCGGTCCGCCAGATGCGGATTGTGCCGTCCTCCGAGCCCGAGGCATAAGTTGCGCCGCCCGGCGCAAAGCGCACGCAGTGCACCGGCCCATGGTGCCCTGCAATTGCACAACACATGGAACTAAAAACGCGAGTCCATTATGTGGTTGCATATGGAGCCCTAGGCGTACATTGCGCCGCCTGGCGCAAAGCGCACGCAGTGCACCAGCCCATGGTGTCCTGCAATCATACACCTGTCGTGACATGTCGGGGAACGCAATGCCCCTCGCGGCACGGTTCTGCATGAAGTGCGGCGACCTATCATGCGCATGCAAGCGGCACACCTCTGTCTCACAGGCGGCCCCATGCACGGTCAGCAGATGGTACAAGAGTTCTTCTGGCCGAAACAGCAGCAGACCCACCCTTGTTGACGTCCAATTCCGCGCCGGTGTCATAGTCGTACAGGTGCACCCACATGTCGTTGCCGCCCGCCGCCCAGCGCTTGCGTTCCGCGCAGTAACTGGCGCTTTCCACCGTGTACGGCGTCTGCAAGACACGTAACAATAACCTGTTGGAAAGAATTCGTTTACTGTTATCAGGCCTCGAGACGCTTGGTGCTTGAGCCCGGCACAGTAGCTTGCGCTCTCCACCGTGTATGGCATCTGCAGCAGCGAGAATGACGAACGGTTCATAGATAACATGTCGATGCCGCACGCCATCCAGCGCTTGCGCTCCGAGCAGTAGCTCGCGCTCTCCACTGTGTGTGGCGTCTGCACCCGCGCAAGCGATTAGTGTTCAAGCAGTAGGCCAGAACCGAGATCCCTCTCTGCAGGTCTGCGCCATCTTGGCGCGGTTGATGCGTCAATAGGAAGTGTGCCAAGGCTTTCGCGCAAAAACAGGTTCTTTGCACTGGTCTTGGAGCAAAGGTTCACGCTGCAATGCCAGAAGCATCTGGTCGTTTCACCTATAGGGCCTGATTCCAAGCTGCACCTTGAAGAACATAACGCCCAACGAGGTGGAGCCTCCCAGATGTGATTGTCGCTGCCGTCCGCATCAAACTTCCAACTTCCATGTCTTACCAGAATTCTCGTGCCACAGATTCCAGTGCGGACCTCACCTTGAAGGACTTGACGCCCTGCAGGGTGGAGCCGTCCCAGATGCGGATGTCGCTGCCGTCTGCCGTCGTGATGAAACGTCCGTCCTCCGACACCTCGATGCTGGTCACCACCGCGCCCGTCTCCAGTGTGCGCACCGCCCTCGACTGCCGCACGTCCCACACCCTGCGGTGAAACAGGAAGGGCTTTGCAAATAGGCTTCACGATTTCAGGATTTGAGACTGACGATGGTCGCCACCGCGCCCGTCTCCAGCGTGCGCACCGCCACTGCCGCACGTCCCACACCCTGCAGCAAACGCGGTCCAGGAGATGTGGAAACAGCGCACATGTTACCTTGCAGGAGTGTGATGCCTGCAAGCGTGCTCGCATGGCTGTAACTGCCCACCATCACAGCATCCACACATGGAGATGAACCTACTGACGCAATGTTCAAGATGTCGATCTGGCACAGTTTGAACTACTCAAGGAGCAAAACCAGATGAAGTACGCTTGGGTAACAAGGTGAAGCTGTGCACATTATGTTGGGCTTGTCCAGGTCGGAGGTGAGCGGCGTGTTGTCGGACTTTCTCCGCATGCTGCAGCGGTGATGTTGTGGCTTTGACCATGAAAACTTGAATGGAGATACCAGACAACAGCACAATGTGACACTGCACTCACGTGATGTTGGGCTTGTCCAAGTCGGATGTAAGTAGCGTGTCGTCAGACTTCGTCCACGCGACGCAGCGGATGGGCCCCCCCGCTGCGGGAAACTCCTGCGGCGCCGCCTCCGGCTTCTCCGCGTCAAAGATGCGCAGCAGCTTCTCGTGGCCTGCGCGGCAGTGCAGTGGGTTTTCGTGCCTGGCGCATGCGCACGCAATGTTGTGCCGCGCAACTCCCCGGCGCTTGAACAGGCATCGTTGCTAACTGAAATTCTCTCCTGTCTCCCCTGCCCAGCCACTGACGAGGGGGTGCATGACCATGCCTGCAGAAATGGATGGTGTTTTGCTCTGTGTATTGCTTTTCCTTCGCCCTGGAACGGTTGGAACAACCTATGTTCAAAGTAATCTGGGCACACTCACCTCCGGTGACCACCCTCAGGCAGTCGTGCACAAAGTCCACGGTCTGCATGATGTGCAGGTGCAATACAGTTGAAAAGGACCCCCAGAGTTCATTCATCAGGAGCAGTCCCACCTCCGGTAACCACCCGCCGGCAGTCGTGTGCAAAGTCCACGGTCCGCACAATGTGCTTGTGCGGCCACATGTACTTCTCATCCCCCGTGAGAGCGTCCCACAGCCGCGCGGAGAAATCCGCTGAACCCGTCACCCCCAGCATGCCCGAGTCGTTCAGCTTGCACGACCACACCGCGCCCTGCGTGAAAGAGACGTGCAAGTTTTACCGCCATCTTCAATGTCCAAGTGCAAGTGCAATTACGGAGTCTCCGATGCCAGAGTCCAGCATGCTGCGCAGCTATGGTCACGGCGACATGCGCACATGCAATTGGTTCATTTGCGGCCAGCACTGCGGGATCGTTTTCGCATGCAAGTCTGCGCCCGCAGCATGCACCCATGCGTCAAGCAGTAGGGGCAGCACCTTGTGGCCCTGGAAGGTGCCAATCCAGTCGCCCGTCTCGCCATTGCGCAGCATCGGCTGACCGTCCTTGCTGGCAGAGGCCAGAAAGTAGCCATCCGGGGTCACGGGCCTACGCGCATGCACGGTGCCTCATGAAGATGTACATACGAAAAAGTGCCTCATTGAGCTGTACATGCATGTGTGCCGCCTTGTGCTGCGGACCGCAGAATGCACAGGAGCCTGCACAAAAGCTGCATTATGATACGCAGGGCAGCAAGGAAGCGTGCACGGCGGCAACACCACAGGCTGCGGGGCGGGAGGCTGCTCACGTGTATTCGAGCTCGACGATGGGGCGGGTGTGCCCGTGGCAGACCAGCGGCATCTGCACGCGCCTTGCTCCACTCATTTGAGCAGATTGTTCACTCACGTTCAGTTATGTCGGGAGCGAGCCGCCAGCTCCCAATAAGCCTTGCAACAAAAACTAAAGAATGCGACACTGGGTGAGCACCCGCGAGGCTTTGTATGGCGCCTCTGTGTCCTGCGACGCTGCCTGATCACGATCTGAACTTTCAACAATGTGTCCTGCACGCTGCTGTGCCTATCACGCACCAAGCTGAAGAGCTTGATGACAGGGTGCGATGAACTTCGGCAAACACGACTCTGCGCGGATTCTGCGCCGGTGCTACGGTACGCCACAAATGCCAAAGGAATCTGCAATTGCTTAGCTCCGCCTCCTGATCCGTCCCCACGCCGAGCCGCCTAATGCGCATTCACTGTGCAGCTGGGACTGACTTGGTGGGTGGAAGCAGCGGGTCACGTGACAAACTCCTTCATGTGCTGCCACTGACAAATTTCGAGTACCTTTGAAGCATCTTGCCAACGTGCAATTGTGCCGATCGCCCATATAAACTCGCATTTCGCGTATCCTAGTCAGCGCGAGTGCTGCTGCGGTGAGGCATAGACTTCGATTTGACATCCAAAATGACCGATTACCTCCCCCGGCGCAGTCACTTCAGTACTTGAATCGACTGAAAGGTGCATGCCCGATACAGCAAACTGCAGACATGAAGGCAGATGATCATGGGAGTCCACAGCAGGACGATGCAGGGCCTTCCGACATGGACATTATGCGTGGCAATGCGCCCGACGCCGTGGCAGCCTCGGCGCAAGATGCGCCCACGACGGATGCAAAGGGGGAGCCGGAAAAGGACCTGGATACTAGAACAGGTAATCCATACCCTCTGCACCCTATCATCTTCTCAGAGTTACCTGCAGCCATGCATTTGCATCCTCATGCAGATGCATGCAGTTGCAACACTGCTGGGACGCTTGCGGTCCGGAGTGGCGTCATGTCGTGCATGACCAGGCGAGCCTGTCGGGGAGGAGGTGTACGTCCTGCTGGATCTGGAGCCGCTTGGCGCGGAGCATACACTGCAGGCGGGCTCTGTCATCGAGCTGTCGGTGCGCGCATTTGAAAACGTGTCCCTGCTAGTCTGCGGTAGAACGTCAGAAAAACAAAAAGGTTCCAGCAAACTTGGAGTTCAAGATTTGCTTGAAATTTTAGGTATGTTGGTAGATTGGCACCACATCCCGGCGACGACAAGCAGACGTTCAAGTACAATGTGAGAAAACTCACAAGCCCTGAATCATGCAGGGCTGGGGATATGTATCAGCTGCGGGTGCGGCTTCCAGATGGCACCACGTACGCGGCAACAATGGTGCAGACTCTCTCCCAAACGATGCAGACTTCCAAATCTGAATAGTCTTTGATCGTCAAATGCGCAGGGACTGGACACCTTCCAGCCGCGGGTGCGGCTGCCGGACGGCACCACATGCGCGGGGAGCACGGCGCAAAGCTCGGACTCGGATCTGTTTTCAAAATGCTGGTCACGCAGGGTCTGGACACCTTCCAGCCGCGGGTGCGGCTGCCGGACGGCACCACATGCGCGGCGAAGTACGGCGAGAGCATCGGCTCCTGCCTGCTGTTTGGCGCCGGCGGCGGCGCCGCCACGGCGGCCGAAGAAAAGCCGCCGCTGCAGTACCTCTGCTCGACGGAACGGCTGCTCAAGGCGCAGAAACCACCATAGGCGGCAGCACCAGGTGTTATGTTGAACTGGCTGGTTAAGTGGTTGCACATGTGGCACCCCTGGGCAGCGTCCAGGCACCTGAATGTATGATGCAGACGTTCTGGCAGAGCATTGTTGTGCCGAAATGGACCAGCTCCCGAAATCGTACGGCGCAACGGACGGCGAGGAGAGAGGAACAGTGGGCAATTGACGTATATTTGGAACAGTGACGGGTTTGTGAAGCCTTTGATTCGACTGTTGGTCGAGAATACCCTGTCTACAGTATTTTGCAGCGCAAGCATGTAGGTCAGAAATTGCAGTTGTGCACTTCCGCCGGCACTCTCGCTGCAGCACTGTGTAGTCAATATACATATACAGGCACGCCTGTGATGTGGGGCGCCAGCCGTTGGCAACCTCCATCACACAGCGCCGATGCAGCCCAAAAGGACCGCCAAGTCTCGCTTTGCTTTCGGATCACAGTTCAGCGGTGTCAAATCCTCTTCAGGGCGCCTTCTTCCTTAAGTCGCCAATGTAGTACTCGTCTAGGAGGTCCACCGTCGTCGGCGGGTGCTGCGGCCCGAAGAAGCCCTGTGTCGAATCGCCGCCGGCGTTTCGCAGCATCGCGCCGCCGCCGGGGTGCATGTCAAAATACTCTGTCACATCATACACCTGCATGCACCAAACAAGACCCTGTCGTAGGACGTATAATCAGTCATAAGATCGAGAACACTGTTCATTGGTCCAGCTTGTCCATGACCAACGCAGATCCCGCAGCAGCGTGCGCAGGTGCCGCCATGGGCGGGTGCCGCGACAGCCAGCGCTGAGGGTCAAGATAAGTGCCGCGAGCGCAGCCGCACCTTCTCGACGCCGTCCCGCTTGTCCTTCACGATGATCCACAGGTCCTTCTCGTTGTCGTGCTGTGCCACTTCTGCCTTTGTGTAGGGTCCCGCAACCTGCGGCACGGAATAAAGTCTTTGTCAATTCTTGCAGCTTGCTGCTGATCGAGGTGCCCGGGTAGGTGCTGGGTCTTGCTCCTCGCTACTTCGACATGCTGTTGAGATGCCTGCACGCTTGCCACGAACGGCCTGTCTGCGCTGCACCCACCTTGATCTCGCGCCTGAGGCGCTGTGGAACTCGTGGGACTGCGCGTTGGAAGCCGCCCATCCACCAGAAAATGGCTGTGCTGAGGATCCAGCAGAATACCAGTGCCGGTCCGTGCTCTGAGAAGAACTTGGTGACTGCACCGACCAACTCCATTCCTGCAAGCCTGCGTGAGATCGTACGTGCGATGATGAGCTGCGCTGTTAGCGATCAGAAGAGACGAACAGAACGGAAAATCTCACGCTAACGGAGGGTGGCAAGTCAGTCGCCGATTTGAAAACAGATTGTGAGTGCAAATGCAGAAAGTGAAGCGGTGCGCGGCGCGGCAGGTGTGAAACCGGCATAGTTCTAGCATAGTTCTGCAGAAATAGAACACCCGTTGAAACGGAGACGAAAGTGCAAATTCGAAAGGATCATGTTTCGAACCGATCATGTGCACTTGCAGAATGACACACGAGCACGTCCTCACCTGGACTTTACATGCAGCGTCCCCGCATCGGTCAGAGTACACTCTCACACTGGAATTCGCAAGCGCGCTCTATATCATGACTACCTAAGCATACAGTACCTGCAGCGGCGTGCGCGCCTGTTCTTGGGGCGGCACCGCCCTGTCTAAATACCACATCGACCAATAAATACGTCCGCTGCACAGGCGCAGCGGTTAGGGTTCCGTGACTGTCTCTACCCACGAGTCTGCGTCAGACGAAAGAGAAATGCCGCAAGCCGATTGCAGGCTGGATATACGGATACAAGTGGTGTATGTCAACCCCGAATCCATCTGTCCGCCGCCGCTGCATGCTGAGCATCGCAGCCTCAGCGGCGCAAGAACGGCATGTCCATTCTGGGTCGTCCCCCTCCTTCCGCCAGCTTTCGCCGAGTAGCGCCCCCCGCGTGAGTGCCGCAGCCCAGCGTGTCGGAGGATGACCCGCTGACGTCCGTAAGACCCTGCGTCGCCTCCGGGCGAGGTTACGGCGCCTGCGGCGGCTGCGTTGCTCGCGGCCAGTGGCTTGCCGACTGGGCATGGGTTCGCCGCTCAGTTCATGGCGGCGACGGCGGAGAGGTCCAGGGCCTCCACCAGGCCGGCGGCGACGGTCGGTACATCGTCTGCGTGGCAGGGAATCAAGAGTCTGATGTGGGCCTTGTTCCAAAACAGATGGTTTCCGGCCCGTCCACGAGGCCGGCGGTGACAGTGGGCACATCATCTGCACGGCGGCAGGTGTCAGAAGTGGGTCACATGTGGAGCCTTGGGCGGGGCATGACATGCAGCAGAGGGATAGAGGCGCAAGCCAGATCTCTGCAGGGTCATACACCTATTGCTGGATGGCCGGATGGAAGCAGTACAGCATCCACAGGAAGCAGCAGTGGCCGAGGGGTGGAGCGCGCACCGACGATGGCCGCCGCGACGCCCAGCTGCAGGTGTTGCTGCAGCACCCACGCCGGGTCGTTGTTGTCCAGCCCGAAGGTCATCAGCTGCAGCAACAGGCAGGTGCACGGTCGGCAGGTAGGGTTGAGAGTTGACGTTTGAGGCTGACGACAAGTTGTTGGGGGAAAAGCAGCACAGGTCTTGAGGATTCTGCAGCCAACACGCATGCTGATGACCCAGCCATGACCCAGCCATTTGATGACGTGATGCAATGTGGGTGTACACGAGTTCCTACACGACAAGATGCGCGTCAAACACAGCATATCTCGAGCAAAGCTGCACCTGTAGACCGCCGCCGCCCTGCTGCTGCCAACAGCACCGCTACTAGAATGATCTCAAAGAATGTCCATCTACACGCCTGCAGACCGAGTAGATAGTCACCTACAGGCCCTGGCGGCGGCGTCCTGTTCCTGCCGCAGCGCCCCGAATTCCAGCTCCATGCTTCTTAGAGTGAAGATGCAAACAATGAAATGCCTCAGGGTTAACAAAGTAGTCACCTGCAGGCCCTGGCGACGGGCTGCTGCGGCGGCGTCCTGCTGCTGCCGCAGCGCGCCCAATTCCAGCACCATGCTACTTAGCCGACAACAAAAGGCTGCAAGACCTGCGTTGTCCAAGGATGACAATCGGCAGGCCTTGTCGGCGCGCAACGGCGGCGGCGCCCTGCTGCTGCCGAAACGCGCCAGACTCCAGCACCATGCTACTTATCCGAAAGTCAAACGAAAAAGGCTCTAAAAAATTGTGTGTCCAACAGGTATCACCTGCAGCCCCTGGCGGCGGGCGGCGGCGGCGGCGCCCCTGCTGCTGCAGCAGCGCGCCCAATTCCAGCAATATGCTTCTTATGCGAAAGAAACAGTCACAAGCCCTAAGTCGAACAAATCAAGCACCTGCAGGCCCTGGCGGCGGGCTGCGGCGGCAGCGCCCTGCTGCTGCCGCAGTGCGCCCGACTCCAGCACCACGCCCTGCAGCTGGTGCTGGAGCGCCACCTCCACCGCCGCCGCGACCGAGTTGCGCCGGTCGTCGGAGTGCCACGCGATGCCGTCGGACAGGAACAGCACCTGCACATCGCGCTGGGGTGTTGATTTCAGGGGCAGGTTGTTGGATCCGAGCACCGGGTGCTTTGCCGAAGCAGCCGAGAAGCTTGCCGTGTCTGTCTTGCGGTGCCCTGATATGATGTTCTTGCGCAAGCGTGCTTCACATGCACGATCAGGGTGAAGAACGTGAAGTCAGCCAGGGCGCCTGTGTAGCGCCGGTGCAGGAGGTAATGTCTTCTAATTTTGTAAGTACGCGGAGCGCCACCCGTCCTCGTGAGGAGAAGCCCAGGGTGGGCGCATCTGGTGCCCCAGGTCGGCAGCATCTGGCAGCGGATAAACAAGCACATGCATGGCACAGGTGGGTTGCTGCGCACCGGGATGCGCTGCTGGCGCAGGCGCAGCGCGGCGCAGACGTCGGGGTCGAAGCTGCTGAACATCATGCGCCGCCGGCTGTTGGCCATGTAGATCATCGACCCCAGCACCGCGTTCACCATGCGGTCCACCTCCGCCTGTAACGTTCAGCACAGTTGACACCTTGCGCAAACTGCATGTTTACCATTCTGAGACTCGCTGGCTGGCTGGCTGGCTCGCTGGCTGGCTGGCTGTCTTGCTGGCTGGCTGGCTGGCTGGCTGGCTGGCTGGAGAGCCTTGGCGCCACAGATGCCAAGGCGTGGGGAGACAGTATCAGTCAACATGCAGCTGCGTGTGCCTCACCAGGTCACCAGGTGTGCAGCGTGCGACGCATCTTGCCAGCATCTGAAATGCACAGCCGCAAGAACGTCCACCATGATATTTTGACTCACACCTGGGGCGTGCGCGGGCAGCTGATGGGCGTCGTCATCTTTACCTCGATGTCGAAGCCAACGTGCTCTGGCACCCTAGCAAACACCTGCGCCCAAACATGTCATGATCGCTCCACATGCAGTGCCTCGGTCACACAGCTGTGACGTACGACCACAGCAGTGCAGGGGCAGGATGGCTGCAGGCAGTGTCATGGAAGGCAGCACCTTGCCTTGCTCAGGATCTGGCGGACTACTTGCTCCTTGCTGGGTGGCAACAATTGCCGCGCACCTCCGCGAGCGTGGGCAGCCGGTCGTCGACGGCGCAGCGCCACTCCGCCAGATCAGCGTGGAACTCTCCGGCCGCGTCATAGAACGACCGCAGCAGCGGCTGCCCCTCCGCGGAGCGCTGCAGCAGTCGCTTGAACTCCGCAAGCGTGAGGTCCGCGATCGCTGCGCTGCCGACGCCACCGTCGGTGGCCCGCCACAGCACCACGTCGTCGTGCCACAGCACTGGCACCCCGTCGGCTGTGACCTGTGTGTGCAGAAAGCCAAGAACCTCGAAAACTATTTATGAAACCATCGTCGGTTGGCGTGGCATGTGTCGCGAATCTCCAGCCCCGCTGGTGCTGCAGCTGCTGGCGCTGCAGCCTTATCTGCCGTGCTGAAAGTCAGGGTGCTGCATCGGCTGGCAGGCAATATGAGTAGGAACAGGTGGACATCTCGTGCGGTTGCCGTCCTGGCGGTGTCGTCTGGCGGTGAGTGTATCTGTCAAGTGGGATCAGTTCTCACGTCTACCTGCACGTCGAACTCGACGAAGGTGGCGCCGGCCTCGGCGGCACGCAGGAAGGACGCCACGGTGTTTTCGCGGTAGGTCGGCACCGCCGCCGTTCGGTCGGGATGCCGCATGTTCATGCCCATGCTGCAGGGTGGGCATGAAGCAGATCAGGGTGGGCATGAAGCAGATCAGAGCTTGTTTTCGGCGAGGAATCAATGCGAAGGTTGTGTGGTGTGACTTGGCGTGCTCTGGCAGTGCAGGCAGCAGGCTGCGCCCGCGGCTGCTGCCGCGCAGCCGGCCCCAAATATCTAGGGCGCCGGTCAGACTGCCAGGAGCGGCGAAGCAAGCAGCAGCCAAGCCAGGCAGCAACGCGGCTTCTGATCGGCTTGGAAAATTGAGCAGACACCGACGCACACAGCCTTCGGCGTGATACAGGCCTGCCTGCGGGCTGCACTAGGGCGGGATGTGACCTAGTTGACAGGCATACCCTCGGTGGCCACCCAGCGCTATAGTGGTCCCGGACGGCTCCAGAAGCGCTCCAAGGCTACTCCTCTGTGGCAAGGGCTGCTGCAGCGCCTGCAGAGCAACACAGCCATGTGACGTCCTCGACAGCACAACGTGAGGTTTGCGGCTCGGTGTGATCAGGCAATGTTTGTTGCAACAAAGCGTTGATTATTCACGAGACAATTCCGACGCGTTTCAAGGCTGCACTGACAGTGTCCGCCCAATTCCAGGCGTTACTTGTAGGTCTGCTTCTCGAGAACAGATCGGGCAGCAGCTTGCGCGAAATTGACCGAAAGACGCTCACCTGTAGCAGGCTGGCCTGCTGGACATCCGCGACGGATGCCAGCGATGGTGCCGGGGCTAGTGAGGCCTTTGCTGCCATGCTGCAGCGTGCTGCTGCCGCTGGAAAGTACGCGACTGCTCGGGCGAGCGCCAGATTGCTGCGTAGCGCGTTTGCCCGGCGTGCAGAGTCGGTGTAACTGGAGTGTAGATTTGTTCTCGGGTTTCCATGCTGCACGAGGCCGGAGGAATCGCATCTACTAAAGCTCGAGCTTGTCGGCAAATAGCATATTCGAGTGTGGTAAAACCCTCGGGCCTGACGAGAGCTGGAAGGATTGGCTGGTGTTCCAGTCCCGTTACAGCCCGCCTTGTTGCTGGAGGAAATTCCCTTCCATTGAATGCATGTCGTGCGTTCTCGCAGCACACTCCACCAGCAGTGGGCCCGCTCCCATCGTACGGTAAATCACGGCTGTCAGAGCGTCAGGGAGAGAGAAGGGTTGATGACGAGGAACAATCTGGTAACTTGGAATTAACCAAGCCTTAGAACCGTGACGGCTCTCGCATATGTTACAATGCACCGCAAAAGTACCTTCCACCCTAAACTACTCACACTTGCAGGCTACGCCCAACACTGTTCAAATGTTCAGGTACCAATACCTAGGCGCCGCCACCTGCACATCTACACCGTTCAGTCACAAGCGTCTGGCTAACAAAAACCGAGAGCACAGGCTGCCGTGCTATCTCTGGCAATGCCCGGGCGCTCCATTGCAGCACGGCCGGCCAGCACAGCGGCTGCATGCCGCCAGGGGGGCACCTTGTCGAGAGCCAGCGCCTGTTGGTCTGTGCCTCGTTGGACGCCTATCTCCTGCTCGTCTGGCCTGGTGTCTCGGAGACCAGCCTGCAGCTGTCCCATACTACCAGCGGGCTCGCCCACTGCAAACTACCCTTGGCTTCAGTGCTCCCCAAGCGCGCGCGGCCACCGCAGCAGCGTGCGCCTCATATGTGTCGATGGTGCATGTTCCACATCTGCCTTACGTAAGCCTGCACAGGAGGAGGGCACAAAACTTGATAAGCGGCTTGCGAATTGAGCTTCGAGGCTATCACATCGCCCTGCGATCAGCAATGTACATACGCAGATTTCCTTGCCGCAGCAGCAGTCTCATGAAGCACGAGCTAGCGCACCTACATGCAGTGGCAGCATTACGACAGGGACTTGCAGCATGCACCGAGCACATGACTCATAGGGGATATAACCCAACCGGCATAGAAGCCACGACACCCGCATGAGCGTCGAGGGCCAGAACCGAGGTGTTTGACCATTCAGCTCGGCGCACAGAGATGAGTCTCTGGCAAGGAAAGTGTAGTGGTGAGGGATATAAACGCGTCGGACAAGAGATGGACTCGCACCTGGTCGTCGTTGGCGAGCAGGCCGAAGCCGGCCGGCATCGCGGACATGTGCGCAAACAGCTCCGGCGGCGCGCAGCGCATGTGGAAGGCGAGGCCGCCCGGCCGTGGCAGGCCGCCTGGCGGCTGCCGCTGCTGCCGGCCGCCCTCGCCCTCACGGATCTGGGAGTTGCCCACCGCGATGCGGCGGCCGCACGCGCGGCACAGCCACCGAGCCTCCTGCGGCTGCGAGTATCCCGCCTGCGGCAGGCCGACAGGCTTCGGTCAGCGATCAGGAGATACTGGGATGTCAGCTGAAACCATTTAGGGTCTTATCCTGATACGAGCAGGCAATGCAGCTGCCAAGTATGGGCAACCATATGAGGCGCACTGTGGAGCTGAAGGAAGCAATTTTCCTACAGCTGGCATGCAGGGCAAGTGCTTTGTTCCTGCCTTCCGCTTCAGAAACCAAGAGTATTCTTCCCTTTGAAAATTTAGTTTCCAATAAACCACGCACCACAGTGTGGAGCAGCTGCCCCGGCACGAGGCCCAGCGCCACCACCGGCGCTCCCGGTGGCGGCTGCCGCGGCCCTGCCGGCACCGGTGGCGGCAGCGGCGGCGGCGGCGGCAGCGACCCGCCCCTGGCAACGCGCTGCTGCGCGTGGTGGTGCTGGTGCTGGTGCTGCTGGTGCTGCGCCGGCATGTAGGCGTTCAGGCCAGTGGGCACGGGCGCGTCGCGGTGCAGCTGCGGCCCAGGCAGCGGCATCGGCGGCGCTGAGGCGCGGGCGCGGGCGCCACTGCGGTGGCGCTGCGTGTTGTGCTGCCGCCGCGTCGCCATGTCCTGCAGTGCCGAGGCACGTGGATGAACCTTGGGAGGCTGGAAAGTGGTGGATGCGATGCAACGGCAGCGCAGCGGTGGGCATGTGCAGGTGCGGCACATGACAGTATGCAATGCAGGGTGTCTATGGTCTGCCCTCACCGCCACACTGAACAACCAACATGGAGCTGATTCTCAGGGCGCTTGCGCGCCTCGCTGTAGGCGTGCACCCGGCAGCATTTGTCGTGGGCGGCGCCTTCACCAACCGAATGCGTGAACTCGCAATGGAGCAGTCAACAGCCATTTTGCCAGAGGGCGCACCCGGACGTAGGCGTGCATCAGGAACGCCGGGTCCGGGGCCTGCTGCTGCAGCATCGCGCGGAGGTCGTCAGGCAGGTCTGCAGGATGCAACACCGGGTGAGAGTGATTTGCTTTAATGGTGTTCAGTCGTGTCCTGAGGGTCTGGGCACCCTGGCCAGGATACACTGGCGCGGGCTGGCGCTGCTTCGAGTGCTGTGGATCAGGATCAGGATCAGAATGTACCAAGCACGGGAGTGAGGCCATGCAGTTGATGAGGCGGAGCAACCGGAAGGTGTGAAGTCGGCAGCGGAGACGACTTTTCAGACCGGACAGGCCCAGCTTTCGTGTGGTGTCCGCTGAACGTCACAGGCAAGCCAGCAAGGCATGCGCCAAACCCAAGAAGCAGCTTGACACCGTTCCAGCCTCAGGCTGATTGATGTTCAATGCACGTCAAGTGCTAGAACAGAAACGCACCACCAAACATGGCGCCGCCAGCACCGCGCTCTGCCGTTGCCCGCCGCGGCGCCTCGAACAGACCCTTCCACCGCTGTGCACAGGTTCAGAGATTGCCTTCAGGGCTCCGCAGCAGTCTCGAACACGGCACATGTCTTGTGCGGCATGTCGCAGGGCTGCCAGTAGCGCTCGTGCCACTGATGGTGGCCGCTGTGCACCGCATGCTCCGATAGCCACAGGGAGAAACCGCAGCACTGGAAACATGGATGCAGGTCGTCACAGATGTGGGTTTGCGCGGCCTGCTTGCACCTGCGTGGTGGCGGCGCTCTTCTTGTCCCAGGCGGCCTTGCGGCCACCGCGCTCGGTCCGCTCGATGGCCGGCAGCGTGGGCGCCACCATCGCCTCCAGCAGGCTGTCGACAGCCCAGCTGCGCACCGGCGGCGCCTCCAGCGTGATGCTGCGGCAGCGACACACTTGTCAGCACTTCCAGCGTGATGCTGCAGCAGCAACATACATGAATGCTTAGACAGGGCGCCAGGAAGTGCTGCACAGCAAGAAGAGCGGTCTTAGAATGGCGAGCGGCCCAGAATGTCCAGCAGGCTGTTCACCGCTCAGCTGCGCCCCTGTGGCGCCTCCAGCATGGTACTGTGTGGATCAGGACGTTGGATTCAAGCAATTGCCGATTTGGTGTGATGCTGAACATCATTGTTGCATGCAGTTGTTTGGGTATTGCAGAGACTGGTGTCCCGGCTGCGTTTGCCTGGCTGCTCGTCAACGACCACAGGCTTGTGGGAGACATATGCGCCACACCTCCACGACACCATGTGTCTGAATCGAAGAGGTGCAGCCTGGTGCATCACGCGCAGCCCACAAGACACAGTCAAAAAGCAGCTGTTGGGTCCCAGTGCCAACCCCTGCGGCAGCCCCACTTGTAGGGGTTGGTGGGCAGCCAGCGGCTGAGGCAGGCGAACGGAGGTTTACCTTGAGGCGTCCAACGCTTCTCAGGTTTTTCCAGCGCTTCTCGAGCAACTACATTCTATAACAACAAAGTGCGCCCGGCAGGGGGGGGTTCCTGGGCACATCCTCCAAAGCCCACACCCACAATCTCAGATGCCTACTTCCGCATTACGAGGAAAGGAAAGCGTGCACCGGCAGTTGGGGGCAGCTGCGGTTCTAGGGCCGGTCGCGGAGACAGGTGGTTCCACCGAAACGGCACAAGATGTCAGCAGGCGGCGCGTACCGGCAGGTGGGGCAGGTGGGGTTCTTGGGCAGCCAGTCGCCGAGGCAGGACCCGCAGAACATATGGCCACAGGGCACCATGGAGTGGCACGCCACCATCCAGTCGCGGCAGATGGTGCACTCGAACTGCTCCTCGAGCGCCTTTATCGAATCCCGGCCGCCTGCATAACACGTATCCAATTGATGCACTCGAGACCGCTCCTCATATTTCCCAACTGCCTGATGAACACTGGCCCGCCTGCTGCAGCACCACTACGCATGCTTGTGGATAATACTCAACTTGATCAACACAACCGGTCGCACATAATGCTAAGCTTCGGTTCTCGCATCTGAGCAACAAACTGCTGCCTGAGCTCTGCATCAAGCCTCTGCTGCCCATGCAACATATCGCATGCACAACAGCGAAGCAACACGGTGGCCCTGGTAGCTCACAACTGAGGTGAACCAGAATGCATGCACACCTGAGGCAGCTGCAGCGGAGGGGCCGGCACCCGCAACGTCCGCGGCGGCCGCGGCGAGACCCGCCAGGGCCACCCCCGCAGGCGAGGCCTCCTTTGCCGCCGCAAAAGCCCCCGCCGCCGACGGCGCATCCTGCTCCACTGACACGCGTGCCGCCTGCGACAGGACACACATCGAATGAAGGTGCTGTTTGGATCCAGCTCCCAGGTGATGATCCTGTGGTTGTGTTTGAGGTGACAAATAGGTTTTCGCAGAGATGCATCACCGGTGCAATGCGCTGGCATGCCAGCTGGATGTGGGACGAGCTTCGCTACCACACATTGGCCGTTGTTGCAATAACGGCCACTGTTGCAGCCGCTGACCTGGGGCATGCGAGGGTCGCGCGAGAGATCGCTCCCGCGGGCGCGCCTCCTGTTCGGCGGCGCAGTCGGCGCTGCGGCCTCCATAACGGCATCGTCCTCATCGCTGTCCTGCAGCAGCGGCAAACATGCACTTCGTTGGGAGGTGACTCGTCAGAAACGGCAGTCGTAGGACTTGTTACAGTCCTGGAGGCCGGGCTGCAGTGATAATTACAGGCAGCAGTCCTCCCTCATCAGCAGCCCTCCCTGACTGTCGAGGAACGCAGGTGTTCTGTGCTCGGATGGCTTCGCGTTCGCACTTGCTGCCGAATGGGACGCCAGTGGCGTGTGGGGAATGATTGTGAACAGGAGGAAAGGACCACCTCTGTGAGGTCCACGAAAGCGCCAGGGGGCGGCGGCGCCTGCAGGCTGCGCGGCAGACGCCGCGCGTGGGTTTGGGCGGCTGGCGGCGCCCCCGCAGCCGCGCCGCCGGCAGCAGCCGCCTGGCGCTGCTGCTGCCGCCCAACCTCTGTGGATGCCCGCCGCTGCAGCTGCGCCAGCAGGTTCGACGCCGGGTTTGGGCCGACCGGGTAGCGCAGCCTACCCGCGATGTCGCGAGGCGCCTCAGGGGAGCTGTCGCTGCTGACAACCAGCGCGTCCGCCGCGGCGGCCTCTGCGGCAGCCGGCTGCTGGTCCTGTATCAAAGCGATGGCACGATTGACAAGGACTGCAGGTGAGAGATTTACCCAACCAGGTGTGGATGGGCTTAGGCAGGCAAGTGCCGACCCATTGCACTTTAGCTCGGTTGCATTTCGCAGGAGAGTAGATGCAATAGTTTGTGCACTCTCATACAAACGAGATCCGAGCGCACTCGCTGCACGGGAGAAACTACAGAATCCTGCTTCATTCAGCAGATGGATGATAACTCCAGATGTCAAGAGGGCAGGCCCTTCAATCATGAACTTGCCTGTTCACGACGGGGCGCCACGGCTTCAGAATTCGGCAGCGGCGAGGCGCCGTCGCCACCTGTAGAGCCAGCGGTGGCGCGCGTTCTGATGGGTGCAAGGTCCGCCGGTGCGCCTGCCGCGGCACCCGCAGGCTCACCGATGCCCAAGCTGCCTGCACGCCCTGCCGCCTGGCTGCCGTCCTGGCTGTGGCCCTGCTGCGCCGAAGCCGGTGCGTCCTGCTGGTCGAGCTCACGTCGCCGGCCGCCTGCCATGAAGGCGTCCTGAAGCCGCCTAGAGCTTACTTCCATCATCTCTCGGAACGACGTGCCCTGCTGCTGGCCGCCGCTCGGAGGCTGCCCTCCTGGCTGCGGCGCCGTGCGGCTAGCGCCCGCCTCGCCAGCGCGGCGGTCTGACAGCCAGCCTGTCGCTTCGAGGGCGTCCACGAGCGGCCTGTTGGCCGCCCCTATCGCCAACTGGAACGGTGCGCCGCCCTGCCGGCAGCCGCTCAGGGGCTGCCCGCCTGGCTGCGGAGCCGCGCGGCGGGCGCCCGCCTCGCCAGCGCGGTGGTCTGACAGCCCGCCTGCCGCATCAGCTGTCGCCACCGCAGCGCCGCCCGCCTGCTGCTGCAACTCGAGCAGCTCGAGCGGCGACAGCGGCGCCGTCGGCGCTGTGGGGGCGCCGCGCGGTGCGACGGCGGCTGACGTGGCCTCGTCGGTTGCTGCGGCTGCTCCTGCGACTGCTGGGGCGCCAGCCGCTGCTGGGCCCGCGGCAGACTGTGCGGCTGCAGCGGCGTCTGGTTGTGCAGCTGCTGCGACTGCGCCTCCGGAGTCGGCCGCAGCCGTGCCTGCGTCGCCGCCTGCTGCCTCTTCGGAGTAGGCGCCCGTCGTGTGGCTCTCGGGCTGCATGACTGAGCCGTCAGACGCCTCTGCAGCTGCTACCGTCGGCTGCTGGTGCTGGCAGAGGCGGCAGAGCGCCGCTGGGTTGCTGACGATGAACTGCATGGGGTTGCGCTGCTGTCCGGCCAGCTGCGGGGCCAAGCACATGGAAGCATTGAGGAGCGAGGACGGCATACATCTGATAGAGTTCTGAATACATCTTAGTCTAGACACAACTGCAGATGGGTACTGCAAAGACCATGCCCAGCACCTCAAGTGAAGTGCAACATGGCAAAACAAACATCAAAGGAATCGCGAGCGTGAACACTTGAAGCTCTTGACAAGTGTTGCCGCACTTGAAACATACTGCAGGTACGGATGTTTAGACAGCGCACAGCCAGGCGGCAAGGGTCACCTGCTGCCTGCCGCCAAAGCTAATGACGTCGCCGTCACTCAGACGGCACGGCCTGCCGTGCAACTGCTGCAGGTCGTTGACAAATGTGCCATTGCCGCTGCCGATGTCGATGAGAACCAGCTGCGCTTCCTGCGTCAGCGCCAGCTGCGCGTGCCTGCGGCTGCTAGGCAGATGAAGGGCTGGGCTACGTCCGGAAAGTATATCTGCTGCGACGCGCCGTCCCGGCCGACACTGATGACGCCGACAAAGCCGGAGGTAGGCTCGCCGTGGTGGAGGTCCGCCGAAAACAGCGCCGACAGGTCGTGCAGCGGGTCGCCACGCTGCCCCAGGGCCGTGACAGCGTACAGGCGGCACGCTTCGCCCATGGCTGTGCGCTGAGCAGTGAGCGGCGAGGGCCTGCAGCCAGAGTGGCAGCGGGTTTGGTCTCTAGTGCCGTGGTTGTAGTGACATGTGCCAATCTTCCTTGCCCGCGTGCTGCAAGCTGTCGTTCGTAAGTCAGCAATCTTCATTGCAGGGAGGGTTGCACCATGCAGCCCAGGTAGAGAGCCAACCTGCGCCTGCAAGCTCGGCTCAGGTCTCAGCGACAGTTTGCCTTGCACCGGTTCTGGCGCCTGCTGCCTCACTGTGCTGACATCAAGCTCAGCAAGGTGCCATATTAGGCAGCCACGCAAGCAGTTGAGCCGGCAACGGCCTCCAAGCAAGGAGCCTGATTCAAAGCACGGTGGACGGGATGCCTTGGGCGCGTCAGCTCTGCCCGACAGGCTGCGCCGTGAAACGTGCTACCTAGGACGGCCGAGCTTGGCAGATAGGAGGAAAGAGAATATTTAAACGTGGCGTCGGATTGCTGCAGTGCTGCTCCGTGCTCCCTCGTGCTGAGGTCGCTCGAGTTGTGCTAGGATTAATGGTACCATAATTACCTGGACCGAAAACCCTCTTTGAGTCCGACGCCATCAAGAGTGCCGCTGTGGCTGTGCACCTGGTCTCAGACAGTTAGACTTAACCAAAGTCAGGAAAATCGTGGGTCAGAGTTTGTGCAGTGGTAACCTCTGACACCCGGGTCGGCAGGCGCGGCAGAACGCCAAAGGGCGCGGTGTAGAGACAGCAAGTACACATTGCCGGCTGGAGGGAAGGCTACAGAGTGGGACTCGGCGCGGCCTTACCTCGTAGAAGGTGCACGATAAACCACTATCGCTTAGGCCACTGCCCTCGCTGGTCCAGGCTGTAGCCTCCCCGGAGCTGCAAGCACGGCATGCTCTAGCCTCAGGAGATAGTTTCGCTTTGCCCGGGCTTTTGCAGGCTGTGAGGCGATGTCATACAAGCAGCTTCCTCTTTACGCCTAGATGCAAGCTTCAGGCCACGACCGTGCACCTCCTGTGACCTGCATGCACGAACGAAACTCTGTCGAGGGCACTTCACTCCAACATCCGCTGCGAGTGGAGTGGCGCATCACCTCTTAATAGAGAAACTGACAAGCGCACATATGCTGCTGTCATGAAGCTTCGTGGTCCCGCTTGGGCTGGTTGCACCATCTCGCCCACGCAGCAGAGCTGTACAATGGCCAGGACTTGAACAATGCGAGTGCAGTCCTACACACACTTGCTCATTCTGCTTAAACTCACGTGATGTATCTTCGCAGAGCAACTTGGGATCGCAGCCTCGCCAGGTCCTTCTCCACAAGTCGGCAGGCGGCACCCACTGCCGGCATGGCGCTGCGGGCGCGATCTGGCGGCGGCGCGCTGCAGCAGCGGCAGCTGCCATGCCGCGGCAGCGTCCACGCATGCAGCGCCCCCACAGCATCCAGCAGCACAGCCAGCGGCCTGATCAGCGGCAGCAGGGCCATGCAGCAGGCGTCACACCCGCACAGGCAGCTGCATGTGCAGCGGTGTCGGCGCCACGTGGCGTGCTCAGCGGCCGGCGGCAACAGCGGCGACAGCGCCAGCAAGGCCATCGCCTGGGCAGTCAATGCAGCCCGCCGTACCTTCCGGCTCAAGGGCAGTGACACGGACCCGCAGCAGCAGCAGCAGCAGCAGTCGGACGGCAACCGAGCAGACGCCAGCGCGGGGGCCGCGCAGCCGAGCGGCGCCGCCGCGGCGGCCGAGGGCAGCGGCTCCTCGGCACGCGAGGCGAGCGGCGAGCAGCACAAGGAATCCTTCGAGTCCTGGCGCGAGGTGGGACGCGTTGCATGTGCTGGTCTGATTCGTCAGCATTCCACGAGACCTGTCAACAAACGAGAACACATGATGATGCCTGTGCAACGTAGCCCTGAAAGACATGCACATCTCGCAAGATGGTTGGACCGCTCTCAAGCACTATACACAACCTGCGGACCCATCAACAGATCTACAAACACTGGCTCCGTTTCCTCGTGCAGTTCATCGACCAAATGGACGAGGGGGCGCGCATGTCCACCGAGCTGGACCAGCTGCTGAACCAGGCGGTCGACGAGGAGCGCTATGACGATGCTGCCCGCCTACGGCGACAGGTGCTTGCTGATGCTTCAGCTTCACTGATTCGATGACAGAGCGATCTTCAGGGAATTGCACCGACAGTGTCTGTCGGGAGCCGGCTCCTGCGCTTGTCGCTTCCTCGTCACCAGTTCTCGGACTCGGTCGGATTGCCAAGCTGGCGTGGCATTGCATCGAAGCAGTAGTTCAGAGGTGACGCTGCCACGATGCTGTGTTTGCAGATGGAGGACTTGATCGCAGAGGACACCGTGGGCTCCGCGATGGATGAGATGGACGATGCTTTGGCAGATGAGCGGTGAGGTCCCTGCCATGCTATTTGCTCTCTGAACAATGCTTAGCACCTCCAGAAGGTGTCCACGTCCGGCAAGGCTGGCAAGCCTGGCAGTCCGTTCGGGTTAAAACGAAGTCCGGTTGTCTGTCTCTGATGCCGGCCTGGGGCCGCTGCGACCTGGCCGGCACATTCAGCGTCGCATATACTTTCCTCGAAATCCCGCATGGGCTCTGCCGGCACTCGCTCTGACCTGCTGGCCATAGCCGCCTCTGCCGCACATTGGAAATCACTCTGCTGAAACATAAACGTACGAATGGCCTATTCATCTGGATGTTTATTCCGCAGATACGCGGACGCGGCGCGCATTCGGGACGAGGCGCACACTGGGCTCATCGGCTGGTGGGCGGGGCGTGGGGAGAACGACCCCTATGGCCATCTGCTGCACGTGTCCCCGGGATTTGGCTGCTACACCGGCCGCGCCTACCTCCCCAAGTCGCTGTTCGAGATCAAGGCGAGCGCATTGCAAACTTCGCATGTATTCAGCATGCGTCTCATGCCTGCAATGCTCACTGGCATGCATACATGCACTGTGTGCCAATGTCTGGGTCTGGTCGCGGCGGTACACAGGATCTGCGCCCAATGCAAAGCCGACAAAGCCTGCACCTCCAGGCAAAAAATACAACTTTCCTCTCCATGAGTACGTGAACATGGGGCAGCTGCCGGAGGATGACGTCAACAGCGTGCTGATCAACATGGGGCAGCCGCGGCCGGGCTGGGGATCCCCAAGGCACAGTGTCAAACTCTCATTGTCCTCACTGTCTTATTCATCTTATGCAGGAGTATGTGAACACCGGGCAGCTGCGGGAGGATGATGTGGACAGCGTGCTCGTCAACATGGGGCAGCCGCTGCTGGAGGTGTTCCTGCGGCGCGATGAGGAGGCGGACCGCCTGCGCACCTGCTCCACCGTCATCGTGCCCGCCGACTTCGCCCAGGTGGGCAGGAACATGAAAAGTAGGCTGGGCAGGATGATGATTGGGAGGACATCACCCTGAAAATGGGTGCGGAGGCCGACTGTCTCCGCACCTGCTCCACCGTCATCGTGCCTGCCGAGTTTGTTCAGGTGTGGGCAGGATGGGAATAGGGAGTGACGAAGCTTCTCGGAACGGTGCTCTTTTCGCCAAGTGAGTCCGAAGCAGAGGCCGGATTGTCGTGAGCCTCAAAGATCTCGCTCGACAAGTCAACTGCATATTGCTGGGGTCATCGAAGTAGGCGTGCCAAGCGAAATCAAACACGAAACCAATGCAAACGAGTTGCAGTTGCAGATGGACGGTGATACCAGCGGCAGCGGCAGCGACGACGAGGATGACGAGGAGCGTGCCAAGGTGCGCTGTTGTGTGGTTTTATGGGGGTTGGGGGGTTTTTCACCTATTTCAAATCAAAAACGTGTCACCTGCATGTGCTTGTCAAGCGAGACACCTCCTTTCCACCTTGAGTGCCCCACCACACTAAAATTTCGTCAAGGGGCGGCAGGCATCGTGTCGTTAGTGGTCTTTGATCTGCAGCTGACAGTCATACGGTCACTGGCCTGCAATCACGAGCGCACTTGCACAGCATGATGCCCCATGCACTGAAGGCTACAGCGCAGCATGCCATGGAAGCTGGCGCATCAGCAGTCGTCCTGCACCTCGTGTGGCCACCATCGTATGGCCTGGATCGGCACGTGTCGTGGCACGCTTTCTGTGGCACGCTTTGATGCGTGTCGCACCGGCGCAGAGCCTCATGAAGCTGACGGGGATGACGGTAAAGGAGGTGGATGAGGAGGGGCGGCCGACGGGCGCCACGCCCACCACCAACGAGGTGCTGGAGGCGCTGAAAGACGAGGTCATGCGCCAGCTCAAGGTGGGACACCCTGTTGTTATACCCTCTCCCAGCGGACTTGCATTCAAATCGTCAAAAGGGAAGTCGCGAATTGAGCAGTCATGACGATGCGACGGGCGCGGCGCCCTCCACCACTGAGGTGCTGGAGGCGCTGAAGGACGAGGTCTTGCGCCAGCTTAAGGCGCGTGTCGGCCCCAGCTGCAGCCCTGTCAAGTCCCATTCCTGCCTGACAGACCCTCTGGGCTGGGCCTCCCCAGATAAGGGGTCATTGGCGAGGTGAGGGGCACAAGCGTACAGCAACCTACAAGCTGCTGGGCTGCTGAGCCTTGCCATCGATATTGACTCATAGTTTGTACGAGACGATCACTACGAAGGTCAGCCGAGTTCTAGGGTACGACAGAGTCGTGCAGAGTTGATAGTAGGATCGGGTGACATATGATAATACGATATCGTGCATGTGGAGGGTCACGGACTAGCGATACTCCACATTACTCCGAGCGACTCCACCCTACTCCCAAGACAGCTGCCGTTTCGTACAACAAGAATTTGTCTAAGGTTGGCGCAGTCCACTTCCACTAAACTAGCACGCTGCTGGCGCATAGCTTGGTGTGATACAGTTGGAAGGGCACGCAGCAGCTGCTCAGCAATTCAGCTCCCAAGTGCGAGCTCGATTGTGACACTCTGACTGTTGCCGCGACCGCAGATGGGCATGCATCAGCAGCAGCCGCCGCCGGAGGACGGAACAGACGATCACGATGCCTTCAACGACATCACGTTCCTGGGCGGCACCAGCGGCGACGGCAGCGGCGGAGACCTTAGCAGCAGCCTCGGCGGCATCATCGAGGTGCAGTGCACCAGCCAGCTGCAGGGTTCCGCTGAGGAATTATCGTGCAGTTGGCGGCACGCCGTCGTTGGCTGTGTTGAGGCATGCGGCTCTGTCGTGTGATGCGTGCACACGGAAGGCCTCATCGAAGCCGTGGGTTGGCCCACTGCAGCTCGGAGGTTTATCCAGACAAGCATTTGCCGCTCGAGCAGACCAAAGCGTCGGTTCTGAACACAACGCGGCTGCTTCTGCTTGCGCAGTTGGGCGGAGGGACCATCGAGCTGGGGGACGCGGAGGGGACGACCATCACGGTGGAGGTAACGGCGTCGCCCGGCGCGCAGGTGATGGCACGCAACGCCGCCGACCTGCGCCGCTTCGGCAAGGACCGCTTCGTCATCCAGGTGTGAGGAGCCGAGATCGTTCTGGGCGACTTGTCTAGCCGTCGTTTAGCCGGCAGGGGAGTGGACGGAGGCAGTAGATGAAGGCGCTGTCACAAGCTTGAAGTTTCTAGATCGCTGTGGAGCTACAAGCAGCTCTGGTCGACGCGCCTAGCCCAAAGGGCTGATCCTGCAGCGTATCACCAGAGCATCGGCCTGCACTGCCTTTCAGTTGACCAGGCAGGAGCCCCATTTTGTTTGTAAGGACTCTGCCTGTGCGTCTGAGGTGGCTGTCAGCGTGTTCTCCCTGCTGATGCGCTGACGTGGACATTATGCAAGGGCTGGCCGCCAGCATTGGATCATCCATGGCAATGAACGCCTTCTCTGTGAGTTCAAGCGCTCCACGATTCGCATCGGCCAACACACCTCTGACAGAAATAAAATGCAGAGCAATGTGAATAGGCATGTAATTCGGAACCGCTGCGCAGGCGCTGAAGGACGCAGACAACTGGGATGGGCAGCAGGAAGGAGCGGACGGGGAGGACACCCTGGAGCAGGAGGACAGTGGTCTGGAGCGGCGCGTGCTTGCAGCGCTCACCGACGTGGACGGCTCGCCCGCCGACATCAGCCGCCTCCTGGTGCGCTGCACTGCTTGATTCATCATATCAACCTTCTCTATATGTTTTTTTGTTGCTAGAGATCCACTGGGTCTGTGCCAGCGTATGCTGGCGGCAGCGACAGCTTTGTTGCAGCAAGTTGAGCTTCCTGCCCCGCGTACGAGCGGCCATGATGGAGCTGCGCTGTGTTTCGTTGCAGGGTGACACGATGACGGACCGGCTGACAGGCGGCCGCCGCGCGGCGCGTCAGGCGTCGGACATCGGCCGCCAGGACCGCAGCTCCCTCGTCCAGATCGCCGACTTTGACGTGAGTGCCGGACAATCATTATGCCGTGCTCCGCCCAGCCGGGCAAATCGCGATGGGCACATGACCATCGACACGTTTTGACCCAGTATTCGAAACAAAAGATATTGCAAATGTTCCAGAGTGGAAAAGAATCAACAGATGGTGGCGCACAGTCTGGGGTGAACGCGTCGCCGGGCTGCGCTTGGTGGAGGGATCAGGGGGAGGGATCAGGCACATTCAGGCCTCTCGGGTCTGTTCAGTGCACATAAAACCAGCACACACTCTTCCTCAGAGGACTGGCGGCAGGGAGGTGCCGAGTTGAGGTTTAGGGTTGAGGACAGCTGCAGCAGGCTCTCTATCCACAATTGTACCCATTATGTGTCTGCTTACAGTCGGAGGAGCCGGACGTGCAGAAGGTGCGCAACACTGTGGCGCAGGAGGTGCGCCGGCTGCAGGCTGCGCACGCCGCCGGCACCGGCCCCGCCGTCGACCGCGACACCATCCGCGGCCTCATAAGAAAGGTGGCATCCTTGCTTCTTTGTCAGCTTGCGTCCGGCTTCAAACCCACCCTACAGTCTGCAGAGTCATACCATGCAGAGCTTTTGTGCTGCGCGCTCAGCTTCAGGCGATCCGAGAACGTGGGGGCTTGGGTGTCGAATGCCGAATCAGATCCCGCAGTGCATTTCCGCCTGCCATGCACTGCTCTTGTATCATCAGTGCATCCCAACAGAAGCTATGGTAACGCCACAGGTGACGGAGAAGTGGCGTGCCGAGCAGGAGCGGAAGCAGAAGGCGCAGGAGGATGCGCGGGCGGGTGCCGCAGCGGCGCTCGACCCCAGCAACCTGTTCAAGGTGAGGGGAACCAAGCACCGCAGGCAACCCCGTCAAACCAAGCCGAAAGCGAGTAACCATGTCAGTCGAGGGAGGCGCTCAGGCGGGCCGCCATGGTGTTGCACTCCAGCACCCTCTTCAGCGGTGGGGGCTTGCCAAATTGGCTTTGGCCAGGCCAGGCCAGCAAGACCCGCTGTGCTGCAGCAATGTTACTGGCTGGCCAGTCAGCAAAAGGGGCACAGCCCACACATCCAGGCAGATCCGCCGTTGACTGCACAGTCTCCATCGTTGTACGGTCATTCGCCTGACCCAAGCGATCACATGGTGCGCGCTGCAGGGCCGGGTGTCGTATCGGCGCATCCCCTCGGGCCTGACGCGCACGGACCCCTTCTCGGGCACCTACCTCGCAGCCTTTGGCCCGCACGGCATCGAGATGCTGCTGCTCAGCCGCTCGCGCGCGAAGAACGGCCACGAGATCGTCACCGCCCGCAAGCTGACCGGTGCGGCGTGTATCAAATGCCTGCATGTGGACCTGCAGGTCTATGCATCTGGCCGCTGCTGACGCGAGCATGGGCGTCCACAATCGCTGCTGAATCTGACGCAATATGCGCCGGTCCCTGCGAGGCAGGTGTCCATGCGGTGCCACCATGCAGAGGGCATATCTCATGTAAAGCCATGCTTGCAGGCGACACTAATGCCCCCGTGGCCGCGGTGTCCTGCACGACCATCATCGACTGGCGGGCGTTTGGCGGGCTCGTCTCGACCCGTCCGAGCACTGAATTGCCACATTCTTTGGCTCTGCATGAAGCTCGACTTTTACCTTTTGCTTTACAGGCGACCCCAACGTACCTGCGGGCGAGGTGTCCTTTACCGCCAACATCGACCGCGCGGCGCGCCTCGACCCGTCCGAGTACCCCGACATGCTGTGCGTGACGGCGCGCTACGCTGGGAAGGGCCTCATTGCGCAGCCTGGATTCACCGAGCCCAAGTGAGCGATTCTACACACCAAACGCAATTGCATAAACAGAAACAGAAAGGAAAACAAACAAAATTGGAGATGAGTTCGAGTACCCGGACATGCTAGGCGTCATGGCACGCTGCGAGGGCCTCGTAGCGCAGCCCGGCTTCACCAAGCCCAAGTGCGAGGTTTCTTGTGCCTCCTTCTCTGGAAACGACATCAAAGACACAAATGTGAACAAGGTTTGGATTGAACGTGACGGAGCCGTACGCTGGCAAGGGGCTGGTGCACAGTCCGACTTCACCGAGCCCAAGCGCGTGTGATATCCGTGGAAGAACTTGGAGACGCTGCATGAAACGAGGGGAAACAGTCTGACGAAGAGAGGGCCCCTTATTTCATGATGTGGCTGTCTTTCATGCGCCGACAATGAAGGGCCCCGTAGAGGCTGTTTTCTGCCTATTGGCTTCCTGGCATCCGGCTCGTGCCAAGGCATTGTGCCGTGAAACGGCATGCAGACTGGACCGCCACCAGCACCAGTCGACGTTCCAGCCATGCCTACTGCTGATGCAGGTGGGGTGAGGGCGGGCTGCTGTCTTGCTGATGCAGCAGTACGGTGCCAACAATAGTCTCGTGTGTATGCAGGTGGGTGGAAGGCGAGCTGCTGCAGTTTGCGGAGGCGAGCCCGGTGACGCAGGGTGCCCGGCTGGGCTTTGTCTGGGTGAGGTCCCTGTCAGTGCGTCCAGCCTGCATTGGTACTGTGCAGTGAGGATGTAGCTGAACGTGAGATGCATGAGATGCATATGAAGGTAGAATGTCCAGGCTATTTCACAATGCGATTACATTGATCAGCGGATCATGAGCATATACATATACGCTGTCTGCGCGCAGGCCACTCCGGGCCAGAAGAGATATCTGGTGAGCTGGTTTGCCTTGCTCTGCCTAGCGCCAGCTCAACCCACTTCCATGAGTTGGGATTTGTCGCGTCATTGGTCTGGTCCTGCATCCCTTGCATGGAGCAGGAAGCTGCTGCTGGCTGGATGATGTTTGATGTGAAAACAATGACATTTGATGCATTTTGGTGCAGGTACTGCTTAACCGGGTGGGCCTGGACGAGAATGAGTGAGCCGGCCGGCTACTTTTCGACTTCGCCGTCTGGGGCCGCTGCTGCCGCCAAATTGTCAGGGGTGGCAGCAGCGGTGGCGGTCATTTTGGCGCTGCTGCTGTTCCCGATGCCCAGATGGTCCTTTCGCTGATCGCACATTGCCACCGTCCTTGGGGCAACCCTGGGGCAAGCCTTATCACATCACGAGCGACTGCAGATGCCAGTCGCTCTTGAACTTCATCGTAAGGGATATGAGGGCTAAATACCGCAAATCAGAACTTTCAACGGACATGTGCGATGCTTTAAGCGGGCGATGCAGGCGGCTGACACCAAGCTGCTATCCCTTGACACTGCCTGTTACTGTTCTTGCAAGAATTTTGATGGCGGACGTAAACTTATTCAGCATGGTGTAAACTTGTCTGCGGGCTGGCAGGGATTTTGATGCTCATCATCAAATGCTGATGTTCGATTTCCTGCTGGGGAAGAGTTGGGAGTTGTATACGAAAATCCCGCACGGTGCGTGCGGCGATGCGGCGGTCTCTCTGCTCACACCGCCGACGTCTGTCTAAAGGGTTTGTTCAATGGTCCGCATCGACACTGTCGTTTGCGCAGCATAGTCTGTGCACCTGCCGCCAGCAAATTTGGGAGCGGGCCGACTGGCTGCTAATCGGATGATATCCAAGATTTTGCTGAGACGGACAGTCCAAGTCTTGCCGAATCGTAAGTCGTGAAGTCCGAATTGTACAATCCAGCAAACCCTCTCGCGACGCCGAAACAACTTGTCTGGTGATCGGCATTCATGGCAGGCTGCTGTTTGGTGGGACCATGCCATGCAGTACGCAGCTGCTTCAAAGGCGTCGAGGCTCATGTGACACCGGCACGCAGACCTTCGCTTGCGTTTCGAAAGCAGCACAGGCAGCAGCAGCGCAGCCGACGATGTGTTTCATGGCCGGCTCAAGCCACGGCACGTGCCGACAGGAGCCTGGATTATGACTCGCCGCAGGTTCGGTCTTGGAGAAGCTGCTCCTGCACACAATGTATCGCCGATGTGGCTCGAGTTTTCTTGCTTCCGATCTGCTCACAGCCCTTTTAACTTGCACGCTCGGGTATTGCGATCAACGTTGATGGCGCCAAGCCGAACCAATGCGCATGTGGCTGTGCAGACGTCGGATGACGAGGCGACGCAGCACTCCGACCGCGCCGACAGCAACGGCGACGCTGCAGCAGCACACGCCAGCACACGGCATGGCGCCAGCGGCCATTTCGCCGCGGCGCCGCAGCATGCGGCGGCGGAGCAAAATGGCCACAATGCGACTGCAGACGTGCGTGCTGCACTGCAGCACTCGCTCAATCATCAGCAGTCGTATCAGCAGCAGCACGTGGGCGAAGCCTCGAGGACGGAGGCCGATGGCGCAGCCGCCGCGGGGCAGCAGATTGACGCAGCAGAACTGTTTCCCAGCAGTCATGTCACGCGGTGGACGCCGCTGCTCGTGGCGTACTTCCCCTTTGGTGCGGCCTTCTGAAGGCGCTGGCATGTGGAGCCGCTGTCATTGCAGTGCTCGTTGCAGCGCTCATTGCCAATCGCAAGATCATCCGGCAGATGGCCAGCGTGACATGACATAAGCACGCATCGCTTTGTCGCCGTTGTTGGAACACGGGCTGCCGCATGTGGCTGCTGAACCATGGTGATAGGGGCCCTGGCAGCTGTGTGTCTTGACACAAAGGCATAATCCAACCGCCTGGCCGTGGTGTACTGCTTCACTGAACTCCACTGCTGCGGCAAGTGTTTCACTAAGGGTCTAAATCTAGCGCAGGCTGTGTGATCGGCGTCGTGCGCATGGCGATGTGGGTGGTGCTGCTGGCGGTGGATTCCGAGCTGCTCACCAACAACGACACCATGATTCAAGGTGGGTGGGGAGGCTGTGACGTTGGGGCACTTGAACATGGCATCCAGAAGCCCCGCAGTCTGGGAAGGGGTGAGGAAGCAGTGACACAAAGGCTGCACCAGCCTTACGTGCACCCAATGTATGTGGATTTAGGGCCTGCTGTTGATGCCATGCTCAATCGCCGGGTGCATGTGCAGCATGCCGACGTCTGACACGATCAGTGACAAAATAGTGGATGGTACTGCAATGCAAGTGAAGTGAAGTGAAGTGAGTGGAAAATTTAATGGGAATTGTGTTCCCTTGCAGTGTTCTACAAGTTCCTGGGCATCAAGGTGCGGTGGCAAGGCGAGGAGAATCTGCCAAAGGAGCGGCATGTGATCGTCAGCAACCATGTGTCGGTGAGTGTTACATAAGAGTAGGGATGCGTTTACTGTTGTTTTCATGCAGACGAAAAAGGCAATATGCTCCTTTCTGCAGCACACCCTACCCTCGCGACAGTCTGTTGAACTGCTGCACTCGGGTCGGCACGTCCCATCAGCGCATGCGAGGGAGCCCTGTTGCTGCTGTGTGCGTGGTCTGACGGGCAACCATTAACCCAATACTGGTCAGATGCTTCTATATCCGATTCCGCACAGGTGGGCGACCTCATGGTGCTGTACGCGCGGCCGCATAGCTACATCCACCTCATCACCAGCCGTCTGCCCAGGCGCATCACCCAGGTGCCGCTACCGCCTCTGAGAATATGAGTATAGGTGTCATGTGTCGGTCGTTTTCACGCCGGACCACACCATGCTGCCTCCACCAGCAATGCTCCTGTCTCAGCTGCCGCCAGCTAGCAAGGCAATCCCAGCGCCATGACAAGATATGACATGACGGAACACGACACTAGAGCACCATCATGTTGCATTCCCTCGCGCACCCTTCATCTTTATTCCATTGCACGTAAACCCTGCTGCAGGCGAAGCACCACCGGGTGAAGCTGCGGCATGCGTCGGGGGAGACCTACTGCCAGCTGGCGGACTCGGCATCAGCGGACCCCAGCCCTGTGCACCTGTTCCCGGGTGCGCGGATGTGTGTTTAGGGTTCAGGGTTTATTTCTGATCCGTTGAGCATGGTGTGCCTTGTGCGAAGCCTGTTTCACGTCTGCCACTTGAGGCTACGCCCTTCGTTTGACAGTCAATGCTCTGCTGCAGAGGGCGGCATGACCAATGGGCGGGGCATGATGAAGTTCTCCCGCGGCTTCATGCGCTTCGGGCGGGGTCTGCCGATTGTGCCGGCTGCGGTTCGCTCGGCGGCCGTCTTTGGCCTGTCCACCCACACGCTGACCTCCTCCTTTGGCGCCAACATGTTCTGGTTCTGCTTCGCGCCGTGGGTGGAGCTGGACGTGACGGTGCTGCCGCCCATGCGGCCGGCAGAGGTGCGCTGCTGGAAACGTTGATTGGACACAACGTGAATGAAGCCTGCGATACCCCAGGACAAGTAGGCCTGAGCCCGGTGGAGGCGCGGAGGTCGCTGTTGCTTCTTTCTGTGTAGGAAGCGTGCAATTCTGCGTCTCTATCGCTTGCGCTGCAGGTGGAGCTGGCTGTCACGGTGCTGCCGCTCATGCGTCTGGAGGAGGGGGCGCGGGGTCGCTGTGCTGTGCTGTTTGCCAGAACTTGGTTTGCCCTGGGGCGCAGGCACCACTATATAGGCGGAGACTCCTATGAGCGAAGCCCGAACCAATCGACTCCACGGACTCGAACGTGCTCTGCTGCAGGGCGAGGGCAGCGGCTACTTTGCGGATCGCGTGCAGCGCGCCATCGCAGCTACAGGTCGGCACTTGCCAGCGCCACCAAAATCTCAAATATAACGACTTTAGTTATTTTTGCTGCAGGGTGAAGGGAATGGTTATTTCGTGGACCGCGTGCAGCGCGCGATTGCGGCGGAGCTGGGCGTTCCCATCGCCGACATCACGCTGCAGCAGAAGCACAAGCTGCACCGCTGATCGGCGCGCGCGGCGGCCACCCTGCGGTGGACGCCTGCGCTTCTCACGTGGCGCCTTCTAATGGAAGCAGCGGCGGCGGCGATTGTCGTGCGCATTGGTCAGCCGCTGAAGCGGCAGCAGCGGCGGCGACCAAGCCGGGTATTCAGAATATTGTATGCTGCGTGGGGGTCACGACATGCACAGCCAATGCGATGCAGCAAGCCATGGTGTCAGGCATCGCAAGAGCATTTTTGGCACGGGTTCATAGGTCAGGTCTATGTCTTATCAGATCTATGTGGTGAACTTTTCCTCAACCTTTTCTGATTTTGGGTGTCGGGCCTCAGACATCCTCAGGTTTTGCGATTTTGAGGTGACCTTGTGGTGTTTGAACGGGAAGCATGTGGCACAGGAACTTCATGTGTACTAGCGCAGGAACGTTGCTTGAAAGGGCGCTCCACTTGAAACCACAAACTGGAGGTGCTTCAAAGGCATCTGTGACGCCGACAGGTTGTCGTGCACACCGGCACTGCTGGTCCAACATTGCACTTGGCCCCGGCATCAGGAGACGAGCCAGCTCCATCTTTGCACAACCCCCCTTGCCGATGTCTATGTTGGACCCCTGATGCGCTTCGATGGCTTCACTGCCCGCCTCGCCGCCGCAGTAACACCTGCCGCACCGCCTCCGGGACGCCGTCACCGCCAGAGTCGTCATCCAAGTCGTCGTCCAAATCACATATGTCGCCCAGCTCGCCGGCGCCAACGTCGGCAAACGCCACGCCGCGGCCCCATGGCAGCGGCGCGTCCGTTGGCAGCCGCCCGGCCGCCGACACCTTGCCGCCTGAAGACGGAAAGATGTTGCCTGTCAGCTGTGCAACACTGTCATCGATCGTGTACGGTTTCAGTGCCGCGCCGCGTCCATTGGCAGCCGCCCGGCCGCAAACACTTGCCTGGGACCACAGCCAATTTTCAGGGTGGACGTCACCTCAAGTAGATTTGCTTGCCCATGCTGTGATGTATGTGGGATCAGCATAGCAAGCCTGGCCCTCAGGTGGGTGCAGCAGCAAGCAGCTGGCAGCTTGCATGAAGCTTGATTGATGAGACATCGACCCTGAGCATCGTGGAAGGAACCGCCGCCAGAGCTGCCGCCGTTGAACCCCTGACTCTTCTCACTGATCCCGACTGATTTGTCACTCATTCCAACTGCGAACAATACCTGCCAGCGGCGCCACCCCCAGCGCGGCCTGCAGGTCCGCCTCCTGGAAGGCGTCGCCGAAGCCGCTGCCGCTAAACCCTCCTGCCTCCCCGGTGTGCCGCTTGCGGGCGCGCCGCCGCGCACGGGCCACCTGCACCGCCGCCACCACCAGCATCGCCACCGTCACCAGTGTGCGGCTCCACGCCTGCAGTGTCACAGTAAACCAACATTATAAGATCGTGTGAAACAGGATTAGCCCTGCAGGTTGTCAGGTTAGGTCGGGCCACCTGCACCACCGCCATCACCAGCATCGCCGCCGGCCCTACGCCTGCGGCAATTGAAGTTTAGTATGCTGCATTGAGATACTGATACATGTTTGGCCGCTGACAAGAAGCCCAGCCATAGATATACAGATGCCTGCACCGCCGCCACCAGCATCGCCACCGCCACCAGTGTGTGGCGCCAGGTCCGCGGCAATCAGGCTCGAACATGTCAGAAGCAGCTTGCAGAATGTGACCTCATGCGCCGTGTCCTGCTAACGAGGGTACATGTACCATACGCAAGGGAGCACCGTTGTTCATTTCTGCACTCTCGCCCGCAATAACGGGTGATGTGATTACACATGTTTCGAATGCGCTGGAGCTGGCTGCCTGCCGACGCAGCTGTAGCGCCAATAGGGCATGGCTTAATCAAGGCTTGTCTATAATCACTTGATGCTTCACTCAAGCGGTGCTGCATTTCG
>JAABUW010000967.1_pt1 | contig 51786 bp, 48 predicted proteins | sample 5560081 | NCBI WGS metagenome assembly JAABUW01 (sample SAMN10711882, study PRJNA513363) | rock metagenome | isolation source: Antarctica rocks | place: Antarctica: Victoria Land, Knobhead sud | reverse complement strand
CCCAACCTCGATTACTAGGTCAAACCTTGATATTTTTCAATTATTTTGAAAGCATTGAACTCAGCTGATTCAGGGCTACAATTATGCCTCCCAAAGTATGTGGGGTAGTCAGCGCGCAGAAATCAATTCGGGCGGGGGAAGATGCTGGCAGCTGGGAGATCGAGCAGCCTCAACCCTCAATATCCCCGACCCCATTTGCTGGGTCAAACCTTCATATTTTTCCGGAATTTTTGGACCGTTGAACTGGCTCCGATCGGCTCTACAATCTTCGTCAGCGAAAGTTCTTCATCAGAGAGCATCTAGTAGGCGTTCGAGGCAGGTGATCGATCGATCGAGAGGCAGATGACTTCGCTAGCCGAATGAGGTTTGACGACGGGAAGCTTTCTCTGAACCATCTGCTCAGGTGACTCAGAGAATCGTGTCGGGAATAAAAGGTAGAATTAATGCAGTGAACAATGAATATGATCATTTTGAGTTCAATTTCAATTTAAATTTCAATTTAAAAAACTAGTCATTTCTTCAAAGATTATCAAAAAGATAAAGATTATATCTTTGTGCAAACTAGACAAAATTCTACCAGAAGAAAATTACTTTGAAAAGTCGTTTCTAATTGATGTTCATCTCATCTTGCAGAATCAATTCTTCAATCTTCATTCACTAATAAACAGTGATTTAATTGCTCATACACTCATACACGTTAATCTAGTCAATAGAGTATGCAAGAAACTAGAAATTCAATTTATATTTCTGACAAAAAAGAAGTTAATAAAAAATTATGATGAAAAGATATTTAAGAAAATCATCACTCATAAAATTCTACTCAATCTCATCATTGAAAGTTATAAGAAATTGACTGTATCAATGTTGATAGCTGATATTGATCATCATGAAGTCATATTGAGTAAGCTCTGAATGAATAAAAACGAAATATTACTGAATATGTGAAACGATGTCATTGTTTTTTCAAATCAATTGAATACTTCTATTTCGATTTTTTCAATTTTTCTCAATTCAAAGCACTCAAGTTGATCATGATCAACTTCATCTTCTTCAATCACTCAGACTAAAATCTTTATGATGCTCAAATGATTCATTTCAATCACTGCTCAAAAAGAGTCATTCTTAATTCAAAGCATAAATGCAACTTCATTTAAAACACTGTTGAATCATTTAAAGAAGAATCAGACTGAAGTTTTTGCTTTATTCATGATAAACATTAATAGAAAAATCGCGTACAATACTCAATGCAATTTGAACGCTTTAAATGTTTCTTCAATTAATGAAATAACTCAGAATTTGAAAGATATTAAAGCGAAGCTGTCATCAAAATATCATGAGTTTTTAAATGTTTTTGATCGAGCTCAATTGAATAAACTACTCTTTCATTGCTTTTATGATCATAAAATTGAACTCATCAATGATTCAACGCTTTCTTACTGTTGAGTCTATTGAATGTTCTCTGTCAAACTTCTGAAGATAAAGAAGTACTTAAATGAGAATCTGTCAAAGAAATTCATCACTTTTAGTCAAACTCTTTATTTCTTTCTCATTTTATTCATTCTTAAAGCAAATGAAGATCTTTGATTCTGCATGAATTATCAAAAGCTAAATGTCATTTTTAAAAGAAATAAATATTCTCTATCACTAATAAATAAAATCATTGAAAAGATAGTGAGTTGCAAGCATCTGATGAGATTGAATATCATATCAGCGTTTAACAAACTTCAAATGCATTTCAATAGCAAGAATTACATCATTTTTATCATTGTTTTAAAAGCATATAAATATAAAATGTTACTCTTTGAACTGATTAATGAATTAATCTCATTTCAGCAATATATGAATGATGTTCTATGAAACTTTCTGAACGACTTTTGTCAAGTCTATCTAGATGACATTCTCATCTATAGCAAAACGAAAAAGAAACATAAAGATCATGTTAAACTAGTATTGAGTTGACTATGCAAAGCTGAACTGCAGATGAATATTTGAAAGTGCAAATTCAATGTAGAAGAGACTGTCTTTCTAGAAGTTATTGTATCAGAACTAAATCTTCATATGAATCTCAGCAAAGTGACAGTCATAGTCAGCTGAATCACTTCAATCAATCTAAAAGAAATTTAAAGCTTCATGAAATTTGTTAACTTTTATCGTCGTTTCATTAAGAACTTCTTGAAGCTAGTCAAATCATTCACTCAACTGACTAGAAAAAACACATCTTTTGTTTAAAATGATGTTTGTGTTCAAGTCTTTGACAATCTAAAGAAACAAGTCAGCTCGATCTCAATACTTCGTCACTTCGATCTCAAATGACAAGCTATTCTGAAGATCAATGCTTCAAACTATGTAAAAGATGAAATACTATTTCAGTACAATGATGAAAAAGTTTTTCATTCGATGATCTTCTACAGCAAAAGCATAATTCTCGCTGAAATCAATTATCACATTTATGACAAGAAATTACTAATCATTATTCAATACTTCAAACACTGACGACTTGAGCTGAAATGCATTGAACTACTCATTCAGATGTTCATTGATCATCAGACTTTGAAGATTTTCATGAAAAACAAACAGTTGAGTCGATGATAAGTCAATTATCTGAACGTTCTATCAAAGTTCAACTTTCAGATCATCTTTAAATCAGGCAAAATGAACATTAAAGTTAATGCTTTAATCAGAATGCTTTTAGCGAACGTTTCTGAATCAGCTCAGTGTTTTGAAAATCATTTTCAAACTATTCTGATCTTTGATAAAGTTAATGTTCTATCTGTTGAATCAAAAGCAAATCTCTATCAATGAGTACATATGATCAATTAAACTGATGAGTTCTGCAGCAAATATAGACAAGCTATGAACAAAAACAAGCTCAAATTTCATATCATTAAATTGAAAGACTGCGAAATCATTGATGACATTCTATTTAGAAAAGACTTACTGTGAGTTCTTGAGAATATGCATATGAAACTGCTGCAGAAAATTCATGATCAGCTTTCAATCTTTCACTTCAACAATAAATGAACTATTGATTTAATTCAACAATTCTACTATTGATCAGATCATCGAGTCACAGTCAGACAGTACATTCAAAACTGTCATGTTTGTCAGCAAAGCAAAGTTTTTAAAGATAACATCAATGAACTTCATCATTCTTTACTCATTTCACAAGAATGCTGAAAAGATATAGTTATGAACTTCATTACTGAGCTATTTCTATCAGAAGACTATAACGTCATTTGCACAATCATATGTCATTTCATCAAAGAACATCACTATGTTTCCTGTCATTGAAAAGACAATGACATCTCAGTCAAAGAAATAATTTGAATCATATTATGAAATGTTTATCGACTGCATGATTTACTCAGTTCTATTGTTTTGAACAGAGACTCTCAATTCATATCAACTATGTGAAAGAGTCTTTGCAAATGACTGAAAATCACAGCTAGTTTATTTACAGTTTATTATTCTGAAATCAATGATCAATTGAAACGAGTCAATCAAGACGTTGAATGCAAACTTAGAATTTACTGCAATTACATGCAGAACAACTGAGTCAAATGAATATCTATGATGAAATTCAGCAACAATTTCAATATTTTCTCAATCACTTCAATGATTCTTTTCTACTTCAATAAAGAATTTCACTCTTGAATGAGTTTTGATTCAAATACAACTGACTATGAAACAACTTATGAACGACTTGAAGCTAGAAAAGCAGATGATATTGTCATTTGAATGAAAGAGTTACTGAGCTTCAATTGTCAACAATTGAAAAAGACGAAGCTGATCATCGAAGTTCAGATCAATAAACATAAATGAAACGTCATTTATGAAGTAAATGACTGAGTTTGACTATCTTTCAGAAACGTCAAGACAACGAGACTCTGCAAAGATTTGAAAGACAAATAGCTGAGTCTTTATCAAATCACTGCAAAAGTGAGTATCTTTTATCATCTTCATTTATCAGTCAGCATGAAGCATTTGCATTTGATGTTCAGCTCAAAGCTACTGCAATTGTATTCAGAAAATTTTCTATCAGAACAGCATTCAGAATCACTCAGATTAATCACTATTGAAGATGATGAACATTGAAAGATAAACAATATATTGAACTTCAGACGTTATCAAGGTCAAATACAGTACAAAGTCAAATGAACAGATCTAGATAGAGATGACAAATGATACTATGTCAATAAAGAAGAATTCAATGACTCAGAGAAAGTTTTGAATGAATTTCATAAGTTATATTCAAACAAATCGCGCTAAATATTGAAATAACTATCAACAAAAGTGAGTAAAGAAACTACATTCATGTGAACATGAATTTTCAAAGAAAGAAGTAATGTTACAAGCATATCAAGACTGAACAAGACTGAAGCTTTAATCAATTTGCAGTGAACGTTAGCGAGTTTTCTGCGTAATGATTAAAACTAATCAGCGAGCTAGTCAGATATGACTCAGATATGACTCAAATATGACTCAACACTCTTTTTCTTTCCCAACATTCTTTTCTTTCATCAACATCTTGTTTATCTACATTACATTCTTTTCATGTCACAAACACATTTCTTTTGAGTCTAACACAGTCTTTGAACATTACATAAATAAAAGTTCTTGTATCAATCTTCTTCTGTATTCTTAATATTCAGTTATAACTATCTTTAAAGATCAAGCATTATTCAATTCTGACTTTTGCTGATTGACTCATTTAGACACGATTCTGACAAAACACTTGCAGTAAAATGCATTAACAGTTGAAGATGTAATAGAAATTGCTTCAAATTTTCTATATAGTTTAAAACTGATTTAGTTTTAAACATCAACTTGTTTCTTTTCATAAAGAACATTTGTTCTTTCAAAGTTTTGTTTGCAAGTACTTTCTTCTGCAAATATGAAGAGAAATATGAAAGAGTTGTATTATGAGAAAAGAAATAAGTGTATGCTGTGTTGTCTGCAAGATTTTTTGTTGCTGCAAGTGCAAATAAAGTCAAAGCAGAAAAGTCTGTCACGTCTGCATTAAACAACAGCTCTGAAAACAATATTTCATGTGTTTTCAAAGTCAGTTGTTTAAACAAATCTTTCATGTCAAACAAAGAAACAGTAATATCTTTGCAAGAAATCAATTGATTGTTATGAACAATGATTTGATTTAATGCAGAACTGTTGTTCTTGTTGACTTTAAAAGCATATGCTCGCAGATTGAGAATTTCTGCAAGTGCAGTAACAGCTGTGTTATAAAAGAAAGTATTCATAAAGAGTGACAGTTCTGTCAAAAAACTGCAGTTTATCTGTTCATTTCTTTTCTGCAAATATTGTTGTGTACAATGCTCAAGAGTAAGCAACTGTGCACAGTATATAAATGCAGAATAAGATTGAGACATTTGTGCAGAATCTTTCAAAGATTTCGTATGAACATTAACAGAATAACAAGCGAAAAAGCTATTGATACAGCTGTCAAACTTGTTGAATTCAATGTTTTGTTGCAGTAATGAAATGAAGAGTTCAAGAAGTAAAAACTGTGCTTTGTTTAACTTATAAAACAGAAGTTTCTTATCAAAGTTTGTGTTTGAATCATCATTTGATGAATCAAACTCTGAACTTAAAGAATCATTCTTTCTTCTTTCTGTAACAGTTGTTTCTTCATCATTTGACTTAGATTCATCTGTATCAGAAAGAGAAGAATCAGATACATCATTGAATGAAGAACTTAATTCTGCTGAAGAAGAATCAAAATCAGAAGATGATAAAGACGAATGCAAAGTTTGCTTTCGTTTCTGTTGTCGTTTATTCTTCTTCTTCTTTGTTTCTTCTTCAACAAAAAGAATATCAACTTTGTCAGATTCAACAAACTCATGCAAATCATTAATCAAAGCTTGACTTTTGTCAAATAAATGAAACAGCTTTTTCAAAGATCTTTTCTTATCTTTTGAAGATGCAAGTTCAATTGCAGATGTAAAAGTCAATTCTTTATTTGTAACTGAAGCAGTTCTGAATAAAAAACAGAAGAATTAAGCAAAAATCTTCGCATATTTATCAATAGTAAATAAATTCTGCGTAGCTTTAAAACTCTTGATTCAAATGTTATTTAATTCAAAACTGTTCAACATATTAAGATGCTGTCTTTGTTACGATTCTAGCTACGCATCTATGTTGATAGTTATGTTGATGACTATGTTGATGACTATCGTTGATTGCTCATCGCTAGACTATAAAGTTGTTTTAAGATCAACTTTATTCAGAATTAGTTTATGTTCTTCTGAGTCATATAAATAGTCAACTCTTTTCTTTTAGATACTTTTCTTTCTTAACATTTATATACTCATTACATTACACTCATATAACTCGTTCTATGCTGATTTCTAACATTATATAAATGCTTCTTCATTACAGATGAAGTGAAATAATCTGCATTGATTTCTTCAAGTGCTTCTGCTAATAGTTCTTCAACTCTCTATCAACTTTGATTTAGTGACTTGCGTTCATGCAGCAGCACTCATCTTTCTTCACTCATGCGCTGATCAGCGAGTATAAACAAATGATTGAAATCATTCAACTAGATCAAAGATCAGCGAATTAATCATTCATTCAGATTCACAAGAGATTCTTCGAATTTGTTGAACAATCAAACGAGATCAGTTTATGACTGCGTGAAGTCTCTATCTCAAAAAGCAATCAAAAAGATCAGTCAAGAACTGCATGAAGTCTCTATCTTGATGAGCAAATCTCAACAGTGAGTCTGCTTCAATGATACTCATCATCAATGCAATGATTCATCTACTCTCATCGCTTTACTCATCAGTGAATCGATTCATCTACTTGTTCATGTGCAACTAGTGAGTCTGCTACAATGACATGATAATGTCTTCAACAACAAGCAAATCTTTGAGCTTGTTTCTATATTGAAATCTCAATGAGTTTGCTTCAACAACACTCTCAATGCAATGATTTACTCATTCTCATCACTCTATCTATCAGTGAATCTGACTTGTCATCGAGTTCACATGCAACTAGTGAGTCTGCTTCAATGACATCTTTCATCAATGCAATGATTCAGCTACTTACATCACTTTATCAATCAGTGAATTGATCTGTTGACTCGTTCACATGCAAATAGTGAGTCTGCTACAAAGACATCTTTCATCAACGTGATGATTTATCTACTTACATCGTTTTACTCATCAATGAATCTGATCATAAATTCATGTGCAACTAGTGAGTCTGCTACAATGACATCATTCTATCTTGCATAGTGAGTCTGTTACAATAGACATTTTGATTCTACACAAGACTAAGAAAATACATTCATATGAACATGAATTGTTGAAGAAGAGAAGTAATGTTATGATTCTAACTATGCATCTATGTTGATAACTATGTTGATGACTATGTTGATGACTATCGTCGATTACTCATCACTAAACTATAAAGTTGTTTCAAGATCAACTTTATTCAGAGTTAGCTTATGTTCTTCTGAATCATATAAATAGTTGACTCTTTTCTTCTAGATACTTTTCTTTCTTAGCATTTATATACTTGTTACATTACACTCATATGACTCACTTTATGCTGATCTTTAACAATTGTTATATCAAAGCGAATGTTTTTGCAGCAGTGAACAATGAAAGAAATAAAATTTGTGAAAGAAGTTCTTGCTGTTTTTCTTTTTCTGCATGCTGTTTGTAATGAAATTTGACGTGAGAAGAAAAAGTATCAGAAAACAAAGCAATATGACATTCTGAACAAAGTAACAAAGAAAACTTAGAATAATAGAATAGAAAAGAGAAAGAAATACACTCAGTTGCGTTCTGTGTATGTGATGTTAAATTACTATTCAATAAATTAATATATAATGCTTTATTATTGCATGTATTAATATATTTACTTACTGTGATGCAGATCTTGCACGTCGACTTCGATCAATTGCTGTGTTGTTGACGAGCTCATTATGTACAGACATGTCAAATCATGTACACAAGACGTAGCGCTGTAGTTTCAATCTCAATTGATATATGTAACTTTGATAATCAAACATAAGTAATATAAATGTTGTAACAACGTTGTTGAGTGCATTGTATGTAGCTTGTCAATGATGTTCTGACATTGAACAAGACATGAAGTTGAAAGAAAGATGAAGCAAATTTACTAAAGTAGCACTGAATTAAAAGCTTGTGCAGAACATCAAAACTGAACATGTATATTTGATCTTTGACATTTTGATTTACAACGCAAGTAGTAAACTTAATGAGTTTAATATTTTTTAAATCATAATTGCTTGAATTAAAACTTTGTCATATAAAATTATTCTTTTAAAGCATTGTTTGTTGAACTGTAGTGATTTTACATCAATTGTGCAACAAGCGCTGCTATGTTGAACGTTGAACTTTAACATTCGCAATACTTTCAATAATGACTGCTATGTCAGATTTTAATATTATTCAATTATTTTTGAAGATTTGAATTCAGATGATTCAAAGCTACAAGTATGTTGTAGAAAGTTTTGTCAAATAGTGAGTGCATGAAGTTCAGTATTGATCGAGAAATTGCTGCTATGCGAGAAATTCAATCGCTCAGCGCATTGAAATATTCTCAACCTCAACTGCTAGATCAAATCTTGATATTTTTTGATTATTTTCAAAGCATTGAATTTGTCTGATTCAGAGCTACAATTATGTCTTTCAAAGTATGTGAGATAGTCAGCGCGCAGAAATTGATTCGAACGAGAAAAGAGTTACTACTAGGTGAGTCGTTAATCAGCGCAATCAATCTTCTCAATCTTGATTACTAGATCAAACCTCAATGTTTTTCAATTATTTCTGAAGCATTGAATTCAGCTCAATCAGAGCTACAGTTATGCCTTTCAAAGTATGTAAAACAGTCAGCGCGCAGAAATTGATTCAAGCGAGAAAAGAATTACTACTAGATGAGCGATCATTCAGCGCAATGAATCTTTTCAACCTCATTTACTAGATCAAACCTCGATATTTTTCAATTATTTTAAAAGCATTGAATAACTTTAATTCAGAGTTACAATTATGTCTTTCAAAGCATGTAAGATAGTCAGTGCATCGAGATTGATTCAAGCGAATAATTCAATAGCAGGTAGAAAATCTACTCATTCATTTCATCAATAAAACTGATCACTGCTGCTAGAACTAATCACTGCTTCTAAAGTTGAAAGTCTTTAATAGAACTGATCACTGCTTCTAAAGCTGAAAGTCTTCAATAGAGCTGATCACTGCTTTTAAAGCTGAGCATAGATGAAAACAGGTAGATCTCGAGGCATCAATCTTCTCAATCTCATTTACTAGATCAAATCTCAATATTTTTCAATTATTTTAAAAGCATTGAACTCGACTAACTCAGAGCTACAATCATGTCTCTCAAAGTATGTGAGATAGTCAGCGTGCATATGTTGATTCGAGCGAAGAAAGAATTGCTACTAGATGAGTCAATCAATCAGCGCACTGAATCTTCTCAACCTCAATTACTAGGTTAAATCTTGAGATTTTCTCATTATTTTTGAAGATTTGAACTCATTTGATTCAGAGCTAGAATTATGCCTTTCAAAGCATGTGAGATAGTCAGCGCGCAGAAATTCATTTGAGCGAGGAAAAGATGATGGCAGCTGAGCGATCATGTCATCAAACTCATCAATATTTTCAATTGCATTTGCGCAGTTAAACCTGCGTCTTTTTTCATGATTTTGACAGCGTTGAAGTTGTCTCGATCGACTTGATAATTTCTGTCATAGAAAGTTTTGAGTCTGAGAGTGTCTAGAAAGTGTTCAAGACGAGTGATGAATTAATCAAAAGATTGATGACAAATCATCACACTCAAAGAGATCATTGTCAAGAGAAATTGAGCATGTCATTGATCTCAATGATGATCAAGAATAAAAAATAGTCAAAACTCATGTTTAAACTTTAAATTTTTTGAATCTCTGTTCAAGAATCTTATGTTTTAAGCTTGAAACAAGTTAATCAATGTCAAAAAGTTCATCAAGAAGATGAAGAAATTAACTGAGCATTTACATGATGAAATGTTTATAACTCAGATCATTTATGAATTTAATGTTAATCTTTCTCATTGTTTTTGTTTTAAATACTTCATCAAAGATGAAGTTTGATTGAATGTTTGCAATCTTAGCATCACTCATCTTGTTGTTAAGTTGAATGATCATAATGTTAATTTTTTCAAGATCAAGTGTATCTTTAAGAATAATTCTCTGATCATTGAGTTAAATTTTTCAACATTCATAAAAATTCATTTAATCTTTCATGTCATTCTTTTAAATCATATTGCAAGTGACTTTCTTTCAAGTCAATATCAGAAATCTTAAAAATTTATTATCATTAAAAATAATGAAAGATTCTGATATATAAACAGCATACTAAACTTTAAGCATGATAAATGTTATAACTCATCTTTGCTTAAGTATTACATCAATTAAAAAGATCACTTTTCTACTTGAGAGTCTTTTCATCTTCTGAATAATTGTAAGTAAATGCTTAATGAATATCATCTTGTCAACTCTGTCATTGAAAAATCATATATACTATCATGTATGATGTTTCAATGTTAATATTAAAAACTTTAAGTTTAATCTTTATTATTTTAATTCAATCTTGATCTGACTTAGATTTTGTTTAAATCTGACTTAAACATTTTGTTTAAATTTGATTTAAATGTGACTCAGATTTATTTTAGTTTCATTTGTACATCATCATGTTAAAATGCATCTCATCTTGTTTTACTTTTCAGACATTTTGCTCAAATTTAACTCAGATGTGACTTAAATTTATTCTAGTTTTATTTATACATCATCATGTTAAAATGCATCTCATCTCATTTCATTCTTCAAACATTTTACTTAAATTTAACTCAAATGTGACTTAAATTTATTTTAATTTTATTTGCACATCATTACATTAAAATGCATCTTATCTAATTTCATTTTACAGAAATCTTGCTCAGATTTAACTTAAATATGACTCAGATTTATTTCAATTTCATTTATGCTTCATTACATTAAAATGTATTTACATCAATTTTCATTTCATTTTAATCTTTATTTTCAATTCTTTCTCATTTCATCTTGTTTTTTCTTATCATCTTGTAAAAGCTTAATCTTAAAGAGAAAAGTTACTATCATGATGTCAAATCATTAACTTAATTTAAAACATAAATCATTAATGTTTTAAATAATTTTAATTTATTAAATTTGTTTTATAATTTAATGAATTAAATTATTAATTTAATCATCATCATCTTAATTTAATCTCAGCAATTTTGCTTTAATCATCTCAATCATATGCATGAATCTTTGCAATTTTAAGTTATAAAACTATTATTTAGTCTTAATTTTGCTTGATTCATATATATATAGTTGAGTTTTCTTTTTTTTCTTTTTTTCTTTGTTTTTCATCTTATACATTATTTGATGTATTGTCTTGTATTTAAATTCTATTAAAGTAATAATAATTGTAATTGTAATTCATACATTCTTGTGACATTGATTTAGACTCGACTCATGAGAAACTTTATGTTATTTATATCGAGTGAACAAAACTTTCTGAGAGAGAAAATCACTCATCATCTATACAACTGCTTCACGCAGTTGAAACAATGAGATTGACATTGTGTTATCAAGTAATGAATCTATAGTTTCTATTCAGCGCGTGATGCTTGAGTAAACTCTTGATGAAAGTGTCTGTGCTGTTTAATTATGATGCATCGTCTTTGCTCTGCTTTTCATTGATGATATTCTATACAACGATGTTTTGATTCGATTCTTGATTCAAAGATGAAAGACGTTTTCTTTGCACTCATGATGCTCATGATTGTAACGTACGTAGAGCTGTGTTCTCTTACTCAATGATTGTCATTCATTGAGCAGAGAAATATGTGATGAAAGAGAGATGCACACGATGAGAAGATAAAGTGTGATTGTACTGAGTAATTCTTTTCTTCTCTTGATTTGACTTGTATCACGTAGACGTTGAATGAATTATTAGTATAAACGTGCAATCGCAATCATTCAATGTTTGACTCTGATCAATGAAAGAGAATGCGTTCTGATCATTCTCTTGAGCTCTCAATTTTTCACGTGAATAAATGAATGACTTGATGTCAAGTAAAGAAGATGAGTTCAAGCTTTCTCAGTATATCAGCGTGATCAACAAGTCACTACTTCTTCAAGCACTGTAATCACGTTTTTCAATACTTAAGATGATTATTCTATTTGATATCTTTTCATCAATTACTCGATGACATTGTTGATGTGATGAAGACGTTTTGATATCAACGCAGTTGACGAGTCGCAAATTCTTCAATCACTTGTAATCACAACTTGCAGACTCTTCATCTGAGTTGTCTTTTTCACTAGTAATATCTTTTCATCTCTTACTGACATTGACATGTCATTAATCTTCTTCGTAGATCAATTGTGACTGTTAGAGAGAGTGTTGTTGCATGAGTGAAAACTCTGCATGATGATTTTTCTGATCACGCAACATTCTAACATCGTTTGAACTGCGTTGAATTGAGATCTCTTGACTCTTTTGACTTCTATTCAAACACAGAATAGAATCAAAAGATTCATAGTTGACATCATGTACAGATGAATCTCATTGTCAATCAAAGTAATAATAATATCAATCTTTTTTATTAATAGTATCTTTAGTTTAACTCAGTTTTTAACAGTCAGTTAAAGTCTGATGAAATCTCAATTTGCTTGAAAAACATGTTAAAGAGAAAATCATTCAGTAATGACTCACTAGTTTTTCTCTCTTCTTTCTTAAGCTCAATGATGTTTTGAAACTTTCATTCAATCATCATTTGTTTTTTATTCTTCAGAAACACAAATTGATTTTGCAAATGAGTAACTTTCACGAAGATTTTTTGCATCTGCTCATGAGCATTCAGCAGTTCATGAAGAATGCAATTACATTTTGTCTTTACTCTTTTTCACTTCATCATCAAAAAAATGAGATTGCATTTGTAATTAAGATGCATACACTTGATGCAATGATTAATTTTGTTATCAATATAACATTTCTTTTGCAAGTGATTGCAATGTTCATAAAGATGCATGACAGCATGCTTTGAACTTATACACTTAAGAAGATTTCTGCAACATAAGATAAAGTTTTTCATTGTGCAATGAGAAAGCATGAAGAAAAAGTAATTTTTAAGATGAAAATCTTAAAAGAGAATCTAGTGTTAAAACTCATTTACATGAAATTATGTAATAGCAATAATTAAATAATCATTAAGTAATCAGAGTCTTGAAAGTGATTGCTCTGATCATTTAAATCAGAAGCAATCACAGTGAGCATGATGAGCATGATGCTCATTTTACTTATCTTGCTCAAAAATGATCAGAGTGATCATTCAGAGCAAAAATGACTTGACATGATTCTTTTATATTTATATAATGATGATCATTCTTTTAAATAAAAGCTTTATGCTCAACTTATGTCATAGTCAATACAGTTTATTGTCTTAATTATTCTCAGATCTTCAGTTTAATGATTAGTTTGTTACTATACTGATCTTTGTTTATATCTTGTGTTGTTAAAGAAATAATCATTACAAGTATCATGAATTCTGCTCAGAAAATCTTTATTAGTAGTAATCAGTATTTTCATAAATCATGAGTTCTGAAGATTTTAATCAATAGTATCATGAATTCTGCTCAGAAAACTTTTATCAGTAGTTGAATTCTGAATTTTCAATTGCTTGATGAGTGATTGACAACGAGATTCATCTGTACATGATGTTAACTACAAATCTTTTGATTCTATTCTGTGTTTGAATAGAAGTCAGAAGAGTCAAGAGATCTCAATTCAATGCAGTTCAAACGATGTTAAAACGTTGCATGATCAGAAAAGTCATCATGCAAAGTTTTCACTCATGTGACAACTCTCTTCTAACAGTCACAATCGATTTATGAAGAAGATTAATGACATGTCGATGTCAGTAAAAGATGAAAAGATATTGCTAGTGATTAAACAACTCAGATGAAGAGTCTGAGAGTTGTGACTACAAGTGATTGAAGAATTTGCAACTCGTTGATTGTGTTGATATTGAAACGTCTTCATCACATCAACAGTATCATCAAGTAATTGATGAAAAGATATCAGATAGAATAGTTGTTTCAAGTATTGAGAGTCGTGATTACAGTGCTCGAAGAAGTAGTGACTTGTCGATCACGCTGATATACTGAGAAAGCTTGAACTCATCTTCTTTACTTGACATCAAGTCATTCATCTATCTACGTGGAAAATTGAGAGCTCAAGAGAACGATCAGAACGCATTCTCTTTCATTGATCAGAGTCAAACATCGAATGATTGCGATTGCACATTTATACTAACAATTCATTCAACATCTACGTGACACAAGTTAAATCAAGAGAAGAAAAGAGTTACTCAGTACAATCACACTTTATCTCTTCATCGTGTGCATCTCTCTTTCATCACATATTTCTCTGCTCAATGAATGACAATCATTGAGTAAGAAAACACAGCTCTACGTACGTTATAATCACGAGCATCACGAGTGCAAAGAAAACGTCTTTCATTCTTGAATCAAGAATCGAATCGAAACATCATTGTATAAAATATCATCAATGAAGAGCAGAGCAAAGATGATGCGTCATAATCAAACAATACAGACACTCATTAAGAGTTTACTCAAGCATCACACGCTGAATAGAAGCTATAAATTCATTACTTGATAACACAGTGTCAATCTTATTGTTTCAACTGCGTGAAGCAGTTGTATAGTCAACGAGTGATTTTCTTTCTCAGAGAGTTTTGTTCACTCGATATAAGTAGCATAGAGTTTCTCATGAGTTGAGTCTAAATCGATGTCACAAGAGTGTATGAATCACAATTACAATTACAATTGCTTGATGAGTTGAATCAAGAACTCAAATTCTGACTCAACTCAAGATCAATATTGAGTCAAGTTACAAAATTAATATTGAGTATTTGAGTCAAGTCATGACATTGATATCAAGTACTTAAGCGAGTCAGAAAGTAAATATGAAAACTCAACTTAATGATCAGTTTACTTAACATCAAGAAAATTAAATATAGAAATTTTTTTGACTTTTACATTATCTTTTTGCATTATCTTTTGAATAGAAAGTCATGAAGAAAAAACATGAAGATCATTTGATAGAAAGTCATAAAGAGAAACATAAAGAGAAACATAAAGAAAAACATGAAGATCATTTGATAAAAAGTCATGACAAGAAAACATGAAGATCATTTGACTTTGATAGAAAGTCATGACAGAAAAACATGATAGAAAGTCATGAAGAAAAATCATGTAGACTGTTCAATCAAGCTATTTACATCTATCTAATATCTTGTTGAGTTGAATCAAGTTTTCGAGTCGAGTTGTTGAATCAAGCTTCTCAATTCAATTCAACACTTTTTCAAAAAAAAATTCAATTCAACTTGACGTGATCAGTCTAATGATCAGTCAAAGAAACAACGAAAACGTATTATTCAAACCTGGTTTGAGTGCACTTCTGAACAGTGTAGAAAGCTAGCAGCCTGCAAAAATGAGATCTGCTGAAAGACTTTACATGCATAGAAAGAAAGAGAGCGAAGAGAGCATACACAGAGAGAGAAAAGGAAAGTTTCATTGAATTTTGAAGCAATTGAGAATTATTGCGAAGAAACTTCTATTTTCGTCTATCTTGCACTAGAAAATCTAAATATTAATCTTCAGGTTCTTATTGACCTGATTAGTCATCTCTCGTCGCTTTCTAGTATTCTAACAGGTAAGGTGATCGTATACCTGAAATGGCAGCTTTAATGACGGGTTAAGAAATATCAAGATTTGAAGATTCGTTTCTAATTTTGATCAGGCTCTCGGTAAATTCTAGAAACGACACAGGTTTTGCAATCAACGATAGCTGCGTCATAGATCTACGCACGGTAGAATAAGGAAAGAGACGATGTTAAGCGTCGTGAAAATACATTCGTCAGAATCGACAAGAACATTATGGCGACCGCAAGTATCGCGCAGTTTTCCGCAAATTTCGAATCAAGTCGTGTGCTAGATGATCTAGTTGACCTTGCGTTGACTCGCGAAAGCCTACCTGGGTCACAACAGCGACAGCCTCATGAGACCGCCTTGAAGTTCATTGCGACTCAAGATCGCCAATGGTGTACCTTCAACATGCGCGTCCACTCAAACATCTTGCTTCCAGATTGATTTTCTCTACCCCGCATGAGGCGAGAACATACTGAAAACAAGAAGCCCACACAATATAAGAGGGCCAACTTTCATCTTCGAGTATTCTCTTTCAGTGATTTTCAAAATACCACTTCAACAACGAAAAAAAGATTAGACCTACCTCTTCCTTCCCTTCAAGCAAATCATGCGCAACGTTATCTTCATTTCACTCCTCCTCCCACTTCTCGCGCCCTTTACCACAGCAGCCACCTTCTGGTGCGGCACCTGGGCCGGGTCCCCTAATCTTCGAGACGCACCCTCCGCTGGCCAATTGCCTACCATCGATAGCACAAGACGGTATTTCACGGAACCGCAGTTGCAAGATTCACCATTCCAGCCACCTTTGAGCCCTGAACCCAGAGTGCAGATGCCGAAGATTTGGGGCAATAGTGCGTACTACACCACCTGAGGCGCAAATGCGGGCGGCTGGCTGACGTGTATGTAGATGGATTTCGCCTTGCTCTGCTGAGCTACGCAACCACGTCGCCAGCGACTCGCGTCTTTGCTTCGAGCAAATCGAGTTGGTATATGATCGATGAAGCGAAGCAAAACTTGATGGAAAATTGTGTAAGTAAAGGGTCTGGTGGCGCGATTCTTGTTCCTCGTGAGTATCTCTGTCCCATTGCCACACTCCCCTTTCTAACCCGTTCAGCGCTCCCCAAACTCAGGGAGTCCACTCTTGTCCTCTATGCCTACGCCATCGGTTCCCAATTCGATTTCACCATGAATTATTACATGAGCAAGCCGTATGGTATCAACCCGGCTACTTTGGTGAATCCTTTTGCTGTTGGTGGCTTGGTCAATTCGAGCGCGAGTGCAAATATCGCAGCGACTAGCTAGCTAGTAGCTGCAGAGAGTATATGCTTGGAAACCCTCTTCAGATTAGACAGTTGTATCAACAATTCAAGTTATTCTTGCCTTCAACGCTTCTATTATCCTCACATGTTATGCCCTTGGAAAATCTATTACTAGAGATATTGCTCTCCAATAACTCGACTGTTAGTCAATCTCAGACAATCTTTCGCGACGCTAATCGTGAATAAGTCCTCATTTAAGCTGGGTCGATCAGTTTCTAAGGCCAACATAAGGGTCTTCGCTTACGGATCTTGAAATAATACGAGGCATATATAATTCGAGTAATCGAAGATAGTCAATGCCGTCGTAACTGAGATGCACTGGAAGTAATATGATCACAAGAAGTAGCAGTCTTCATCAAAATTGAGTTATTCCGCGGTAGACATTCTAGTTCTTCATCTTCCGAATTCTCCCAATTCAACTCGAGCATCCGATTGCGCCGCGCTCAAATCTCAGGACCAATTACTCATTTAGAACAGATGATATGAGGATTCCATGCCGAAAGATCAGAGTCGTGAGCCTGTCAATGTTGAATGTGTGGGCGAGGAATCTTAAACTACTCTCGGCTCACTGTATCCTCATTGTGTTATTATCAACTCATCGATGAATCTCAATCACTGACCAAATGTTCGATATATCTTTGACAAAGCTAACTTCTCTGATCCAGAACGGTCTCCGAAATCATTCGATGAATCAGTGGTGATCGCTTTGGACGGAGGCAGAAAGGAGTACCGTCTTTGCAGGCATTGAAATACAAGTTAAGAATAACGGTCTCACTTCAAAAGCGGCACATCGAATGAATTGATTCATCAATGATGGAGGCTTAGAGGATTTCTTCCAATCCCACAGGGTCAAAATAGTGCCCATGGCAGCAACTTCGTAGATTCTGAAAATTCGGATGTTGCTTCAGGGTCTCGCAGAAATCTGATGCATTATGGTATAGATAGAGCCGTGCCCATCACCTTTCTTTGTTGACCTAGTGGCTCCTCTATCGACTGTCCTGGATCTCAAAACCCGTCACGTTTGAAATTCGACCAGCCCATCCCTTCTATCGTATTGAAACCCTCAATTCCAGCTTGCCCACATAATCAGACCGATTTCATCATGAGATTCCAGCAAAACTTCGCTCTCTAGCTTGCGCTCCCAGCCCTTATAGTGGCTCAACCTACCATCAAAACGGTCACAGACACCACCCTTGGCGTCCTTGGGGCTCCGAATGTAACCAATACAGACCCAGTCAACAACCCGACATCATTACTGGTGATCTCGGAGTCTTCCCCGTTACCGCACACATAGGCTTCCCACCCGTGAAACTTACCGGCGCCGTTGACGAAGGCGACAGCAATGCCAAAGCGGCCCAGGCAGCCGCCCGTAGCGAGTAAGATGCCGCAGTCGCATTGACCACTACCAAAGACCTAACCGGCACCGATCTTGGTGGTCTCACACTGGGTCCCCAGGTCTACAAATTCTCTTCCTCGGCCCAATTGACCGGCACGCTTACCCAGGCGCCAAAACAAGATCCGCGGCCCATTTCATCTTCCAGACTGGATCGACTCTCACTACGGCTTCAGCGGCCAAGGTCGTCTTAATTCATAGCGCAAAGGCCTGCAATGTTGTTTAGGCAGTCGGCAGTTCGGCTACTCTGGGAACATGCACGGCTTTCCAGGGGAATGCTTTGGCAGTTTCTGTTAGTTTATGAGGGTCAGAAGGAGTTGTGCATGTATGTTGATTGAACTACTGTAGAAAGTAGGAGCTACGAAGGGAGGAAGGAGGTGAAAACTCCGACTCCCGCGCCCTATAGGGCTAAGCGAGATTGCCAACCACACAGGGGTAACAGTACTGTTCCCTGTTTCCAATAATTTCAGGAGAGACTTGTTCTTGGAAACTTTGAGACCGCACAAGTTTCACAACGATACCTACGTGGATAAATTGTCTTGGTAAGACCCGCTTGACTGGCTTGCGTCTAGATCTGCTGATTCAAGTCAATCCCTAGGTGATCTTGACCGTTATCGAATGGTCATTGAGAATGACGAGCCCAATGACAGAGAAGTTGTTGAAGCAATAGAAGCTGTAGTAGGAGCAATAGTAGGAGCAGGAGAAGTAGCCGTTCAATTAGGAACATAGGCGTTGCAGTGCCATTACACTGCCCGCTAGCCTAGTTGGGGCTAGCGCCAATCGTGGCACAAATCGTAGATAGCTTCCTACAGTAGAAGACGTAAAAAAACATAGCCGCTATTACTGCGAGAGTGGTGTCAAACCCGGCTGAAAGCAGCAGTTCGGTCTCTCCGCGCAGTTCCAGAGGAGTGAATCCTGGCCCACCTTCTGAATCGTCGGCTTGAAGTAGGTAGTGCAGCAAATCCTTCGAGCTATCTTTTATAACGGGTTGTTTGTTTTGGCGGCGGCTCTTATCCTCTTTGATTCGATAGGACAAACACGATTCAATGACTGCCATAATTTGTTTGTTGCCTTCGGGTAAATTGTTCTCGACTAGTCCTCTCAACTCTTTCAACCCTTCGTTAACTGAAATCCGTTGCATCCTGACACAGAATGAAGGGAATTAACTAGAATAGATTGTGCAAACCTTATCTTATATGAAATAGAACTTGTTGGTTCTTATCTACTTGAGATAGAACTTGTTGATCTTGATGACGAGACGAATTGGGCAGGATTAGAATATAGTAAAACACCCGTAGAACAACAGTCATATTGAGAAGGCTTCTTCGCTATTAAGGCCTTGACGGCTCCTTCAAACTGTCTAGTCTACCTGCCAAATGACTATCTGACATGCATGTTCATTGACTCATCAACCCATAGCGGGATCGCTTACGCCGGTACCAGAACAGCACGGTAGTAGACCTCGCCGCGGTCCAACTTGTCCATCGCCTGCTTGATTCCCTCCTCGGTCATGGGAAACTTCTCCACAATGGGCTTGATTTGGTGAAGCGCCGCGAACTCGAGCATTTGACGGTGCAGGTTCCTCGGGGCCACGAGCGATCCTTGCACCGAAATGCCCTGCAGAATCAGCGCCATGTACGGAATCTCCAAGTTCCCAGACGACACCGAGAGCGGGTAGATCGCCGAGCGGGGCGCCATGATCGACAAGATCAGATCCCAGTTCGGCGGCACCGCAGCAGTGACCAGCAATCGGTTCAGCGGCGAAGAGACCGTGAGCTCCTTGGCGCCCTTGGTGGCGATGAATTCGTGTGCACCTAGCTTCATGGCTTCGGCTTTCTTCTTGTCGGAGCCCGAAAGGACCACAACGCGGCATCCCATCTTCGCCGCAAACTGGATGGCCAGATGTCCCAGACCACCCACGCCCAAGATGCCGACCGTGTCGCTCGGCTTGATGCCCTGTAGGGCGGTGAAGGTGGTGGCACCTCCGCATTGGAGTGGAGCGGCGTCGATATCGCTGAGACCCTTGGGGATGACGTGTAGGAACGACTCGCGCCAGATGGCGTGGGAAGCAAAGCTGCCTTGGTCGAGATTCTTGACGCCGTACAAGGCCCGCTCGGGGCAGTACGTCTCTGCCCCCTGGAGGCATTCGATGCAGTGGCCGCAACTGTCGACCTCGTAGCCCCAGCCGACGTGATCGCCTTTCTCCAAGGAGTGGCACTCTGGTCCCACGGCCTCGACAATGCCGACGCCCTCGTGGCCGAGAACCATGTCTGCACCTTTCTGCTCCCCCGTTAGCCCTGAAGATCAACGAGCTCATGTCGAAAACAAAGAGTCACTGACATAGTGTAGATCTAGAAGGATCTATTAGCAGCCGTCTATCACGTTTAGGATCGTAGGATTGAAGACACATACCGGTTCCACAAACACCAGAGGCTGTCACCTTGACTAAGACGCTGTCGCCGGTGAGCTGGTCCGGCTTGGTGGTGGTGCTCTTCTTCGGGATGCCATTCTCCTGGCCCTTGAAGACGGTAAAGGAAGGCATGTTGAGTGTAAAGGTTCAAATGATTTAAATGCAGAGACTATGTCTTGAACTTCGATTGACAGGTGAGGAGATTGATAGATGAGCAGAGGATGGGGGATGAAGCCGTATTTATGAGAAATTGTATTATTTTGTCTTTCTGTCTGATTACTATTTCGAATGCTTCACACTCGGAGCTGCCGGAGAGTTTTCTGGGACGTTGGACACATCGACTTCGGTAAAGCCAGCTGGCCAATCCACGAGGCCGATCGCATTGAAGTGAATTTCCCAAGCAAATGCACGACGTCGAAAAGCCTGAGGCTGAACACTGAGTTGTTTTGGAATACGAGGTCATATGGAGGAGGCATTTTGGTATGGAGGTTGTAGCTTAATAAGAGTCTATCTAGGAGCGAGCAGGCAAAAACTCTACTAGCGGGCCACAGCCCTATCAGCCCTATGAAGGCGGAGATTGCCATCCCCTATCTCAACAAGTTGATTAGTCGAATCAAGTGTGAGAAATACCTAGTTTATTTCTTACTAAATAGACCTAGCGTTGACAAGACTAACAGATAGTAAATAGATTCTAGAATATTCTAGCTGTTAATAATGAATTAATTAACAATAATACGAATACTGTTAATAGATACCTTATATACAAAGTGAGTAAGCGTACAACAGTCTCGCCAGAGATTTTCGCATTTAATTGATTTATCAGCCCGAACCGATTAGAGCTAGTTCTACCCCGTCACTCCGGTACTCAACCAAATCGGAGGCTCCGCATTCGGACTCCGGTTTCTCCTCTAAGAAATCACGTAGCAGGTACCAATCGATGAACATTGCTCCCGAGCTGACAACTATTCAATGCGAATGAAGGCCCCCCTTTTCCCATTGCCATCATTGGTAATAGGATAACAGGACATGCCAAACCTTCAGCCATTGGTGGAGGCAATAACTCCGGTGGTTGGTGTGGGCTTCAGGATAGTGTAGAATATCCGTGGAGCCTCATGTCCACAAGCAAGCCCTATACAATCGAGCTCTCTGCTTATAATGAGTAACGTGGCTGCATGCTCTTCATCGTACACCTGTTAGGCAGGATCCAGCAATTCTTTCATCAATCTACATATGGATGCATATTCTATAGTCCTTCGATATTATAAGTTTCATTATTTTACAAAATCTGGATGATCTTTGGTTGATATCTGATGGTTAAAGCGCGAACTTATCAAATTTCTGTATTCTACTCTACTATATATCACCAGCAGAGATTAGCACTAGGCCCTGACGGGCTCAGTGGTCTGCGTTAGGTTTAAGAGTTCATTATCGTCTTCATCAACTTTGCCTCTATCAACTTTGCCTCTAGCTTCCGAAATCTACAGGGGCCTTCCAGAGCGACGGAGTGGACACAGCACTATTATTCTCTTCTACACCAGTCAAGCATTAAGACCCTGCAACCGCCTCCGAATCAGAGTGTGTTTGTATGATGACTTGACGGGAGTGCTCTAGCGCCGTTACTTCGCTCGGGAACCAAATATGTAGTGAATTCAGAACCGCATGGTGCTTCACGACGGCTTCGCCCCCCCTTTCTAATGGTTCTTAACGCCTCTATAATACCAAGCCCTTCTATGCTTTTCGGAGGTACGCAAAAAAAAGCAATCTCCCTAACAAGCTCTTTTCTCCGCCATCTCAGATATGGAATGTTTGCCGACGCCCGTTCGGAGCACAGAAAACAAAAGACAGAACTTCTATCAATGCCAAGCCTTCCGCGTTTACTGCTGCGTGAATGTCTACTGATCTAGGAAGCTGCTATCTATGCCCGACAGGTCGAAGTCGTTGTACATGTCCGCAGCGAAGATGTCTATCGACTGAGCTAATACGCCCGTAAATTCGGCAGCAGTCTCGTCGAAGAAGCTCAGGGGTCCGTCTACGGTCAGTGCTGCCGTGAAATTACCGTTCATAAAACTTTCCTCGCCTGCTTCTTGGTAACCTTTGACCAGCTGCATCTTATCCAGCGCAACACCCTCCTTCCCCTGGCTTTGCTCGATGAGCAAGTCAACTTTGGCACAGAGTTCGCTCATGATATTGGCCGCGCCCGCCGCGACCGCGAAGCTATTCCCGAAATTCTCAAAAACAGCAACAGAAAGGTCGATGGTGCTTCTAGCCGCCCGAGTCGATTCGCCATGCGGATGCGCCAGCACGAAGCCAACGAGAGTCATGGCTGCATTCCACTGCCACTGGAAGGCTTCGTGCCAGCCTGCGAGGATGGATGTTGATGAAAGCACTTGGTGCATCATGTGCGTCAGCGCCATGGCGTGGGCGGCACATTTATTGGCCGTCCTATTCGCAAGAGGAGTATGCGCTGTTGCTGGGGCGAAGGAGATGGAGGGACGATAGAGGTTTGTGCACAAATTGTGGTACATCAGCTCTAGAAGCAAACGCTGGCGCTGCAGCCAGAGCGGTGCAAATTGTTCGATTTTCAGGGCTGATCGGTCTGTGGAAAAGGGGACGCCATTATTCTGACGTTTCGTTTTAAGGGCTCCGGGTACGCCGTTTAGCCATTCTTCTAGCCGATCCGTGATGGACTGGCCGCTGCATACATTGAAGGTGTCGGGATCTCTATCGTAGAAGGTTGTGTAGGCTATTCGGGCTGCCAATATAAGCTTAGTGTTGTGCAGGTTCCACGTCAGCCAGGTGACATTTTCTCCGAGAGGGGCAAAGCTGGAGCCTGAGAGCATGGCAATCTCACGATCATCGGCCGGTAGACTGCATGTAGTACTGGAATCATGTAGTAGAAACGGCCGGCCTAGTTTCATGCTCATCTTGGTCTCCAAGACGTACAGGGTCCACCACAAGCGCTTCCGCATCTCCTTCTCCCGCCGCGGCATGGACCGAGGAGGCTCCAGGTGGAGGCCGAGCATATAAGCTGTCCGCACCGCAAGACCGCAGGCATTATCCGCCATGTTCTGGAAAGATCCACAGCATAGATAGATGGAGCAAAGGATGTGGCACTGCAGCGTTGATATGGTCGGGCTTTCCAAATCAGTTGACAGGAGCGTCTGACAGCGTCGATAATGCCATCGGCCAGCAATGGTGGCATCGGTGTTGCTCACCATGGCCCTTGAGGCAGCGCTGAGTCCGCGTCCGACGTCTGGCAGCCGCGCCATGCCATACTGCATGCAAACTGCAATGACAATGTCCACGAGGGCGGATGGCTTTCGTTTCTCGTCTGATGTTGCCCACAAAGACCGGTAGTGCTCCTTGAACTCGAGCTCATCGAGAATCGGACACGATGTGTAATAAGATTGCCAAAAGAGGCCGAGAAAGTACTCTTCTTGCGTCGGGGTTAGATATTCACCGGCGTTGATGGGGTCGTCTGTTGGGGCCACAAGCTGATCGGCCTGGTCCTCGGCAGAGACGGTAGTCGGCCCATCGAGCAGATTACTCGCCGAGTTAGGAAGCAATCGATGAGCCGAATGGGTTTGGTGAAAGGCAGACGTCAAGAAGGTGTTGATGCGCCCGATGAAGTAGAATAGCGACGATGATCCGTACCATACCTTCTGTGGAGAGCGGGCAGTGCTGATGTGGATGCCCTCCCAGAATATCTTCGGTCGAGGTTCTTCAAGGTCAAGGTCACCCTTCCCAGGATCTTGGTCATCGGGCAGGGATGACGGTAAGCTGGCTGGCGGCGTATGAAACTGATGGACCGGCTTCTCGGCCTTCCGCTTCTTCTCGAGCTCCAGCTCCTGAACTCGCTGCCTTAACCGCTCGATCTCGCGATAGGCATGGGGAATGGTGACGGATTTCATGGCACCACTGTTGCTGCACTGCCCACCCCTTCCCTTACAATTCGAGCACGGGTGGTCGCTATCACACTTGATGCGATGGACACGGCACCAGTCGCAGGCTCGGGCGACCTGGACTCGTTTCTTCTGCCGGGACCGATGGGGGGGCGGAGAGCTGGGCTGGGGTTGCGGAGTGTCCGGAGAGGTGGAGGCACTGGAAGGAGGCATGCTGACGAAAGTGGTGAACATGATATGATCTTGAGAGCGTGAGATGAGGAGACCAGACGATAAAGACGAGGGGCGAAGGGGCTGCAGGGGGAAGGGGTTCAAATTATGGGATGAGAAGGACAGCCGGCGCGAGAAGTGGTGGTTCTAAGCGGGATGACGGCAGGCTGAGCAGTTCGACACATGAGGGGATCCGGAGCTTATAAGAAGGCGATAAGTGCCACTTTGACAGCTTGTCAGCTTATCAGGTTGCAGGGTTGGAATCCTAACGGGAAGAACTGTACGTTGGTGACTAGGTTCCTGGTTGGCTGGAGAATCTCTCATAATGCTGACTCAGCTTACAAACCCCTGTTAGGTACTGGTTGCCTCAGGTTCTCAGGTGTTCTAACCGTCTGAGAACCTGAGGCAAAGGTACTGAATATCTTATTGTTGGAATTTCAGGTGTGATTTGGTTGGTAATCTCCGCCCTACAAGGCTAGGGGCCGCTAGTAGAGTAATACCGACTATGCGCCTAAGGTAGACATCAATACGATGTCTAAAACAAGGCTCGATGGCAAAAGAAAAAGAAAAAGAAAAAGCAAAAGAAACCACCAGACTGGAAGAAACAGGCGAGACTTCAATTTCTTCCTCGCCAAATTGTTTCCGACCTGGAATCGTTATCGCAGAATCCATTATGGCTTGCTTGCGTCGTCTCACCACAGTAACGACATCGCTAACTCAAAACGAAGTCGGAGTTTATCCCTGCCCTCGTGGCGTTCACGACAAACGGACATATAAACTTGCGCGTCTTCTCTTTCAAGACAGAAACCAGTCCTCTTCAAGCTTCTCTCGTTGCAAATTCACTTCTGGTTTTTCATTGCAGCAACACTCATCCCTTCATTTGAACAATAACTTTCATTGAGTCTTTGCACATCAATATCATTGCCCTCGCTTTCCTGACCGACAAGTTTAGGAAGGGCCTATCGGGCACCAGCTTCGTCTGAGCTATACATATATATTTATGTTTTGTTTGGGCAAACTCGGCGCTCCCTAGCAGCCTCCAGGGCTACATTCTGCCCTGGTGGCCGGCATGAGGTGCCAAGTAATCCCTCTATCTATGCGACTGAGTCTATAAAGTGGGTGGGTGGGCAAAAGCACGTTTCTAGCCGAATTCAAAGGGATGAAGGATAGAAACAGGAGATGGGAAGCCTATTTATACCCCCGGTTCTCCGCTTAGTTGCCGAGGCTGTTTCCGTGTCAGCCACTTTCCATGACCTTCCATGGCCTCACTCCGCTTGCCGATAGCCTTCAGTCAAGCTGGCCTATTCAAAGTCGCCTTGGCTGCGTCTCTTGTCTCTCACGTCCAGGGGGCACTTTTTGGTTCTTATTTTGGAGTCCCTGGAGACAACGTGACCTATGACTACCTTGTCGTTGGTGGCGGCAACGTTGGCCTCACGATTGCCACAAGACTGGTAGAGCAGAACGCTGGCACCGTTGCAATAATCGAGGCCGTCTCATTCTACGAGATCAGCAACGGAAATATAAGCCAAGTGCCTGCTACAGATGGCTTTTTCGCTGGCAAGAGCCACCATGACTTCCAACTTCTGATTGATTGGGGATATGACACCACCCCTCAAGTGATAAGTGGGAAATACTCGAAAATATGGGGATATATGGAATAACTTGCTAATGTCAAATTCAGGGGGCGTTGAATGAGTCAATTCATTATGCTCGCGGCAAAACCTCGAGTGGTTGCTCTGCCAGAAATTTTATGGTCTATCAGCGCGGCTCCAAGGGATCGTATCAGAACTGGGCAGACGCCGTCGGAGATCAGAGCTACACTTGGGAGAACTTCCTCCCGTACTTTCAAAAGAATGTCAACTTTACACCTCCCGATATGAACCTCCGGTTTGCCAACTCAACTCCCGAGTATGACGCCGAGGCCGCCGCCAGCAATGGCACTGGGCCCCTTTCAGTAACCTTCTCCAACTACGCCCAAGCTTTTGGTACCTGGGCAGCCCAGAGATTCGAACAAATCGGCGTACCAGTCTTCCGCGGGTTCTTGAGCGGAAAGCTGAATGGACAATCCTAATCTAAATTTGCCCTGGATGCCGAAACGATGCATTGAGAATCTTCTCAAACATCATTCCTCACCAAGGGCCTCGAGAACCCTGCCCTCAAGGTGTTGGAATACGAGGTCATATGGGGGCATATTGATATTTTGGTTGTTGCTGTTAGGAGTCTATCTAGGAGAGAGCAGGTGAAAACTCTACTAGCGGGCTTCAGCCCTACCAGCCCTATGAAGCGAAGGTTACCAATTCCCCTATTTCCAACAGGGCTGTGACAGAATGAGCCGCAAGACCTTTACTTCAGAGGTCAGTAGTTCTTCGGATTAACAGCAGAATGCCCGAGATTCGGAAGTGAAGAATATTACTCGCAGCGGAAGTGTAAGCCTTCATGTCTCCGCGTGACCCAAAGCGAAGAAGCATGACCAATGCCGTATCTCTTGATAGAAACACGCGAGTTAGGTTTCGGCAGAGACCAAACGCATAGACCCTTAGCAAAGAGAAAAGAGCCCTCCCTCTGCTCGAACAAGGGGTTCTACGAACGAAACCCTCGGAAATCAGCACCCATAAGAAGGTCCAGCTTGACTGGAGGCTATCGGCAAGCGAAGGTGGCTAGCCGGCTTGGCTCGGCCAATGCCGGCCGCTAGAGAACAAGGAGATTAAGCAGGGAAAAGGGGATAAATAGGCCGTTCCCCCTTCTGTTTCCCCCATCATCTCTTCCTGTTTCTCCATCCCTTAGGATTCAGCCAGAAACGCGCTTTTGCCCCACCCACCCACTCCATAGACTCAGTCGCTTAGATAGAGGGAGTGCCTGGCACCTCAGGGCGGCTTCCGGGGCAAATTTTAGCCCTGGAGACCGCCAGGGGCCGCCGGGTTTGCCCAAACACATATAATATATATTCGTTCAAACGGAGGCGATGCCCGATAGCTGCATATTATAGTACTACGTAGTTGAATACCACGGGCGTGAGGCGCTTGTCAGACCTACACAGCTATCAATCCGAGAGCTTTGTCAATGTGTGTCCTATTCCCGCATTATCCTAGAATTTGTATCTTCATTGATAGAACCTTCATCCGAGAGTTCTAGTAGTCATTTCTGTTGATCAGAAAACATGATCTATGCCAAACATCAAATTTTTCCGAGATTTAATGTTAAGATGTGCGTGAATTAAAGCTTAGTTACATGTAGTTTTTACGTTTCTTTTACTATGATTTTTTATTCAAACTATCAGTCATATTATAGAAATCAATAGTTTGAGTAGGTACATTTAGTAAGGGAAAAATTGATAGATTGAGTCAAACTGTTAGTAGGGTGAAAGTTAGAAAAAGTTAGAAGATATTGTACTGAGTTGGTAGCGAGTAGCGGATAAACATATCGTGAACTTTGAGATTGTTGTTCACATTCAAGCTTCATGATCGAATAATGATTGCTCAAGCTCACAAGTTCTAGCACAGACGTGAACCTGTTTGTCTTGCTTTCACATGAGAAGTAGTTCGAGCAGTGTGATCGAGAGCAAGTTGATCTATAAGGGCTTCTTTAAGTCATAGACAGTTTGTTCATAGTTTGAAAGAGAGATATCAGTATTCCGTCATTACTGCAATGTCAAGAAGATTCACATGAGTCTTTGTTTAGTTTGCAGCAGGCTCGACGCTTTCAGAGCCTATTATATGATTATATCAAGCCGTCAGAGCTCAATGCTGTTCTTTTGACCTTTCTGTGTCTTTAATTCTTACTGGGCACGGTCGTCTTTGACAAGAGATCGGACACTCAGGATCAAGCGATCCGCACCAAGAATAAGATGAACGAACTTGAGAGCAGCCTCGAAGTCCAGCCGAACTTTTGACTCTTCGTAGAACAACATTGTGACCTTATAACGAAGGCTTGTGTTCCCTGGAGGGTTGGGTTTCATCCTGATGAGTTGATGTGTCATAGCTGTAATGAAAGGTCTGTAAGGTTAACGGATCATGCGAATTATTATTTGAAGTTGTCAATGTTGCAGGAAATTCCTTGGCTAGGGAATGGAAAATGTTAACATTCTTTTGTTGCTCAAGTTCCTGGCGCGCCGCGAGGCTGTATTCGTGACCTCATCTGATTTCGTTGCTACAGAACGATCTTAAATCTATCGTTCAAGTTACACTTCAATATACCAATTCCTCGTAAGTACCTTCAGAGAGAAATTAGGTCTGTAACGCTGTACGACGGCTGAAGTAACCATAGAACTTAAAAAGAACCATAGGAATGGTACCTTCAGGCAACGAGAAGAGACGCTCGGGCCGCGAAACCGAGGTCAGGGCTATGTCATCATTATAACCTACCCTCATTAAAATTCAAGCCATTGCTCAGTCTCAGCACATTCAAGGACTCCGACGCCCACTATTCTTCCAAGGCGAGCGAGCTCAGATTTGAACCACAATCTCTGCTTGATATCCGCATCCCCAGCTCCAAGGCCCGAAGCAATAGTCAAAGGCCATACTATCAGACTAACCAAATATGGCTTGATGCCCTCGTCTGCGCTCAGCGTGATCGAACTTTGATGGGAAGACGAGTTGCAATTATCTGTAACCTTGAATCTTTGGAGACAGAAGGGCACGCTAGATGCTAGATCATTGGCCATGATTTCTATATGAGAAAGGCATTCCAAACGGTGCTCAGGAGACAAATCGTCTGGACTCGGGTGACTGAGTGCAAGTATCCTCAAGCGTGTATCATTAATAAGCATTCTCGTGGCATAATATAGATTCCAGACGGCTGCGTATGCAGGACTTGAGTAGCTGTAGACTACTGGGGAATAGAAATCTCGCATAGGCCAAGGATAAGGGTCCGACAGAGTATGTCGCTGGTAACACCAAGTGCTTGGGAAGTGGGTTCTCCAGTCTTGCAGCGCCTTATCAATGTCTTGCGCCTCTTTGTTGAGCTCTTCAGCTGTTAAAGTAAGCTTATAAGATGTGCGCTGTGGGCTAATATTGTCCTGGAGAAGCGAGGACAATCGCTGACGGACACCGGTAATTCGTACAACGATGCCATCATACTCAAGCTCTAAGCCATGCTCGCCGAAAGAGCCGCCTTGTAGCATTCATCTCGGCAACGCGAGATGTCTTAACAAAGCGGATTTGATCATCCCACGTCTGGTATGCTTAATGACATTCGTCGCCGGCTGACTGTGACTGAGATGGTCTTTCCAGACACTCAGTATTGCCAACGCCCCGTCATGATGCAAGAAGCTCTGTAACGTCGTAGTAAATGAAGTTTTCCGGTTGAGATGACTAGGACAGTGTACTGAATCCTCGTACCGACTCATGAAATAGATCGCAAGCAAGTAGGCGTCAATATTTCCCTTATCCAAAGACAGAATTGTCGCTTGTGCAATCTGTAGAAGTCGGTAATATTTCCTAGAAGCTTCTATGGCTGCCGGTCCATGCCGCTGCGTTCGCGAAAACACCGCTAGGGCCACGGAAGATAGAGCAAGATCGAGTATCGGAAACTTCGCTCTAGACATCAATACTGGCATCAAATCACCAGAAAGACCCTTTGAAACGTTTGGGGCGTCTTTCAGTGTCTGTAAATGATAGTGCATGTAGTACATAATTGCTTGTGATTTCAGATCGACAAGTGGAGGTTGCAGTACGACGCTTAGGTTGTTAGTTGGCTCTACCGTGGAAGTTTCTACTGCCGAAGTCTCTACTGCCGAAGTTGAGCGAGGTCCTCTGGGGCGCTTTTTGGAACCGCTTGCATAGGAGTTCTCGATGTGGACCACGGGGTAAGTTTGTCCGGCTCTCATTCCATAGCAATTTCGCTGGGATTTCATGCATCTCTGACATACTGGCTGGGCCTCATCACACTGCAGTGACGGGTTAGCTACCTTTGTAGAAGCGCAACGGGTCGCTTGCCTTGATCCGTCGGATCTTGCATGGCTGGCATCCTGCACTCGGAAATGGCATGACACTTCCCTCAGTCTGATTCAAAGAGTCGTCAGGGTCATGCTAGGGAAAGAGAAAGAACCGAAAACAGTCGATGCGGCGTATACAAGCAGAATATTCTGTTCTTGACGTGTTTTTTAGGCCAACTATAGATTCTCTGCAAGCATGCATATCAATTCCTCGCATGTATCTCCCGAAGGGGTCCAGGCCCTTTTAAGTTATGACATTGCATGTTTCCGGTGTTAAGGAAAGATCTTAACCCCGTCCGATTCCTCGTGGGTTTCTCCCGAGATGAACTAGCTCATGCAGCTCGAATGTAACTCAGCAGAGTGATATGCGGCTGGGTATTTTGATCGATTCAACTAAAACATCGCACGTTAGTCCCCTAAATATCTTGGAAATGGCTTCAACAGTCGTTCTCATTACTGGTGAGTGAGAGTATCAGGTGTAAATTTGAGATTAATCAGCTGCTGACAAGAACGTTATAGGGGCCAATTCTGGAGTGGGCTTCGCGACAGCAAATGTGATAGCCTGCACATCGGAGAACTTTCGTGTCATCACGGCCAGCCAGTGCCTAGTAAAGGCAAAGAATGCAATGTCAGATACTCAGGCAGCTGGTACAAAAGGCCCTCTGTCGACTGTGCAGCTAGATATCACCGACGAAAGATCAATCGAACAAGCCGTCACATTTGTCCATGAAAAGTTTGGATGAATGAACGCACTAGTCGACAACGCCGCAGTCGGCGGTAGCGATCTAGATGTTTAAAATTCGCCCCAAGTATGCTTGAACACCAACGTTGTTGGAACGGTGGTGGTTTCTGCAACTTTTACACTATTATTGCTCCGGTCTCCAACGTCATACTCTGTCTACGTGAGTAATGGTGTGGGATCAATGGCCCGGGTTTCTGATCCTACTTCGATTATCTACTGCAGCCTGTCGAATGGAGAAGCTTATCGAGCAAGCAAGGTCGCCCTCAATATAATTGCGTTGCAGGAGTCGAATGAGTACAACGGCACAGCCCTAAAGGTATTCGCCGTGGACCCCGAATTCGTATGATTAAATCTTCGTGGTCAAAGCGAAGAAGCCAGGAGTGGATGAGGCAAAGCTGGAGATCCACGAGTATCTGGAGAGACAATTTTGAGCTTTGTAAAAGGGGAGCGAGATGCAGATGCAGATTGGTTTCTCTATAGGGGTGGTGTCTATCCTTGGTGACGATGTAGCCTTTTTCCAATTCTTACAAGTTTGGTTTAGCATTAGGGCTAAGTCCGAAGAGGCGGTGCAGATGTCTCAGCTAAAAGTTTCCGTAAATTGCTATAGCATTAAAGGGCGCCGCTCAGCCTCAGGATCTCCCTAGTAGATAGCAGACCTATAAAATCCGATTCGCGCAACCTGTTTAGAACGCCGGCAAAGCCATGAGACGAACATGGTCGAAATAAGTGCCAAATTTTGCTGAAAGGCCCTCGCACAGGATTTCCGTACTGATTTTCCCTCTCTTGGCCAAGATGAGCTGCTCCTTTTGTCGTTGATTCGTGGCCTAAAGGCTCTGCCGTGGGAGAAAACCGCTGAGGAAGTTGAGAAGCATATATGCTAAAGACTCCAGGTCGTCGCGGCGGTACTACACGAGGATAGTTATTAGCGTTCAAGGTAAAAGCGGCAAGGAGGTTGCTCTTCCCAATGGCCAAAGTTCCCTCACCTTCTTTCTCTTTTGGCGTGTGCAGAAATATGGCTATGCAGTCCATCGTACCGTTATGTCAAGCACCAGGCGGTAGTCGCTAGTATGAATCATGAGTCAAACATTGAAAGATCACTTGGAAAAAAGCGTGAGCAAAGCGGTAGTGACTACTCAGCAAGGGAGTTATCGCTGACTAGAAGCAGACTATCGATATCTTCTACCAGGCCTTTGAAGCCGTCGTCCTTGCCACTCCTTCTGTACGGATCCCAGGGCGCCCTCTTTGCAAGCTCCGCTACTCCCTTTGCGGCAACCCCCTCAGCATCTTCCTGCCATACCTTCGGCTTCTTCTGCATCACGCTCTCTAGCACTTCAGCTAGAATGCTTGCGAACTTTTTATCGTGAGCATTCTCACCAAGCAATAGCACATGTGCGGGTCTCTCGTAATACTGATTCTGTATCATTATCTCTCCAAGGCGGTCCCGCACCAGCTCCCAGTAATAGTCCTGGCTCAAATAGTCATATCTGGCGTTATAACCTAATGTAAAGTCTTCCAAATTCCGGTATTGAGGTTCAAAGAGGGAATAGGCCGATTTAGTGATGGAGAGTGATACTGTGAGCGCGGACTGGGTGTACAAGACCGCCATTACTACCTTCTGTCCAATTATCCAGCTCCCGTTTGCAAGTGATCATATCGGTGTAGTTCGAACAAAGACCTAAACCGTAGCCCGCATATGCGGCACTGGTCTCGCGCAGTGGTTTGTCTCGAAAAGGCAGGTCGATAAATTGCAGATCAAGGTATTCGAAAGCGTCCAGGATATCTTCTTTGTAAAGCGCGAGAAGGTGGGGTATTGCCGTTGCGGCAGAGCTAGTTCCGTGTCCAAGGTGGTCTTCAACTGCGTCCTGCAGACTTTTGAGCATAGCGGCGAGGACGGCAACATCTTCGGAAGCGGGCAGACCAACGGCTTTGCGAGCTTTGCGTTTCACTTGCCGGGGTTTGTCTTTGATGAGCTCATTAAGGTTGGAGTAGGGGGGCCTGAAGACAGCCATCAGCTTCTGCTCACTCATTTGCGCGGTCTCTGGAAACACACGTTGGGTGCTGGGAAGACGCCAGAGAAAGACGCTTGAACAACTCATGATACTCGGGCTCCCCATCAACTTTCACAACCTTCACTCTCGAGCCATTGCGGTAGCTCACGGCAGCAATTCTGTCGCTTTGTCAATCGAAAGCTGTGTAGATTTCCTGAAGGTGTCAGATCAAATCCTACGCCGACTGCTGCTTCGTGGACAGGATCACAGTCCAAGAAGGGCCTCATAGGCGCCTGCTGCTTGATAAATCGCGACTCGCTAAGGCAGCAGAGGGCCAATTCAATGATGAGCAGCAAGGACGCTTGCATGGTCAATGGGGTGTAATGAGGACGATGTGAACTTGAAGCAGCGATGGGTGTAAGTGTGTAGATTCTATTGCCTCAGGAGTCAGGACTCAGACGTGTTTCCGTAGCTAAGCCCCTTCGGGTTAACCCCTTCCCTTAAGCCCCTTTGGGTTAGCGACCCTCTGGATGACTTCGCAGCCAGTTGTGTGAGCGGAGTGAAACGCGGCACCAATATTTAATTCTTATGATTGTCAGTATCTGATCTAATGCCAAACCATCACCAACCTTACCCAACTTACATCTCATCTCGCCTCGCCTTATATTGCCATCTCGATGCTCTAGCCAGGATGATACAACCATTTTGGAGTGGCCTACAGTTTCAATTCATACCCATCATCCACATTCTTTCTCTCGCGGCTTCAAATCGAGTTTCCCTGTTTCGAGCATTGCATGCATCCTTCTTGCTTTGCCCGAGACTTTCGACTCCGACGCCTAAGCCATTCGCTCATTTTCAATGAAAGGGGGACACACGTAGAAGATGCCCGGCCTTAGGAGAGGAGATGGCACCTATATTCGTCAATACTCTTATGCCGCTGTCTTGCAGATGCAGATATCCCTAATCAATAATCCGAGATCTGTTTCCGGGAAACGCGGAGACGTTCTTTCTGACCTACGGCTAATATATAAGATATAACTCAGGCTATGAGTAGCCTTCGGCCTTTCCCTTTTCCTCCTTTCTTCTCGGTTGATTTCCCTACAGCCCATATTGGATAATACCGGGTCTTGGATCTAGAGTGTACTTGATGCCTGCATTCCACAGAGTCTATGATTGAATACCGGACGAGACGCTCACGGCGCAGTCTACCTTTCATCTGGTTCTTGTGTTGTTACTGTATGGGGGCTAAACGGCGCAGTCTCTATCTCATGTCAAGTGGCATTGGGGACATGGAGATGCAATGCCTCCCTGCCCGATTGCGCCGCCGTATCTTCGTAAATGTATCTTCAATCCCACATTACTATAACAAGTCCATTCCTGGCTCTCATCAACTTGCACCAACTTCATTTCACAAACCTCAACATGCACTATCTCATCCTTCCTATAATTTTTCAACATTGTCGACTCCTGTATCTTCCACTCTTCTGCTGGTGTCGACTATAGGAGAAACTACGCGAACGATGCAAGCAGATCAGATGCCTGTGCTGTAGCCATCGACGTCGCCAACAAGTACCTCGACAACGTGATATCTGGAGACCTCAAAAACACCATTGATGATATCCTTGCAAGCGCAAACGTCAAACCAAACTCCAATTTCCTCCACTACGTGACTGGCTATGCCATGTTCTTCAACCTGAACGACGATTGGTATAACACTCACTCCTTCGGTGTTTTCAGCTGGCCTCCCCTCAGCCACGTCCTTCGCTCAGACATCAACGCCCTTGTCGCCAAGCTCAACACTGCCTACCAGACAACCATTCAAAATTATCCCACCAAAAATGTTCGTTTTGTCTCCATTGACACCGGCTTTGATGGCCATAGGTTCTGCGAAAGCGGCAGCACACCCTACCGGCAATACTTCGACAGCAACGTCTGGTTTTGAAATATCTCGCCACCGGTTCACCGTTGCCGAAAACGCCAACGACACCGACATCGAGAACGCTCTTCAGGCCGGATTGAAGAATGGCACGATGTCCGCCTTTAGCAGCGGTACGGGCTCTGTATCAGACGGCTGAAGATTACGTCCCTTTCATCCTAACATCGACGGCCACAGTCATTAAGAATGCCATCATGGCACAAATGAAGGCGGATAAAATACCATAAGCTAAAGTTTAAGAAGTGGAATAACCGTTACGCTGTCGAGTCTTGGGAATCTCCTCCTGTTTGAGTATTACCTGCGAATTATCTTGTAGATCCTACCCTGTTGCTTGTGCATGTTTTTTCCGGTTGGAGCTTGTACATGTAATCAGACTTTGCTCCTTTTCCCGTCCATAGCTGCTGACCAGTCCAAAATTCTAGGTCAGCTGTTCCTCAGAAAATTCCTCTTGCAAAGTGCACATGCGACCTTCTATGTCGACGGGCCACAGCCGGCAGTGGTAGTGGCGAAGCATGCGCATCATCCACTCATTATTTTTGCTATAGTTTCTTTACGCTCTCCACCACGATTGGCTAAAAACAGTATAGAAACCAACGCTGCCGTCTGCAAGGTGGCCTATCTCAGATCAGCGAGTTGATAAATAGAGACGTCGAATGTAACCGTTTTTCCTTCGGTCACGAGAGCAACCATTTCACAATTGCGACTGATCCCGGCGCTGTCAAACCTCAGCATGAGAGATTGGCTGATAGACGGCACTATGTCCCCCACCTCATGCTTGAGAGGCATGTTACTCCTTCAGACCTAAGTCGTTTCCCACTGTGCTATATATACACTGCGAATCTTTTTCTGATCTGGAAATCATTTAATGTTTACCCGTTGTACCGATCTTCGTGTGTTCTCTATCCTTATGTGCTTTGGTGTTCATCACTTCGATGTAGGCTGCGTATGGGGTGGGATGGGTTGAAGCAATCACAGTGCGCGGGCATACAGTATATCTTGTGGCTGCCGGGAAACACATAACGATTGCAGAGCAACATCGTCAAGGATACAGAAAGCGTGTGGGATTATGGTTGGCTCGGTTTGATTTTGCATAGCTGGAGAGGCTTTGATTCTAGCTCACTGAAGTTCTTCGATGCTTCTAATGGCGACTTTTGAGCGCCCGAATAAGGCTACAGTTTTGCTATAATATGACCCTTCTCAATCCCAAAACCCATAGCACTCAAGAGCTTCAACTTCAAGCACAGAAGATATACATGATCTTTTCCCACACGCGTTTAGGCCTCCGTCGCAACCACTAGTGACCTTTCAGGTCTGCAAGGCATCAGAACCCGTCAGGATGGCGGTGACTTCCCCAGCCGTAAGCGATATATTCGACGGAGCTAAACGAGGGAGCGAAAGTACTCTTTCCCTAAAGCCGTTGGATAGGAAAACCAAAGCAAGACTAGCATACTGCCACCACGCCTGCTCTCCGCTCGCCACGGCTGTCGCTTTCTTCCCCAATCGCTCCCCGGCCGATGTCACCAAGTCGAGCATGAGCGAGTATGAAGAAGATGGGCGGTTAAGACACTTGTCTTGGGGACGTGACCGTGACTTGAAAGATTCGTTTCGAGCCAATCTCCGACCTTCCTCCCACGTTCCTGTCGCGCAGACACTCCTGTACAATCGCCTGCGCTTTTGCCACACATGACCAAATCGTGAAGCGGTCCGTTATGCCGACCGGGGGCGCAGCAGGTTCCCAAACCCCAACTTCGACCGAGCACGTGCCATGTGTCCATGATTTGATTGTAGCGTAAGATCTTGGAACTTGCCAGGTTCTGACCTTTGTTAGATCTGGGTCAACCAGCATCTTGTCGATAGCCTTCACACAATCGTCTTTGGTGGGCGAAGGGTCCATTGGTATCTGTCGGAAGCAATGAATACCCCGATTCTGAACGGGTACGCTTGAGTTGTAGAGTATAAGAGATGGTTCTATGTCGAGATTGAATGGAATGGCAAGGACTCTATACGAGAGAATGAATGTTATGTTAAAGAGGTATAGATTTAAATTCTTCATGATGAATTGCTCCTAATTTGGCTCTTGAGACAAGCAAAGCTTCTACTTTTCTGTTGCAGAAATGAACAGTCGAGAAATTTCCAAGTGCAAGGGGAGTTGAAATAGATTGCGCGATTTCAACTTGTCGCATAAAGTCGATTCCGTTCAAAAGCCCACGGGAACGAAGAAGAAGCGACTGCAGAAGCGTTTGCAAGCACCCGACGCGCATCAATATGATAGTAACACTCTATAGAGATTCAAAGTGGGGGAATACGAATTCTCCACTTGGGCGGCCTTCTGTCTTCACAGACCATCACCCTCTGACGATGCTTCTTCGTCTTTGGCAGAACTCGAACATAGCGCCCAAAGAAAGGAGTGGTTAAGTACAGTGCTATTGTTGCAAGACATACATCTAAAGACACGACACTGATGAAGAGAAAGCAACTATTCAATTCCTCATAACATGGCATTAGAAATTATGCACGTATCTGCAAAGCGGGACGACTATGTTTAGACTAAACTCAGAGAAAATGCCTTGAGTTAGCTTGTAGTAATTAATCTGCCAGATGATGTACAAGGTACAGATAGAATGTCAGTATTATATAGGTTGTTGAAGCGATGGAAAGCTAAGTATCTGAAGGTGAAAAGTGTACTGGCATGGCTCAGCCCTATGGGGCGGAGAATACCAACTCCGTTTACCAATACAGGTACAAGTACTCCTCATTTCGCCCACTAATGACTCCAATAGATCTTCAGGAACCTCGTTCCAGGCCTCCTGCACTGCATTACGAAGCTGTCTGTAGTTCATTTTTGGATTACCATAATTCCTTTATAGATAATCCTTCATCCAGTCCCATATTGACTCGATGGGATTCAAATCAGGTGAATATGGAGGCCGAAATATAGGATGTATATGCGTTCTTTCAGCTCAGTTTGCGTGAATTTAGCCCTGTGACCAGAAGCTCCGTCCTGCATCAATAGTAGCTTCGGGTGCATGTGTAGCCAGCCATGTATGAGCGGTACAACGTGTCAACTGTAGGTTTCTTGACCAATAGTCCCAAATTCTTTCTCCCAGAAAAAGCCTGAGCCTTTGCCCAAAGCCCCTGAGAAACAGCCCAAAACATTCATCCTTGTTTCTTCGGTATCTTGTCCACGGCACATGTAGGATCCAGCTCTTCACCTGATCTTCTGGTGACATAGGTTTTAGAGTGATTATCACCTGTGACCCAGGTCTCATCTGTTCAAAGTATAGAGTTCCACTGATCTGGTGTTCAATCCACGTGTTCCAAAGCCTAGGTCAAACGTTTCTGTCGATTGGTCTCTGAAATGTGAGGCTTCTTACGAGCTACATAACGAGAAAATTCAGCTCGACGTAGGATATCGAATACCTGACGCGTGGTGGTGATGTATGTCATGCCTAAAGCTTTAGGTATGCGTGACCAGGTCATTTGACGACCTGATATAGTAGACGTGACGAAGTCAACGATTGTATCCACGTCTTGTTGACATACTACTATTGGCCTTCCAGGACGTTTTTGGGGTGTGACTTTTGGCTCACTAACAGTGTACTGCACCTGACGTTGACTCCAGTTCATGTAGGCTGCAATTGCTTCGTAGGTTCAGCCAACGGAGCGAAGCGTGTTGATTTTGATGCGTTCATCACGTGTAAGATGCGATTTAGGGGTCGACGGAGGCTCTGGAGCCTCTGAAACTGAGGCCTGAGCTGAGGTCTGAACTGAAGTGTCCATAATTACTTGTAAATTGTATGATGATTTGGACGCGTGTGTAAAATATAGTGGTTTGAACGCGTATGAAGGACCAAAATAGCGATGCATTTGACCCCTGCAGCCCGGCCCTACCGTAGTACTGCAGTCCTTGACATCAACCCTCGCGGATGTAGCTTTGCCGCCACCCTTCCCGCATAGCCTCCAACTCCTCTTGCCGAGCATTTCCTCATTTCCCCACATTCTTGGGCGCATAGCCCTTTTCAAGTCCATTGTCTTTTCCCCTGCCCTGCCTGCCTCGCAATCTTCGTCAGCTGCCTCTGCAGTCCCAATCTCTGTGGGCTAATCTTTCTCATACTGCGCTCTAAGTCTGGTAGCGGAAGGCGCGCATTTGCTTCCGCCTCTGCGTATCTTCCTTCCCTGATTAACGCGAGCCTAAGATTGCCTCGTACCGCCCAGAAAGCCTTGCCCGGCGGACCCTTCACCGTTTCCATTTTGAAACTCCAGCGCATGACGCCACATCTGTTCTTCTGTACATCCCATCCCTGCTCGTTCTGCAGCAAGCCTAAGTATGTATTTTCTTCACCGGATCGGGCGCAAAAAGAGCTCTTAGCCCTCGCGCTATCGGTCGAAGAGCTGGTATCATTTGTACTTCCGTCAAGTCCGAAATGCTTGATACTGAGACGTAGCGGTCGGACTATCAACGTCGCAAGACGCAAAGGACGTGAAGTGGTTCACAGAGCTGCAGGAGAAAGGCTTACTGCTGGGGCCAGAATAGCAGGGGGGTGTGTTGGCGAGGCTGGTGTTGGCGAGGCTGGTGCTGGACTGTCCGAAAAACCCGAGCGGGCACTTTCTGACTTCGAAAAATGGTCCCTGGCTCCTTTCGAGACGAATACAGTGGGCTAGGGATGGACAGGAAAAACGGGCACAACAGTCTGATGAGTGGCCTCATAAATGTTGCCGACCTCGGTACTGTTAGGCGTATAGAATCTTGGTATCCATCGGGAGCTTAGCATCCTGGACTTCAGTTGGAAGATGCTGATGTCGATGTGATCAGTAGTCTAGTATTGGAGTCTCCTGTTTTTTTTTAAATATCAGTGAAGGTAAGTAGATTCTTACACATTTATTAAGACACATTCTCAAAAATGAGATGACATCAACCTTGAAGTTTGATGAGTGAGGTTGGTTGAATCAGTATTGATATTCAAAGCATGGTGTGATACTGTAGCATGCACCACATAGAACATTATATACGAGCATCGAAGCTCTAGAAGGCTTGCTTGAGATAATGAGAACATGCAAAGGCATAGAATATGTTGCATGGGTGCCTAGTCGGTACCTTTCCTCTCTTCGATGCCATCGTGGCACTTCCAGAAAGCCGTGGGGCCAGCGGGACCATGTATGTCGTAATCCCTAAGTCCAAGCCTTCAAAATTGAGTGCGCAAATACTTGGCCAGTGACTTACTTGTCAAACCAATAACCCAAGACCCCTCGAGCAGATTGTATGCCGCCTATTTGAACACCTTCGCTCCGCCATCGTTCCTCGCTTGTAAATTTCAAGTCAGCATTTTTCTGCCACTTGTTCTGGCGTCTCAGGAGTTGATGCTGATTCGTGAACTGACCCGTGGATGACGGACATTGTCGTCCATCTGACCTCGCCTTTGGGTGTCAATCTCACAGTCCCTAGGTGGAAAGTCAGTACACTGCCTTACCAATTCATACTGTGTATTTAACCTCGAATTTTTGAGTTGGCATTTGGGTCCCACGATGGTCTTAGTGCTGATGAGATGCCTTTGAAGTGAACAACTGGAAGGTCCTGGCCATCGTCTTCTCCTGGAGGTTTGATCTTCGTAACTCCGATCTTCATAGTGATGAAGCGAGTGGCCTCTTCCCTATCAAGTGGTGGCCGTGGCTGACCAGATGCAGGCTGTTCTTCGGGGAAATTAAAGTTGTAAAGCTCTGTATAGTCAAGAAAGCATACAACGCGCAACCAGGTGCCGGTGACATTATACGGATCTTGGCTTTCCAAAGATACCATTGGCTCATTCGGTAGGTGGTACGACTTAGGAAAGTAGCTGTAGGGGTGGGCACCAGCAAAAGCTTGATCCCAAGCTGGAATAGGATCGGAATATGGGCCGGCGTCACGTTTGTTGAGATTCATATTATGGTCTAGAATTATCATTATTGACTCAAGCTTTTCCCAATCTACTTCTAGCGATCCGTCATCAATGAAGGGTCCCCAGAAGGTACCATCCGTGTGCTGCCGTAGATCGTAGACTCGCGAGCGTACGTAAGGATGGATCGGTAGGTTATTGTAGCGTAAGTTGTACCGGGAATTGGTTGTAGGATTTTTCTGGATATATCTGACAGGTACACCATATAGGCAATGTAGTTTAGCGCAGATTTGTTGACGTTTGAGAAGTAACCTATCTGGTCCGCTGGCTGCTACCAGAGGTGGTAGGTTTGGGCTGAGTTGGCTCCTAGGAGTAGCAGTGTGGCTATCGTGGCGACCTACGAACACATGGCTCAAGTCATCTGACTCTTCGGAGGTAGCCTCCATAATTTCCTGTTGGTGGTTACATTGGGAAGGATAACTAGATGCATGCAATGTGGCCCATTGGTAAAGAGAGGAGCCGCAAAGAATGGTTAGAATGTTCTGCTCCATGCGGAATTGTTCATCGAGGAAATCGAGATTGCGAGATGCTTTCGAAGTCGCATTTCCCTTACATGACTGTAATAGAGAGTCTATGGAGTTGGCGATAATCTCGCTATGCCTTTCCTATTCTAGGTGTTGGTAACATCTTGATGGAATCTGAAAGATGAGAATACCTTCATAACGGCATCTGTGGACTCTAGGATCTTGCGAAGCTTGACGAGCTTCTGCAGCTCTCTGTCCCACGATAGCTCATCATTATTCGACTTACCATGTAGTTCATGGGCTGGATTATCCTGAACACATCAGCAATATCGTCAAGCAGAGTTGAATAAGACCTACAAAGTCTCTCAGGTATAGTTCCTTCCAGAGTAGGCGATCGCTCTTGATGAAGCTACCTAGATCACGACAACAGCATAATCGAGCCAGATCAGAAGGATCAACATTGGTCAAAATCCGATGCAGCACCTCGTAAGGTAGATCAAGGAGATTATGGGCCATTGTAGGAGGTACGCCCTCACAATGCTAGACAGGAGCGACAGTGTATTCGAGGTTGAGGTTGAGAAGGAGGTGGTGATATCACGGGAATATGAGGGTGGACGGATATCCGTAAATGCCGAGCTTAATTCCGAGATAAAAACGGAAGGTTCCCATTGGCCAACAATATTAGTCATGGACATGAAGCTATAAACAACATTCTGAGCAACCAGGTCAAGCCGACGAATGCCCCGAGCCTTCAATAATACGTGCACCATCCTTCTTGTCGACATCAAAGCCATCAGAAGTGACGTGTAGCATATCCGTATGCTCCATCTTGAGACGTGCAAATTCCTTCTCGGTCTCCCGTACCCATAGCTTATCAGACGCGAACAGCGGATCCATCTCCTCGAGGCTGCCTTTCTTCGTCTCGGGATAGAGACAGTACACCACTGGGATGGTGAAGAAGTCGACGATACCGTGGACAAGGAAAGTTTACTGTGATATTGCTGGATGAGGGCGCATTAGATTCATGCAAATAGTGCAACAGTGGGAAGACTTGCAAGCAAACGACACCGGGACAAGGAGAGCAACCGTACCACAACCCAGACCACCAGCCGACAGTACCAATCGCATTTCCCTTTGCACGGACCTCCAAGGGGAATGTTTCATTTGGGTAGACGAAGGATACGTGAAGCCAAGTAGATGCCAGTAAAGAAAAACACGAAGAATACTGAGGTAGCACCTGGGTGGCAGCTGGAGAGCCCACAACTTGTTTCTTCAACACAGCAACCATCTCAGTCTGATGACATGCATGTTAGCATAATTCTTATTCCCAGGAGGTGCGGGATATATACTTCAAGGAACATCCAGGCATCAAGTCCCACTTCGTCAACCCGCAACATCCATCGACGACCGACTCTATCAATCAACACCATTCCAATTAGAGAGCAGAGACAAGGGCCGATGTTGTTGATACCAACAAGCAACTGACTCTTCCTTGTGCCGTACCCTGCAAGGGTAAACATGTTAAGATGGTAAACTGTAATAGTCGTAATGCCGGTTCTGCAAGTATGTGTCAGTAACGTTTACTTATTGCAGGCCTCCCTTTAGATCAAGAAGAAGGAAACAATCAAGCTTGTAAGAACAAAAGCCACAACGACAGTTGAACAGGACGGCCAAGATGAAGCTTACCACTTACCCTTCTGATCAACATTGAGATGTAACCGTACCGGTTGCTGTTTTGGCGCTCAAGCTCAATAGCTGCCACGATTTTTCGAAGTTCTTCGAAAGCTTTGAGATCTTTAGGGTCACCCTTCCCACGGAGTCGTCCAAGGATCATCCTAGCTTCGTCGATGCGTCCGGCTTTCACGAGCCATCAGGGGCTCTCAGGCATGACGAGAATCTTGAAAAACAAAATGACCATCGGTCTATTTAGGGGTTAGTAGTCGACGCTGGCATTGGGAAGGCTTCTTCCTGCTTGCAGAATCTAAATAGCGAGAGGGAATCGCCAGCGGAAGCTTCCGGTTCCATTATCAACGAAGCTGACTCCATACTCCATCCAATAGGTAGTGATGAGGCCAACGTAGCTGAGAGTAAACTCGAAGGAAACAAAGAAACTTCTGGTGTCTTTATGACTACTTTCTGCTGACCACACGGGCAGGATCCCATTAAAGATACCAGTTTCCATTCCGGTAATGATCCTCGCACATAAAATCTAGGGAGAGTTAAAAGCAGCGGCCGAGATGGCGTTGTGAGTCAAGCATGTTACTTTAAGGGTACTTCCACAGCAGGAACATACCTGTAGTGCTGCACCGAGAATGGCAAAGAAGCAGCCGATAGTCAATGTTTGGATTCTCCCGATACGATCTGAGACAAAGCCGCCTGGGAAAGTTCTGATAGAAGTACCAAGATATTAGATAGCAACGATACCGCTTTGCGTACCGGAGAGCAGTGACAACAGATCCTGCAGCATTGGTGTAACCAGAAGACATGACTGTCTGGAAAAGGGATCAGCTCTGGGCGTTCTGCTCTCTCCGTCAGAGCGTCTTCCTTACCAAGTAGTTCGGAGCCACGTTAACACCTGCCAGGACACCTTGGTCATAGCCACTAAAGAAGATACCCAGGCCAGCAACACAATCAATAGCAACGACTAATTTCATGCCAGTCAGCCAGCCTTTGCCAGTCCCTCGGCCTACCTCCGAGACACTGAATTGAGGGAACCGAAAGAAATCTTGTTAAGCCTCAGACATAATATCTCGTTCCCAACATCATGAACTCAGAAGGTGTATGTTTAATACTGTTCAAGATCTCTTTCGCCCGTTGTAATTCAACACCTTCAATCATGATTGTTTTACAGCCGCGCCTTGGACGTTGAAGCTCTGAATCAACTTTTCTCAACTACTTATTTCTCCTGTACGTGTTTCTGGCGAGGAATATTTTGCACACATCTGAGTATCTCGGGATCTCACATAAATATCAAAAGATCTAGCCGTGGTGCACTTGATTCGGTTTAGCATAGTTTGACTCGAAAGACTACAATATCTTATAAGGAATTAGAGATTATGTCGAGCATCGCATCAACAATTATCCCTCTCATGATTGACGGAACATCATTATGACACCCTCTGTACAGAATACACGTTTATAACCATCTTCAATCTGTTTTCATTGTTCGGAACAGCAACAAAGCTCGATATTTTTACACTTCATGCATGGGAAAGCATATACGATAACAATTTGAAGACAATGACGAAAGGCTTGATTGCTCTTCTTTTCGTATACAAAGTATAGCTGCAGCGTTATTGATCGACCTGTTATAACTCCTAGAAAAGAGAATTGATCTACGGAAACCATGTGCTGTCAGGCTTTCATACCTCAGCGATACATCCACATCTACCATACCTACATATCCATCCCTTCACCCTTCTCGATCACCTTCTCTACGTCACAACCCTTCCTTTGCCTCCCACGCTTTCTTTGCAGTGTCTACACTGTCTTTATTCCTACCATTCAGTCATCAAGCCTGGACCTATCGCACGAATACACCCTCAACCCATCATAAGCACCTGATGGCTTACACAAATGACATCTACACAAGCTGTAAACTTCGCTTCTTTTTGTGAAGATGGTGTTGCGGCAATCTTTCAGTAAATGCAAGAGGTGCTTCTATAACTCATGAAAAGAGATAAATCCCATTTCCACTTGCCCTGACGTCGCTATATGTAGTAAAGAGCTCTTTCATCTTCCTCTCTATCCTTCCGCAACACATACACTTTCAGCATCCCCACTTCCTCACCTTCTCCTCACCTTCCCCTTCATCCTCTTCCTCTTTTTCTTAGCCCAATCACCCACAACTGCGACGATGAAATTTCTTTACCGCGCAAGAGCCGTTACCAACGCAGCTCTGTCGAAATTTGGCAGCCCTGGTATCTCGATACGGTCTACTTTCCCAATATGGACTTCCAGTCGAGTCAACATGGGCGTATCTAGCTGAAAAGGGCCAATACGTTACAAGGCCGAAGCGCAGAGGGGCGTGATTCGAGCAAGTCCATCATGAATGAGAGCTGTGAGCACACAGGTCATGAGCTCGTGCTTGTGGACGATGGGTGATGGCGTATCAATGTGGGTGCAGCGCGGCTCCCAGCGCCTGCCTCCATCTTTAAACAACCCCCCACCACGATCACGCACCCCATAGCAACGTCACCACAACAGGCCTCGTTTCTAACACTGGAGTTCTTGACCACCACCCCGACAGCAGCATTACCGCATGCCGGCACGTCAGAAACGGATGCTGCAACTATGTCTGCGCAGAGGTGTAGTTGCCGCATGAGGTATACAATTCAATGGGTAGCATGGATCGGACGTGTTTGGGGGTGTCTGTGTTCTTTGGGAAAGGTCTCTCTGAGAAGAAAACGGGGTTGAAGGGCGCGTAAGAGGGGGCCAAGTGGAGGAAGAGAGGGAGTGGAGAGGTGGGGAAGAGGCCGCGGGGGAGCAACGAGCATAGGTGGGTGAAAATGATGATGGGGGATATTGTGAAAGATACGTTGGAAGGTTAGTGATGAAGCAAGTACCTGCGAGGGGGAAAATACTAAAGCGAAAGGTTAAGATTAAGGAAAGAATGTTCTGCACCTTTGTTATGGGAAAGAAAATCAAAAGACCCTTGATTGCTTGATCGATGTGGAATGATGGTCGCACCACTCTTACGACGATTCTATCGTCCTTCTTGTATGTAAGAGCGGCAATCATCTTTGAACTTTTGATCTTTATTATAGCACTGTAACCCCAACAAAAAGACCCGAAGATCCCATTGTCGTAGCCCTCGATCCGGTCTGATAATGTCACCAAGCTTTGAGCAGGTACAAGGCCCTGGCAGGCGCTAGGATCGATTTTTGGAGCCGTGTTATAGCTCATAAGATAATAATCCCGGTTGTTCTGGTAATTCCCATCATTCATAAGACCCTCAACCTCACTCCACAGAGCACGAAAAGCACTTCTTTGAAGATACTTGGTCCATAGCATTTGTGTCAAGTTTGTTTCGACCTCTGGCCAACCTTGTAATGCTGATTGCCTCATAGTTTTGGCTATGAACTGCGCAAAACTTGTCGTTTCCTCAGCGTTCAAAGCAACCATGCCGCCCATGAGTAGAATCCATAGGGGAATAATTCATACCGAGCCGTGGCTTTTACTTACGGAAAGCTCCTCGTGCTTGTATAGGAGACCCATAAGCTTCCGCTTGAGCGTTCGCAGAAGAGCGAAGTCGGGTCTATAGTTGCGTAAATCCAAGTTTATGTAGATTTGAATCCCAACGACAAAAGAGTCATACACATAATCGTCAAGCTTCAATTGACCCGATACAGATTCTTGACGTTCCTCCAGCGAGAGCAGACGATGTTCAACCGCCGAGCGCATTCGACTAAACGCCCTCATGTCATTCGTCGAGGTCTCAATCCCGTATTTGAATCTGTTAAGTACAGCTGTAAGGATGCGCAAGTCACGGAATATTAACAGCAAGTTGCCGGGAATTCTGTTGAGTGAGATTTCGGAGCTAGACAATATCGAGCTTGTGGCACATTGTGAGATGGCTCCATGCATCATGGAGTTAGTCGTAAGTTTGGCCGCGTCATATCTGACTTGAGCATAGAGAGTTTTGGAGGAAATGATCTGAGCGGAGATCGAGTCCAGGCTAATGGAAAGGAACCTATTAGCGATAGATCTCTTAGAAGGGATTACGCTGCGGTGTGAAATACCAACAGATAAACGAATGCAACAATCCATTGAAGCCCAGATTTCGCAGTCCACCCCTGGTCTTCACTAATTTCTTCAGTCCAGATCGATTTATCTGCAGGTACGCCAGATCTCCTGTTCAATTCTGGATATTCCAATTAGCGAAATGCTGGGATTAGGGTTGCCCTAGGGGAACCTGCACTAGTGGCTACCAGATATGCCACTGCTGCAATGGTATGATCAGTCACGGTCAATTTGGACCTCAGATGCTGGCTGACCAAGTGAACGGTCTTTCCTCCGTACAGAAGGGACTGGGGGCTGATTTGTGCGCCACGCAGGATGTCAAACGAACGGCAGACAGCAAGAGCGTGGCGTGGAGAAACACAGGGTCTTCCGGGGCCTGTGGGGTCCAGTTTACTTTTTTCGGACTGTTACCATGGGCCTTGTCTAGAGGAAGGAGAGCTGGAGCAAGCACCATATCAACTTAGGAGGATGCTTGTTAGCAACGTAGTATTATAACCAAGAGTCTAACACCACAAAATCAAATGCATCGTGACCCAGCAGATCAGATAGTTCGATGTGGAAATTAGCCTAGATGAAAGGCAACAACTATATTAGTAGTCATCGAGCTCATGGGAGCCAATAAGATGTATCGGCAAGAAGATGTGTTGAGAAGGTGGTTTATTAATAAGAAGATTCATCGATTCAGAACGACTTCAAGAGATTGTTTCACCTACAATGAGGGAGTAGATCCTGAATCTGGGGTCGAAGAGTATTTCGATAATCAAATCTAGCAGTCGCAAAGAGCTTTTGAGGACCCAAAGTCGAATGCTGCCGCATCGAGATTCGGCAAATTTTGGAAACAGATCTGTCGTCCCTCGTTACGGGAGAAGAAGAAGGCATATTCGCCATTCTCTTATTACTCTCAGCTTTTGCTCTACTAGCTGGTTCCACAGAAATTAGAGATTCCCGAGCCGGTTGTTTGTGTATAAGATGACGGCACATTCTCGACCAGCTTGCTGATGTTCATGAACTGCCATTGTCGCTGCTCGCAGGTGCCAGAAAACAAATCCGAACTTTGTCGCGCGACCTTTGCCATGCTGCTGAGTTAATGAAGATATATCAGTCTATGGTAGGACGATTGAAAGGCGGTTTTAAGAATGTCAAGGAAAGGTATGAGTATTTATAATTCTCTTGCTGCCCGCACTGACTCAGCTTGAGCCACTCCCCTCTGGATTACTCGCGCTTCGCACGCTTGGCCGTGAAACAGAATAGAGCCTTTAAGCCACGTACGATTAGAGATACGAGGACTTTTTATCATTATAATGTGGTATCGAACAAACGCTGAGCAGTTTTTGAGAGTAAACCTGTTGCTTAATTCGCCTCAAACCTTTTTGGTATGTCAAGACTGCGTTTTCCAGTGTAAAATCCCCCAAATCGACTCTGGTCGCCTAGAATCACTCCCTTCCCCTCGTTCCCCGTTTCAGGGCAGAGTCGATAGTCTCACCCGCCCGGTCGACTATGGTACTAAATGAGAACTCGAATATAAAGAGTCGAGATTGATCAGTTCCTCATGTTCTTTTGTTCAAATCTTCTTGTCGCACAAGCTTTGCAAAGCACCCAATGTCAACACTAGTAGTATCTCGAAAAACGATAAGTCCAGCTGTTCATTTAAACATCTCTATGGAGACTGGTTACTATTTACTGAATTTTTTGCACCCCACGATTTACCTATACAAGCATCGAAGTAAGTACTTTACCACTGAAACACAGAGCGCACAACTTACGCTAGTTGGATTGCTGGAATAGCTCAGATTGGCGTGGAGACCGAAGCTATCCCGTATCTTCCTTACGGTTCAGGGGAGTAACCATTCATCTGTAACTGTTAGCAACATGTAATGGATGGAGTGGGGTACTAGAGTGAAAAAATTATCAGACATAAAAGAAGCAGAGAATCTTACTGTTTCTCCAACCTATCCTTTTCAACTTTCAAGACATTGTAGGTATGTCATCATGTTTCGTGAGCGACGTGAGATTGTCTTCCTCGTATGCGTATACTGTATGAACAGTGACACCAACACCATGGGGGGCGGGCTTGATCCCTGAAAGATCAAACACGAACACTCTAACGGTGATGCACCATCACGTCAATCATGCAAGTAGTGTAATTCACTTTCTTCGCTTTCGGTCCTATCCCGTATATCTTGTTGAGCGTATCGAAGAGGCGCAATCCAGCGTATTGAAGTCAAGAATCGATATTCTTTCTCTCTCGGTGTAGGCTATAGAATAGGATCTTGTCATCTTTCATATTTTCCTAGTCACGATGACTGCGAATGAGAATTGATGTGTGTTTCGAGATTCAAGAAGATGATGCTGACATATGTATGTAGAACGGAGGATACCACGGCAGGGGAAAAGCGGGGGCAAATGGAGTGCAAAATAGTAGAAGGGGGGAAGGCAAGGGGAGGAGGGGAAAGACAGTATGATGATAGATCGAAGTAGCTCAAAGATTTTGACATTGATGCTGTCTTGAAAGGCCCCCAGAAACAGCACCGTGAACAACCCCACCAATCCCACTCCCAGTCCTACCAACCCAACCTTCATCACCACCAACGCCACCTCCACCACCACCGCCCCACTCCCCATCACTTCTCCGAAGGTAGAAATGATAGACGCTGCGGTGCAAGGGGCGGAGAACCCCTGGGCGTCGCTCTTCCATTCCGGGAAGCGCAACAGGGCGCGAGGAGAAGCAAGAAAGGCGTGGAAAGAGAAGGTGGCAAAGGAGTTGGAGGAGATGACGAGGAGGAACCAAGAGTTGGAAGAGATGCTGAAGAAAAACGGAGAGCTGGAGGCTGCTATGCAGCAACTAAATAGAGAGAGAGAAGAGGAGGTGAAGAAGAATAAGGCGGACGAGGAGAGAGACCGCGTCGCTTGAGAATCGCTTACTTTGCTTCCTTTGGTACCTTTACTACATAGAGAATCGCATAATATTGCTTGTCCGAAGTCATTGGGCTTATAAAAGCCAAGGAGATCTATCGATTGACAATTACTTCGAAAGCTTGGTCCACTTACAGAGTAGATACTATCGAGTCGTAAGATGAAGGTATTGGTCAAGAGTACCCAGCTGCATGATTAATCGCCCAGTATCTGGCAGGCGCTCCTGACCGAATGCGTCATTATATCTTAAAGTCCAATCATTCTGATCCTGATGCTCCCAAGGCCTCAATAGGTCGGTGCAGTGTCCGGAGCTTGGACTCTGTGGCTAATGTAGCATCCTGCCATCTCTTGTACGCTTTTCCATAGAACGCTAGAGCCAGTTGAGTGTCTGGCAGGTCAGTACTTTGCTGGGATCCATCACTCTTTGCAAGGCATAGGAGACTTGCTAATTCGAGGGAATCTACAAGCGCTTGGTTACCGCCAGTACCCTTGTAAATGGGCATCGCATGAGCCGCATCGCCAATTAGCACAATACGTTTCGTGGCTAAGGCGGAGAGCGATTTGAGCGGTATGCGCACCGACCGCATTATCCAATTATATAGTGTATCATCTTCCATCTCTTTCTTCTCTATCAAAAGATTGAAAGGGGCGGCTAGGTCCCGTAGTTGGGCGAGCTCGGTGATAATGGCTGTTGCGATCTTTGGGTGAGGCTGTGAAAGTTGCAGGCTCGGACTGACTGAGGAACTTCCATCACGAGAGTACGTCCAGCTGATGACTACTTCGGTATCGGTTATGGAGTTGATATTGATCTCAAAATGCGCAAAGCCATCGCCGTGACCCGAGAGCACCGTGGTATTTTGCATGTATGGGCCGAATCTAGCGTTGAACAAGGCTCTTGTTACGGTTCGTCGACCGTTGTATACCGTCAAATCGGTAGTGGTAGGTTTGATTTCTGGTATAAGATAACTTCTGCCTGTCAAACCATCAGATCAACTCCATTGCCTGTGGAGGTTCGCGGAACTATGCCCATCATACCGACACTATGTAAGCCATCAGCAGCAACAATCAGTCTCCCTGTCATACTTTCCCCATTTTCAAACCCGGCTACC
>JAABUW010000965.1_pt1 | contig 51863 bp, 51 predicted proteins | sample 5560081 | NCBI WGS metagenome assembly JAABUW01 (sample SAMN10711882, study PRJNA513363) | rock metagenome | isolation source: Antarctica rocks | place: Antarctica: Victoria Land, Knobhead sud | reverse complement strand
GGCCTTCAACTTCTGTGACAGGGTTGTAGCGTGATGACCAGGCACATGTCAGAGAGTACAGAGGCTTTCCAGGGACCATGAACTGCACAGTCACACAGACACTGTGACTGGGTTGTAGCGTGATGAGCAGGCACATGTCAGAGAGTACAGAGGCTTCCCAGGGACCATAAACTGCACAGTCACACAGACACTGTGACTGGGTTGTAGCGTGATGACCAGGCACATGTGAGAGAGTAAAGAGGCTTCCCAGGAACCATAAACTGCAGTCACACTTATACTGAGGCAATGCAGTCCTACAGTTCAGAGGTTCTGATGCACTGCTGACATGCATGGCTAAAATAATGCACATATACTGAGACGATGCAGACCTACAACTCAGAGGGCCTGATGCACTGCTGACATGCATGGCTCACAGTAATGTATATAGCCTTTGCAGTGCTTCTGTTTATTGTACGTATAAGCGGTGACCTTTGATTGCTTGCATATTCTCCCATCGCTCGTACCTGATGCCCGCTGGCTAAGTATACATTTTTAATCATTATCAAATATTATCATATCCCCCAGCTTGCAACCAAAATCTTCCATGCAATGTGTATTTACTTATTGTATGAGCACAGTCGATCAGTGGCAGGTCAGTGTAGGCATGCAGCTACATCGCCATCAAGTGTAGCAGGGTACAATGAGCTATAGGGCATCCAATGCGCAATGTGGGATTTTGCCCTACAACGTCACGCAATAGCAAAGTGTCCACAACATCGTCACATCAGCTAGCCAGCAACACGCTTACATGCCATGTACACAGCAAGGTGAAACACAGCATTTCAATAACATCACTATGTGTCACTGACCTGAACAACAAAGGTGAAAGGGGCCTTGCTGTCCGTGATGGAGGGGAGGAAGCGCGCAATATGCTCTGTTGCAGATGACATTTCCAGCAGGTTGACGCTGCTCAGCCAGCAGATTGGCTTTCCAGCCACCTCCTGATCAGACACAGTACATACGAATGTTCATCATGAGCTGGAAAGCGTAATAAGTGTTAGTAGTATTATTATTATTACTATTATTATTATTATGATTATCATTTTATTATTATGAGATAGCGCATACAGCTTGACTGGCACAGCACGCTTGTCTTTTGAGTTGTAGGCGGATTTTCCGCTAACCAGTGTGGCACTCATGGGCCAAAATGATGTCAGACATGGCACAGCATCAGAACGCATTATCATGTACACAAAACGCACATCCAAACACTGCACAGCATGCACAGCATGCACAGCCAGGCTAGACAGACTGGCAACCAAGTCAGAAGGAAACGCTTTCAAATCATGTCAATCTTTGTGTTGTGACCTTCGACAGACTGAACACAAGTGCACAGACAGACAAACATACAGACCTTTTTCTTGCCATCAAGGTAGTCAGCATCCCTTAGCTGGACCCCATTTGCTCCTGGGTCCAAAAAAAAGGAGGGACTGATGCTGTCTGTCCTGACGGAGGTGTCCAGATCCCTGGGATTTGTCGCTGTTTGCTCTGCAATTGGGTTTTCTTCTGTCTGCACTGAACTATTACTATTAGCCAGACCTCTGACCCCTCCTTGTGGGCTGTCTGCATGCCCTGCAGCGGCCTGTGGCTCTGCTAGTCCCTGATCATCTGTAGCGTGCGGAGGTGTGTCTGAAAGCCCCCTCACTTCAGATGAACCTGATGGCTTTTCTGGAGTGCTTGGTGGTTGTACCTGATCTGTGCTGTGTGTGCCCTGTGCATGCTGAGGCTCTACAAACTGTTTGCAGTTTGCTGATTCGGCGACTTGGCCTGCAAAGGGGTCTGTCCTGCCAATGCCTGCGGCTAACTCTGTATTGATGTTCTGCATGGTATCTGTGCCAGAGCCGGTCTTGCTGTAGAGATTGGGGAGGGCAAAGTTGGGGTGTGTTGGGGCTGAGGTGGGTCCAGAAGGAGGTTTGGCGGCTTCAGAATGTATGACAGACTGTGCGTCGCTTTGAGGTGCTGCTTGAGCAACAGGGCGCTCAGCTTGTTTTCTGAGGCGTGCGTTTGGGGTCTGCTTGCTGCCACGCAAGCTGTAGTTGATGGCTGCTGATGCATAGCATGCCCAGAAGAGGTACGGCAGCATCAGCAAACCAGCTGCTTGGTGTACTCTGTAGAAGCTTGCCATTGTGGCAAAAGAGGTCCCAAACAGAGCTGCAGACAAAGCACAAACACATTGGTCCAGCGTATGTGATGCGCATGGCTTCAAAAGATGGATGGCTGGACTCGTTATTGCTGTTCTGCTTTTAACTATATACCCTGCGTTTGGATGACTCATTTGACAGAGTCAAGCACATGACAGAGGACACTGGCTATGCAAACACAGCTAGTTGATGAGATCACATACCTACTGCATCTGCAATAGCATATCTCCTTGTGTGTCCTCCCACAAACACTGGTGGCCATGCAGTGATGTTGAGACACAGCTGCGCCACATACAAGGTCAAGCTCAATGCTTGCTCCTGCAGACCTCCTTGTTTCCAGATTAGCCAAGACGCCAAGCCCATCGCGACATACACAGTATACCAGGCAGCAGCAAAAGTGCCGGGTTGTGGATTAAGCTGCTGCTGCTGCTGCTTGTTTGCTCCTTCCAGAGGGAGTATCTGGCCTGCAGCACATGTACTACCATAATTGCGGAGAAAACTTGAACACAGTCCATGTCAGCAAGCTACCATTCAAGAAGGCAGTGACTCACCCGCGGGATCTTATATTAGGGGGACCTGCAAACGTGGTTTTGGCTGCACTCAGTATAATGGGAAAGCCTATGGCTATGGACTGCAGCAAACATGATCGTCTCAGCATACCTAGACAGTCACAGATCTGATGTGTCCAGGACGTATACTTGGCAATGAATCATTGACTAGCCGTTGCTGCTGTTCTGACGCCTTAGCGCGGCAATTAAAGTTTCGAGAATGTCGCAAACATGACACTCACCAGCGACAACGCATCGTTTGACATCTTTGCTCCGAGTATGCGTTGCGAGTACGATCCCAAACCGGTTGCACGGCCAGAGCGAATGTTCTTGATTACCTTTTCAAATTCCAGGGGCCGGCGAAGTCTCTTACGTGTGCGTAATAGTGCACCCCTTGAATAGACACTGGGCGCTGATGCTGGCCTTTCAGTCAAAACTGAGGTTTGCAGCTTTTGACCGGAAGCTGGGCTAGCCATCCGGGATCCCGACGCCAAATGACTAAAAGTCCCCCAAAAAAAGCAGTCAAACCTCCATGATGAGCCAGGTACTGTACGTGCGAGCAAGTGTAACAGGGTGAATAACAAGCACCTGGACACGCTGGCATTGGACTTTCAGCTCACGACTCGTAACAGCCAAACCTTGTCGCTCCAGAGCAGCCTATCTTGTGGTTACTAAGGCCTGCTAACACGACAGTTTTGACAGTCACGCAATGCAGCGTGATTAAAACATGGCCTCCAGCGTGTTTGAGTTAACAGGCAAAGTGTGAAGGCACTGCCTGCCGCTAGATGCTATGTAGCTGGCCCGATCTGACAGTGAAAGGCAAAGACAGTAGTGATGAGCCCCTGGAGCTAATTAGGGTGGCTTATAAGGGTGGCCCTGCATAACAGTGCCAGCAGGGCCAGCACCTCAGAGAATATTGATAGTCCTGCTATGCTCTCAGCACTACAGTCATGCAGGCAGACAAAGAGCAGAGGTCACGCTACTTGGTAAGGGCACAAGAAACAGCTGAATTCCTAAGTACTTGAGTGTCGGGATGTGCCCAATTGCAAGGAGTGCAGGTGCCCACAATAGTACCCACAAACGTACAGGAACACTGTGGGTCCAAAACAAACCTGTTTGAACAATGGTAATGGTGATGGTGATGATGATGATGATGATGATAGTAATGATGCTGGTAACGGTGGTAGGCATAGCTAGGGTGGTGGTGATGAACATACTCAGCAATGGCAATGTGTTTTGCTACTGGAAGCAGTGACAGGTATGTAGCAGCTAACCTTGCGGCAACCCTCGTTGCAGAGCTGCGTTGACATGCATGACTATGCATTACAATGTAATGATTGCATGGCTGTGCCATTGCTTGCAAACATGGCCAGTGACAGGGTCACATGTGTCACTAACAAGAGCGCTCTTGGTGACATGCTAGCATAGCATAGCATGCATGGCAGAGCTGTATCAACAAGCATGATTTGTATGACACATGCCTGCGAGCATGGCGAATAGCGTATCATGCAGCAGAAACATGTATGATTGCACAGCACAGGTGCCTTGAGAACATAGCGTACAACACAGCTGCAATGACTTCTTCTACCAGTACGCTCCAGCGCTTCACCATGAATGACAGTCGTCATCATCAGTGGCAGTATGTCAGTTTCAGATACAGCATAGTCTGATGTGCAGAGCATCACGAGTTGATGGCTGAGCTCACTGATATCAGAAATAAGTACAAAGAGCAAGACACAGAGTACATGAGGGTTATGTCATGCCTTACAACAACAGCTTGTGTATACGCCAGATGCAGTAGCGGTCACGTCGGTCAGCAACTGATGTGGCGCTCGTCGATTCCATTATCTTCTCACGCCAGCTAAAGGACGAAACAGTCCAAGCTGGAGTACGCTCGCGGGTGAACAAGCGATCTCGCTGAATTTGATCCCCTACGAAGCGTCCCCATCAGCTTGAGCACAAGGCGGCAGACCAGCTTTGCGTTGAGCTAGGAAGTCGCTGATGCAACGTTTGCGCATGCAGGCTGCAGCTTGACAAATACGCCTCCATAACGCCAGACTAACGCCACCGGTGTCCTCGTATAATCCGAATTTAGGACCAGCGATCAGGGCGCTATTACGTGCGTAAAATTTTCAATCATGATGCAGGAACCATGGCCAAAGAAGTCATGCCATACATCTTTTGGACACCACTAGTGCCACTCTTAGAGACTATACAAGTGCTTGACCAAAATCAAACATGGTGTGCAGCACGACACATGGATTGGAGAGCTACAAATGGGCAATGCTGAGCTCGAAATCAACACAGCAGCCACGCAGAAGTGGAGCATCTGTCGTCTTCTCTGTGAAGATACGCCGTCGGTCATATGGTTAATGGCAATAAGGGTTACGCGCATGGAATCTGAATGCAAATCGCGTTAAAGACAATGGGAGCGTTCCTGTTCACAGCAATTGCCCCACCCAAGACTTAACACGAACTTTCTGGCGCACTACCTGTGGCCGCGACGAGCCAAGCTCTTTCACTCTGAGCGTTGTTTGCAAGCTGACTGCGCAGTAGGATACCTGAGAGCTGCAGGCCTCGCGGCCACCGTTGCTTACTTCTAACGACCCTGTCCAAACGTCCGCAACAGCGGCTGTGTAGACAATCTTAAGCACGTTGGACGCTGAACAGACATCTCACTAGGCTTCTGCGCAATCAGAGGTGCACTAGCTGAGCGAAGTCGCTTGATAGCACCCTGGCTTGCCAGTCCGCCACCAGCAGCTACGCTCAAAAAGCTGTTTTTACTTCAAGCCGCCGCTTAGGCTTTCGAAAGCATATGCTCGCTTTGCTGATGCGGGCGCAGCCCCTTACACAGATTGTCTACATGTTGTAAACGGCTCTTTCAGCTCGAGGTGACTACTAACAAGTAACATAATTGTCTTTCCATACAAAGGCAGTTACAAGCTGATTGGGCACCTACCTGTTGTAGCCTCAGCAGCACAGATGTTGAGCTTTATGCATATATGCTTGCAGGACCAGAGGCCTGTACTTTGCCTCTGCTGCAGCACCTTCACACTTCAGTTCAAGCCAAGAAGACCTAGAGGAACTCTGCTGCGCATTCAGAAGAAGACCTACTTAGGGTGCAGTCTGCACTTAAGCAGCTACTAAGCAACAGAGCAGTCTTTCTGCATCACAGCCACATAACAGACTGTCAAGCAACACAGGGCACTGCTGCAGCAAACTGATCTGCCTTGCTTCTGGTTTATGTGTCCTGCTCCAGCTAAGCGACTGAGCAGGAAGCTACAGGACTATGCAATGGCTGCTGAAGCCTACACTTTTGCATGCGTCCAGCAACACCCAACAGACACAGCAGCAGCAGCAGCAGCAGCAACAAGTGTACACAGAGACCGTACTTGCAACAGCTGGTGATAGCAGCGCTGGTGCTACCACCAAAGGCAGTGAGCAAGCCCCTGCACAGTTGTACCAAGTCCTGTCTCGCACCCAGTCGCAACAGGAAGCCACATTGTCATGCAAACAGGGACGCATTGCCGTGCCCGCTTCCCAACAGCCTTGCCCCAAAGATGCCATCTCAGCAAACAGACGTCTGTCCAACAGGAGCGTTCAGAACCGCCAGCAGAGACAGTCTTGTTGCAATGGCAGCAGAAACAGAATCACATGGTGCTTGATGATCATGGCAGTCACGCTGGGTCTGGCTGCACCCATCACAGCACAGCAGGTTGCTGCTGCCTCACAGGGCACCTGTCCAGTCAGCATTGACTATGCTGTATCCCTGGGAGAGGGTGGCGGGGACAACTCCAATGTGCCCATTTTTGTGGCCAGCCTTGGGATCACCAACCGCGCCAATGTGAGTGGCCCCTACTTTGTCGTCCTGAACAGCATGTACTTGAGACAAGACCCTCTGCAAAGCAAGCGACAATCATGTGTGAACATCTAGGTTGATGGTGCTCATGGCAGCTTTTTGGCACTTCACCATAAGATGTTCATGGTCGACGTCCTCCTGCAGACTGCACAAGTATTGCATGAGCACATCCTGTGGCTTTTGTCAATGTGTGCCTGTAGACACCCTTTGCCATACAGTTGCACGGGACATATGACCTGCAACAAATCCCGCAGCACAGAATATGTGACCTGCAAGGCAACCCACAGCTGCTGCTTGCTGCTGTTGCAGCTAACCGTACAAAGCTGGAGGTTAGCCTGGAACTTCACTGACGGTGAGGTTCTGGCAGAGGCAGCAGACTACTTCCCCAACACCAGCTACCCCTTGCCTGGCAGCTTCAACACCAGCCATGTGGAGATACAGAGTACTTCCCTGACTGCTGATGATGAGCAGCAAGCTGTGCAGAATGCTTGGTTCTACCCCTCACAGGTGGGCGCCCCAAGAACTGTCTGTCTGGTTGCATGTGCATAGCAGTCATATTGTGCCTGGTTCTACCCCTCACATGTGGGTGTCCTAAGGCATTTCTGTCCGGTGGTATGAGCACATGCAGACCAAAGCCTCCATGCTTGGTTTTGTTGCTCACACATGGACAAGCAAGCTGTGCAAAATGCCTCAGAGATGGGTGTTCTAAGGACCTGTCTGTCCTGCTGTATGTGCATAACAAAGCATGCCTGGGTCTTCCTCTCACAAATAGGTGTTGCACGGCCTGTCTGCCCCGTTGCACCTATGCAGCAATGACATTATGCCTGGCCCTACCCCCTCACAAAAGGGGCCTGCTGATCATCACTCCTGCACATCTCTTGTGCAGAAGACCTTCTTCGGATTTTGTCTGTGCTGCAGTTATTGGACAGATGCTCAAAGACTGCAGCTGGGTTGTCCTGCTAATTGTGTGTCAGACCACCCAAAGTCTGCAGCTGGGTTTTCTTGCTATACGTGTTTGACAACACTTGTCATGTTGATACCATTGATTCAGAAAGATTTAGTACCGGAAATATGCTTGTGGGTGTGCTACAGGAGCAGACTCTGCAGTTCTTGGGCACAAAAGCTGCTGTTGGGATTGACCCTGCCAACCCCTACAAAGTTGCCCCTGTCTCGGTAAGAGCCTGCTTGAATCCCACATTGTCTGCGTGAAGTGGCTGCCTATGCTTTACGCGCATGTTTTGCGCTGATGACAGCTTGCATGTATGCAAAACAATCATTGTCGGTGCAACTCGTGTTGGCTGATAGGTCATATGCATTGCATGGCCTGCCAAGAGGAAGTGCACTTACCACCTGTTTGCACGCATATCAACGCCTGCAGTGTTCCATACTAATCCAGGTTAACACATCAGAACCAACATCATCCAGATAAGGCTAACTTCTGCCTCCAGCCAAACTGTGGGCCACAGCATAAACCCTGTTGGCATATGCAGAACCTGCTGTTCAACAACTTCGTGTGCGAAGCATATGGGTCAGGCAACGCTAGCATCAACGGCAGCACAGCTGAGCAGACAGACTATGAGGCTTTTTTTGGCACTGCAGCGCCAACAACCACCATTTACCTGGAGTACACTCCCATCACCTACGTCAACCTGCCTGTCAACTTGAACCCCTTTACACAGTTCCTTGTCAGGTGGGTGCCCCCCCCCCTTCTGTTTGGGAGCTGCTGCTCAGCTTCATGCAGCCACATGCCAAGCAGCTTGCATCATGCCTAAATGGATTGCCTGCTGGGGCCTGCTGGGGGGTTGAACATGCAGGGCTGTCTGCACACGACACACGTGATGCTGGTTTACAATGCATATGCAAGAGGACTGCTGAGCACCAGCTGCAGTGCATATGCGATTAGGCTGATGAGTGTGCGTTGCAGGCTCACCAACATTGGTAACACAAGTCTGGTGCTGGACGACATCACCTTGGACTACTGGTTCAATGGTCCTGCTGATTCCAGCGTCAGCGTCGACCAGTTCCGGCCTGTGTGCAGTGACACCACCATAGGTGATCTGAGCAATGTGCTGTGCTGTGCTGTGCTGTGCTGTGCTGTGCTGTGCTGTGCTGTGCTGTGCTGTGCTGTGCTGTGCTGTGCTGTGCTGTGCTGGCAAGCAGGATTGCATGCTGTGCTGCGCTATACTGTGCCCTGTTGTGCAAGCAGCAATTCTGATCGCAGCAGGTCAGGCTACTCACATGACAGCATTCCCATTGTCTCTTTACGACTGCACAGAGTGGTAGGTGGTGCCCGCAGTGCTGGCATCAACCCTGAGATCATGCTGCAGGCTGTGAAGCGTTGCTGAGCAGCATCACCACTGCATATCCAGATGCTCAAGGTGCCAGATTCAAAATCACCCTAGGCTTCAACACCACAGGGTACAACCCCGATGGGGTCGTTCTGATTCCCACCCCGGGGGGATCAGGGCCAGTTCCAGAGCCAGCCCCAGGGCTGGCGCCTGCACCGGCCCCTGCAGGGCCGTTGCAGTTGCCAGAGATGGAGGTGTTGTTTAGCGTGTCCAGCACCCAATTCCTGGTTCCTATCAACAGCACTCTGGATTACTCATACCTGAACACATCCGCGTGAGTAGAGCAGCAAGCTGCTGCACTTCACATTCTAGCACGGCTGTGTTGTGCCACTGCTGTGTCTTCATGATGGGCCTAGTGCACAAGGCATGCCGTGATGATTGCCGGCATGATTATACATTCCTGCCAGTGCTGAGGCCCTATCCAGTGAGGGGCCATCAGCTCTTGCATTTGCTTTGTCTGTCTGCATGTCTAATGCAACAACCATGCGCCTGTCAATGGCTTGCAACAAGCTTTCTGCAACATGTTGCCTGCAGTGAGACACATGACAAACAGACCTGACAGCAGCAGAGTTTCTGCTTGGCAATGTAAAGCTGCTGCTGAAATCATCGCACGTAACCATTGTGACCCAACCTCACTACTAGCAGTGCTCTGTTTCAGACTCAAACATGCGTACGTTGCGTAATGCAGACCCATGTTGGGTATTGCAGTATGTTGCGTAATGCAGTATGTGGGTCATGCTGTGTGTGGGTGATGCAGTATGTGGGTAATGCAGTATGTGGGTCATGCAGGAATGGGTTACCCACAAACACAAGTGACAACCAGACTTACATCATACCCAGGACCGCTCTGCCCAACTCCAAGATCACGGCTTACCTGAACGGCTCTCTGGTGTGGGGCAGCCAGCCGGTGCTGGTAAGCTGTTGCCTTTACATGACATGTTTTGTAGAAAAGGAAAGAAAAGAAATGACTGCGCCTTTCGGCGTCAATTAAATGAGAAGCCAAATATTATACCGGGCTGCCCAGGGACATGTTCTGTACATCTTCCTGCATTTGTGCAGAGCCTCATGCGTGCATATTGAGCGAGCTGACATGCACCTGTGCTGACGTTGTATCATTTGCTGCTGGAAAGGATGCTATATCTGCAAAGCATACTGTGGTATGATACAGCATACCAGCACAGTCGAGATTTAGCACCTGCAGCTGTGCCATGACAGTCATGTGGGCGACGCAGTGTATGTCGTACATACCTGCTTGCAACACAACTCTGTGCAAGCCCATCAGCAGGCTACTAATACCTTGTACAGCATGGCAGCAAGTGTATCATGTCCTCAGCGCTGACTTGAGCATGTGGAAGCGTCAAAGGTACAAAGGCTTGCCTGGATGCTTTGGTCTAAGCTGTACACATCTTTGCATGTGCAGGTTCATGTGGGGCAAGGGGCTCCTGCAGAAGCCCCTGCTGCAGCCCTGCCAGCTGGCATCAACTGCCAAACCTCTCCTGATGGCACACAGGTATAGCATGAGTGGTTGCAGTTTCAATCTGAACAGTTGAGACATTCATAGTCTTGCATGCAGTCACATCATGAGCACTCTTTGTTGCTCTCAAGAAGCTGCCAAGTGTGGGCTCTGGGCTGCCGCCTTGGGAGGCTCCCATTATGATCGCTGAAAACCATAATCGTTTTCTTCTTCTTGCCAATTGTGCTATTGGGCACAATGCTGTTTGCATGACAGCATGCTCAGCCCGAAAGCTTTGTACAGTGTACACAGCTTAAGTGGTGAGCATGCTGTCATGCACAGCATTCTGACAACCAGCAGCAAGCACACCTCTCAGCAGTGCTGCTGATGATGATGCATGTAGTGACCCCATTTTGACTGGTGACATGCTGCAAGCAGTACCCATCTGTGCACAAGCAAGCACCGCTGGCTCCGGGCTGCCGCCTCAAGGTGCTCTGGAGGCTCTTGTTGTGATCACTGAAAAGCATAAACTTTTCGTTTCTTTTCTGTCAAGCACTGCTGCAATGACACGAGACAAGACTTGTCCTGCACGTAGCTAGCTCATCATGAGCTGGAAAGCGTAATCATTATTAGTATCATCATCATTATTATCATCATCATGTATTAATATTATCATTATTATTGTTATTATTGTCATCATCATCATTAGCAATATTAGTATTATTGTGATTATTTATTACTGCTGCAATGCTGCACTGCAGGTTTGTGGGCTGTCAGCTACCTACTGCTGCTATGGAGATGGGCCTCTATCAGCAGTCATTCCCAACATCTGGCCACCCAATGTAACCAGCCAGCCACCAGATTTGAACAGCAACATTGCATTAGCGCCTGCCCCTGCACCAGAGCCTAGTCTGCCCATTGCTGGTGCTGCGCCGCCCTTTAGCACTGCCCTTCGGGCAGCTGCACCTGCCCCTTCAAATACCACTCTGCCAGTCAATGGCACTATGTCAGTGGGCAGTGCCATTAGCCCCGCCCCACCCCCAGGGGTCAGCCCCCCAGTGTTGGTTTCCTCCCCGGCTTTGGGAAATGACACTCTCTCGCCTGCTGGAAGTGAGACAGCACCTGTGCCAGCAGCAGCTAATACAACTCTGTTGCCTAATCAGACCTCAGGGCTGTTGCGCGGCATAAGTACAAGTGCCCCTGTGCCTGCTCCAGCCACCAATTTGAGCTCTGCTCAGCAGAGCACACCAATTGCAGCCCTGCCAAATCAGACAACCCTAGCAGCAGCTCTGTCTAATTCACCCATCCCTGCCGCAATCCTGCCAAACCAAACAAACCCAGTTGCAACCCCTGCGGCTGTACCTACCCCAGCAGCAACCCCAGAGGTGACCCCAGCAGCGACCCCTGCTGTCTCCCTTGCCCCTGCAGCAGGAAACTCATCACAGTCTGCAGAGCAGATTGCTGCCAACAATGCCTTGGGACCACTGCTATCCCCAGCAAACGGAGCACGGCTGCCTGCAAGTGCCCCTGCTCCCGGGGCTTCTGCCCCAGCTCCTGCCCCTGGGACTGCAAACTCAACTGCCCTAGGTGCTGCAGCAGGGCAGGGCCAAACTGCCAAGGCAGGCATTGGTTCTGGAGCCATTGCAGGCATAGCAGTTGCGGCGGTAGTTGGTGTAGCAGTTGCCTCCTCAGCTGCAGCATTCCTCATCTTGCAAAAAAGAAGAAGGAGTGTTCACAGCAGAAGTTCTCCCAAGCCTGGGATCCCAGCAAGCAGCAAGGCCAGACCCCATCAAGCTGACCCTGACCCAGAAGGGGGGTCACCCATCAGTCTGTTGCCGGGGGCCAGAACTCTAAATGGTGATGAAGACAGGTGGCATGCTTTGGAGAGTAATCCCCTCAGAGGAGCTCTGCTGGAATCTAACAGCACTGCCATGACAAGATCAGGTACAACACAAAAAGAGAAATGCCAGTCCACAAGACTGTCATCATCCAATGCTTGTCTGTGTGCAGCCAGTGCAACATCCAATGCTGTTTTGTATGCTGTCTGGGCTTTGCGTGAACGCTAGCATGTGCAGCTGGCAGTTTGCAACCCCTCACTGCTGAAACATCGGTATCAAAGCTGATGCTGAACGCCACTCATGCAGTCATCATGTGTCTGTCTTACCTTAGGGGCAGCCCTGAGTAGGTCTGCCCCTAAGTCATCTGTGTATGCGGTTCTGATGGTGATTTTCGAACAGAACTCCCACTAGCTTGGTCTTGTCGCACACCACATACACCTGTGCTTTCAAGCCAGGATGTGTGATGAGTCACAACTGGCTCCACACCCCAGACTGTAAGGTATGAAACAAAATGAAATGTTAGAATTGTGGTTCAGTGAGCATACAATGAAGTGCTGGTGTTTGAAACATACAAATGCATACAGGTGACTCAAATCAGAGCTGGTTGGACATGGGATATGCTCCGCCAGCAGCATATGCCCTACAGAGGCATGGCAGCAACATGTCTCAAGATGGCCCAGGTCAAGTGCTAGTCAATCCAGGGCTGATCAATGCTAATCCAGGGCTGAATCAGGGCGACGGCAAGCCAAATGGGGCTGTCAGGCATCAGCGATGGAATGAGAACCCATTTGTGGACGCGCGCTGGCCCTTCACACCTTTGGCAGCTGAGCAAAATGGTGCGCACCATACGCTGTACGGTGATGGTCATTTTCAGCGCTTACCGTATGACAATCGGGGTGAGTCAAGCAAGGGACCTCTGGTCAGGGCAGGCTCGAACGTGACCCAGCAGGGATCAGGGCTGATCCGGTTCGGCTCTGGGGATCAGTATGTCAACAACTTCCTCAGCCAGCGCGGGCAGGGGATGGTGCGGCAGGCCTCTAGCCCAGGGCAGTTTGGGCTGGGGATGCCCTTGCAAGGCTCTGGGATGCCCTGGCATGCCTCTGAGATGGAGCAGCTCTGGGCACCAATGTTGACAGCAGCTGGTGCAGCAGCTTCTGCTGGGAGCTTAGTCATGCATGGACCACATTCCCTTCTAGAGCGGCCAGGCCAGGGTGAGTCATGATGCACTGCCTCGCCGACTTGACACCTTTACTATGCTCATGCAACCATAAGGCAAAGCTGATCTGTGCAAAATCAGTTGGGATTGCAATCCCAAGGTGCAGTGCACCAGCCTCTTGTGTGTCACTATGCAAATGCCTTCATGCTGCTGCAGTGCTTGTCGCATTGCAGTGCCAAACAGCATGAGAAAAGTACCCAGTTGCATGTTGGGTCTGTGACAGAGCATGAATCTGAGCAGCTGTGGCGACTAGTCATGTGTCTAAGCAGCTGTGTGTGTGCAATATGGAACAGGTGTTCTGACAGAAGAGATCCAGGAGCGCTTTTTGTTACAAAAGGCCATGTCCATGCCTGCACTTCAGGTAAACACCCCTGCAAGCAGCTTCTGCCTTTCAGGCCTTGCATTCTTCCCATTAGTCGAGACTCTTGCCCTTCCAGGTCTTGCACTCTTCCCATGTGTTGAGACTCTTGCCCTTCTAGGTCTCGCACTCTTCCCATTAGTTGAGACTCTTGCCCTTCCAGGTCTTGCACTCTTCCCATGTTCTTCCCGGGCTTGCTCAGCGGCTGAGCATGTGTTGTTGTGACATGTAGGGTGGGGTGTTTGGTGATGCTGCAGATGGGTTTGATAGCACCTTTCTGGACACTCCTGTTGCTAACGCACCAGGACAGAGACCCACCCAAACCTGGAATGGCAGGTGAGGGGTCTCAGCCAGTCAGCCAGTCATTGTGCTCTTCTGCCCATGCGCTATCCTCCTGTGAAAGTGTGGTGTTTTGCCTATGTTTTGCCTATGTTTTGCCTATGTTTTGCCTATGTTTTGCAGGAGTCATACACATGCTCAATCTTCACGCTCACAGTGACTTGATTGCTCACAGCAGCCTCTTGTCTGTCATTGTGCTCTTCTGCCTATGTGTGTTGCAAGGGCTTACGCACAAAGCCAGAGCCTCAGACTCACTGTGCCTGTTTGGTGTCCTGCCTGTATCATGCAGGGCCTGTGCACATACCCAGAGCTTTACACTCCCAGTGACTCGATTGTCTGGGGTTTTGTCTATATCTTGCAGGAGTCATACACCTTCCCAGAGCTTCACACTCACAGTGACATGACTGCTCACAGCGGCCTCATGATGCTGCACTGGCCCAGCTCAGCATGAGCAGGAAAGCTTGAACATTGTTTCATTACTGTTGTACATTTTGCCTACCATTGTCAAAATTTGTTGTGTTCTCGTCCCTGATGATTTCTTCCCTGTACATGCAGGTTGCAGAACTGGCCGTCAGTAGAGGGTTATTGTTACTGTTCCTGATGTTTTTCTTCACTGTATACGCAGGTCGCAGAGCTGGCCGTCAGTAGAGGGTTGTTGTTACTGTCCCTGATCTTCCTTTCCCTGTACATGCAGGTTGCAGAACTGGCCGTCAGTGGAGGTATTACCGGCTGCCTTACACCGTCAGAGACACCTCCACAAGCCCAGCCCTAGAAGGGCCAACTCAGCAGAGCTGCCCCCCCTAAGAGCCCTCCCCCCACCCATCACCCTCCACTCTCAGCCTGCTGTGGATGTGGACCTAGATGTTGACTACCAAGCTGAGGTCGCACCTTTCCTGGGACAATGCCTGGTGAGTACGGTCATTTCAGAAAGAAAAGAAAAGGAAACTTTACGCATTTCAGTGATCATAATGGGAGCCTCTTAAGGCGGCAGCCCGGAGCTGCTCTGGTGAGTTTTGGCATTTTGTTTCATCTGTTACCTTACTGTCTGGGGTGTGGAGCCAATTTCCGGGGACAATGCCTGGTGAGCTTTGTCATTTCATTTCATCTGTTACCTTACAGTCTGAGGTGTGGAGCCAGTTTCCTGGGACAATGTCTGGTGAGTTTTGTCATTTCACTTCAGCTGTTACCTTGCAGTCCTTCCCTTTGGGCTATGGCTTCTGGTCATAGCTCTGGGCTGCTGCCTTAGGAGGCTTCCGTTGTAATTGCTGAAAAGCGTGAACTTTTCTTTTCTTCTCTTTCTTACCTGACAGTCTGGGGTGTGGAGCCAGTTGGTCACATCAGACATCCTGGCTTGAAAGCACAGGTGCATGTGGTGTTGTCTGTGATGGACCATGGAATATTCAAAACAAAGACAGCATGTGGCGGTGAAAAGCGCTGTCGTTCACACTTAGCATGGGAATCTTTCATCTGTTTGCATCACACCAATATCTGCAACATTGCTGACTGACATCCACTATGATGGTGAAATTGATAGGGACTCGCTCTGCAGGGTTGCGGTGGCTTTGGCAGTGTGTATGCGGCCGTGTGGAGGGGGAAAGATGCTGCAGTGAAGAGGCTGTCCCCCAGCATTGGCCATGACAGCGAGCAGTACCGGGCTCTCATCAGAGAAGTGGAGCTGAGCAGCAAGTTCAACAGCGAGAGGCTTGTGCGTGTCTATGGTGCCAGTCTGAAGGTAGCTACCTATAGGCCAGCCCATAACCATGCTGGCTTTGCATTGACAGCAAGTGATCAGATTTTATAGTATATAATGATGAACATGTCATTGATGGTATTCACTGTTAATGAGCATGTTGTGATGAGTCTCGCTTGAAGAGGCGTGCAAAGAGTGGGCATATCTTGGCTGAACAAAGGTGAATAAGTCTGCACTGATCAGCTCATGAGTTTTTCCAGAGAGGAACCGGGCGCGCACTTGTCATAGTACAGTTACCAGCTTTGCAAAGCAATTTAAAACCCCACTGCAGTAGCTGCAGCTGGCAGTCTGTCACAGGGGGTACTTCAGTCTACTGCTGGCTCTCATGACTGAGTCTGCAGTTATTGACACTGTCTTGCAGCTTGACTTGTGTACAAGACACAGCAGCTGTGCGCCAGAGCATGGAGTCTGCCGTGGGCAGCAACCCTCAAACGCGCATCAACGACACCTGAAAAGCAGACCCTGATGAACCTTTTGACAAGCCCTCTGCAGTGCAGAGCACTCTCTCATAAGCCTGCTTCTGCTGCTGTGCCTGCTGGGAAGCCTTCAAACCTGGCACGCTTTGCACGCTGCGCTGAGCCTGCTGACCAGACGGCTTCTGCTGTGTGCAGGACAAGGCAAATGTGTGCCTGATCATGGAATTAGCCAAGGGTGGCAACCTGCATCAGCGCATCAATGACACCACCAAAGCCCGCCTGAGCTACATGGAGATTCTCCAGCTGGCACATGACGTGGCAGAAGGGCTAGCCTACCTCCATCCCAGCGTGATCCACCGGGATTTGAAGCCGAGCAACATCCTGCTTGATGAGCAAGGTCATGCTAAGATTGCTGACTTCGGCATCAGTCGTGTGAAGGACCCCTCCAAGACCTATTTGACCACGACTAATGATAATGGGACGCCGATGTACATGGCTCCAGAGCAGTTCAACGGGACCCGAGTGGACGAAAAGTGAGCAGCCCTGCTCCTTGTGTTGTGTTTTGATCGTGTCTGTCTGTCCGTGCTATGTCTGTCTGTGCTCTGTCTGTCCATGCTCTGTCTGTCCGCACTCTGTCTGCCCGTGCTCTGTCTGTCTGTGCTTTGTCTGTCTGTGTATGCATAGAATGAGCTTCTGCTGTTGTTGATGGGCCTCTTGTGTTTTTGTCACCAGGGTGAAAGAGAAGCAAAGCATTCAGGCTTCTTGTTGTTGCATGCATCTTGGTTCATGCAGCAGGTGCCCATTTGGCCAATATGAGTATGAATGCAGAGTCATGTGATGTGAGTGACTGGGGCTTTTGGGTCTGGCTTTGAGTGCATATGATGCCTGCATGTGCACATTCCCGATGCGTGCTCATGACTATGTCTAATTACTGAGATTATGCACATGGCCGATGGCATCCATGTGGCATCAGCCTCAACAGGATGTCAGACTTCACCCTAGGGCCTGTTTCACAGTCCATCTTGCCTTGTCAAGCAGTAGTCTCAGCAAGATTCAAAGTTGTGCAACTCTCAAGGTGTTCTGCTTTCTCTGGGCGTTTGCACCAGTGCAGTGCTTGATACGAGAACGGAGTTGCACAAGTGTATTGCTTGACACAAGAATGTAAGTATCAAGCATTTTGATCATGCAGGGTGGATGTGTACTCGCTAGGGTGCATCATGAACGAGTGCCTCACGCGGCGGCAACCCTGGAGAGGCTTCTCTAACAATGGAGGCTTCTTTCAGGTGAGACCCTGCACTCTTTGCAGGCTTTAAGTGCATATTACACCACCACACTCAGTGTAGCTGCTCACATGCATACAACAGCTGGCACCATTAACAGCAGGATCATATGTGCTTGTCAACACAGCATACAACGACAATCATTAGCAGCAGCAGCAGCAGCAGCAGTGACAGCTTTTGCTAGATGCTTGCTGAAGGCTGGTGATGCAGACACAGACAATGTAAATGCATGAGCTGTCAACAAGGGCAAGGCCAACAAGCAACATGTTTCTCTATGACAGCCCTGGTACTGGTGTCTCAATCATTTGCACAAGTTTTGGCACACCAGCCCTTGAGCATGCTAGCATGCCATGATTGAATTGCAGTTCTGGTAATCACTTGAGGCAGTGACTGCATTGTCTGCATGGGCTTAGTCACCATGACTACACAGAGATAATCGTACCATGCACACATTAGTTGGAAGTGAGTGTGTGACTGTTGCAACAGCTGTAAATCAAAAATAACCAATTACACTCTGACAGCTGTTGCTGACCTGCAGATCATTGTCAAGGTAGCCATTCAGGGTGAAAGGCCCAGGATGGATGCAGACTGCCCGGATGGCTTGAAGCGTCTCATCCAAAAGTGTTGGCACCAAGACCCCCATCAGAGGCCCAGTTGCGCAGAGATAGTACGGTTGACAGATATCATGATGCATCAGGACATGCGTCGTGCTAGGTAGATCAGCTAGACCAGAAGTATCAAAGTCATAGGTCAGCTCAGGCAGATTCAGGTCATGTGCGTACAGCAGTGTGGGGTGCGGTGCAATTTGAATGTGTAAAATGACAGCAAGTGGAAGACTGTTCTCATTGAATGGTGTGGCCATAATGGTTTGTGTCTTGGACTGTAGGGTTAGCAGCTGTGAGCATCCAGGCTTTGTTGCACTGGCAAGCAACACTGTAAGTCATCATTGACATGGCTTGCTACCTGTGGACATGTAATCACGTGCATTCGTTGGAGCTTGGTGCAGACTTACTTTTGTACACACTGTGCAAGTGCAACTTCTGAAGGTGTCAATTTATGGTGCATAGCAAAGACATGCTGATCACCAATCCGATGAGACCGAGATTCACAACCAGCTGCAACTCACTCATAAAATGACGAAGCTGCATTTGGGGCGTTGCCACCCGTTTAAAAATTCAGGGTCCTATTCGTCCCTGTCATGCAAACCTAACGCCCAGAGGGCAAAGTGCCGATCGTTTCCCCGAGGGGTTGCCGATGGAGGCTCTTATATAGTAGGTCAACATGCCGATTGAAAGCATTGACCGGAGGCCGCGTGCACGCAAGCGTACAGGGCACAACGGCGTGGAATTGCGTTGATCACGTGGCAGCTTATGTATCGGACTGAAGATGGGGAATGTAAGTCGGTTATGGTTTATGCTTAGGGTTGCAGATCCCCACAGGACTTGAAGCTGCAACTTCCAATGACAGTCAACATGGCTGTATGTAGCTTGTGCTTATGATTAGGCACTGTCTGTACATGCATGTGAAGATGATCTCCAGGTGCACATCAGTCCTGACTGACCCATCAGTGATTCCAGCCTGAAGTTTTGCAATCAATCCAGGTCATGACCTGCAGCCAAGGCTGCTTCCAGATGACAACCACAACATACAATTCAAGACAAAACCTCAGAAGGCCATCAGCTGCGGTTAGTGAGAGACCATCCTTGCATAGGGTTGAATTTCATGTCCGCTGCCTGTCTCAATGTCCTCAGCATGTCTGTGCCACAGCCGTGGCATGTGAAACAAATAATGCCCATTCCTGGCAGCCGCAATGCTGTCACTGCTGGGGCTGTTATGGTTCCTGTTGCTCTTCAGCTTGGTCATTTGGCGTGACAACCAAGTACTGGAACTGCTTAGGGTCTGGTGCTCAGCTGCCTTGAATTCCAAACCCTGCGAGCAGGGCAACCAGGTTTGGTTTCACATGCTTTACAACACCACAGGGTGCATGTGCTGAAGATTATGCTGAAAAGTGTCATCAGGAGCTAGAACATGACATGCAGAGGCTGATTTATGAATGAGGAGGGTAATTAGTAAGATGGGAAGCTCAGGCATGATGGTGTCTTGCTGCTGATGGTAAAGCTTGTGTGGTTCTTGCCGACTGCGCAGTGCATTGTGGCAGTCAGATATAGCCACGAGACTTGTAAGCCAGGAACGGCATTATTCCGGCATTCTTTCTTATCAGGTGCTGTGCAGATCAGCCACATGATCATCACTGCGTTCCAGATCAGTTCATCAGGCGCATCAGGCGGCACCTTTTTTTTGAGTCAAACAAGCTTCTGGCTTTGACCCATGCATGTCAACAAAGTCACCAGATGAGTGCATCCTCTGAATCCAACAAGCTGAAGAAGACTGACCTCAGGAACACCAGCAGCCTCGGCTTGCACTTGCTTGACCAGCCAGTCATGCTGAAGTAGCTGCTCAGCTGAGGGCCGCTTCTCTGGGTCCTTTGTCAAACAAGCCTGCACATGATACCACCCAGCTCAGAACACACACACACACACACACACACACACACACACACACACACACACACACACACACACACACACACACACACACACACGCGCACACGCACACACCAACGTACACACACACATTGCACTGCTGGGCTATTACATCAAGGCAGACAATGCAGACTTGCAGACTGGTGTGATGCCGGGCCTCTGGAAAGAGCAACAGCCCGACGCCTCAACAGAGCTTCGCTGTGGAAGATATTGCCTGTACAGGTTAGAGTTCTGCCTATACAATTTAGGTTTCTGTATATACAGTACAGGGTTCTGCATGTACAGATCAGGTTTCTGCATGTACAGTTTGGGGTTCTGCCTGTGCGATTGCAGCCATAGCATGCGCTGGTGCTGCAGGACAGGAACGTGCACAGTGGTGAAAACCTTTCACTGAGAAGCGCTCAGCCTCAATGCCGGCAAGCTACTCCTATGATGTGGTGGTGTTGGGTTGCTGTGATCATAAGTGGAGGCTGCACAGCAGAGGTTGGACAGTGGAGGTTACAGCAGAGGGCAGACAGTGATGGTTAGGCAAGCGGGTGTCAGCGGTAGAGGTTGGACATGGGAGGTGAACCAGCAGAGGTTAGCCAGTAAAGGTTAGACAGCAGAGGTCAGTTACAGAGCAGAGGCTAGACTAGGAAGGTTGGACTGTGGAAGCGTAACCAATGGCTTGGGACATGAGACCTCCAGAGATGTACATACAGTAGCTGTTCATTGTAAGTCATCACTGTAACTGATAGTAACTCCAAATCAGGAGGCTTGGCACAGAATTGACTACTACCTGGATTTTCTGATGTGTGTGCTTGGCCTTTCTTTTGGTTAAACTTCACAAAAAACTTTTACAAACCGGCACCATGATGCAGATGAGCAATGCACATTGCTTGAGCCATGTTGCAGCAGCTGCCTCAATAAATGAGCAGGTCATATGTCACTGAGTTGCTACGCCTGCTTGTGAGACGCACTCAATCGTTTCTGACAACGGTGGTGCTCAAACCCAGAAGTGTAGTGACCAAACAAGGATTGGAAGCAGACCAAACCTGTATGAATGCCACGCACGGCTGCGAGAGCTTTTTTGGGAAGTGTTGGATGTCCCCCCATAGGATGAGGGCGCAGGTCAGCTCCTTGCTGGCCACCTCAAAGGGCCCTTTGCCTGCAGGCCAACACTGGGCTGAAAGGCAGCAGAGGGCAAAGCCCAGAGGGCAAAGCCCTGCCTTGAAGCCTGTCATCGATAAAACCATAAGTAAGACCCAATTGAGACCCCTACATTGGGCTGAAAGGCAGCAGAGGGCAAAGCCCTGCCTTGAAGCCTGTCATTGATGGAGCCATCAGTAAGACCCCATTGAGACCCCTACAGGCCACTGTCAAAGGGCAAGAAGGGCAGGTGGCTGCCCATAGGATTCATGTCTGAGGCATCAGGTAGACTAGCAAAGATCAGTCGACAGATGCCTTTTTGACAGGCAAATTGGAACAGAAGCCTGCTTTCAGTCCCGGCAACTGGTTTGCCACCTGCACCCGTGAACAAGGCATCAAGAGGCAAATGCCTGCTTTTCAATGCCTGAGCTCATGATGACCCCTCCTGAAAGCAAAGTTCTGAATGGCCTTTGCATTGCAGGCGCCTTTTTATATGAAACATCAAAATTGGACCAAATGCCTTACAGATTGTACTGATCCTTGTTGCTGCAATCTTGCAACAGCATGCTATTTATATTCACTGACCTCACAGGGTTTGCATGGACCCTAGCACTGCTGCATGGCTCTGTCCCATACCTGTGAGCAGCTCAAACAGGAGGCAGCCAACAGACCAGATGTCCACCTTCTGGTCATATCCGCCCCTCTTCTGCTTCAGTGGTGGCACCTTGTTTGCCGTGCTACTGTATTCACTGCCAAAAGGAAAAAGCTGGATGTTGTGATCCATGGTTGATGGAGTGTCCCCTGCCGGGAAGCTGCTGGTAGGGATGCACTTCAGAATCTGCACTCATATCAAACAGATCTGCACTCAAAACAAACAATCTGCACTCAAAATGAAGAAATCTGCACTCACCTCTTGAGCTAGGGATGCAGCGGAGAGAATGACACATGTTGGGTCTGTGGATAGAAAGGAAAGAAAAATGCACGCTTTTCAGCGATCACAACGGGAGCCTCCTAAGGCGGCAGCCCGGAGCTATGACCATAGGCTTTTGTCAGGAAAAAGAAGGGATGCAAGAACAGTACTATAAAAAAGATGTATAAATATATAAGTATAATAAGGACTTCTTTATTTAGGAGGTCATATCTTCAAAATGTATGAAAAAGGCCACAGCCCACTGACTGGCTCCCAGAGCACACAGAGAGCAGAATTGCCCACTTAACAACAACGATAACAATAATAACAATAACGATAATAACAACTTAGCAGAATTGCTTTCTCCCATTCAGGGGCGTTGCCCACCCAGATGCACAAAAGGTTGCGTGGATAAATAACTGAATTAACGAATGGCTGGATGAACGGACGGACAGACGGACAGATGGGTGAACGAGAGGGAGAAAGAGCAAGTTGTACACCGACGACATCTGATGGGACAAAATTGTCAAAGACTGGACACAGCTTAGGGGCGTTGGATCTTGCTTGTACACGCCTAGGCAGGCCTGTTTTGAATGTAGTGATGCACTTGGTGTTGATGTCGATGATGCAGTTTCAGAAATTCAAAATTGCTGTGTGACTGATGGCTTAGTGTGAAGAATAAGGGAATGGTCGTCACATGGTAGTGGTGAACGATGAAGACAATCATGACACTAGAGATCAGACGCACCTGTGTTTTCCAGCCATGATGAGTCACAACTGGCTCCACACCCCAAACTGCCAGGTACAAAACAAAGCAAATGAAACACTGATTCTGTTATTATTGTTGTCATTGTTAACATTATTATTATTATTATCATCATTATTATTATCATTACTATTATTATTGTCACCACTATTATTATCATTACTATTATTATTGTCACCATTATTATCATTATTACTATTATTATTATTGTCGCCATTATTATTATTATTATTATTATTATTATTATTATTATTATTATTATTATTATTATCATTATCATTCTTATTATTACCTCAGGCGCAAGGTAGTCCACCACACAGGCAGAGGCACAGGGGGCAGGGCCCTGATCCAGATTCACAGCAGAGGCAAAATGGGCAAGCTTGAGATTCAGATCCTTGTCGAAATGTAGGTTCTCAGGCAGTATACTCCTATGATCACAAACCATGAAACTGTCATGCTGCTGTGAACACAACCCATATAAGTGTCATGCACTGGTAAAGATAAAATGCAGGTAGGTGGGACCAGACCAACTGCTCAGTCCAAGGTAGAAGCAGAGGTGTGCATGCAAGGCAGCATGCATGTGCATTCAGCACTTTGCCTCCATTGTTGAGCGCCTGTGGATACGTGTGCAGATCATCCGCAGCATTGTTGCATGAGGACAAGTCTTGCAATTTGCCTGAGGCAGACCAATGTGCAGGGGATGTGCAGGGGACGAGACATCATATTGTAGGTATTGCCGCTGTGTAGGCATCACTGTGCACACAGCTTACCTGTGCACGATGTTGCGCTCATGAATGTAGACCAGGGCATTCAGCAAAGGTCTCAAGACCTTGCATGCGATGAAGCGCTCTGTCAGGCGCTGCCTATGCACACACAGCAGTCATTGATGGCGAACACTACAGCAGGCACATGGCCAAAGAAACTGTTCACAGCGTCTCTTGTTGCCGCTTTGTGAAAGCAGAAACACAAGGCTGGCCATCAGGCTTGCAGAAGGTGTGCATGTCTGCAACAACTACCGCATGTTGGGTATCAAAGCAGATTTGTTCATCATCTCTGGCCACGAAACTGTCTGCAGTCTGACTTCAGTCAACACCGTACAGAGTGAAGGAGGACTGCGATCTGTTCAACATCTGGTACCTTCTGTCTACACAGTGCTAATTTTGCAGTCATGACATCGTTCCGGTTTGGTTATACAGTGATGTCAGTCAAAGAGCTTTTCATGTGGGCTTGCAAATGCTTGCCCATCGGTCACAGCGACGTATTCGTGCTGTGACACAAGAGGTTGCATAACAATGCACCTTTCTGAGAACATCTCGATGAAGAGATCTCCCCTGATGCCATATTCCTCCACACTGTACAGGTGCTTCTCATCCTGCCAGCTGCCGCGACACCTTGCAATGCCTTCATGCTGCAGCTGAGCCAGCATGTCAATCTGGCTTTTGGCTGCTGCCAGCTCTGAAGCTGTCATCTTGCCTGTCATGCCAAAGCGAGCAATATTTTGGTGAAAGCTTGATCGTGTGATGGTATTGTCCATCCATAATGCAGGAGTGCACCGTCACAAGCCACAAACAAATGCTCAAGGTGCTCACCTATGTCATACGCCTTGAGCAGCAGCTTCAGACCTGTCTCTTGAGCTGTGGCTAGGTAAACAATACTGTTAGTGCCTCTGTGCAGAATGTGAAGGGCAGAGCCTGCAAAGTCTGCCTTGGAGGTGTACCGTATATCTGCTATCTGCAACAAACAGGCCCCACATTGCATACATTGAGGTGATCAACATGTCATGTTTTTAGTTCCTTTGTGCTCTACATAAAGGTTGTTGCAAGCAATTTCTGCTGGAGATATGTACCATGACTTAGCAACCTGTACAACAAGAGGTCTATGACACAGCGCATAATGAAGTAGTAAAAGGTGTTACGTCATGAGGAGCCTTGCAGCCTTCAGTGTTGCAGAAGCCTGTTGCATACAACACCCCAATGCATAGGGAAAGTACACCTTCTCATCAGAAGAAGGATAACGGAGTGGACTCACCTGAGCATCTGACAGAGTGGAGGCCTTCTTGACTGTTGCACTCTTGGCAGCCTTACCAGCGCTGAAGCTGTGAAGCATACTGTTGAGTTTGCCAAAGCTGCCATGACTCTTCTCCACTAGCGCATTCTTGGCTTTAGCTTTCCCATCAGTGCCAAGTTTGGAGGAAGGTGCTGTGGGTGCAGCGAGAGCATTGTCTTCATGTGTCATGGTAGTGGGGGGAGCAGCAGACAGGAGTTCTGTTTCTGCAGGCTTGGCACCTGTTAGCCTATCAAGGCTCAGAGGTGGAATACTTGTAACACTTGCTGAGCCAGTGTTTGCCATCGAGCTTGATTCCAATACAGGCTCAGACATGTGCGAGACGCCCTGCATCTCGGCTGAGTTGCAGCCAGAGTAGGCGGACGCGTGCGTCACTGTGAACGCAGGGCAAGCGTGGTCAAGCTGATTCACGTGGCTGATGTCCGCAAGATGCTCTCCAGACCCACTCTCCGGTGGCTGATCAATTGGTACGCATGTAAAGCATACGTTTCAGCCAACAGCTTCACGGTATTGTAGCGTGAATGGCATGTGTATGTGTGTGTGTAGAGTTGGTTTCGGAATAAAGCAGGAGGAATTATAATAATCAGCGCCTCTGAGCTTCAAAACTCTCAAGTCACAAATCCGCTCACAATCAATTGTTGATCAGCAACAGACAACGAACTGCCGCACTGTTTATTGCTTCTGCGTGTTTATTGCTTTCGTCTAGCCTCTTCTCAAGTCACACATCCCCGCACGATCCTTTGCAGCGTGGCGTGGCGTAACTCTTGTGCCTGATCAGAGGCCTGCAGGCATGTCGACCTTCAGCTTGACGCAGGTCCGAATGTCCGCCACTGCGCACACGGCTCCTTTACCTATCAGACGTTGCTCCTCAAAGCTTTCCATCTCTCCTGCTCACCCTCTTTTACGCCAGGTAGGACGCACTGTGATCTCTGCTTGCTTGCAAGCTTATGGCACTGCCTGCTGACATTGGCATGCGCCATACAGCTTCGAGCAGTCAAGCGCAAGGCTTCCTTGCCCTCTCTTGCGTGCCAAACAGCAGCAAACATGGTGCCATTGACAGCTGAGGTCCCAAAGTCAAGGCTACACAGAAGTACAAAGGCAAGTGCTGCCAGCCAGGTCATCTGCCAAATTTTGTCAGCAGCTCTAGATCAATCTACAGTGCAACGACATCATACCTGACGTAGCTGCTGCATTCATACCACATCTTCAGCCTGTCAACTTGTACGTGTGCAGGCGCAGCTCATAAGTCACGCTCAGCAGCTGGGCATTGACCACAGTGGCACCAAAAAGCTCCTGGTTAATCGCATCCATGCAGCATTGTCTACCAACGTGGCAGAAGACATTGCCAGACAGGTACAGTCTCTACGACAGTCATCTCTACCAGCATGTGTAACAGACAGGTGCCAATCAAATTTGGTGTGAAACTCCCGCCTCTTCTGGGTCTGATTGTGCTGGTTGACGCAAGGACACTCAGGTGGTGGCAAACTGGTCGGCAACACTATGCACTCCATACATTACACTGTGCTGTGTAAGCATCAGAGCATCATCTTGCATCACTATTGCATGCAGGAGGAAGTGCAGAAGCTGCAGGCAGAAGTAGCTCAGCTTGATGCCAAGCTGGCTGAGGTAAACCAGGTTTTGGCAACAGCTACAGTGGCTAGGGAGGATGAAAGGTACAGCACAGAAATTGTACCCTGTTCTTGGTTTCACTGATCCTGCTGACCGTGCCTTCTCGAGATTAAGAGCACTTTTATTTGTCTTCCAGTTCACTACAGCAAACATGACAAAACAGCTGTAGATTTTGAAACAATTCGAGTTTTGTTTGTGCAACATGAAACAAGACATCGCCAAACCATCAGGCACACATATGCACAACCCCTATCAGGCCGACCATGGCTGTGAGCTAGGGTGTAAAGGAGAAGAGTTGTGCGTGGGTTTCAGAATGCTAATGTACAAAGATCCTCGCCCAGCATGTCTTCTCTCTTTGCCTTGTGCATCAGCTGCCACAGGGCTTCTATCAGAACCCTGCTCAAAGCTGCATAACTCCCCCTCAGGAGAAGATGTGTGGGACGTGGGACGCCAACTTTCCATTTTGTTGCCAATTTTCCATTTTCAGTCCCAACTTTCAATCTTGTGGGCCAACTTTCCATTCTGTTGCCAATTTTCCGTTTTGTGTGCAGATTTGTTGCAGGCAGCAGCTGGCCAGCGTCACTGCAGACATGTCCACGATGAGGGAGAAGATGTGTGGGATGCCAACTTTCCATTTTGTTGCCAACTTTTCATTTTGTGAGCCAACTTTCCATTCTGAATCTGTTGCAGGCAGCAGCTGGCCAGTGTGACTGCAGACATGTCCTCCATGAGGGAGAAGTGGCAGACCGATGTCAAGCAGGTTGAGGAGCTGGCGGCTGTTGCAGGTTCTCATCTCCATTGCACACGTCAACATTTCTGTAGGCCTTGCGCTATTGGCCTTGCGCTGTTGGCCTTGCGCTGTTGGCCTTGCCGTCACAAAGCACGCAGGAATGCACGTGTTGCGCTTGCGTGGTACAATATTGTGCGAAGAACAGGCTACTGTTGCAGATCTTCATCTTCTATACAATCATCTACACATTGCTATGGCATCACGTGCTATTGGTCTTGCATCCACAAACGCATGCATTCCTACATGTATTGTGCTGTGATGTGTGCAATAGGAACACACTCTTTTGATGCGCTACGAGCCTCACTCTTTATGGCTCATTCATCAGATCAACTGGGGCAAGTTTTGATGCACAACACTATTCAAGGCTGTGTTCTTGGCAGCCTCCAAGTAGCCAAAACAACATGTTGTTCTGTTGTACACTGGATTTTTACAGTTTTCCTGTCAAATCTTTGTTTTGCATGTTATTTAGCCGCATGCCTGCAGGAAACCTGGAGCAGAGCGAGAGGGACATCCTGACCCTGCGCAGTCAGCAAGGCCGTTTTGACGAGCGTATTGCAATGATGCAAAGTCTGCTGGAGGTGAGCATCACATTTCCCTGGATCCCTTGTGCATCAAATAAAAATAATGGTAACGAATTTGCTTGCCAGCTCATGATGAGCTAGGTGCAGGACAAGTCTTGTCTCTCCAAAGCAGTCTGTCTTGCGCATCTCTATAAGGTCTAGGTGCATCAAATGTCACTCACAATCAGCCAATGCTAGAGTCACTGCTGTCTACGTGACACATTGTAGTGGTGACATGGAGTGTGCACTCAACAGACATGTCACAGCAGCATTTCTCAGTAGATACCCTGATGTTGTGCACTGCACTCCACCTCACCACTCAAAATCCCTGTCATGCAACGTTTGCCCACAATTTGTAGATGCACACAGCAACTGTGATTGGAAGGCGACGGATTTACCAGGTGCAGAAATAGCATCTGTACTGAATGAAGCATTGTACATATGTTTAGACTCCACATCTGGAAACTGCTGCCCTTGATTGTCCCTAAAGCTGCTGCCTCTAAAGCTGCTAACCAGTGCCTTAGAGCTGCTAAGTGTTGCCCTTGGACTTATGCAGCTACCTAAAGTTCTCCACAATGTAGAAAACGCGTTTTTACTGTCCCCAGACGTTTCTGAGTTTAAATTTCCACCGTAGTTTTGAATTGAAATAGACGTTTCGGGGTTGAAAAGAGCTACTGCTGTCTACAGGAGCATGAGTTAGAGGTAGTAATATTTGAACCCTTGTACAATGCCAAGTCTTGCTCTCAGACTCCTACACACTGGATCTGCAAACTGATCCCCTTGAAGGGGTTCATTGCTGCCCCTAGAGCTGCTAAGCAGTGCCCTTAGACTTATGCAGCTGCCTAGAGAGAGAGAGAGGATTTCACACCTTCAGCCAACCAACTAGATTGTACAGATGTACCAGGGTTGTCAGTAATCTGGTACTAAGCGTTTATCATGTCTAAACTGTCTGCCTACTGCTGTCCACAGGAGCGTGAGTTGGAGGTAGTAACCTTGAAGGCCCAGCTATCAGAATTCCGACAGCCTGCCCTTGCACTGGCAGGAGGCACTGCCACCTGGGATTCTGACACAGCACAGGCTGCTGAGCCACTGCGTGGGTCCTCTTCTTTCTCCAATGCCAGCTGGGCGAACAACTGGAACAGTGGTGTGATCAGGAGCGCTGACGGTGGCACTGCAGTCCTTGAGGCGCAGCCACAAGCTTTGAGTGTGCTGCAGTCACAGCTGTCAGCTGCTACAGTCAGGTGTGAAGCATCAGCAAAATGCGTTTGATTTGCTTCCTGTGGTCACAGACAAGGCCGTGTTGTTGATATGCTTCATGATCGCAGCACATGCTAATCTGTCCTTGGTGATTGGTAATTCGCATTCCCAGGGCTGAGGTGTGTGCTTACTGTGGCTTCACAGTTTGTGCAGTTATTAGTCTGTGAGCTCTGCCGAAGTTTTGGTGTCATACGTTGGTGTGGCAATGCAGAACCAGCCGGAAGCGTCAGCACACCATGCCTGGCCTAGCCATTGTTGCAGCAGTTGCTGCGGCTGCTCAGAAGGGCGGGGCTGTTTGGGGGACTGTCAAGAGCCTTTTGCCCCAGGTGAACTCACCCTTCTGCGTTTTCAGATTGTCGCATTATAGATCAGATCTCAGATACATGTTCCCAAGGATGCATGCATTTGCTTGAATGGTGCATGCATTGTGATGCACCATGCAGGTGTTGCGACATCACAGAGCAGTGTCTGCAACAGCACATGATGCGCTTGCTCGTGCAGCTTGTGTTTTAGGATCTGTGCTGAAACCGACCGTCCTATTGAATGATCAAGCATGCTGTTGAGGAACTGTTGGTGACTGCATGCAAGTGAATGGCACGGCCTAGAGCTGTCATGTCAAAGTGGTTGCTTGGTGCTATTGACGAAGGCTATCCCCTGACTTGTCTTTTGCATGTTGCGCAGGAGAAGAGGGGTTTTGCTGATGCCATTTTGGCAGCAGGCACCACAGCTCTCATGTACTCTGTGTACATGTAGACTCGTCTTTGAAGGCTGGTACTGAGATCAGGTCTCAGTGAGAGGCGCTGAAAGTATTACACTCGCGATGAAAAATCCACAAGGTTACACGTCGCAAGGGCCATGTGTGCGCCAAGGCGTGTAGCAAAGCACTAGTGTAATTGCAGATTAGCGAGCTGTTACGGTTGTGAGGCCAATGTTAGCTCCACCTATTTCCTGACAAGATGCCTTCGAGAAGAGAATTATGGATAGCCAACGCATTTTGCAGTTGATTTCGCGAAATTTGTACCCCCTAGTTAGTGTAGACATGGCTTCAAGACAAATTGTGAACGTGTCTGTGTAGCAAGACAAACTGTAAACGTGTTTGTGTAGCAAGATCAACAGCCAACAGCACAGCATGTAAATTACAGGAGGTCCGTAGTACAGACTCTGTACAGACATGTTTTAACAGCATACCTCAATATATGTAGTTAGCAGGTCAGGCAGTTCACATTGTCCTGTTCCTTTTGCTGAACTTGGACCGGGAAAGTTTCTCAGCAAGTATGACCAGTCAGAAGCAACAGCGCTTTGTGTAGATACAGCTGTAAAGCTTTACTTCAACCCAGCATCATGCATCTGCCTGCTAAAATGGGCTGCTCAAACCATGCCTTAACACACAAGAGTAAGGCGAACAATGTTTTGACATATACTGTGGTCTTGGAAAACAAGTGGTGTGATCTAAAGAATGAGTCCTGAACATCGCTTTGCGAATGGCTCAGGCATGACAGTAGACCGTGACTGCTGCGTACAGCCTATAAGAGGGGTATACATTTTTCAAGTTTTATCAAAGCTTTGCAGCTTACTTGTTGCCTTGTATGCTTTGATCACTTTGCAGCTGTGTCAGTACAATTCCTCTCAGGAAGCCTTTGGGCTTCAAGTTTGACAGCCAACCCGACTTTGACTGCTGCAAATGGTAAGGACAATAGCTTGTTCCATGTCAGCACATATGTGTCAACGCATATTCCTCTCACGAAGACTCGTTTGAGGCTTTCAAATTGACAGCTGATCTAGCTTTGACAGCTGCAAATGGTAAGGATAGGAGCTTCTTCCATTTTGGCACATACGACCGCTTGGTGAAGTTGTTGTACCCGTTGTTCTCAATGCCATCCAGAATCTGGCGATACAAAATGAGCGCAGACCTGCACCACCAACCTACAACTTAGCATGAGGGAGAAAGAAGAGAAAAGAAAAGACTAGACCTTTCGACGTCAACTCAATGAGAAGCCAAGTACTATACCGGGCTGCCTAGCATTGACAGCAGGACCTACAGAACAGCAGCTGCTTGCATTCCATTGCATGTGATATGTAGCTGACAATATGAGCAGCTGTGCCAACCCAAGCAAGAGGCTATGTCTGACCTACGTGCCATATTCAGCCCTCCGCCCAATACTGTCTGGAACATGTTATGCAGCAACCTCATTGCATACATGAAGAAATGCGTGCACAGCAATTTCTCAGCAGCTCGTCTAGTCTGCAAATCAGTCACTCTGGCTGCTGCAGTCATGGTCACAGTGATGCCATAAAGGAAATGCTGTTGCCTGAATAACATTATCATTCCTGCGCAAGTGACGTCGGAAGGCAAGTGAGGACACTTAGGGTTTATGTCGAGCTATGTTATTTCCCAAATCACAAGACCATTTCCTGAGTCACACTACCATTTCCTGACTCGTAACTCCTGAGTAACACCACTGTTTCCTGAGCAATACAAAAGGCAAGTGGGATTGCTTACCAGACAGGCCATCTGGCATTCTTGTCCAGGAAATCAACGCCAGACTCAGCTTGGCTGAAGTACTCTCTGGCTCGCTTGATCTGGAACTGCATGAAGCGCTGCCATCTGTCATCAATCTTGCCTGTGCTGGGAGCAAACATGCCAATTGACACCTGCACACACACAGCAAGAGCAATTTAGCACCAAAAGAAAAGACTACAAGCAAGAGCAATTTGACAACAGAAGAAAAGACTACAAGCAAGAGCAGTTTGACAAGAGAAGACAAGACTATGAGCAAGAGCAATTTGACACCAAAAAGAGTACACCCTTCGGCATTACCTACAAGAGAAGCAAGGTACTATACCGGGCTGCCCAGCAAGAGCAGTTTGACAAGCAACGACAAGACTGCACCTTAAGCGTTCAGGCTGCAACATGCCACAACGTGTGCACCAGCAGGGACTGCAGGAATCTTGAAAAAACATATTGTGAGTGCTTGTGCCTGAAGTGTTGACATATTGATCAATTCCTAGCCATGCTCCTCGGGTGAATGCTTTCGTGTGCTACAATGATTTCAGATGCGTCTGTGAACTCTGGCATTGCAAAAGGAGCACCTTCTACAATGGCTTAGTTGACAGACGCATCTGAAAACATTGCAGCACACAAAAGCATTCAACCCCAGAGCCAAACCCAGGAGGATGGCTGTCCACAATGTGCGTGGTGGGTCACTTTTGCGACTCAAAGGCCAAGCCAGGGACATGTTGTGAAAGCTTGTGCCTGAAGCGTTTAAGTAATGACCAATTCCTGTCTTGTGCAGTGCAATACTGTAGGTGCAGCCACTCAGCAACATAACACTAACAGCATTATGTTTGTTGCCACATTGTGACTCAACACAGAGAACACCTCAAGACTGCTGCAAATTGGGTGATACCAGTGCCAGTCCTTGACATGGCCTTTGAGTTGCAAAAGTGGCGCACCTCATATGCTGTGGACAGGCATCAATCTGGGCCCAGCCAAGCCCAGGTTGATGGCTATCCATAATGTATGAGGTGCATCACTTTTGCAACTCAAAAGGCCAAGCCAAGGACATGCACTGGTATCGATATCAATTGATTACACACTTTAACAAGAAGTACTGTACCGAGCTGCCCAGCAAAAGCAGTTTGCACTTGCTTGGAAGTCAGATCAGAGCAGTGAGACCAGCTCTGTGGTCTCACTGAAATATCTTGACAGGCAGCCTTGCTTTGTAAAAACTGGTAGCAACGTTCACGATGGCAACAGTCAAAAGGGAAAGGGTTGTCAAATGACAGCTCAGGATATGAAACACACTTGATTAGAGCAGCTTACCTCTGACTCTGCAATGCCAAACTCTTTGAGTTCTTGAGTTGGGATGTAAATCCTGTTGCGCTCTGTGATGTCTTCGCCGACATCTCTCAGGATGTTTGTCAGCTGGTTAGCTGTGCCTAGCCCTAGGGCTGCCTGGTACACATCCCTCAAAGGGCCCTGCATTGTCACAGGGATCTTTAATCCCATGCTTCTTGCTTTTAGCCTGAAAGCTTGACGATTTGCCCAAATAAGAAATGCCTCTTGCTGCCATTGCGCAAGCAAACAGCCTTCGGCAGTGTTGCTGAGGTACGTACTGCTGTGGGCATGCAGACTACACTGCCACAAGTACAAGCTGACAAGAGGGCCTGCTGCTGAGTGATAAGACATGCAAGCTTTGTGTTGCTGGCTGGTATTTGCTGCTTGCATCGCTGCTTTGTGCCTGTGCCCTGACAACTTCAAAGAGAAAAAACACAACACAGGAAAGCCTTGCTCAACTGCTTATCTCCAGTGTACAAAAAGCATCCCAAGATGAGGTCTGTTGGGGTGCAAATGATGACAGCAACAGCCCACAAACCTTGTATGAGGGGTCAATGCCCATGATAGGGGTTGTCATCAGCCCAACAGTGCCAGCAACTCTGTAGCAGTACTCATACAGCTCATCAAATGTCTCATAACGCTGCTTGACAAGGTCCATGCGCATGCCATCAATCATATCCCTGAATGGCTGAATGTGCACTGGGAACTTGCTGACTGTGTCTGTTAGTGCTGCGTCCAGGATATCATATGGTCTGCCCTCAAAGATGCCTTCCAATCGTTCCTCCCATCTGTCCAAGGCCTGCAACGAGCAATACGCAAACAGCTTGCATTTCGCCAGGGGAAGATTGAATCAGCATTGCAAGGATTTGCAGGTAAAAGCCAGAAGGAAGTAATGCTGTCAGCGCTGCTGTGCACAACAGGATGCTGCAGCAACCACCAACAGCAGCTCAGCTCACCTCAGGTGTTATGCGAGAGGCATTTGGTCCATCGACCAGCTCATCCGTTCGTCGGCACCATACATAGACCGCCCATACAGCTTTTGCTTTCTCTGGGGTCATCAGCTGCGTACCCAGGTAAAACGTCTTGGCATAGCTTGCTGTGACGATCCCACATCTATCGTACGCCTCGTCAAGACCTCCCGTTCCGAAACGGCTGGGCATCTGCAAGCCATTTGGATGATCTTGATGCATCTGTATGCAGCAGTCAAGCGCGCGTTCCTCCACTTCTCTGCCACGCAGCAGTCTGGGCTCCAGTGCCTGGTTTCTGCTGGAGGTCGGACTTGACAACACAGTCCCATCAGGTTGCTGGGTGGCAGGGGACAGCGAAGTGGTCAATGTGGCCGAAGCTACTGTCGCTATTTCGTTGCTGCGTGCTGTGACAGGTCGATGACGTCGCCTGCTGTGTGGTGCTCTGCAGCCAATACTGAAGGTAAAGCAGACATCTACAGAGCGGGCTTGTTACAACAAACTCAGCTGCGGGGATCCTGCCATGCAGCACCAGGAGCAAAAGCAATAGGCCTTCAAACGAAGCAATACAGGACGTGGTATCCAAACTACCTGCAAGAAACAGTGTTAAAGGCTTGTTTGCACGGGACATGACTGCTGAGGTCCTGAAGCTGTCCCACAGCCGGCGTTTGCAAGGCCATTTCAACTACAGCATCTACTGCGGGTTCGCGTCCAAACTTCACGAGTTTCTGTATGTCATGCGCTCTTTGTGCCACATATGCTTTGACTCAAGCTCTATTGGCCGCAAACCTCCATCCAAAGCAGGATCCTGTAAGGGCAAATGCCCTCAATTTGGGTGGTATTCCTGTAAACGCCCCAGCGATGCCTTATTTTCAAAATCGTCGCATCCTCATCGACTGGCCAGTGTTGAAGTTTGCTACACCCTCAGTGTCTGGATGTGCGCTTCTTCTAATCATGTATGTGTGAAGTTGCCAAGCCGTTCGGGTATTTGCTGTAGAGCCCTTTGTGCTTCCTACCGTTCGGTACGAAGCTGCAGCTTTGACATTTTGCGTGAGCTTGCATGCAAAGCTTCTCCCTCAATAGGCACAATGACTGTCATATGTACAAGATTGCCCAGCATGCAGCCACTGCATAGTTATCAAGACATCAACCTCAAGTTCAGAACACAAGCAGGACATACCTACCGACGAGTGCAAACCTTGCAGAGTCAAATGGCAATGCTAGCAACAGCCTAATTACAATGTAGCCAACTGCAAGGGCAGAAATAAGAGAGGCAGCTGCACTAGTTGCAGCCAATGTTTTTGAGAATCTCCTACAGAATCAAAATGCTCGAGTCATCAAGCTGTAGAGGTAATGGTTGGCATCTACACTGTTGCATGACTTCATGTCATCACTAACAGTCGCTTATACCCTGCACGCACTTGAAGACCATCATAGGCAGTATGTCCAGGAAGCATGCACAGGCATTTTTACAGTTGACATTAGAACCAAACAGGGTTCACACTTGCAATCGTTCTGAGTAGCGTTCAAGTCAAAGCATACAGAATATAAGTCTGCTGTCATTGAGGTGACTCCCTTGAGCAGACGCATGTTGCGGGCAGCAGCGCATTTGCCAGTGGGAGTGCTTGCTTGAAACCTCTGCAGACTGATTCCAACAAATGCCATCAGCCAGAAAGAGGCCTTGGTAAGTGCAGAACAAATGCTGGGCGCAGACTGCCCAGACAAGCGCAACAACTGCAAAATTGCTTGCGTGGTTTACAATAAATGTTGCATGGCTTCACAAGCAAGGACAGATCTGCATGGCATGTCTGACACAGCCTGCACAAGACTGATTGATGGACTGTCGGCTGACTGGCAAAAGGAGCAGCATGGCTGTGATTGTCAGCAACATTGCTGCATGTTTTATGCCATAGCTTACATCTGCAGTCGTGAGTTGGGTGGGTCGACCTCAGTGGCAGATCAAGCAATTATTGTCTGTAAAGCTTGCATGTAGCTGGTCTTGTTGATGATCTACTGTTGTACAATGACATTGTAGGGGGGACATCTGTTGATTGCACAGGTTGACGCCGCCTGCAGTAAACCATGACGTCATGGGCTCTGCGCAACTCATGTGCACTCAGGTGCCTTTAGGCACCCAAGAGTGCTCTGCATCATAGAATCAGGCGTGTATGTTGTCCAAGCCAGGAGAGCAAACAGCACGTTAAATTGACATTTTGGCAGGGCACACGTCCTGACTGGTAGCTAGGGTTTATCAAAACGCATCAGGGTTCCTGTTGTAAGGCGCCAGCCAGGCAGGAACGATAATGTGTGTCCTCTCTCAACCAGCAATGCATGCATAGCTGTAGGTGATACCGCAGGCACATCATAGTGCTTGCATCAAATTGCCAACACTTACGCCTACCTGGGAAGTGCAACTTTGCTGCTTTAGACAATAGGGAAAGGGTCCCTTGATTTGCCTGCGCATCTGTTTATTGCTTTGTGTTGCTGCACACCTTCATGAAGGCTACTCGCTGGCGTTCAAACTCAGCCTCTGAGTCAGACTGAGCAGATGCTCTGAGTGCAGCCAGAGCTGCTTGTCTTGCAGCATTCAGTGACTGAGCTGTGCTTGCCAGCTGGTGCTGGTCAACACCCTACAGCAGCAGCAGCAACTTCTGAACACAACACTTTGCATGTGACACCCTACAGCAGCAGCAGCACCTCCTGAACACAGCACTTTGCATCTGACACAATGCGCCTTTGCCCCTACAGTGTATTGCACATTCACATGTTTGCTTGCAATAGCGCTAGCGCGTTTCAGTTCATGCTTTTTCATTCGTTGCATCATGTGCACATCCTAAGCAATGCAGTTGAGACGTAGTACAGCATGTACAGGTTCTGAATGCCTCACTCACAATACATGTGGACAGTGAGAACATTCTGCATGCAAACACAGTCCATTACAACTGCAGCAGTCAGGGCATATAGACATCAGATAGTGTACCTTGTCTGCTTTCAACTGCTGCATTGTTTCAGACACTGCCTTTCTGCAGAATAGGTCCAACTGATGTTGCAAACTCAGCTTGTTGGCTGCTTGGCCATCCTGCCTAGTCTGTTCCAAGGTTGCAGGATCAGCAACTGGCTGTACTGGATCTTTCCACATGTCTAGAATCTGCTGCCATATGTCATCGCTACAGGACACAATCTGTCAGTTGCTACTTGTTTCTGATAGAGACATTAGCAGTTTGACTGGTTTTCAGGTCTAGTTTTATGCTTGGCCATTGTGTCATGCTTGACCAGACTCATCCTTAAAAAAAAAGGCGGCGCCTTTCGGCATCAAATGAGAAGCTTTATGAGAAGCCACATATTATATCAGGCTGCCCAGGGACTCATCCTATACAACTGTTTTCATATGCAAGTGAAGACAGCATCAAACTGCTCTACCTGGAATAAATCTTCTCCAGCCTGCTGCTGTCCAGCACTATGGTGTTTGCCTCCCATGCATGCTTTACTGGATCTGGCACCTCAAGAATGCGTGCCATGCGGTGCATGACAGCCTCAGGCACTCTCTGATCTTGACTGCGTGACGCATTTCTACAAAGGGCTACTTCCAGTGGACATGTGATGTACAGCTGCATGTAGGCTGCTTGGTGTTTGCGAGCCAGCTGTAGACAGTCATGACGCATGCTCCTGCATTAGTAGACATTCCATCAGTATTATTGTTGTTATTATGATTATTATCATTGTTGTTATTTCTCCAATTACTATTATTATAAATTTGTCCTGATTAGCATACCTACACTGTAGGCTTGTTCACTTGAAAGGGGACTGTATCACTCAAAAGGCGCCCTCAGCAGCTCAGTGTGACAAGGACAGTCAAAGCAGCAATGCAGTCATGCTGCAGCTTTGTCAACAGTGCAGCAAGGTCCGACGTCAGGTTTGTCTGGAAGCTTCACACAGGGCATCTCGCCATGTCATAAGACGACAATGCTGTGTGTCTGTACCGGTAGTACATGTTGTCATCCACAATGACCAAGCGATCTTGAGATGAAGCTGTTGCAGAAAGCAGCTCTTGCTCAACATGGCTCATTGCTGATTCTCTAGCTTTCTGCACGCCCAGCAAACAGCACAGCCTTGTGCGCAGTTGTAGCAGTGCATGTTGCAGATGATATGCTTATGACAGATGAAACACTTCATGTCATTGTGGCTTGTGCTAGGTGGTGCAAACACAGCTACAGCCCACACCAGATGGACAAGCTAAGGCACAGGCCAGAGGGCAGTTGCTGGACAGCACAAGACACAAAACAAGACTTAGCAGCTTCATGCAGAATTTCTGTGAAGTATGCTGTATGCTCAAAAACAAGACCGATCACCTTCCAAGCCACTGCATCAAAAGTCAAAGCTTGCTCGCTTCCATAAAACTCATCTGCTGGCACAAGCAGGGTTATTTGTGCATGTTTGAGCACGCAACAGCAGTATCTGGGGTACATTGCTTGAAGGCACCTGTCATACGCTCAACTTCGTCAAAACAGACACATGAGCACACCACTTCGGCTGCAACGGAGGCACAGTTGCCTCAGCATTCACTGCTGTCTCTTGCTGTTCTGAGTTAGCTTGAGGACAGGGAAACTTGATCTTACACGGGGGGCTGGCCTTTAGGTGCTCCGTTATACTGGTCTTGCCAGCAGCTGGCAACCCACACATTACTAACAGGCAGCTTTGCGCAGGTGAGCGTGCAGCTTCGGCACAGACGTGACGCAGCTTTGGCTGTGTCTGCATATGATCATGCTGCAGCCATATCATACACGCGTCAATTAGGGAGCGAGCGCGGGCCAAGTTCTGCTACCAGGTGTTTCTGCGCATGTACTGACCTCATCACTTGCCGCAGCAAAACTTGCGGAGGCTTCAGGTTAATACGCGTAACGCACACGTAACGCACAAGGCTCCAAATGGCTCGAACAGCTCCGTATAGTACAGTCTTGCGATGCATGCATACTCTTGATTTTGTATATGCATGTTCAAGTTTGATCATCTCAAAATGCGTGAAAGGCCGTCGTCGCTGCCTGGGCAGGTGCACGATCTCGTCAAGAGCAAGGAGAAAGAGCTAGATCAGGTAGACATCGAAGCAAGACAGCGCAATGGACATGTCACCCTGTCCCAGTTTTCGTGAGTGGCTTTCAAAGGCGGATTTCTTGCTTTGCCGCGCGGTTGACGTCACTAAACTTTTAAAGGCTCGCGATAGACAAGCGCTCGAACTACAAAAGGAGCAGGTGCAGCACATTTCTGTTGCGGCTAACGACATCCTGACTCTCAATGTCGGTGGAACGCTATTATGCACCAATCGATCCACTTTGACTCAGGTCAGTGCCCAAACCTGTGAGCTTTGTTGCGGCATATGCGACTGGATTTGCAGGCCACCGATGCAAAGGGTTCTTGTGAAACGCACAACATCCATTCAGAACTCTTTAGAGCACAGATTGTACCCAAGAGTATACTATGCCTGCTGCCTATGTATTGACAGCACAATGATCTCTGGTGCTATGTAGGCTGAAGGCTCTGCATTAGCAGCCATGTTCAGTGGAAGATGGGAGGAGTCTTTAAGCAGAGATGACCAAGGCCACATTTTTCTCGACTTTGACCCACACTCTTTCCAGCAGGTTCTGCTATGTCTCAGGATGCGGGCAATTGCTGATGACATAGACAGCAAGTGGTCTCCCAGACTTGAGTCAGACAAACAACAGCCTTTTGACAGCTTAGTGAGATACCTGCAGCTAGAGGAATATATGGGACTCAAAGATGCCACGAAAGCTGCAGTAGCTGACTTTCCAACCTTAGTCTCAGCATCGCAGCGTGTGCAGCGTGTGTGGGTGTCACAAGATCAACACACAGCAACACTTCTTCCCGAAGGAGACTGTTTCTACAAAAGTGTGACTACCTCCCAGCTAAAAGGACCAGTCTGCTAAGCCCTGGTCACAGATCAACACCTACGGATGGGGCAATTACAGCAGCTTTACAAATGGCAAAATCTTGCAGAGTCGCAGTGAAGGATGGCAGGCTGGTGACTGGGTCGTTTTGAAGCTTGATCTGCCAAATAATATGCTGAGCATCTCACATGGCAGCACTTGCACTGCTGGCACAATGTTCATGCCCATTCCAGGTTTTGCTGATGCTCCAGGCCACCCTGTTTTCCATATCATTTTGAGGTCAAAGGGGTGACCAGATACAAGTCCTACCGGTCACCTCTGAGGATAGGCTCTTGTTTTGACCACACACATTGCACCAAGGGTTTGCACAATTAGCGCATAGTCAAGCAGTCAGCAGAGGCAAGCTACATTCTGAGCATATTGGGACAGTGCAGCACCACAACTGCGCTTATGTCTACAAATAACTACTTAGCCCCATGACAGCTTGAGCAACATATTACGCCCGCAACATGCATTGAGCAAAAGTGACGTCCAATTGCTTTCTTTGATAACAGAGTGTTCCTTGCTATGTGTGTGTTTGTTAGCAATAATACTTACACTATTCTGCATTGTAAATGGCCACATTCAGTGGCAGCACCTGGTTCCACAACGTGACATGGATGCCCCTGATGATCTGCATCCCAAGCTTGAGCAACATATGCACTTGCAATATGTAGCTAGCAAACATTCTCAGTCTTTCCTTGTCCTTGAATGTGCAGCAGTCCGCGGGAAGCAACTGCAACTTTGACTTGTTCGCACTCATATATGTGTGCGCCAATTGTTTTGCGACCCAGCCAGACTGCTGTACTCCCAGCTTGAGCTCAATCCAAAGCGGACCGTGCATAGTACACTCCATGTTGAAAGCTGCACACATCTCCTGCTGCATGCACATTGCTGTGCGAAACAGCCCTATGATTGACTTGGCATGCGCCTTGCTTGACGCAAGTTGTCCCAATGAGCTGTTGTACTGCGTAAGGGCTTCTGCTCTTTGCACACAGTGTCCAGCAAATGTCCAGCACTGGCCAGGAACGCCTGGTGAGTGATAGTCGATTCGAGGCTATACAGACATTGCTTGGGCATACCACGCAGCAGTTACCTTCTAGTCTTGTGTTTCAAGCATAAATTGGCGTACATCAGAATTTGCAGAAACACGGCTGCTTTGGAAGGCTGATTGTCCTTGATAATGATGAGCAAGCTCATCTCGAGTACTACATGTCATGCTACAGGTCATACAGCGCTCACGAAGCATGGCCCAGACTTACCATCAGTGTACATGCTACTGGTTTTCCCCACTACAAGCAGAGCTGAAGAGACAGGTCACGGCCATACAACAGAACTTACAGCTCAACCAGAATGCGCATGAGTCGCACATGAACTTCACTGAGCAGTAGCAGGAACCGGTTGAGCTCGCTGCAAGCCATGCCTTTGTAGCTGATCTTAGCTCCAGAGGTTGTGTCACTTGAGCGACACACATGCCAATACTCTGACCCTGGGAGGTTGCCTGCCAGGATCTTGCAAGCAACAAGACCCAGACACAAAGAGCTTCACGATGACGCAGATACCGATGAGGCAGCTTGCCATTGCTAGGGTTCCTGAGGAGGTCAAATTGTGATCGATTGGAAGCACTTGATTGACAACTTGTGTTGTGGGTTGGTTGTAAAATTGGCTGGTCCGCTGTTGCGCCAGGTGAATTCGGCTCTTTTGTCTTTGGCAATACCAGCTGTGCCAAGCATGGATTGTTCTTTCACCTGATCGCTGGTGCTTTTTTGGACACTTATGTTGCGTGGCATGCCACATCGCCGCCGATCCTTTATGACGATCGGTTGTTTGCTGCAGGCGCATGGCGGATTCCGTGGCTGCTGCCACATCAGCACTGGATTGCAGCTCCAATAACAGCTTCTACGAGCCTCTTGTCGGTCTTCGTCTCGGTGCTTTATTTGGTATCTTGGCTGTCAGTAGCATTGGAGGTACACCTTCTTGAGCATTTGTGATTCAGCAGCGTTTTAGCTCGTGCAATTCCTGAAGAACGTCTGTTTCACCCGCTATGTCTGTGCGTCTTCGCAGAGAAGTGCCTAACAAGCTTTTGTGTTGCGTGCAGTGTTCCTGCCTCTTTTCACATACACAGCAAAGCTCAACAAAGCGTACTTTTTAGTCAGGGCGTTCGCAGCTGGTGTTGTCCTGGTGACAGGCTACGTACATGTGCTAGGAGATGCTATACCACTGCTCAGCGATCCATGCCTGGGCCTTTCTGTTACATACCCTTGGGCACTTGTATTTGCAAGCTTCTCATCCATGCTTGCCTTCACTCTGGAGTGGAATTTGAATCAATACTTCACAGCAAAGCTTGGGACATCACAGGCAAACTCAGGTGTCATTTCGACATCTGTGGAACTTGGCCTTGATGCTGAGGAGATCAGCGAAAAGCAGAGGGAGAAGCGACGTCTGGAGTACACTGTAATATCTACCACATTTGAAGCCGGTGTCATATTCCATTCCATTTTCATTGGGATCACAATTGGTATCAGCAGTAGTGCAGATACAGTTAGATCACTCATGATTGCACTGATGTTTCACCAGATGTGTGAGGGTCTTGCGTTAGGTGTAACTTTTGTCAAAGCAGAGTATAGTGTCTTGAAGTATTGCTTACTGGGTATGTTGTTTCTTGTGATTACCCCGCTTGGCATAGGCATAGGCATGGGAGTAGGCAACTCCTATTCAGCTGAGAGCAAAGCTGCTCTTGGCTTTGAAGGTGGCTTTGATTCACTTTCAGCTGGAATCTTGATATATAACGGTCTTGTAGATTTGATAGTTCCCACATTCAGTCGGGAAGAGCTGCCTGCACAAACGTGGCTGCAAGGCCTGGGGTTCATTTCTATGTTTATTGGAGGTGCTATCATGTCATTGATAGCAAAATGGGCGTGAAGAGACCGTGGCAAGCAGGTTTTGTTTTTTTTCTCTTCAACACTGCAGCTTATTGTTTGTGTTGGAGTTTTAGAAGGTTACTTGAAATCGGATTTTGTGGCAATACAAGCCTTTTTGGGCTGTCCCCACCAGACCCTTCATGTTTTGGCTGCTTAGTGATAAGCAAGCTTCAGGTGTGCAAGCTTTGTTGATAGTAACTGCTGGAATTGAGGCATATGTGGCCCTTCCAGCCTCCCTAGTGCAGCGGTGGCTGTATGTGTTGCCTACCGGCTTCAACTACATTTCAGTTTACATTTCAACGCATGTTTAACAGTTGATTAGCTTGCTTGCTTATCAAGCGCATAAGCCCTGACTGTAAATGCACCACACCCTACTAATCAGAAGTGCCTGACCTGGCAATGTCATGCACTACATGCCTATCGAAGCTCTCGACATTGTTTGCTTGGCCTATTCGCCTGCTAAAGCCTGCGTCGCAGGCTCCGGCAGGCGGTGCTATTTATGCATCACAACCTGTGATAATGGCCGAATTAGGAACGGCCATCCCTTGGCTTCCGCATGGAACGCCGTTGTACCTGAGCTCGTTCGACACAAACATCGGCATCTTCGTCAAAAAGTTCGGTCAGCCTGTACCTTTGCCCAGTCTCCCGAGTGTATCGTGCTGGGTAATCACGCTGCAGGGGGCTCAGACCACGCTGCAGTTACATGTCTACAAGGAACGGCTCGGGGAGGACACAGTTCCGATCTGCGACCAGTGCAGAATTATTGGTGCGCTTGCGTGCTGAGTCCAAAGTTGGGCTCAGAACGGACATGTCAGACCACTGTCAATCTGCCTACCCTGTGCAGGCTGGCAGAATCATCCTGTGTCACGGCACAAGTACCACTTCGTGGTACCTGTATATGAGGGAGTCTTTGTCACCGCTCACACCCCAGAAGAGTCAGCAGCATTCCCCATGCCAGAGGGTATGTGCTGCTGAATATTTCACAGCTCTGGGATTGGCATGAGTCTTGCATGAGGTTGTGTCTCTGGAAGTGCACCCCAAAGCGTATCAACAAGCTCAAGCAAACTGCTCATGCTTCGTGACTGCTGATGCGGCAATCCTGCTGTTGCAGCGTACTCAGCCCCGCCTTCAGCATTTGATAGCCATGCGCACTTACTGCATGGCGTCATTCATGCAAATGGCTTTGGACATCTGGCCAGGGTGAATGGACGCGAGGGGGGCTCAAACCAACTGACAGGTGTGTGTGGGATGTCCAACACGCTGTTGGCACACTGATGATGATGCTGCATGTAGCTTGCCTAGCATCACTCAGACACCACAGTGCATTCACTGCTGCTAGCTTCGCCCCAACTTTGCAAGATGCATGATTCTCACAATAGACTCCTGCTCCCGAAACATCATCTTGCATGTGTTGTCTACCTCTTGGCACATCAGCAGCAATCATCCCTTTCAGGCAGACACATTGACACCGTCATTCATTGTGTCATTGCTGTCAGTTGTACTGAAAGCTCAAAGCTTGTGTTCACCGCTCAGCACTTGGCATGCAGGCAAGCAGCTGATGCAGATATGGGATAGCCTCTGTCACCTGCTTCGAGCACGCCAGATCAGCGTAGAAGACGTGTCCAACAAGGTGTGCATCTGAAGCTGTTGTTAGCATCACCACCAGCAGCATGAGCAAATGCCACACCTGCAACAGCCGCTGCCTTTCTGGCTGCTGCTGAGGCCTGCTCATCAGTGCCTGCTCCTTACTGCCTACATGCATGCATGTCACATTAGTATGTCAACGTTGCACAGGCATCAAAATCAGTGTTCAATTGATATGGCCACTTGTTGTCTTTCTTGACTATTGCACAACTTGACATGAGCTGACTTGCTATCTAGTGGAACATTGGCGTCACCGGCACTAGGTGAAAGGTACATAGGAGCGTACGTCAAATCCAATCTGGGCATGTATTGGTTCAGTGAACAATGCATACTTACATTAGCCCAGACATTGCCTGGACAATCTGCTTGCCACATGCTGAAGCAGCACAGTGTATCCTGTTGTCATGACATTCAGCAGAGATGACTGTATAATATAAATGCATAATATCATGATGACTGTATGTCATCATGAGCTGGAAAGCAATTTTGTTATTTATTTTGTTATTACTATCATCACTGTATGCAATGTATTGATCACACAAGTGCAATCACAACATGCGAAACAGGAGGTATATGATGCAAGTTTGGCTCCGATTTTCTGACCATGCTGATGTGCTATGGCAACTGCTGCAGGGAGGCAAGACAGTGTTACCATGCTGCAGGGAGACATGACAGTATAATCACACTGATATGGTATGGCAAGTTCTGCAGGGCAGCATTACAGTGTTTACCATGCTGATGAGGCATGGCAATTGCTGCAGGGAGGTATGGAGCCGAGGGTGTTGCATACTGCAGGGAGGCACAACAGTATTACCATGCTGCGGGGAGGCATGACAGAATGCTGATATGGTCTGGCAATTGCTGCAGAGCGGCATGGCAGTATCACCATGCTGCAAGAAGGCGTCACAGTACTACCACGCTGATGTGGTATAGCAATTGCTGCAGGGAGGAATGGAGCTGAGGGTGTTGCAGGCATATCAGTATCACCATGCTGCAGGGAGGCATGACGCAATGCTGATGTGGTCTGGCAATTGCTGCAGGGGGGAATGGAGCTGAGGGTGTTGCATGCTGATGTGGTATTGTAACTGCTGCAGGGATACATGACAGTATTACAGGCAGGCATGACAGTGTTACCATGCTGATATGGTATGGCAATTGCTGCAGGGAGGAATGGAGCTGAGGGTGTTGCATGATGCAGGGAGGCGTTACACTATTACCATGCTGATACGGTATGGTAAATGCTGCAGGGAGGCATGGAGCTGAGGGTATTGCATGCTGTCGCCCACAAGACAACCTGGTATGGTCAGTGGGGCTATCACTACGGCCGAGGTGCCTTCAACATCACTCAGGGCAAGTAAGCAATCATTGATCCACAGCATGAGGCATCTGTTCTAGACTTGGTACCTTCAACATCACTCACAGCAAGTAAGCAATAACTGACCCACAGCATCAGACATTTCTCCAAGACTTACCTGTACAACCTAGTTGGTTGGCTGAAGATATAAAGTCCTGTCTCTCTCTCTCTCTCAGGCTGCATGTGAAGTCTTATGTGAACATCTTTTCAGGTACTCTAGTAGCTGCAGGTGGGCATTTCGTGCTTTGTAGGGTTGTTCTAGCAATCCTGTAATCTTTGAGGTGTATGTCCTGAGGACAAACAGCAAGTTTCACACAGCACACCTATAATTTCTGCCTTGAGTCTAGCTGTCAAGAGTCTTATGCCTTTATTGGCAGCTCATCATGAGCCATTGTACATGAGACCAATACCGTTATCATTACAGTTATCATCACCATTATCATTATCAAAATCGTTGTCATACTTATCCCCAATAAACCCAACATCAGCATCATGTTTCCTCATCCCGTGGTTATCATCGATTCTACTGCTATTGAAATGCTCTTATTGTTATCATTATTCCTACTGTTATTGTCATAGTCTTACAGATCTGAGCCATGTTGTGCTGGCAGGTGGAAGAAGTTGGGCTATGGCCTATGGTCATAGCTCCGGGCTGCCGCCTTAGGAGGCTCCCGTCATGATCGCTGAAAAGCGTAAACTTTTCTTTTTCTGTTCTTTCAGGTGGAAGAAGGCCATGGAGGCTGTACACAGGGCCAAGCTGCTGCTGCTGCTGGCTGACTTCAGCGGAGTCAAATCATCCCTGCCTGCTATTGTCGCCCGCTACAAGGTAACCTGCTTCCTCTCCTGACCCTGCCCACTTCATCTTTGGGCTCTTCTACAGATCAGCACAGTTTGAGCAGGCTCAGTCAAAAACAACGAAATTGATTTTAGCTCCTCTCCTTACCCTGCCGATGGGGGAGCACACTCTACTGCATTTTTAGGCTCTTCTTCACATCAGGCAAAAGAGCAAAACTTCCCTCTTTTTCTGACAGCTTGGAGTCTTGCAGGCTGTGGAAGTCCTGCAGGCTGTCAAAACAGCGTGACTTTCTTTTTCTTCTGACAGTTTGTGAGTTCTGCAGGCTGTCGAAGCCGACTGCAACACCCTCGGGGCTCTTCTGAAGGCCATGCTACGGCTGTTGTCAAAGCCCCACGTAGCCGCCAACCTCTTCGCCCAAGAGGCTCAGCTGTCAGCTGGCACCAGCACAGAAGCTGACACAGCAGCTGCAACGGTAGCTGCTACTGCAGATGCCCCAACCGCTAGCACCAGCACAGAAGCTGACAAAGTAGCTGACACAGCAGCTGCGACAGTAGCTGCTTCTGCAGGCGCACCGACAGCAGCCACAGTGGCAGGAGGAGATCAGCCGATGGATGCTGAGACAGTCGACGGCAGCAAGCAGATTGCAAACTGTGTGTGCTCAGACTCACACGCAGCTCAGCATACTGTGTCGTTGTCTGCTGAGGGCCGCAGAAGTGCTGTGGAGAGCAAAGACGTTATCTTGGGTGCTGTTCAGAGTGATGCAGCAGAAGATGTGATGCCTGGGAATCTGGCTGACGTCCCACAGAGCCTTGTTGCCAAGGAAGCAGAGTCAACTCAGCTCGCCCCTTTGCTGAGTCAGGCAGAGATGCAGGCAAATGATCTCAAGCCTGAGCTCAAGCATGACGTGGGGAAGGCAGGGGTGAGAGAGGGGCAGTTGGGCGCTACTGATGTGCCTTCTACCTTGCTGAATGAGCCAACAGCTGAAGGGCACCTGCCCTCTGCAGTGCCAGCTGTGCCTTCTGCTGTCAGGATCGCGCCTGTTGCACCACAAGCTGTGCCTTTTGGGACAGGAGCTGGGGCTTCAGTGTTGGCAGCCAGCCCTTCAACATTGGCAGCTGGCCCTTCATCGCAGGAAGCTGGCCCTTCATCGTTGGCAGCTGGCCCTTCAACATTGGCAGCAGCTCCCACTGAGCAGAGCCAATCTGCCACCACACCAACTTTTGGAGGCAAGGCACATATGCATGGTAGGCAGCTGGCAGGTGCAACCCACAAAACCACAGAGCAGCATCCAAGCCAAGGGCAAGCAGAGCCCTTGGCGGCAGCAGACTTGCCTATCGAGAAGGCAGCTACCCATGGGAGAAAGGCAAGCGACAAGGGCAAAGAAGGCAAGTCTAAAGGGGGGCCGCAGGGGCAGGGCCTTGTGGCCAAGCCACAGCTGACTGGCAGAGCTGCCTTGGCACTGGCTGTGATGGAGGCAGGCGGTAGTTATCATCTTCTTCTTCTTCTTCATTGTCGTCTTTTCTTTCTTTCAAAATTATGCTCAGCTCTTCATCAGTTGCACTCAAACTTCTCATTTGTGAGTAAGGCATATATGGCATACTGGCAGTGGCATATATGTGTAGTGGTGGTAGGCACTGTGCATGACACATGCACGCATGCACGCACGCACGCATGCACGCACGCACGCACACACGCACGCACGCACAGACGCACGCATGCGTGCACGCACGCGCGCACGCACGCACGTGTATATGTATATTTACATGTCATGCATAGTGCCTACCACCATATGTGTATATAAGCTATTCAAAGCTAGTACTGGTTCTGGCTGCACAGATAGGGCAGCAAGCACGAAGAAGAGGAGGGTTTTGGGACAGAACATGCTGCCTATGCCAGCCAGCAGGCTAGCCTATGACACTTCTGACCTGGAAACGATCAATCTACAAAACCACCCTAAGTGGTGGTCTCTCGAGCGCTGCAACAACTGCCTTACTAAGGTCATGGGGGCCTTGACGGTACGCTCATGTTACAGTGCACATTACGGTGCACATTACTTGACTGCCTAACGAGGACTTCACACAGACAGCTACTTAGAACTGTATACACCTGAGCCTAAGGGGATTGGTTGGGTTGACAAACAAACCAAAGATGAAACAAACATATGACAAAGAAATCATACGGGGATTCTCTCAAGGCGACCACCCAGGGTGCATAAGCAAATACAGGCGCACAATGAAACCAATGACATTTGTTGTGATGAGACACTGTTGTGTTTGTTGCAAATGACAATGGGAATGTTTCTGCAGCCTTATGAGGGGTGGTGGGTGTCACGCACAATGAAAGCAACGGCAGTTTCATTTTGATTAGACCCAATTACAATTTGTTTTGATGCGATGCTCTTGTGGCTAATAACATTAATAATAGTAATTACGCTTTCCAGCTCATGATGAGCTAGGTACATGCGGGACAAGTCTTGTCTCTCCAAAGTCTTGCACATCTCTATAATGTTTACCAATTTGACAGTTCTGACAATCACGCAGCGCAACATAATTGAAATGGTGTTGTGGCTGTTGCAAATAAAGCTGATAATGTTTTTCTGCAGCCTTACAAGGGGTGGTGGGTGTCACACACAATGAAAACAATGAAATGAAAACAACGAAAACTTGTTTTAATGAGATGGTGTTGTGGCTGTTGCAAATGACAATCGGAATGTTTGTGCAGCCTTACGAGGGGTGGTGGGTGTCCTGCACAATGACAAACCATGACAATTTGTTCTGATGAGATGCTGGAAGCAATGACAGTTTGATTTGATGAGTTGTTGTGTCTATAGCAAATGTAAACAAGTATGTTTGTGCAGCCTTACGAGGGGGGTGGTGGGTGTCACGCACAATGAAAACCAATGATCGATGAGGTGTTGTTGTGTCAAACAACAGATTGGGAACAGTAACAATCTATATTTCTCGGTGAAATTTAAGCATTTTCCTTTTCTTCCTTGACCTCTGTTGACAGTTCATTCTACAATGAACAAAACAAGGTGAAAGAAAATAAAATGAAGATGGACATGTTTGTGCAGCCTTATGAGGGGTGGTGGGTGTCACGCAGCTTGGCCCGGGATCAGGTCCACAAGCACATGGGTGACACTGGCATGATGGACTACATGCTCAAGGCCATTGCCAACCGCACTGTCGGCCCCTGGGCTGTCTTCAGGTGCCACTGCCTTCATTGCCTCTCTTGCCCTTTGCCTTGCCCTTCGCTGTGCCTTCGCTTTGCCCTTTGCTTTGCCCTTTGGGGCACTGTTGGCCCCTGGGCTGTCTTCAGGTGCCGCCACTGCCTACATTGACCTCTCTTGCCCTTTGCCTTGCCCTTTGCTGTGCCCTTTGCTTTGCCTTTTGCTTTGCCCTTCGCGCTGTGCTTTGCGTTGCCCTTCGCTTTTGCCCTTTGCTTTGTCCTTTGCAATGCCTTTTGCTTTTGTCCTTCTGACCACATCCTCTCCCTTCATTGCCTTTCTTGCCCTTGGCTTTTGCCGTATTGACCACATGCTCCTCCTTCATTGCCTGTCTTGCCCTACGCTGTCTGCGCCTACTCTTCATTCCAAACCTCTGTTGCCTTTTGCTGTGTCCTTTCCTTCTCACCCTCTCCCTTCATCAACCTCCTTGCCCTTTGCTCTGCCCTGTCGACCTCACATCCTCCCTTCATCAACTGTCTTGCCCTTTGCTCTGCCCTTGCATCTTTGTGTCCCTCTTATCTTGCCTTGCCTTCAATTGTGAAACCCTGCTGGGACACTAAATGTTGTCGGTACTGCTCTCTGGCCTGCATCTCTGACTCTGGCTGGCTTGCAGGCGAACCGACCCCAGTGACAAAGACAAAATGCTCTTCTACCTGGTTGTCAAGAAGGACGGCTCCACTGCCTTGCCTGCTGCTGATGCCACATACCCCCACCCTGCTGCACATTCTCTGCCACCCTCTGCAGAAGCTGCCCAGCCAGGAGTCATCACCCTTCCCCCGGCTGCAGCAGCAGCCGCAACCAAAGCTGCCACCCAAGCAGCAGTCATGACTCACCCGGTAGCTGCAGCAGCAGCTACCACTGAGTCTGCCAGCATGACGCATCCAGCATCTGCTGCAGAAGGTGAACCTGCAGCGGCAGCCCTGCCCATAGCTGATGTGGCACCTTCTTCCCCAGCAGTTTTGCCACAGTCCCCACCTGTGTCACTACTGCAGGAGAGTGCCTCTCTCACAGCTGATTCACCACTGCCTCAAGCTGCTTCACCACCTCCTCAAGCTGCTTCACCACCGCCTCAAGCTGCTCCACCACCGCCTCAAGCAGCTGCACCACTGCCTCAAGCTGCTTCACCACCCCCTCAAGCTGCTTCACCACCGCCTCAAGCTGCTTCACCACCTCCTCAAGCTGCTTGGCCACAACACCAAGCCGCCTCACCACAGCTGCAAGCTGCCTCACCACAGCTGCAGCCCCCCATTCTGCCTCTGGACCAAACCTCACCAGGTCTCCAAGTTTCACAACGCCCTGGCCCCACTGAGGCACATACTGACGCACATAGTGAGGCACATACTGACGCACATAGTGAGGCACATACTGACGCACATAGTGAGGCACATACTGAGGCACATACTGAGGCACATACTGAGGCACATACTGAGGCACATGTTGAGGCACATACTGAGGGTCAGCCAGCAGACCAACAGATGCTCGGCAGCAGACCTGAGGCGAGCAAGAGCCATGACATAGGAGACCAGTTCCTTGCCTTGTTGCAGAACGCCTCCTCACAGCTGGCCGGCACACAGCACATGGTGTCACACACACCTGCAGACCTGCCACCTCATGCTGCTGATGAGGTTGGACTTTATGGTGAGGAAGAGGACTGCACAGCTGGCTGGCTGCATGACCATCCAGTGGGCAGTAGCCCTGTGCACCAGCCCCAGCTGGACCAGGGCATCCACGCACAGCCCCAAGTGAGTCAGGACATACAGGCTGAGTCGCAGCTGAGCCAGGGCCGCCTGACACAGCCCCAGCCTCCAGCAGCAGCACTAACATTGCCCCTTGAGCAGCCCAGCAACTGTGCACCGTCCTTGCCTTTGCCACAGACTGGTCCACCAGAGCACGTACAATCAGGTCCCCATCCCCTATCTCCACCCCCCTCGAGCCCCCCACAGTCCCC
>JAABUW010000962.1_pt1 | contig 51888 bp, 42 predicted proteins | sample 5560081 | NCBI WGS metagenome assembly JAABUW01 (sample SAMN10711882, study PRJNA513363) | rock metagenome | isolation source: Antarctica rocks | place: Antarctica: Victoria Land, Knobhead sud | reverse complement strand
CTGGCCGCGGCGAGATAGTCGACGACGGTCAGGCCGGCGCCGGTGGGGGCGGCGTAGCCCAGGGTGAACAGCGACGAGCCGGCCTGCGCCAGCGCATCGCCGAATCCCACCCGGTCGAATGACCAGACGAGCAGGGCGAAGCCGACATAGAACGCGGTCAGCCACACCGCCAGCTGCGTGAGGATGGTCGTGGACGCCTGGGAGGCCAGTCGGTGGTCGCGGCTCCGATAACTGCGGACCCGGCTGGTGGCGAGCCGGTACACCCGGTCGACGGCCTGGTCGACCCCCCGCGACACCCGGTCCCGGGAGCGCCGGGGCACCACCAGCGTGGTGATGACGCTGGACCAGGTGAGCCCGATCAGGACCACTCCAGCGAAGGCTGCCAACACGTTCACCCGGCCTATGGTGTCAGTCCAGGTCGCGGCTTTTCGTCCGTACGCTGGCCAGGTGGAGACGATCCCGCTCTTCCCGCTCGGCATGGTGCTCTTTCCCGGCATGGTGCTGCCGCTGCGCGTGTTCGAGCCGCGCTATCTGGCCCTGATGGAAAAACTGTTGACGCGGCCGGAGGGCATCCGGCGGGAATTCGGTGTGGTCGCGATCCGGCAGGGCTGGGAGGTCGGCGCGGACGCGGCGAGTGCGCTCTACCCGATCGGCTGTACGGCCACGCTGCGGCGGGCCGCCCGGCTCGATGACGAGACGTTTGACATCGTCACGGTCGGCGCCGACCGCTTTCGGCTGGGGCCCCTCGACGTGACCAGCGAGCCCTACCTGCAGGCCGAGGTCCAGCGGCTGCCCGACGAGCTGGGTCCGGGCGAGGAGTCGGCGGTGCTGGCCCACAGCGTGCTGCGGCTGTACCGGGACTACCTTGCCGCGCTGGCCGATACTGCGTTGCTCGAGCTGCCGGGCGGTGGCGGGCTCGCGGAGGTGCTGGCGGACCTGCCCGACGACCCCCTACTGCTGGCGTCCCTGGTCGCCGCGACCGCTCCGCTGGAGCTGGGCGACCGGCAGTCGCTGCTGGCGGCCCGCGACGGGGTCAGCCGGCTCCGCGCGGAGCTGCGCCTGCTCAAGCGGGAGGCAACGATGTTCGCCCGGTTGCGGGCGGTGCCGGTGCCGCTGGCCCAGTGGCAGTTGCCGGGCGGCCTCAACTGACCGGGCGGCGCCCGAGGTCCGGCCGGGCGACCAGGGCGGCGCTCACGAGATAGCCGACCAGGGCGCAGAAGGGCTGCGGCACCAGGGCCGCTTTGGACCGCAGGTCGACCGGCTTGGTGAAGCGCCGGCCGACCACGGTGCTCTGCACCAGCGAGTGGTAGTGCGCCAGGCCGATCTGGCGGCCGACCGCCCAGGCGACCAGCCCGCCGGCAAGGCTGCCCACCACCAGGGCGACCGTGAGAACCGGCCCCCGGTGTGAACGCGCGAGGAACCACAGCGCCAGGCCGGTGACCACACCCACGGCGGCGCCGAGGAGGGCAAAAGTGGCGTCCACGGCGAACAACTCGTCGCTGCCGTAGTTGGCAAGCTCGGCTCCGGCCGAGGTGATGACCACGTGGACGGGCGGGCTCACCGTGAACCACAGCAGTCCCAGCGGCACACCGAGCAGTCCCACGACGGCGATCACGGCCAGCCCAGCCGGCAGCTCCCGGCGGATCCGGGGCCTGGCCGGCGTCGGGGGCGGCGCGGCGACCGCGCCGGCGGATTCGCCGTAGCCGACGCCGTTGACCACCAGCCGAGGCTACGTGGTGATCAGCCGGCCGCCGGCGTACACCGCGCGCGGAGCCCGCCAAACCTCGGGCTCGACCAGCGGGTCGGCGCCGAGCAGCACCAGTGCCGCCGGCTGGCCGACCATCAGGCGCCCCCCCTTGGGGAGCCCGCACGCTTGGGCCGACCCCTCCGTCGCCGCCCGCAGGGCGCCCAGGCGGCCGAGACCGGCGTCGGCGAGGCGTTCCAGCTCGCGCGGCTCCGCGCCGGTCCGGGTGCCGGCATTGCCCAGGTCGGTGCCGTAGACGAGGCGGACCCCGGCCCGGTGCAGGGCGGCGGCGTTGGCCACGGCGCGATGCCCGGCGCCGCCGTCACCGCCGTCACCGCCGCCGGCGAAGAAGCACTGCAGGGTCGACACCACCGAGATGCCGGCGGACGCGATCGACTCGACCAGCTCCTCGGGCAGGGGTTCGACCGGCGTATGGGCCAGCTCGTTGACCCCGGCGTCGACCGCGCGCCGCACCATGTCCACGGTGAGGGCGTGGGCGGTCACCGCGAGTCCGGACCGGTGAGCGGCTTCGACCACGGCTCGCAGGACGGCCGGCGACAGCACCGGCGCCCCGCCGGCCGGCTCGAGGGCGACTTTGATCAGGTCGACCCCGTCGGCGGCCAGCTGCCCCACCACCGACGCCGCCCGGCCGGCGTCGGCGAGGAATGCAGCGAAACCGCCGGCCCCCCATGACGTCGACGGGTAGCCGCCTGGCGCAGTCAGCACCGGCCCGGCTACCGAGACGTACGCCGAACCCGCCGCCGGGCCGCCGCCGGCCTGCCAGCCGAGCGCCTCGGCCAGCGGGGCGCCGAGGTCGCGGACGGCGACCACCCCGCCCGGCAGCGCCTCCGCCGGCCCGCCGAAGGCCAGATGCACATGCGCGTCGACGAGGCCCGGCCCGACCCAGCAGCCCTCATCGCCGAATACGGGCAGCCCATCCGGAAGGGCGATTTGCGGGCCCATGGCGGCGATCCGGCCGGCTCCGTCGACGACGACCACGCCCTGGTAGGCCGTCGCCGCGCCGCCCTCCCACACCGTCCCCCGGAAGGCGATCCCCCGCGTTGGGCTGCCTGGCCGCACCGAGGGATCCTCGCACGGCCGGCGCGCCATGATGGGTGCGTGGACGCCATCCTGACGCTGTCCTGCCCCGACCGCCCCGGCATCGTGGCCGCGGTGGCGGCGGCGCTAGCCGGACAAGGTGCCGACATCCGCGACAGCCAGCAGTACGGCGACGACGGCACCGGCCGCTTCTTCATGCGGGTGCACGCGCAGCTGCCGGCCGAGCTGCCCCTGGCCCGCCTGCAGGCCGAGCTGGCACCGGTGGTCGCGGCGTACCGGATGGACTGGGCGCTGACCGATGCGGCCACCCGGCCGCGGGTGCTGGTGCTCGCCTCACGCGAGGGCCACTGCGTGAACGACCTGCTGTACCGCTGGCAGACCGGCTGGCTGCCGGCCGACGTGGTCGGGGTGGTCGCCAACCACGAGACGCTGGGGCCGCTGGTGACGCGCTACGACGTGCCGTTCCACCACCTGCCGGTCACCGCCGAGACGCGCCCGGCAGCGGAGGCCGCGCTGGTGGACCTCGTCTCCGCCAGCAGTGCCGACATCGTCATCCTCGCCCGCTACATGCAGATCCTGTCCGCCGGCGTCTGCTCGGCCCTGGATGGCCGGCTGATCAACATCCACCATTCGTTCCTGCCCAGCTTCCGCGGGGCCGGCCCTTATCGGCAAGCCCATGACCGCGGCGTGAAGCTGATCGGCGCGACCGCCCACTACGTCACGGTCGACCTCGACGAGGGACCGATCATCGAGCAGGACGTGGCCCGCGTCGATCACTCCCTCGACCCGCCCGCGCTGGCGGCCGTCGGACGCGACATCGAGTGCGCGGTGCTGGCTCGGGCCGTACGCTGGCACGCCGAGCGCCGGGTATTCATCAACGGTCCGCGTACCGTGGTTTTTCCCTGAGCAGACGGGAGGACCGCTGATGCTGGTGCGATTGCTGAGGCGATTCCTCCGCCCGTACCGGGGGTCATTGTCGGCCGTGGTTGCGCTTCAATTCGTGGGCACGATGGCTGCGCTGTATCTCCCGAGCCTGAACGCCGAGATCATCGACAACGGGGTGGCGCGCGGAGACACCGGCTATATCGTGCGGACCGGCGCGACGATGCTGGTGATTTCGCTGGTGCAGATCGCGTGCACGGTCACGGCCGTCTGGTTCGGCGCCCGGACCGCGATGCGCTTCGGTCGTGACCTGCGGGCCGGCATCTTCGGTCAGGTGGGCTCCTTCTCCAGCCGTGAGGTCACCGCTTTCGGCGCGCCGTCGCTGATCACGCGCAACACGAACGACGTCCAGCAGGTGCAGATGCTGGTCCTGATGTCGTGCACCATGCTGGTCTCCGCGCCGATCATGATGGTCGGCGGCGTGCTGATGGCGATGCGTGAGGACCTCGGGCTGTCCTGGCTGCTGGCGGTCTGCGTGCCGGCCCTGGTCGTCACGGTCGGCTTTATTATCTCCCGGATGGTGCCGGGATTCCGGCTCATGCAAGTGCGGATCGACACCGTCAACCGCATCCTGCGCGAGCAGATCACCGGCATCCGCGTGGTCCGCGCATTCGTCCGCGAGCCGTACGAGACCGCGCGCTTCCGCGACGCCAACGCAGACGTCACCGAGGTAGCGCTGCGGGTCGGCCGATGGATGGCCACGATGTTCCCGGCGGTGCTGCTGATCCTCAATGTTTCCAGCGTGGCGGTGCTGTGGTTCGGCGGCCACCGGGTGGATCAAGGCCTGATGCAGGTGGGCGCCCTGACAGCGTTTCTGACGTACCTGGTGCAGATTCTGATGGCCGTCATGATGGCGACCTTCATGCTGGTGCTGGTGCCGCGGGCGGCCGTGTGCGCCGACCGGATCGGCGAGGTGCTGGACACCGCGTCGTCGGTCGTCTCACCGCTGTCGCCGGTGACGGCGGTGACCGGGCACGGTGAGCTGGAATTCCGGGGCGTCGAATTCAGCTATCCGGGCAGCAGCGAGCCCGTGCTGCACGACATCAGTTTCCGCGCGACGGCCGGGCAGACGACGGCGATCATCGGGTCGACCGGCGCCGGCAAGAGCACCCTGATCAACCTCGTCCCGCGCCTGTTCGACACCACCGGTGGGGTGGTGCTCGTCGACGGGGTCGACGTGCGTCAGCTGGAGCCGGATCTCCTCTGGAGCAAGATCGGGCTGGTGCCCCAGACGGGTTATCTGTTCACCGGGACGGTCGCGAGCAATCTGCGATACGGCAGGGCCGAGGCCACCGACGCGCAGATGTGGGCGGCGCTGGACATCGCGCAGGCCAAGGACTTCGTCGAGGCGATGCCCGGCGGCCTCGAGGCGCCGATTTCCCAGGGCGGCACCAACGTCTCGGGCGGTGAGCGGCAGCGCCTGGCGATCGCCCGCGCGCTGATCCGCCGCCCGGAGATCTATTTGTTCGACGATTCGTTTTCGGCGTTGGACCTGGCCACCGACGCGCGGCTCCGACGGGCCCTGCAGCCGGTGACCCGGGAGGCGGCGGTGGTCGTGGTCGCCCAGCGAGTGTCCTCGGTGCTGGAGGCAGACCAGATCCTCGTCCTCGACGACGGCGCCATCGTCGGCCGCGGCACGCACGAGGAGCTGCTCGCCGGCTGCCAGACCTATCAGGAGATCGTCGCGTCGCAGCTGGCCGCCCAGGACGCGGCATGAGCGCACCGGACGCGGCATGAGCGCACCGGCGCGCACCTCGCGCCCCGCCGCCATGAAGGAGACCGAGCGCATCCAGGCCGGGCCAGGACCTGGCCGCGGGCCTTTCGGTGGCGGCATGGTCGGCCAGAAGTCGATCGACTTCGGGCCGTCGGCGAAGCGCCTCGCCCGGCGGCTGAGCCCGCACCGGGGCCAGGTGCTCGCCGTCGGAGCCCTGGCCGCGCTCAGCGTCGGCTTGTCGGTGCTCGGCCCCAAGATTCTCGGCCGGGCCACCGATCTGGTCTTCGCCGGCCTGTTCGGCCGCAAGCTGCCGGCCGGCGTCAGCAAGGACCAGGCGGTGGCGGCGGCCCGCGCCGACGGCAACGGCCGGCTGGCCGATCTGCTGAAGAAGATGAACGTCGTACCCGGACACGGAGTGGACTTCGGGGCGGTCCGGGCCGTGCTGCTCTTGGTGCTGGGGATCTACGTCATCTCGTCGCTGCTGTCGTGGCTGCAGGGCTACCTGCTCAACGGCGTGGTCCAGACGACTGTCTTCCGGATGCGCTCCGACGTCGAGGACAAGCTCAACCGCCTGCCGCTGGGATATTTCGACCGGCAGCCGCGCGGCGAGCTGCTCAGCCGGGTCACCAACGACATCGACAACATCAGCCAGACGCTGCAGCAGACGATGAGCCAACTGCTCACGTCACTGCTCACCGTTGCCGGCGTGATCGCGATGATGTTCTACATTTCCCCGACCCTCGCGCTGGTCGCGCTGGTCACGGTGCCGCTTACCGTACTGGTCAGCCGCGCCATTATGAAGCGGTCGCAAGGCATGTTCGTGGACCAATGGCGCCGGACCGGGACGCTGAACGCCCATATCGAGGAGGCTTTCACCGGCCATGCGCTCGCGAAGGTCTTCGGCCGGCAGCGCGAGGTCGAGGCGGTCTTCGCCGCGGAGAACCAGAAACTGTACGAGGCAAGCTTCGGGGCGCAGTTCGTCTCCGGCCTGATCATGCCGATGATGATGTTCATCGGGAACCTGAATTACGTCGCGATCGCTGTCCTGGGCGGGATCCGCGTGGCCACCGGGTCGATGAGCCTCGGCGACGTGCAGGCGTTCATCCAGTATTCCCGGCAATTCACCCAGCCGCTCACCCAGCTGGCGTCGATGGTCAACCTGCTGCAGTCCGGCGTCGCCTCGGCGGAGCGCGTCTTCGAGCTGCTCGACGCCGACGAGGAGCCGGCCGAGCATGACATTGGGGTCGGCGATGTGCGGCACCGCGGCGAAGTGGTATTCGAGCACGTGTCATTCCGGTACGACGAGGAGACGCCACTGATCGAGGACCTGTCCCTGGTCGCCCGGCCCGGACAGACCGTGGCCATCGTCGGCCCGACCGGCGCGGGCAAGACCACCCTGGTCAATCTGGTGATGCGGTTCTACGACGTGGACTCCGGCCGGATCACCCTCGACGGCGTCGACATCTCCCAGCTGCGGCGCCGTGACCTTCGCGGGCAGATCGGGATGGTGCTGCAGGACACCTGGCTCTTCGGTGGGTCCATCCGCGACAACATCGCCTACGGCCGGCCGGACGCCGGCGAGCCGGAGATCCTCGCCGCGGCGCAGGCGACCTTCGTCGACCGCTTCGTACACTCGCTACCCGACGGCTACGACACGGTGATCGATGAGGACGGCAGCAACATCAGCGCCGGCGAGCGGCAGCTCATCACGATCGCGCGCGCCTTTCTGTCCGATCCCGCGCTGCTGATCCTCGACGAGGCGACCAGCTCGGTCGACACCCGCACGGAATTGCTGCTGCAGCACGCAATGGCGGCGCTGCGCAGCGACCGCACCAGCTTCGTCATCGCCCACCGGCTCTCCACCATCCGCGACGCGGACCTGATCCTGGTGATGGCCGACGGTCGTCTCGTGGAGCAGGGCACCCACGCCGATCTGCTCGCCCGGGGCGGGGCGTACGCCGCGCTCTACAACGCGCAATTCGCGGCCGCTGCTGTGGTCTGACGATCGAGTTGGCGTTGTGAGCGCGAGCTACCCGCCGGCCGGCACCTCACCGGCAAGCCGGCGACCGGTCCACCCGATACATCGCCAACGAAGCCAGCGCCTCGGCCGATGACCGAAATTTGGCGCACGGTGATAGCTCCCATTCCGGCATTGGAGATCACCACCGGCGAGAGGACGAGCGCACTCTTCTGGCCCTGCACCCTGGCTGGGTAGGCGCGTGGGTTAGCGACGCGCGGCTCGAGGTGGTGGTCGGTGATGGAGGCCTGCAGACCCAGAAACCCTTTGTGCACAAGGCTTCCGTGCCCGGAAGAATTGTCATACCCCCCGGATACGTTGGGGTCATGTCACAGGCAGCCGCTCCTCCGGTCGGGCCGCCGATGCTGGCCGGGATGGCCGTCGTCGAAGGCGGGCTTGCCGGGATGGTCGCCGCGAGCTGCTGGTCCCTGTCGGACTCCGAGATCGGCCGGCTACTGGACCGATTGGCGGCCGCACAGGCACAACTTGCCGCAGCGGAGCTGGGGCTCGTGGCTGAGGCCGACTCTCGCGGCCTCGGACGAGCCGACGGAGCCGGCAGCACCGCGGCCTGGCTGCGGCACCGGCAGCGCCGTCATCCGGGCGAGGCGTCGGCAACGGTCCAGCTGGCCGCGGACCTGCGCGGGTCGTGCGGGAGGACCGGCGAGGCCCTGGCAGCCGGCCGACTATCGGCCGCGCACGCTCGCACCATTGCGGCCGCCCTGCGCCAGCTGCCGGTGGAGGTTCCCGACGATGTGCGGGCTCAGGCGCAGGAGTTCCTGATCGAACAGGCCGCTGTCCTCGACCCGATCTTGCTGGCCCGTGCGGGTCGGGCGCTGGCCGAGGCGCTGCGCACAGCGCCCGACGCCGACGGCCGATTCCAGCAGCAGGTGGCCGCCCGCACGTTGACCCGGGCGGTCGCCGCCGACGGCATGGTGCGCTGGGCTGGGTGGTTCGATGCCGAGGCCGACGCGCTGCTGTGCGCGGCTATCGACCCGCTGGCCGCGCCGCGGCCCGCCATCGACGGCACCCCAGAGCCGCGGCCGGCCGGCCGGCGACGGGCCGACGCGCTGCTCGACCTGACCCGGATCGCACTGACCGCCGACGGGCTGCCGGAATCCGGCGGGCTGCGTCCGACGATGACCGTGACCATCGACCACCGCACTCTGTGCGAACGGCTGCCCGGCAGCGGACTGCTCGACACCGGCGAGCTGATGCCCGCCGAGGCGGCGCGGCGGGTGGCGTGCGACGCCCGCATTATCCCGGTGATGCTCGGCTCCGCGGGGCAGCCGCTGGATGTCGGCCGCGCCGGCCGCGCCATCGGTCCGGCGATCCGCACCGCGCTCAATGTCCGCGATGCCGGCTGTGCGTTCCCCGGTTGCGAGGCCAAGCAGGCCTGGTGCGACGGTCACCACATCAAGCACTGGGGCGATGGGGGTCCGACCGCGATCCACAATCTGGTCCTGCTGTGCGGTCATCACCATCGTGCCGTCCACCAGGAGGGCTGGACCGTGACCATGGAACCGGACGGACTCCCGAGCTTTCACCCGCCGCCGTGGCTCCACACCGGTAGACCACGACGCCATCATCGATACGCCCTGCGACAGCTGTCACTGGCCGATGCCCTTGCGGCCACCGCCGCCTCGCCGGGCGAGCGCCGGACAACGACGCCGTAGCTGCTGTTCACTCCCTGGCAGTAGAAGTCGAGCGACGCGAGCACGCAGTACCGGGCCCGTGGGGGCAGGATGTTGGAGCCTTCGACGGCGTTCGGTCGTACGTGCCGGTCGACGAGGCCGATCGGCGTCGGGTGGGCAATGGCCGGCTTGCCCGACGGCAGGCAGATCTGCGTCATCTCGATGCCGCTCCAGAACGACCAGTACGCCAGCCAGGCGCGCCCTTGCGCGTCGACCATTCCCGCCATCGGCTTGCACCTGGCCACCTGCGGCCGGACATCGCGGCCCCACCCACGGCAGCGTGAGCTGCAAAAACGGGTCAGCCGACGCTGGCCGGGCCCAGCAGCGCCTTGAGGTCGCCGTACAGGGCCGGGGTGGCCGTGACACGCAAGCCGCGGTCGAGCCGCAGCACCGTACGCCGCTCGCCGTTGATCAGCGCCAGATGCACCTCGGTGGTCCCCGGGTGGGTGGCCAGCACCTCCTTGAGCCGCTCGACCACCGGCGGCGTGCACCGCGTGGCGACCATCGACACCACCACAGGCCCCCGCGGCCCGGTCGAGATGTCGGGCAGCGACAGGTCCATGGCGATCAGTTTCGGCACCTCGTCGCGCTTGTCCAGCCGCCCGCGGACGACGACCACGGCATCCTCGGCCAGGTGCGCCCCCACCTGGGAGTACGCGGCCGGAAAGAACATCACCTCGATCGCCCCGGCCAGATCCTCGAGCATGATCACCGCCCAGGAGTCGCCCTTCTTCGTCACCTTGCGGCTGACCGTCGACACAATGCCGGCGACCGTGACGACCTGCCCGTCGGGCACCGTCTCGCCGGTCAGCGCCGCGACCGTGGTGTCCGACACCGACGCAAGGATGTGCTCGAGGCCGAGCAGCGGGTGGTCGGAGACGTAGAGGCCGAGCATGTCGCGCTCCAGCCGCAGCAGCTCGGCCTTGTCCCACTCCCCGGTCGGGATGACCACGTCGAACGACGACGTCCCGGGCTCGTCGACGTCGGAGGTGAACAGGTCGAACTGCCCCACGGCCTCGGCGCGTTTGGTGTCCAGGCACGCATCGACCGCCTCCGCGTGCGCCTGCACCAACCCCCGCCGGCTGTGGCCCAGGGAGTCGAAGGCACCGGCTTTGATCAGCGACTCGATGGTCTTCTTGTTGCAGACCACCGGCTCCACCTTGCGCAGGAAATCGCAGAAGTCGCTGAACTTCCCCGCCGCGGCCCGGGTGCGGACGACGGACCCGACGACGTTGGCTCCGACATTGCGGATCGCACCGAGGCCGAAGCGGATGTCGGTGCCCCGCGGGGTGTAGGCGGCGTCGGAGTCGTTGACGTCGGGCGGCAGCACCTGGATGCCCATGCGGCGGCATTCGCTCAGATAGAGCGCCGACTTGTCCTTATCATCGCGGACGCTGGTCAGCAGCGCCGCCATGTATTCGGCTGGGTAATTCGCCTTCAGATAGGCCGTCCAGTACGACACCAGCCCGTAGCCGGCCGTGTGAGCCTTGTTGAAGGCGTAGTCGGAGAAGGGGACCAGGATGTCCCACAGCGTCTTGATCGCGCCGTCGCTGTAACCGTGGCTGGTCATGCCGGCACAGAACGGGCCGTATTCCTTGTCCAGGATCGCCTTCTTCTTCTTCCCCATCGCCCGGCGCAGCAGGTCGGCCTGGCCCAGGGAATAGCCGGCGAGCTGCTGGGCGATCGCCATGACCTGTTCCTGGTAGACGATCAATCCGTAGGTGTCGCCCAGGATCTCGGCCAGCGGCTGCTCGAGCTCGGGGTGGATGGCGACGATCGGCTTGCGGCCGTTCTTGCGGTCGGCGTAGTCGTTGTGCGCATTCGCGCCCATCGGCCCCGGGCGGTAAAGGGCGAGCACGGCCGAGATATCCTCGAAATTGTCCGGCGCCATCGCCCGCAGCAGCGAGCGCATCGGCCCACCGTCGAGCTGGAACACCCCGAGCGTGTCGCCGCGGGCGAGCAGCTCGTAGGCCAGCCGGTTGGACAGCGGCAGCTCTTCCAGCACGATCGTCTCGCCGCGGTTGCCCTGGATGTGGCCGAGGCAGTCGTCGAGGACGCTGAGGTTGCGCAGCCCGAGGAAGTCCATCTTGAGCAGGCCCAGCGACTCGCACGCCCCCATGTCGAACTGGGTGATGATCGCCCCGTCCTGCTCCCGGCGCATGATCGGGATGACGTCCATCAGCGGCTCGCGGGACAGGATCACCCCGGCGGCATGGACTCCCCACTGCCGCTTCAGCCCCTCCAGCCCGCGCGCGGTGTCGACCACCCGCTTGGCGTCGGCATCGCCGTCGTAGACGCCGCGGAACTCCCCGGCCTCCTTGTACCGGCTACTGGCCGGGTCGAACATCGCGGTCAGCGAGACGTCCTTGCCCATCACCGGCGGCGGCATCGCCTTGGTCAGCCGCTCCCCCATGCCGTACGGGTAGCCCAGCACCCGCGCCGAATCCTTGACCGCCTGCTTGGCCTTGATCGTGCCGTAGGTGATGATCTGCGCGACCCGCTCCTCGCCGTACTTTTCGGTGGCGTAGCGGATCATGTCGCCCCGGCCGCGCTCGTCGAAGTCCATGTCGATGTCGGGCATCGACACCCGCTCGGGGTTGAGGAACCGCTCGAACAGCAGGCCATGCTTGATCGGGTCGAGCTCGGTGATGCCCAGCGCGTACGCGATGACCGCGCCGCCGGCTGACCCGCGCCCCGGGCCGACCCGGATGCCGTTGGCCTGCGCGTGGCGGACCAGGTCCGCGACAACCAGGAAGTAGCCCGGGAAGCCCATCTCGATGATCACGCCGACCTCGTAGTCGGCCTGCCGGCGATGGGCCTCGGGCACCCCGCCGGGGAAGCGGCGGGCCAGCCCGCGCTCGACCTCCCGGCGGAGCCACGAAGCCTCGGTCTCACCGGTCGGCACGTCGAAGCGCGGCAGCAGATCGCGGTAAGCGAAGTCGTAGGGCTCGACCCGCTCCGCCACGGCCAGGGTGTTGTCGCAGGCCTCCGGCAGCTCGGCGAAAAGCTCCCGCATCTGGGCCGGGGACTTGAGGAAGAAGCTGTCGCCGTGGAACTTGAACCGCTGTGGGTCGGCCAGCGTGGCACCGGTCTGGACGCACAGCAGGACCTCGTGCGCAACGGAGTCCTCCGGCCGGGTGTAGTGCAGGTCGTTGGTCGCCAGCAGCGGCAGCCCCAGCTCCCCGGCGATGCGGACCAGCCCGGGAGAGGTCCGCTGCTCGATGTCGATGCCGTGCGACATCAGCTCGACGTAGTAGTTGCCGGCGCCGAAGATCTCGGCCATCTCCCCGGCGGTCCGCTTGGCGCCGGCGTAGTCGCCGGCCTCCAGCAGCTGCGAGACCTCACCGCCCGGGCAGCCGGTGGTGCCGATCAGGCCGGCGGCGTGCTCGGCCAGGAGCTCGCGGTCCATCCTCGGCTTGAGGTAGTGCCCCTCCAGGCTGGACCGGCTGACCAGGCGCGACAGGTTGCGATAGCCCGCGGGCCCGGTCGACAGCAGCGTGAGGTGGGAGTACGGAGTGCGCCGCTTGGCCCCGCCGGTCGGCATCCGCTTGTCGAAGCGGCTGCCGGGGGCGAGGTAGGCCTCGGTGCCCAGGATGGGGGTGATCCCGGCGGCGACGGCCCGGGTCACGAAGTCGTGCGCCCCGAAGAGGTTGCCGTGATCTGTCATCGCCAGCGCCGGCATGCCCATCTCCTGGCAGCCCGCGAACAGGTCGCTCAGCCGCGCGGCGCCGTCGAGCATGGAGTACTCGGTGTGCACGTGCAGGTGCACGAACGAGTCACCCATTGACGCTGTGCCTCCTCATGGTGCCGCCCCCGGCCCCGACCAGGACCAGCACCGGCCCCGGCAAGGACCAGCCCCGCAGTTCTAACACGTCGGGCCGACGATTCGCCGCCATGCCGCGCCGACGCAGCGCAGCAGGTCGGTTCAGCCGGCCAGCTCAGGAGGTCAGCTCAGGAACGGGGCTTCGGCGGCATCGGGATGTCACCAGCCTGGCCGAAGGCGGAGGAGGGTTGGCCGAGGTTGTACCAGGCCCCCGTCGAGGACCGGAACACCGAGTAGTCGGCCCGCCCGTCCCCGTTGGCGTCTGCGGCGATCGGGATGTCCTTGGCCTGCCCGTAGACCACCGGCGGCATGCCGAGCACGAACCAAGTGCCCTTCGACGGGCGGAAGACCGCGATGTCGGTACGGCCGTCGCCGTTGAAGTCCCGGGCCACCGGGATGTCACCGATTTGGCCGAAGGCCACCGGCGACCGGCCCAGGATGTACCACGTCCCGTTCGACGGGCGGAAAACCGCCATGTCGGCCCGGCCGTCCCCGGTGTAGTCCGCGGGCACCGGCACGTCGCCGAGCTGGCCGAAGGGCACCGGCGTCTGCCCCAGCACGTACCAGACCCCGGTCGTCGGGCGGAAGATCGCGATCGCGGCCCGCCCGGAGCCGGTGAAGTCGGCCGGCACGGGGAGGTCACCGTGGTGGCCGAACTTGACCGGCGGGAGACCCAGGACATACCAGACCCCGGCCGGGCGGCGGTACACCGCGATGTCGGTGCGCCCGTCGCCGGTGAAGTCCGCCGGCGCGGGCAGGTCTCCCTGCTGGCCGTACTGCACCGGTGCCGCGCCGCGGATGTACCAGACGCCCGTCGTTGGCCGCCACACGGCCGCGTCGCTGCGGCCGTCACCGGTGAAGTCCATCAGGACCCGGCGGGCCGGCACGGGCGGGGGCGGCGGTGCCTGGTGACCGCCGATGTAGGCGGACTCGGCGTAGGTCGGCACCCGCCCGCTGGCCGCGTCGGCATCAGGGTGCAGGCCCTCGATCGACGCACAGGTCCAGGGCTCCCACCCGCGCATGCGGTACAGGTACAGCGCGCGGTAGTCCTGCTCGTACGGCGCGGCGAGGTCCGGGCGACCCGCCCCGCCGACGCTGTTCCACGTCCCTTGACTGAATTGATAGGCGCCGTAATAGCCGTTGCCGGTGTTGATCGAGTAATTGTCGCCGGATTCACAATTACGCAGCGAATGCCAGTCGCCGACCGGCGGATCGGCCAGCGCCGGGGCGCTCGGAGCAGCGACGGCCAGCGCCGCAACTGCGGCGCCGATCAATCCGAACCGGCGCGGGCGGGTGAGGGTGAAGGGCACGGCACTCCCTGACAAATGGCCCCAAAAGGGGCAGAACGGATAACGGTTCGGTCACGGTAGCCCAACGACGGCCCTGATTTCTACCTCAGAGCGGGCGCTGGAAGTGGAACTCAGAGGTCTGCGAGCGGTCGTGCAGCTCGCGGGTGACCGGTGAACGGCGGTAACCGAGCCCCTCGTACAACCGGTGGGCGTCGGTGAAGCGGGTGTCGGACCACAGATCCAGGGCGTCGTACCCGCGCCGGCGCGCCTCGGTCTCCACCAGATCCGACAGCGCCGCTCCGAGGCCGCGGCGGCGGGCGGCCGGCGCCACGTACAGGCTCTTGAGCTCCGCGCTCCGGCCACCCGGCTTGAGCCCGACGCAGGCGATCAGCCGCCCCTGGTCGACCAGCACCCACATCGTCGCGCCCCAGCTGCGGTAGGCCGTGGCCGGCGACCGCAGCCACGGCTCCTCGCCGTCGACGTCCATCACGCAGCCCGGGTAAGCCGCCCAGCAGGTGCTGATCAGCTCGATGAGCGCGTCGGAGTCGGAGTCGGCGACCGGGCGCAGCGTCGCCAGCTGCTTGGTCATGGTGACGTGCTCCAGCCCGGCTTCGAGGTAGACCGGCCCCACCGCGGTGTAGCCGGCCCGCTGGTAGAAGCGCCGGGCGGGCAGCTGGGCGTGCAAGGTCACGCTGGTCAGTCCGGCGACGATCGCCGCACTCTCCAGCGCCGCCAGCATCGCCGCCCCTGCGCCGCGACCGCGGCCGCCGGCCACGACCGCCATCCGGCCCACGGTGCCGACCCCCGCCTCGGCACCGTTGCCGGCCACCAGGCGTCCCGTGCCGACCACGGTCCCGGCTAGCTCCGCCACCACGTGGACGGCGCCGCCGTCGCGGTCGTCGCGCTCGATGTCGGCCGGCACGCCCAGGCCGACGGTGAACACTTCCCGCCGGACGCAGTAGGCAGCGTCCAGATCGGCCGGGCCGGCCCGACGGACCCGCGGCGTCGAGGCGGTCAGGACTCCGCCCGGACCCGGTCGAGCGCCAGGGCCAGATCCGGCGGGTACGGGCTCTCCAGGCTGACCCGGCGGCCGTCAGCGGGGTGGACGAAGGCCAGCCGCTGCGCGTGCAGCCACTGCCGGGTCAGACCCAGGCGCGCCGACATGGTCGGGTCGGCGCCGTAGGTCAGGTCACCGACGCAGGGGTGGCGCAGGGCCGACATGTGCACCCGGATCTGGTGCGTACGCCCGGTCTCCAAAACCACGTCGAGCAGGCTCGCCGCCCGGAACGCCTCGACGGTGTCGTAGTGGGTGACGCTGGGCCGGCCGCCGGCCACGACCGCCCAGCGGTAGTCGGCGCTCGGGTGCCGGTCGATCGGCGCGTCCACCGTCCCGCGGGACGGGTCGGGATGGCCTTGTACGAGAGCGCGGTAGCCCTTCTCCACGGTGCGGTCGCGGAAGGCGGCTTTGAGGCTGGTGTACGCGCGCTCGCTCTTGGCCACCACCATCAGCCCCGTCGTGCTGACGTCCAGCCGGTGCACCACCCCCTGTCGCTCGGCGGCCCCGCTGGTCGACACCCGATGCCCCATCGCGGCCACGCCGTCGATGACGGTCGGCCCGTGCCAGCCGGGGCTCGGGTGGGCCGCGACGCCGACCGGCTTGTCGACCACCACGATGTCGTCGTCGGCGTAGACGACCCGCAGGCCGGCCACCGGGCGCAGATCGGCCGCGAGCGGCTGCGGACCGCCGGGCAGGACGACCTCCAGCCAGGCGCCGGCGGTCAGCCGCTCGGACTTGGCGCGCACCTGGCCGTCTACGGTCGCCTCACCGCGGTCGAGGATGGCGACGGCCACGGTGCGGGACAGGCCGAACAGGCGGGACAGCGCGGCGTCCAGGCGAACCCCCTCCAGCCCCTCCGGGACCGGCAGCCCGCGCCGCTCAGGCACTGGGTCAGTCACTGGCGGATCACTTGGCTGGGTCACTGTGCTGGGTCATTGGGCTGGGTCATTGGGCTGGGTCACTGGGCTGGGCCGCGCCCCGGGCGCTGCGAGTGCCGTCGAACCGGCGGCCCTGCAACTCCAGCAGTACGGCGAGGCAGACGCCGACGACCAGTGCGGAATCGGCGAGGTTGAACACCGGCCAGACCCGCAGGTCGATCCAGTCCACGACGGCTCCCCGCAGCGGGCCCGGTGCCCGGAACAGCCGGTCGAGCAGGTTGCCCAGCGCGCCGCCCAGGATGAGCCCGAGACACACCGCCCAGGCCGCCGACCCGAGCCGGCGCGCGGTCCGGGCGATCGCCACTACGACCACCAGCGCGACCACCGAGAGCAGCACCGTCTGCCCCTCGGCAAGGCTGAACGCGGCCCCGGTATTGCGCGTTTGCACCAGGCAGGCGTGGCCGCCGAGCAGCCTGACCGGGCATGCCTCGGACCCCGACAGAGTACGGACGACAATCGTCTTGGTGATCACGTCCGCCGCCACGACGGCGGCGGCCGTGCCGGCCAGCAGGGGCACCTGCCGGGACCGCGCCGGGACCGGATGGCTCAGCGACGTTCCTCGTGTTGCTTGCAGGCCACGCACAAGGTGACGCTGGGAAATGCCTCCAGGCGGGCCTGCGGGATCGGGTTGCCGCAGCGCTCGCACCGGCCGTACGTGCCGGCCGCCAGCCGGTCCAGCGCGTGCTCGACCTGCGAAAGCCGGTCGAGGATGCCCTTTGCGAGCGAGATCTCCTGCTCGCGCTCGAAGGTCTTCGTGCCGGTGTCGGCCTGGTCGTCACCGGCCATGTCGCCGACCCGGTCCCGCTGCAAGTCGTTGATGTCGGCCATCGCGCGGTCGTGCTCGGCCCGCAGCTCGGTCATCCGCTCGAGCAGGGACTGACGGATCTCGGCGTACTCCTGCGCCGTCGGCGGTGGGCCTGCCGGCTCGGCCGCAGCAGGCGGGGCCGGGGCGGCGCTCCGTTTGGCCGGCGCCTTGCGTGCCGCCTTCACCGGCTCGGAGCTGTGGTCCGGCGCCGTCTTCACCGGCGCCGTCTTCTTCACCGCAGCCGCCTTCTTCACCGCAGCCGCCTTCTTGGCCGGCTCAGGCTTGAATGTGGGCTCTGCCTTTTGGGCCGGCTCAGCCTTCTTGGCCGGCTCAGCCTTCTTGGCCGGCTCGGCGGTCTTCGCCCCGGCCGCCTTCTTGGTCGGCTCAGCCTTCTTCGCCGGCTCAGCCTTCTTCGCCGGCTCAGCCTTCTTCGCCGGTGGCTCGGCGGCGCCGCCACCGCGGCTGCGCGTACTCGCGCGAGCAACCAACGCTGACCTCGGCTCGGCATGCCGGAGCGGGGCGTCCGTCGGCGTCTGGTCGGCCATCGCACCTCATCTGATTCTGATTCGCGCCCAGCACACGGCAGGGCGACCCGCATAGGTCGCACAGGATACGTGCCGATACCTTCGGTCACCACGTCGCCGCACCGCACGCACCTCGAGCCACCGCCCCGGCGCAATCGGCTGGACGCCCGACCGGGCGGCGCGGCTACGATAGCCCAGGCGCTGACGGGACAAGTAGCGCCGGACGCAGCCTGAAGCGACCCGGGGACGGTGGGAGCCCGGGGGCCTGGCCGGCGCGAACATCACCCCCGAGCCGGCCGGAAGAACGGGTGCCCGCGCACCTCACTAGACCCGGCGCCGCGCGACCAGAGCGGGACACCCGGCGACGGGGGTCCAAGGAGGGTGGCACCGCGGCCGGCAACGGTCGTCCCTTCACCGGCATTTGTGTCCATCCCGCCGCTGGAGGCCATTACCGTGTACGAGCCGCTCCCCGCCCAGGTCGACCTGCCCGCCATGGAGCGGGAGATGCTGTCCCGCTGGCGCGACAGCAACGTCTTCGACCGCAGCCTGGAGCAGACCAAGGACGGTCCGCTGTGGGTCTTCTACGAAGGTCCACCCACGGCCAACGGCCGGCCCGGCACCCACCACGTCGAGGCCCGCGTGTTCAAGGATCTGTTTCCGCGGTTCAAGACCATGAAGGGCTACTCCGTCCCCCGCCGCGCCGGCTGGGACTGCCACGGCCTGCCGGTCGAGCTCGCCGTGGAGAAGGAGCTGGGCTTCACCGGCAAGGGCGACATCGAGGCGTACGGCATCGCGGAGTTCAACGCCAGGTGCCGGGAATCCGTCGAGCGGCACGTCGACGCGTTCGAGGAGATGACCGAGCGGATGGCCTACTGGGTCGACCTGTCCCAGGCCTACCGCACGATGGACCCGGCCTACGTCGAGTCGGTCTGGTGGTCGCTCAAGCAGATCTGGGACCAGGGCCTGCTGGTCGAGGACCACCGGGTCGCGCCGTACTGCCCGCGCTGCGGCACCGCGCTGTCCGACCACGAGGTGGCCCAGGGCTACCTGAGCGTGACCGACCCGTCGGTGTACGTCCGCTTTCCGGTCACCGCCGGCCCGCTGGCCGAGCTCGGCGCCGCGCTGCTGGTTTGGACGACGACGCCGTGGACGCTGGTGTCCAACACCGCCGTCGCCGTCCATCCCGAGGTCACCTACGTCGTCGCGCGGATCGGCAAGGAGGTGCTGGTCGTCGCCGAGCCGCTGCTCGCCCGGGTGGCCGGGGACGCGCCGGTGGAGGTCCTGCAAACGGTCACCGGCTCCGAGCTGGAGCACACCGCTTATCAACGACCCTTCGACTACGTCGACTTCGGCGGCGAGCGGGCGCACTTCGTGGGCACGGCCGACTACGTCACGATCGAGGACGGCACCGGGCTGGTGCACCAGGCGCCGGCGTTCGGCGCGGAGGACCTCGAGGTGGCCCGCCGCTACGGGCTGCCGGTGGTCAACCCGGTCCGCCGCGACGGCCACTTCGACGAGTCCCTGCCGGTGGTCGGCGGGATGTTCTTCAAGGACGCCGACGCCGGTCTCGTCGACGACCTGCGGACCCGCGGGCTGCTGTTTCGGTACGAGCCCTACGAGCACAGTTATCCGCACTGCTGGCGCTGCGACACCGCACTGCTCTACTACGCGCTGCCGTCGTGGTACATCAAGACCACGCAGATCAAGGAGCGCCTGCTCGCCGAGAACGCAAAGACAACCTGGTATCCGCCGACCATCAAGGACGGCCGTTACGGCGACTGGCTGCGCAACAACGTCGACTGGGCGCTGTCGCGCGACCGCTACTGGGGCACGCCGCTGCCGCTGTGGCGCTGCCCCGCCGGCCACGTGACCTGCGTCGGCTCCCTGGCCGAGCTGACCTCCCTGTCCGGACGAGACTGCTCGACGCTGGACCCACACCGCCCCTACGTCGACGAGGTCGCCCTCGACTGCCCGCAGTGCGGCGAGTCGGCGGCGCGGGTGCCGCAGGTGATCGACGTCTGGTACGACGCCGGCTCGATGCCGTTCGCCCAGTGGGGCGCGCCCTACCGCAACAACGCGGATTTCGAGCGGGCCTATCCGGCGCAGTTCATCTGCGAGGCCCTGGACCAGACCCGCGGCTGGTTCTACACGCTGATGGCGATCGGCACGCTGGTGTTCGACCGGTCGTCGTACGAGACGGTCCTGTGCCTGGGGCTGCTGCTGGCCGACGACGGCCGGCGGATGAGCAAGCACCTGGGCAACATCCTGGAGCCGATGCCGCTGATGGAGCGGCACGGCGCGGACGCAGTGCGCTGGTTCATGCTGGCCAGCGGCTCGCCGTGGGCGTCGCGCCGGGTCAGCCACCAGGTGCTGGAGGAGATCGTCCGCAAGGTGCTGCTGACGTACTGGAACACCGCGTCTTTCCTGTCCCTCTATGCCCGGGCCAACGACTGGACGCCTGGTGCGCCGGCGCCCGATCTGGCCGAGCGCCCGCTGCTGGACCGGTGGGCAATCTCCGAGCTGCACGCCACCGTGCTGGAGGTCGACGCCGCGCTGGAGTCCTTCGACGCCCAGCGGGCGGGCCGGCGCCTCGCCCAGCTCATCGACGACTTGTCCAACTGGTACGTCCGCCGCTCGCGGCGCCGCTTCTGGGATGGCGACCCGGCCGCGCTGGCCACCCTGCACGAGTGCCTGTACGTGCTGACGCTGCTGATGGCGCCGTTCGTGCCGTTCGTGACCGACCGGGTGTGGCAGGCGATGATCCGGCCGGTCTGGCCCGACCTGCCCGACTCGGTTCACCTGGCGGCGTGGCCGGTCGTGGACGGCGCGCTGGTCGACGCAGAGCTGTCGGCGCAGATGGCGCTGCTGCGCCGGGTGGTCGAGCTGGGTCGCTCGGCCCGGGCCGAGGCCAAGATCCGGACCCGGCAGCCGCTGCAGTCACTGGTGGTGTTCGGCGCCGGCTGGGCCGACCTGCCGGCCGACCTGCGCGCCCTGGCGCGCGAAGAGCTCAACGTGCTCGACGAGGCAACGCTCGACGAGGTGGTGCACGTCGTCGACCGGCTGGCGAAGCCGAACTTCCGGGCGCTGGGCCGGCGGTTCGGCTCGCGTACGGCCGCGGTGGCGGCGGCCATCTCCGCGGCCGAAGTGTCGGCCGTGTCGGGGCCTTCGCCGGCGGTCGTGGTGGACGGCGAGCCGGTCGGACTGGAGCCGGGCGAGGTCACCGTCACCGAGATCCCGCGAGAGGGCTGGGCGGTGGCGGCAGAGTCGGGATTGACCGTGGCGCTTGACCTGCGGATGACGCCGGAGCTGCGGCGGGCCGGGGTGGCCCGAGAGGTGGTCCGGCTGGTGCAGGAGGCCCGCAAGACCAGCGGGCTGGAGGTATCCGACCGGATCGAGCTGTGGTGGCAGGCCGACGATGCCGACGTGGTCGGTGCGGTGTCGGTCAGCGCGGTGTCGGTCAGTGCGCTATCGGAACACCAGGCTCTGATCGCCGCCGAGGTGCTGGCCGTATCCGTCGAGCACGGGCGACCCGCGGCCGACGTGGCACCCCACCACGACGTCGCCCTCGGGCTGACCTTCTGGTTGCGCGCCGCGGGCGGGTGAGCGCCTGGAGGTGCGAGCTCAGCGCTCCCCGGGGTTGAGATGTGACCGCCAGGCGGTGTCGAGGATGGTCGAATCGGGACGGCACCGCCCGCACGGGGTGAAACCCTCCTGCCGGGCTTCGCTCACCGGCATCGGGAAGACCTCCTGATTGCGCAGCGAGGGACAAAGGCCGACGTGATAGCGGGGGTGGCCGTCCACGACCTGCACGATGTCGGGCTGAGCGGAGATCCACGGCACGTCGATGGAGCGGACGGGCTCCTCGTCCGGCTCGTCGACGGTCGGGCGAGCGACGGATCCGTGGACGGCGCCCCGGTCGAGCGAGGCGATGACGTGCGCACCGCCGCGCGGACGGTCGGCGAGGACGACGGGTTCAGCCGGCTGGGTAGGCGGCTGGGTCACCGGCTGGTGGGGAGCAAGCTGTGGCTCGACCGGCTCGGCTCCCGGCTCGACCGGCTCGACCGGCGGGTGGGCCGGCGGGTGGGCCGGTGCGCTCGGCTCGACCTCGCCGTCGAGTTGGCCCTCCGCGGCCAGGGGGCGGCGCTGGCGTACACCGAGATAGAGCACGAGCGCCGACAACAGCGCCGCGGCGATCGAGGCAACCTCCAGTGGGATGCTTTCACGGACCAGGCCGGCCGCGAGCAGCGCGACCCCGGCCAGGAACAGCAGCAGCGAGACGACGATCACGCCGGCACCTTCACCCACCTCAGGCTGGTCATGCGGACGACCCGGCCGCACCCTGGCCGTCGGGCGCCGCATCCGATGAGCCATCCTCGGGCGCGCCCGCGCCGGCCGTCGAGGCGGCAGTGGCCGGATCAGCGCCGGCCGCTTCGGCTGCCTGGCTGCCGACGGCGGCCTTCCCGTCCAGATCGCGAAGCTGGCCCTCCAGGTAGGCCTTGAGGCGGCTCCGGTACTCCCGTTCGAAGGCCTTCAGCTCCTCGATGTGCCGCTGCAGCGACGCGCGGGTGATCTCCAGCCCGCCCATGGCCTGCTGGTACTTCTCTCGGGCGCCCTTCTCCAGGGATTCGGCGGCCTCCTTCGCCGATCGCGCGAGGGCGTCGGCCTTGCCCCTGGCGTCCAGCATCAGCTTGTCCGCCTCCCGCCGAGCATCGGAGACATGCTCGTGAGCGGTGCGCTGGGCGGTGACCAGGACCGACAAGGCCTGCTCACTCTCGGATGGGTCGGCCGGACGACCCGTCTCGGCCGCCTTCAGTTGATGCTGCAGGCCCTCGAGCCGGTCCTTCAGCTCGGCGTTCTCGGCCGCGAGCCGCTCGTGGTCCGCCGGCCGGCCGGCCGCCGTCGCGGTGGCTGCCTCGGCCGCCGGCTGCTCGCGGTCCCCCTCGGTCGCCTGCGCAGGACCGGCCGATGTTGCGTGCCCCTTGAGATCGTTGTTCTCCTCGATGAGCCGGGCGAACTCCCGTTCGACCTCGTCGAGAAAGGCGTCGACCTCGTCCTCGTCGTAGCCCCGCTTGCCGATCGGCGGCTTCTTGAAGGCGATGTTGTGGACGTCGGCGGGGGTCAGCGGCATAAGGGGCTCCCGGTGTCGGCTCGGCTCGGCGGGGCGTCCCGGCGCGTCATGCGGCCAGTGTCCGGACGACCGAGATGAGGATCTGGACCACGATGAACAGCACAAGGAACGATAGATCCAGCGTGATACCGCCCACGCGCAGGGGCGGGATCACTTTGGCCAGTGCCTTGAGCGGTGGATCGGTGACCGAAAAGATCACCTCGAGCACCACCGCCAAGACCCGGCCGGGGCGCCACGAGCGGGCGAACATCATGACGTAGACGACGACAATGCGGGCGATCAGCAAGATCTGGAAGATCCACAGCAGGTCGTACAGGATGGCAAAGAGAGTCCTCACCGGGACCAGTGTCTCAGCTCTGGTTGAAGAACCCGCCCTCGGCGATCCGCGCCTTGTCCTCCGCGGTGACCTCGACGTTTGCCGGGGACAGTAGGAACACCTTGTTCGTTACCCTCTCGATGCGCCCCCGAAGGCCGAAGGACAGCCCGGCGGCGAAGTCCACCAGCCGCTTTGCGTCGGCGTCGTCCATCTCGGTCAGATTCATGATCACCGGCACGCCTTCGCGGAAATGCTCGCCGATGGTCCGCGCCTCGTTGTAGGTGCGCGGGTGCAGGGTGGTGATCCGGTACGCCGGCTCGTCCGCCTCCTGCGCCGGCCGGGACTTGGTGGTCACCCGGGTGTCGAGGGCGGTCGCCCCGTGGGTCACCGTCACCCCGCGGTCGAAGGAGCGCACCGGCGCCCGCGCGCCCACCGGCTGCTGGTCGTGACCGGCCGTGTGGTGATGATTGGCCCCGTGGTGATCGGCATCGTCGTAGTCGTCGGAGCTGGTCAGGTGGTCCTCCTCGTCCTCGACGAGTCCGAGGTAGATCCCCATCTTGCGCATCGCGCCGGCCATCAAAGGTCCTTCCATGTCGTGACTGCGGTGGGCTGACTGCGGGGTGTTCTCGTTGGTGAGCCAGTGGCGTTGCTGCGGCGGTTCGATGCCCTAGCGGCGTGCGACGTTACCCGTCCGGGAGCTTGCGGCTGCCGAGCAACGCCGTGCCGACCCGAACGTGCGTGGCGCCGTGGCGCAGCGCCGCCTCGAGGTCACCGCTCATCCCGGCCGAGACCGCATCGGCTCGCGGGTACGTCGATCGCAGATCCGCGGCCATCTCGGCCAGGCGGGTGAAGGCCCGGTCCGGATCGCCATCCTGCGGCGCCACCGCCATCACCCCGGACAGCCGCAGATAAGCGGCCCCGGCACAGGCGGCGGCAATGCCTGGGACGTCGGCCGGCTCGGCGCCGCCCCGACCGCCCGGACGACCCGTACCGCCCGAGTCGACAGCAGGAGAGTCCGCCACGCTCACCTGAACCAAGACGTCGATTAGTCGGCCCGACCGGGCCGCGCCCTCGGCGAGTGCCTCAGCCAGCTCCACCCGGTCCACGCTGTGCACGGCGTCGGCGTACGTCGCCACCGACCGGCACTTGTTGCGCTGGAGCCGGCCGACGAAGTGCCAGCGGACGCTCGGCATCGCCGCGGCCTTGACCCGGGCGTCCTGGTCGCGGTTCTCCCCGAAGTGCCGCACCCCGAGCCCGGCCAGCGCCTCGACATCGGCGATGGGGAAGGTCTTGGTCACGGCGATCAGGGTGACTTCCTTGCGCGGCCGGCCGGCCGCGGCACAGGCCGCAGTCAGGCGGGCCTCCACCGCCTGCAGATTGGCGGCCAGCTCGTCAGTCCGGGCGCTCACGGCAGCCAGACGATCCCGGCGAACCGGCCGGTGACCCCGTCGCGGCGGTGACTGAAGAATCGCTGGTCCTCCATCGTGCAAGCCGGATCGGACACCACCGTGGCCACCCCCGCCGCCGCCAGTTGCCGGCGTAGCCCGGCCCGCAGATCGAGGCCCGCCGTGCCCTGCTGGGTGGTGCTCGCGCTGCCGGGGAGTGCGGCGTCGACCTCGTCGCGGAGCGCCGCCGGCACCTCGTAACACTCGCCGCAGACGGCCGGTCCGAGCAGGACGTCGACCTGACCCGGGTCGGCGCCGAGCGCCGTCATGGCCTGCAGCGTCGCGGTGGCCACGCCGGCCGAGGCCCCCCGGCGGCCGGCATGCGCCGCGCCGACCACCCCGGCGACCGGGTCGGCCAGCAGCACCGGCACGCAGTCGGCCACCAGAGCGACCAGGCCGAGCGCATGATTCCGGGTGACCAGCCCGTCGGCGGCAGGAGGTGCGTCGGGCGGGGCCGTGACGGCCTGCACGGTCGCGCCGTGCACCTGGCGCATCCACACCAGCCGGTCCGGCGGCAGCCCGAGCGAGCTCGCCAGTCGCCCACGGTTGCCCGCCACCGCCGCCGGATCGTCCCCGACGTTTCCGCTGAGGTTGAAGCTGGCGTACGGCGGCGCACTGCCACCGCCGGCCCGCGTCGTGACCACCCGCCGCACGATCACCGGCCTACTTCAGGAAATCCGGCACGTCGAGGTCGTCGTCGAAGACCACGGTCCTCCGGGGGCGTTCCATCGGGCGGCCGTTGGACTGGCCGACCCGGGCCAGGTCGGCCTCCGGCCGGGGGCGGCTCTGCGGGACCGTCGCCTCCACCGGCTCCGTCCGGATCGGCTCAGCCTTGCGCTGCTCCGCCCGGCGTGGCTCAGCCTTCTTGTACAGCGGCGCGCCACCGTCGAAGCCGGCGGCGATGACGGTCACCCGTACCTCATCGCCCAGGGCGTCGTCGATGACGGCACCGAAGATGATGTTGGCGTCCGGGTGGGCGGCGTCGGCGACCAGCGAGGCCGCCTCGTTGATCTCGAACAGGCCCAGGTCGGAGCCACCGGAGATGGAGAGCAGCACGCCGTGGGCGCCTTCCATCGACGCCTCGAGCAGTGGGCTGGCGATGGCGGTCTCGGCCGCCGTCACGGCCCGCTCCGCGCCGCGGGCACTGCCGATCCCCATCAGCGCCGAGCCCGCGCCGGACATCACCGACTTGACGTCGGCAAAGTCCAGGTTGATCAGGCCGGGGGTGGTGATCAGGTCGGTGATGCCCTGGACGCCGGACAGCAGCACCTGGTCGGCGGTCTTGAACGCATCCATCACGCTGACGTGCTTGTCGCCGATCTGCAGCAACCGGTCGTTAGGAATGACGATCAGCGTGTCGCACTCGTCGCGCAGGCCCTCGATGCCGTGCTCGGCCTGCCCCGCCCGCCGCTTGCCCTCGAAGGAGAACGGCCGGGTGACCACCCCGATGGTCAGCGCTCCCAGCTTGCGGGCCATGCCCGCCACCACCGGCGCGCCCCCGGTGCCGGTGCCGCCCCCCTCGCCGGCGGTCACGAAGACCATGTCGGCGCCCTTGAGCACCTCCTCGATCTCTTCCCGGTGGTCTTCGGCGGCTTGCTTGCCGACGTCAGGATTGGCTCCCGCGCCCAAGCCGCGGGTCAGCTCCCGACCGATGTCGAGCTTCACGTCGGCATCGCTCATCAGCAGCGCCTGGGCGTCGGTGTTAATGGCGATGAATTCGACGCCTTTGAGGCCGACCTCGATCATCCGGTTGACAGCGTTGACGCCGCCGCCGCCAATGCCGACGACCTTGATCACCGCGAGGTAGTTGTGCGGAGGAGTCATGCGCAGACGCCTTTCCAGGGATGGCGGGCGGGGCTTCGGCTTACCCTCACCCTCAAGTAGAGGTGGAATGTTATGTCAAGCTAGCCGATGTCGCGGACGCTATGGCCGGGCTGATTGAGGGTCAAGGACATCGCCCGGCGTGTCGGAGCTGGGTGCTTTTACCCGTCCGTTAAGGGCCCTTTAAGCGCTGGGCTCCACGGTGTGCCCAGACGCCGGCAATCCTGGCCGGCCAGCCACCCAGGAGATCGACATGACCACCACCCGCATCCCCGCCGGCCGCCACTCACGGTCGAGCCTTCGGTCGAAATTGACCGGACTCGCCGCCGGCAGCCTGATCGTCGTGAGCGCGCTGACCGGCACCGCTCAGGCCGGCACCGCTCAGGCCGGCACCGCCGGTGACCGTGGCCCGGCCGCCCCCGCCGGCTCAGTCAGCCGCGCAGCGGCATCGAGTCACACCGTCCCGGTCCCGACCAGCAGCAAGCCGCACGGCATGGCCCCGGCCGGCCGGGGAAAGGCGACCAATCTGACAACGCCCGGAGCGACATCGGCCGGCGGCGACACGTACTCGAAGAACTATCTGGTCAACCAGCGCAACGGATACATCCAGACCGATCCCCGCGTCTACCTCATCTACTGGGGTGACTGGAGCCAGGACAGCTATGGCGTCATGAACCGGCTGTACAACTTCTACCGCGGCATCGGCGGCTCGAGCTGGGGCAACGTCATGACGCAGTACCAGCAAGGGTGCACCCCCGGCACGTGGAACTGCACCGGCGCGCACGCCGGCAACCCGGCGGCGCCCTTCAAGAGCTGGTACAAGGACACCAGCGCGGTGCCGACCACCCCCACCCAGGCGCAGATCGCGGCCGAGGCGCAACGGATGGCCATCAACGTCTTCCACGACTACAACTACAACGCCCAATACGTCGTCGCCCTGCCCAGAGGCCACGGCGACACCGAGTTCAAGGCCGGTCAGGCCTGCGCGTGGCACTACTGGACGCAGCCCACCACCAGCTCCTGGGTCACCTACACCGCACTGCCCTACCAGCCCGACAGCAGCCGCTGCTACGCCAACACGGTCAATGCCGGCACCGCCGGATACCTCGACGGAGTCACGCTGGTCGCCGGCCATGAATACGCCGAGACGGTCACCGACCCCGGGGTCAACGCGTGGTACGAGACCGTCACCAACGGCCAGGCTTGGGAGAACGGCGACAAGTGCTCCGGCTACGGGCGCAACGTGACGCTCTCGTCGGGCACGTTTCCCATGCAGCCGACCTGGAGCAACTACTACCGTTACTACTACGGCACCGGCTGCCGGTACAGCGCGTAGGTCCGTCCTTGGCCCGGCGTCATGGCGCCGGGCTCTTGTAGATGTTGATTTCCAACAAGCAGACGGAGACGAGATGGCCACCGCCGCTGATATCCCGATCCAGGCACTGCGAGTCGTCCACGAGGACCTGGCCGCGAGGGTCAACAGCTACGCCGATGCCGATCTGGGCCGGCCGTCCGGCGCGGCGGAGTGGACGGTCGCCCAGGTGCTCAGTCACCTCGGCAGCGGCGCCGAGATCAGCCTGGCCGGCCTGGCCGCGGCTCGGGGCGGCGCCCCGGCGCCCGAGCAGTCGTTCAGCCAGTCGGTGTGGGACCGCTGGAACGCCATGACCCCGCGCCAGCAGGCCGACGAGTGCGTCTCCGGTGACGCGACCCTCGTGGCGGCCTTCGAGGCGCTCGACGGCGCCACCCGGAGCAGTCTGCGGCTGAAGCTGGGATTCCTCCCGGAGCCGATCGGGGCGGACCTGCTGGCCGCGTTGCGGCTCAATGAGACGACGCTGCACGGCTGGGACGTCGCCGTGGCAGACGACCCCGCGGCCACCCTCGACCCGGCGGCGGTCCCGGTGCTGCTCGACGCGTTGACCGGGCCGCTGTCGTCTTTCCTCGGGTTCCTCGGCCGGGGCGCTGCAGCCGCCGCGGTTCTCGACGTGCATGCCGTCGACCCCGACCGCCGACTGACGCTGCGGGTCGACGACGGCGTCTCGTTGCAGCCGTCAGAGTCGGCAGAGTCGTCCGGCTCGACCGGGTCCGACGCGACCCTGACCCTGCCCGCCGAAGCCCTGTTGCGGCTGATGACCGGACGGCTCGACCCTGATCACACCCCGGTCGGCGTCAGCACCACCGGCGCCGCCGACCTCGCCGCCCTGCGCGCCGCCTTTCCCGGCTTCTGAGCCGCTGCCCGGCCGGTCAGTGGACGGTCAGTGGACGGTGACCAGACCGGGTGCGCTGACGTCGATGTGCTGACCTTTGCGGTGCAGCAGGATCCGGACCACCGCGGCCTTGGCCGGGCCGTCGGCGGCATCGCCCCACAGCACCTCACGGCCGGCGCGCAAGGTCAGGGTCAGCTGATCCGGAGTGGGAGCGGCGATTCTGACGGTGAGCCGGCGCAGGTCAGCGGGTAGGCCGGCCAGCACGGCCAGGACGGCGCGGGTCGAGGGGTCGTCCGGGCCAGGGTTGGTCAGTGCGGCCACCGGTGCGCCGGCCGGTGCGGCCCGAGTCAGCCGGTAGGCCACCCCATGGCGGTCGAGGAGCAGGAACTGGCCGTCATGCGGCACCACGGCGGCCACCAGGCGTTCCTGCACCGAGATGGCGACCGTCGAGGGCCACGAGCGGTGCACCGACACCGAACCGACGGCGGGCAGCGCGGCCAGCACGCGCCGGCGGATCGCGGCAACGTCGAGGCGGAGCAGCGGCGTGCCGACCTGGACCGCCGCCGCCTGCGACACCGCTGCCGCCGGCACCTGCGTGGTTCCGACGACGTGCACGGTTTTGACGGCCGCCAGCTGCGTGGACAGCAGCGCGTACGCCACGCCGGCCAGCACGACCAGGAGGAGCAGCCCGGCGACGATCAGGCGGACCCACCACCGTCGGGCCGCCGGCACCGGCTCGGCGGTCGCCGGCCGGATCGCGGTCGCCGTCACGACGGCCGTCCCTCGAGCAGGTCCAGCACTTCCGGGCCGATCATTGTCACGTCACCAGCCCCCAGGGTCAGCACCAGGTCGCCGGGGCGGGCCCGCCCGGCGAGGTCCGCGGCCACCGCCGACCAGGACGGCTGCACGTGCACCCGGGCGGCCGGCAGCGGCACGTGGGCCGCCACGATGGAGCCGGTGACGCCGGGCACCGGGTCCTCGCGGGCGCCGTACACATCCATCACGATCACGTCGTCGGCCAGTCCCAGGGCGGCGCCGAACTCGCGGGCGAAGCGCTGGGTCCGGCTGTAGAGGTGCGGCTGGAAGGCCACGATCAGCCGGCCCCCGGCGGCCACGTCGCGGGCCGTCCGCAGCTGTGCCGCGACCTCCGTGGGATGGTGGGCGTAGTCGTCGTAGACGCGGACGCCGGCGGCCACGCCCTTGAGCTCGAACCGCCGGCGGACCCCGGAGTACGTGCCCAGGCCGTCGCGCATCCGGTCCGCCGGCAGCCCGAGAGTGACGCCGGCCAGCAGGGCCCCCGCGGAATTGAGCGCCAGGTGGCGGCCGGGCACGGCCAGGGTCACCGCGCCGATCGGCGTGCCATGCACCGTCGCGTCGTAGGACGTCCCCTCCGCTCGTGAGCTCAGCCGCACCACCTGCAGATCCGCGCCCTCGGCGATGCCGTAGGTCAGCACGGTGCGACCCTCGTCCCGGACGCTGCCGGCGAGCGCGACGGTGCCCGGATCGTCGGCGCAGGCGACCAGGAAGCCGGCCGGGTCGATCCGCTCGGCGAAGTCGGCGAACGCCTGGACGTAGGCCTCGACCGTGCCGTGATAGTCGAGATGATCGGCCTCGATGTTGGTCACGATGGCCGCGTCCGGGGCGAGCAGCAGGAACGAGCCGTCGCTCTCGTCGGCCTCGGCGACGAACAGCGAGCCGGTGCCGTGGTGGGCGTTGGAGACGGCGTCGTTGAGGTCGCCGCCGATGGCGAAGGAGGGATCGACGCCGCAGTGCTGCAGCGCCACCGTGAGCATCGAGGTCGTCGTCGTCTTGCCGTGGGTGCCGGCAACGGCGATGCCGCGGCGGCCGGTCATCACCGCGGCGAGGGCCGCCGCACGCGGCAGGACGGTCCGGCCGAGGCGGCGGGCCTCGACCAGCTCGGGGCTGCCGTCGCGGATGGCGCTGGAGATGACCACCGTGTCGACGCCGCCGGCGTGGGCCGGGCTGTGCCCGACGGACACCTCGGCACCCAGCGCCCGCAGGGCGGCCAGGGCGGAGGAGTCCCGGGCGTCGCAACCCGACACGGCAACACCGCGGGCCAGCAGGATCCGGGCGATGCCGCTCATGCCGGCGCCCCCGATGCCGATGAAGTGCACCCGGCCGAGATCCTCCGCGCGCGGCGGTGCGCCAGTCGGGCGATCGGGTGGTCCTGAGGGCAGCCGCCCGGTCATGCCGCTCCCGGCCGGGGCGACGGCGCCTTCCCGACCGCCTCACGGACCAGCTCGGCCAGGGCCAGGTCGCCGTCCCGGTGGCCGGCCAGCCCTGCCGCGGCCACCATCCCGGCCAGCGCATCGGCGTCGGTGAGCAGCGGCAGCATCACCCGGCCGATCCAGTCCGGGGTGAGCTCGGCGTCGCTGACCAGGATCGCGCCGCCGGCCTCGACGACGGGGAGCGCATTGAGGCGCTGCTCGCCGTTGCCGTGGGGCAGGGGCACGTACGCTGCCGGCAGGCCGACCGCGGTCAGCTCGGCGACCGTCATCGCCCCGCACCGGCACAGCACCAGGTCCGCCGCCGCATAGGCGAGGTCCATCCGGTCGATGTAGGGCACCGTGACGTACGGCGGGAAGCCCGCGCTCCCGCTGATCTCGTGCGCCGGGCCGGTGGCGTGCAGCACCTGCACCCCGGCACCGGCCAGGAGCGCCGATGCGCCGATGGCCGCTTGGTTGAGCGTTCGGGCACCCTGTGACCCGCCGGTGACCAGCAGGCACGGCGCGTCAGGATCGAGACCAAAATGGGCGCGCGCCTCCGGCCGGCTGACAGCGCGATCCAGGGCGGCGATCGCCGTACGCAGCGGGACCCCGACGACCCGGCCGTGGGGCAGCGGGATGCCCGCACCGCCCAGGCCGACGAAGCGGGTCAGTCGCGCACCGATCCGGTTGGCGATGCCCGGCCGCTGGTTGATCTCGTTGACCACGATCGGCGTCCGCCGGCGGCGGGCCGCCAAGTAGGCCGGGAGCGCGACGTAGCCCCCGAAGCCGACCACGACCTGGGCTCGCACCGCGTCGAGCACCTCGCCGGCCGCCCGGACGGCGGCCGCCACGCCGGGCGGCAGCCGGAGCACGTCGGTGGTGAGCCGGCGGGGCAGCGGGACCGCCGGGATCAGCCGCAGGTCGTAGCCGCGGGCCGGCACCAGCCGGCCCTCTAGCCCGCGGGCGGTGCCGAGGGCGGTGATCCGGACCTGCGGGTCGGTGCGCCGAAGGGCGTCCGCCAGCGCCAGCGCCGGCTCGATGTCACCGGCCGACCCTCCCCCGGCCAGGACCACCGAAAGCAGCGCCGTCACCTCCGCGTGGCCCGGCGCGTCGCCGAGGCGCCGGAAGCCCGCGGTCGGCGCGCCCGTGGGGTGGGCGGGGCAGCCGACGGCGGTCCGGGCAGGCGCAGCAGGCGCGACCACCTGGTCGGGCCGCGGGCCGCCAGCGCGGCGGCCGCCTTGGGCTCGGCCCGGGCGAAGGAGGCCAGCATCCCGATCACGAACATGGTCAGCACCAGCGAGGTGCCGCCGAAGGAGATCAGCGGCAGCGGGATGCCGGTGACCGGCAGCAGGCCGACGACGTAGCCGATGTTGATGATCGCCTGGCCGACCAGCCAGACGGTTACCGACCCGGCGACCAGGCGGACGAAGGGATCGGCGCTGCGCCGGGCCACCCGGATGCCGGCGTAGGCGAAGATCGCGAACACCGCCAGCACCAGCAGCGCACCCATCAGGCCGAGCTCCTCGCCGATGATGGCGAAGATGTAGTCGGTGTAGGCGTTCGGCACGTTCCACTTGCCGCTGCTGCCGCCCAGGCCGACCCCCCACCAGCCGCCCGACGACAGCGAGTAGATGCCCTGCACCGCCTGGAAACCGGTCGACTGGGCGTCGGCGAAGGGGTGCAGGAAACCGGTCACCCGGGCCAGCCGGTACGGCTCGACGGCGATCATGAGCGCGACCAGCCCCACCATGCCGGCGCAGAGCAGCCCGAACAGGCGCAGCGGCGCGCCGACGAAGAACAGCAGTGAGAAGACCACGATGATCAGGCACAGCGTCGTACCGAGGTCGGGCTCGGCCATGACCAGCGCGAATTCCACCGCGCCCACCGGCAGCAACGGGATCAGCAGGTGCTTCCAGCCGGAGATGAGCGCCCGCTTGCGGACCAGCAGGTCGGCGCCCCACAGCGCCAGGGCGACCTTGGCCAGCTCCGACGGTTGCAGCCACAGCGGCCCCAGGTCCAACCAGCGGGTGGACCCGCGGATGGTCACCCCGACGCCCGGCACCAGGACCGCCAGCATCAGTCCGGTCGAGGTCAGCAGCAGCGGATAGGCCAGGAAGCGGTACGTCCGCACCTTCAGCCGCAGCCCCAGCCACAGGGCGGGCAGCCCCAACGCCACCCACAGCAACTGCCGGCGGAAGATGCCGTACGGGGTGCCGGTGTCCACGTACGACCGCACGCTGGACGCCGACAGCACCATCACCAAGCCCAGCAACAGCAGCATTCCGGCACTACCGAGCAGCAGGTAGTACGACGCGAGCGGCCGGTCCAGCCAGGCAGGCTCAGCTGCTTCGGGGGCGTCGGGCGCGGCGGTGAGGGCGGTCGCGCTCACGCCACCACCAGTGCGCGCACCGCAGCGGCGAAGGCATCCCCGCGGGCGGCGTAGTCGGTGAACATGTCCATCGACGCCGCGGCCGGAGCCAGCAGGACGATGTCGCCGGCCCGCGCCAGGCGGGCCGCTTCCCTCACGACGTGGTCCATGACCCCATCGTCGGTCCTGGCGATGTCGACCACGGGGACATCGGGCGCGTGTCGCGCCATGGCCTGCGCAATTGCTTCGCGGTCGGCCCCGAGCAGCACCACGCCGGCCAGCCGGGCCGCCACCTGGCGGACCAGCTCGTCGACCCGGGCCCCCTTGAGCAGGCCCCCGGCGACCCAGACCACCCGGTCGTAGGCAGCCAGCGAGGCTGCCGCCGCATGCGGATTGGTCGCCTTGCTGTCGTCGACGTAGCGCACGCCGGCGGCCACCCCGACTTCGACGTTGCGGTGCGGCCCCGAGCGGACCGCCCGCAGCCCGTCGCGGGCCGCGCCGGCCGGCACCCCGAAGGAGAAGGCGAGCGCCGCCGCGGCCAGGGCGTTGGCCACGTTGTGCGGGCCGGACGCACCGATCTCCTCGACCCGGGCGAAGTTGCCGCGGCCGAACGCCCGGTCCACCAGGGCGCCGTCGACGACGCCGAGCTGGCCCGAGCCGGGCTCGCCGAGGGTGAAGCCGGCCCCCGGCGCCGCCGCCAGGCGGACCGCCCACGGGTCGTCGGCGTTGTGGACCGCGAAGGTGCCGGGGGCCAGGATCCGCCCCTTGTCCGCGGCGTAGGCCTCGATCGAGCCGTGCCAGTCGAGGTGGTCGTCGGCGAGATTGAGGATGGCCGCGGCCCGCGGCACCACGGTGGACGACCAGTGCAACTGGAACGACGACAGCTCGACGGCCAGTACGTCGTAGGGCTCACCGACCACCGCGACCAGCGGCCGGCCCACGTTGCCGGCGGCGACGGCCCGCAGCCCGGCCGCGCGCAGGATCGCGGCCAGCATCTGCACGGTGGTCGTCTTGCCGTTGGTGCCGGTGACCGCCAGCCACGGCGCGACCGGGGCGCCCCCCGGGCCGCGGAGGCGCCAGGCCAGCTCCACCTCGCCGATCACCTCCACACCGCGGCCGGCGGCGTCGGCCAGCAGGGGATGATCGGGGCGCCAGCCGGGCGAGGTGACGAGCTGCTCGATGCCGGGCGGGACCGTGTCGAGACCTACCGTGACCGTGGCCCCGAGCACAGCCAGCGCATCGGTGCGAGCGGAGGGGGCCCGGTCGGTGACGGTGACCCGGGCGCCCAGGCGCAGCAGCACCTCGGCCGCGGCCACCCCGGACACCCCCGCGCCGGCGACCAGCACCGAACGGCCGGCGTATAGGCCGGTCACTGACCCTGACCCACCAGGAAGTCGGCGTAGAACAGGCCCAGCCCGGTCGCCACCGCTACGCCGGCGATGATCCAGAAGCGGATGACGATGGTCACCTCGCCCCAGCCGGCCAGCTCGAAATGATGCTGCAGCGGGGCCATCCGGAAGACGCGCCGGCGGGTCATCTTGAACACCGCCACCTGGATGATCACCGACAGGGTGATGACGACGAACAGCCCGCCGATCACGGTCAGCAGCAGCTCGGTCCGGGTGAGGATCGCCAGGCCGGCCAGCAGCCCGCCCAGCGACAGCGATCCGGTGTCCCCCATGAAGATCCGGGCCGGCGAGGCGTTCCACCACAGGAAGCCGAAGCACGACCCGGCCGCGGCAAAGGCGACCAGGCCCAGGTCGAGGGCGTCGCGTACCGAATAGCACTTGGGGGTGCCGGTCGGGGTGCCGCACTGGTGGCGGAACTGCCAGAAGGAGATCAGGGCGTACGCGATGAACACCATGACCGCGGTTCCGGTGGCGAGCCCGTCCAGGCCGTCGGTGAGGTTTACGGCGTTGGAGGCGGCGGTGACGATGAGGTAGGCGAACAGCACGAAGCCGACCGCGCCCAACGGCAGCCAGGGCAGGTCCCGCAGGAAGGAGACGTCGGTCGTCGCCGGCCGGATGCCTTTGGAATTGCGGAAGTGCAGTGCCAGGACGGCAAAGCTCACGGCGATGACCAGCTGGGCGAGGAGCTTGGCCTTGGTGTTGAGGCCGAGGCTGCGCCGGTGGCGCACCTTGATGTAGTCGTCGGCGAAGCCGACCGCTCCCAGCGCCACGAACAGTCCCAGGATCAGCACGGCGCTGGCCGTGATCCCCTGGCCGGTGCCGGTGCTCAGCGCCAGCACCAGGTGCGCGGTCAGGTAGCCCAGCAGCGTCCCGGCGATGATCACCAGGCCGCCCATGGTGGCGGTGCCGCGCTTGGAGTGGTGGGTGGTCGGCCCGTCGTCGCGGATCTCCTGCCCGATGCCGTGCCCGGTGAGCCAGCGGATGGCGAGCGGGGTGCCGAAGATCGCCACCAGGAAGCTGACGAAACCGGCTACCAGGATGGACCTCACGGGTCCTCCGCCAGCAGTGCGGCGGCAAGGCGCTCGAGCCCGGCGGCCCGGGACGCCTTGACCAGGACGACATCGCCCGGGCGGACCTGCGCGTCCAGCAGGGCCCGGGCCGCCTCGATGTCGGGCACGTGTACGGACTCCTCCCCCTGCGCTCCGGCCATCAGGGCACCAGCATGCACGGGGGCGGCCGCCGGACCGACCGCGACGAGCCGGTCGATGCCCAACTGATTGACCAGCCGCCCCAGCTCGTCATGTGCGGTGCGGGCGTACGGCCCCAGCTCGGCCATGTGGCCCAGCACAGCCCAGGTCCGCGCGCCGGCCGGCCGGGCGGCGCCGATCGCGACCAGCGCGTGCAGGGCGGCGCGCATCGACTCCGGGTTGGCGTTGTAGGCGTCGTTGACGACGGTCACGCCGTCGCCCCGCTCCGCCACCTCCATCCGCCAGCGGCTGACCGGCCGCACCAGCGCCAGGGCCGCCGCCACGTCGACGACATCCATGCCCAGCTCAAGGGCGACCGCCGTTGCGGCCAGGCTGTTGGCGACGTGGTGCGCGCCGTACAGCGGCAGCCGCACGGGCGCCTGCCCGCTCGGGGCGATCAGCGTGTACGAGGGACGTCCTTGGGCGTCGAGCCGTACGTCGGCGGCGCGGACCTGGGCGTCGGGGGCGGTGCCGGTCAGCACCACCCGCGCTGCGGTGGCGCCGGCCATCGCCCGGACCCGCGGGTCGTCGGCGTTGAGCACGGCCAGGTCGGTGGCCGCCAGGCCGGCGACCAGCTCTGCCTTGGCGCGAGCCACCACCTCGGGCGAGCCGAACTCCCCCAGGTGCGCCGTGCCGACGTTGAGCTCGACGGCGATGTGCGGGGTCGCAACGGCACACAGGGCGGCGATGTGACCCAGGCCCCGCGCGCTGTATTCGAGCACGAGATAGCGGGTCTGCTCGGTGGCCAGCAGCACGGTGTAGGGGTGGCCCAGCTCGTTGTTGAACGAGCCCGGCGGGGCGACCGTCGGTCCCAGCCGGCTCAACAGCGCGGCGACGAGGTCCTTGGTGGAGGTCTTGCCACTGGACCCGGTGATGCCGACGACGGTGACGCCAGGAAGCCGCCGGAGCACCTCGCGGGCCAGTCGCGATAGGGCGGCCAGCCCGTCGCCGACGATGACGGCCGGCACCCCGACCGGGCGCTGGGCGAGTACGCCGACCGCACCCGCTGCGACGGCACCAGCGGCGAAGTCGTGCCCGTCGGCCCGCTCGCCGGGCAGGGCCAGGAAGAGGTCGCCCGGACCGACCTCGCGGGAGTCGAAGACGACCCGCCCGGTGACCGTGGCGGCCGGGTCCGGCGCGTCGACCAGCCGGCCCCCGCTGGCCGTCGCCACCTCCGCCAACGACAGCGGGATCATGCGACCGCCCCGCCCCGGGTGTCCGACCGTACGGGCGGTGCATCGGGCGCCGGGGTCACGTGATCACCGCGTCGAGGGCGTCGGCGAGGACGAGCCGGTCGTCGAAGGGGTGCACCACGCCGGTGACCTCCTGCCCCTGCTCGTGCCCCTTGCCGGCCACCAGCACGGTGTCGCCGGAGCGGGCGGCCGCGACGGCCGCGGCAATAGCCTCGGCCCGGTCGGCGACCGTGACCAGCTCGGCGGGACCGCCGCGCGCGCCGCTGGCCACGGCGGCGCGGATCGCGGCCGGGTCCTCTGATCGCGGGTTGTCGTCGGTGACGATCACCAGGTCGGCACCGCGCGCCGCCGCCCGGCCCATCAGCGGCCGCTTGTCCCGGTCCCGGTCCCCACCGCCGCCGATGACGATGATCAGCCGGCCGCGGGTCATCGGCCGCAGCGCGGCCAGCGCGCTGGCGATCGCCTCGGGGGTGTGCGCGTAGTCGACCACGGCGAGGAATCCCTGCCCACGGTCGACCTTCTCCATCCGTCCGGGCACGTCCAGGCCGGCCAGCCCGCGCAGCGCATCGGCCAGGTCGACGCCGACGGTGACCAGGCCGGCCGTCGCCAGCAGGGCGTTGGCCACGTTGAAGGCGCCGGGGCTGCGTACCGACGCCGTGGCCCCCCTGCGGTCGGGCCCGTGCACCTCGAAGGCCGACGTGCCGTCGGGATCGGTCACGATCTCGCCGGCCCACCACCCGGCTGCGGCCTCGCCGCTGGCAGACACGGTGACCGTCGACGGGGTGACCAGCCGCCGGCCGTAGGAGTCGTCGACGTTGACGACCTCGTGGCGGCACCGGCCGTCGAAGAGCATCGCCTTGGCCGCGAAGTAGGACTCCAGGTCGCCGTGGAAGTCCAGGTGGTCCTGCGAGAGGTTGGTGAACAGGCCCGCGGTGAAGCGGGTGCCGGCCACCCGGTCCAGGGCCAGGGCATGGCTGGAGACCTCCATCGCCACGGCGGTGACCCCGCGTTCGGCCATCACGGCGAAGAGCGCCTGCAGGTCGGTCGCCTCGGGGGTGGTCCGCACGCTGGGCACCCGGTCGCCGGCGACGCGGGTGTCGATGGTGCCGATCAGCCCGGTGGTGTGCCCGGCGGCGCGCAGGCCGGCCTCGATGAAGTGCGCGGTCGTGGTCTTGCCGTTCGTGCCGGTCACCCCGAACACGAGCAGGCGGTCCGACGGGTCGTCGTACACCCAGGCCGCCACGGTGCCGAGCACGTCGCGCGGCCGGTCCACGACGACCACCGGGACGCCGGACGCAGCTGCCCGCGCCGAGCCGGCCGGGTCGGTTAGCACCGCGGCGGCGCCCGCGGCGACCGCGGCGGCGGCATAGCCGGCTCCGTGCGTACGCGCCCCGGGCAGGGCGGCGTACAGATCACCGGGACGCACGGCCTGGCTGTCATGGGTCATCCCGGTCAGGGCGACATCGCTGTCCGGAGCCGGTCCGCCGAGCCGCGAGCACAGCTCGGCCAGCCGGCGGGGCCGGAGCCGCGCCGGGCGCGGGGGAAAGGGCACGGGCACGGGCACGACGGCCAAGGCTACGGTCCCTCCGACAGGTCTCCCTACGGCTGCGGGTTGCCCAAAAACTTCTCCGCCGGCTGCTCCCCCTCCGGCGGCACCTCGTAGTGGCGCAGGGTGTAGCTCATCAGCTCCTGGAACAGGGGGGCCGACACCGCCCCGCCGACGCCGCTGGGAGCGTGCACGAACACGGCGACCACATAGCGCGGATCGGTGGCCGGGGCCATGCCGATGAAGGAGGTCACATTCCCCGCGGTGTAGTGGCCGTTCTCGACCCGCTGCCCGGTCCCGGTCTTGCCGGCGATGACGTAGCCGGGGATGGCGGCCTTCTTGCCGGTCGCTTCCCGACTGGTGATGGCCGACATGTCGGTCCGCATCACCGCGGCCACGTCGGGTGAGAGGACCCGGGTGGCCTTCGGCGCCGGTGCGGCCCTGAATTTGCCGTCCGGGCCGCGGAAGCCGCGAACCAGGCTGGGGGTGAGGCGGACGCCGTTGTTGGCGATCGTGGCGTACACCACGGCCATCTGCAGCGGCGTGACCGCAACGCCGAGCCCGATCGGGATGCCGCCATGGGACGGGCCGGACCAGTTCGCCGGGGGCTGCACGATGCCGGGGCTCTCGCCCGGGAAGCCCAGGCCGCTGAGCGAGCCGAGGCCGAACTTGCGCTGGAAGTCATAGAGCCGCTGGGCACCCAGCTTGCCGGCAATCTCGATCGTGCCCACATTGCTCGACTGGGCCAGGATGCCCATCAGGGTGATGCCGACCGTGCCGTGCGGGTGGGTGTCGGCGAAAGTCTTGCCGCCGACGCGGATCGTCGGCGGGACCAGCATGACCGTTTTCTTGTTGATGACGCCGCTCTGCAGCGCCGCGGAGATCGTGACCGCCTTGTGCACCGAGCCGGGCTCCACCACGTTGGACACGGCCGCGTTGCCGAGCGCGGTGGCCGGCGCCGCACCCGGGTTCGCCGCGTCGAACGTGGGATAGCTGGCCATGGCCATCACCTGGAAGGTCCGGGTGTCGAGCACGATGGCGGAGCCGGTGGAGGCGCCGGTCTGCTTCATCCGTGCGGCCAACGACTGCTGCGCGACGTACTGCAGGTCGCGGTCGAGCGTGAGCTCCACCGACGTGCCGGGCACGGCAGCGCTGCCGCTGTCCACCCCACCGGGCAGCAACTGGCCGCTGGTCGACACCTCGTAGCTGTGCGAGCCGGCCTTGCCCTGCATCAGCTCGTTGTAGCGGCTCTCGATGCCGGCCAGGCCGGTGCCGTCCCGGCCCACAAAGCCGATCACGTTGGCGGCCAGGTCATGGCCGGGTACGTCGCGGAGGGTCTCCGCGGCGCTGGCGATGCCGGGCAGCTTCAGGTCGATGATCGCCTTCGCCGCGTCCGGGAGCAGCCCGCGCTTGAGATAGACGAACCGCCCCGGGCGGGTGAGCTCCGCTTGCAGCGACGCCGCGGCGATGCCCAGCGGGCCGCTGAGCCGGGCCGCCGTTCCCGCCGCATCCCTGACCATCGTCGGGTCGGCGAAGATCGCCCGGGCGGCCGCCGTGTGGGCCAGCACGTTGCCGTCCCGGTCCAGGATGTCGCCGCGCTGGGCGGCCAGGACGACGCTGCGGAGGCGATTCTGCTCGGCCTGGGCGGCGTAGGCGGTGCCGTCGAGACCCTGGAGTATGACCAGCCGGCCGCCGATCACCGCGAACAGCGCCAGCACGGTGACCAGGCCGACGCGCAGCCGCCGGGTCGGGTCGCCGAGGCGGACGGCGGGCCGGCGCGGGGTCACCGGTGGGCTCCGGCCGGAGCTGGGGCGACGGTCCAGCCGGGCGCGGCGGTGGTCGCCGCGCCAGTTGATGAGCCGGTTGATGAGCCCGTTGATGAGCCGGCTGATGAGCCGGACGATGAGCCGGTTGACGGCCCCGGCGAGGCGAAGATCACCGGCGACGGCACGGTGGCCGGTGTCGGCACGCCCAGCACCTTGCCGTCGCTGAGCCGGATGAAGGCCGGCGCGCCGGCCGGGATCATGCCGAGCTTGCGGGCCCGAGCGGCCAGGGCCGCGGGAGCATCGACGCTGTTGACCTGCCATTGCAGCCGCTGCTGCGTCAGGTCCAGCAAGGCGCCCCGCGCCTGCAGGTCGTGGGCCCGGAAGGAGTTCTCGGCGATCACGGTGTTGAGCACCAGCAGGCCGACCAGGCCGGCGGCGAGGAAGGCGACGATCAGCGCGACGAAGGGCGCCCGGGCCGGCTGCGGGCGGGCCGCCGGCACCAGCCGCAGTGCCGCGGCCATCGGGGTGGATGGCGCCTGGAGACGCCCCCGCGCTCCGGACGTCCTCGGCTGGGACGCCGGGCCGCCGGCTGGGCTGCTGGCCGGCGCGGTCACGCCGCCACCCGGACCCGCTCGGCGGCCCGGAGCCGGGCAGAGGCCGCGCGGGGGTTGGCCGCCACCTCCTCCGCGCTAGGCACCTCGGCGCCCCGGGTGACCAGCCGCAGCACCGGCTCGGTGCCAGGCAGCAGGACCGGCAGCCCGTCCGGCGTACCGCTGGCCGCACCAGCGGCGAGCGCACGCTTCACCATCCGGTCCTCGAGCGAGTGATAGGACAGCACCACGATGCGGCCTCCCAGGGATAGCAGGTCGATTGCCGCCGGAAGGGCGGCAGCCAGGGCGTCGAGCTCGCCATTGACCTCGATGCGCAGCGCCTGGAAGGCGCGCTTGGCCGGGTGCCCGCCGGTCCGCCTGGTCGCGGCTGGGATGGCGTCCCGGACCAGCTCGGCGAGGCGCGCACTGGAGGTCAGCCGGTCCTTCCGGCGGGCCGAGACGATGGCGCCGGCCACGCGGGCGGCGAAGCGCTCCTCGCCGTACGTCCGCAGGATCCGGGCCAGCTCGCCGACTGAATAGTCGTTGACAACGTCGGCGGCCGTCGGCCCGGTGGTGGAATCCATCCGCATGTCAAGCGGCGCGTCCTTGGCGTAGGAGAAGCCGCGTTCGGCCTCGTCGAGCTGCAGCGAGGACACCCCGAGGTCGAACAGCACACCGTCCACGGCGTCGATGCCGAGCTCGGCCAGCACCACGGGCATCGCGTCGTAGACGGCGTGCACGAGCCGGCAACGCGCGGCGTACGGCCGGAGCCGCTCACCGCTGCGCCGCAGCGCCTCAGGGTCGCGGTCGAGCCCGACCAGCGTCAGCTCCGGGTGGCCGGACAGCAGCGCTTCGGCATGACCGCCCATGCCTACCGTGGCATCGACGACGACGGCCGGGCCGCGGTCGAGTGCCGGGCCCAGCAGGGCCAGCACCCGGTCCCGCAGGACCGGTACGTGAGCCGGACCCGGCTCGCTCGGACTGGACAATCTCGACCCTTTCAACGTGATCAGCGGGTGGCTCTGCATCGGCGGGGTGCTCGTTGCGTGGGGTCCTCGCCCGCTGACCCCCCTGGCGCCGGGGAAGTGCGTCAGGGGCGACGGCGGACGAAGGCCGCGCGCAAGGAGCGCTACAACAGTCCGGGCAGCACCTCCTCGGAGACGTCGGAGAAGACCTGCTCCTGCTCGGCCTCGTACGCCTGCCAGGCAGCCGCCTCCCAGATCTCCAGCCGGCTGTTCTGGCCGATCACCACGCAGTCGCGGGTGAGGCCGGCATAGGCGCGCAGCGGCGGCGGGATGGTGATTCGGCCCTGCCGGTCAGGGGTCTCGTCGGAGGCACTGGCGAAGAGGACCCGGGTGTAGGCGCGCGCCGCCTTGTCGGTGCTCGGCACCTCGCGGAGCCGGTCGGTGATCTTGGTGAACTCGTCGTTCGGGTAGACGTAGAGGCTGCGCTCCTGTCCCTTGGTGATGACCAGCCCGGCCGCCAGCTCGGCGCGGAACTTGGCCGGGAAAATCAGGCGGCCCTTGTCGTCCAGGCGTGGGAAGTGAGTGCCGAGGAACACCGGCTGCCCCCTCCATCCACCCCACGCGACCCTCGTGGCCCCACTGGGCGCCATGTTACTCCACTTTGCCCCACCACCAGGCCGCCACGCATGCGATTCTGCGGCGGATGGCCCCTGGGCCGAGCTGTCAAGCCGGCGGCTGCGGGTCAGCGGTCGAGTGGGCGGCCAAGCTGACGGCCAGGGCCCCCAGCCGGCGAGTGGTCTCGCAGCGAAATGCAGCCCGGGCGACCGGCTCGATCACCCGAGCCAGCCGGGCGGGCCGCCCGACGAAGGTAAGCGTGTAGGCCCCAGGCGCGGACCCCAGCATCGCAGAGCCCGAGCGCATAGCCTGGGGGGAGGTGCGGCACGATATCGATGCCGGCCCTACCCCGCCGGCCGGGGCCAGGCCGGCCGTGCTGAGGCGCAAGGGAGGCCCTGTTGGTCACGCATAGCGCCGTCACGCACAGCGCCGTCGGCAATGCCGCGCTGGCCGGTGGCGACACGGCGGATGCTGGCGACCTGGCCGAGCTGCTGGCTGCGGCTGGGCGGATCATGGCCAACATCGAGCGGGTCATCGAGGGCAAGGCCGAGGCCGTTCGCCTCGCCATGGCGGTCCTCCTGGCCGAGGGGCACCTGTTGATCGAGGATGTCCCGGGCGTCGGCAAGACCAAGCTGGCAAAAGCGCTGGCCCGCTCGATCGACTGCTCGGTCCGCCGGATCCAGTTCACCCCCGACCTGTTGCCAAGCGACGTGACCGGGGTGTCGGTCTACAACCAGGAGACCCGCGACTTCGAGTTCAAGCCCGGGGCCGTCTTCGCCAACCTCGTGGTGGGCGACGAGATCAACCGGGCGTCCCCGAAGACCCAGTCGGCCCTGCTGGAATGCATGGAGGAGCGGCAGGTCACCGTCGACGGCGTGACCTACGAGCTGCAGTCGCCCTTCATGGTCATCGCCACCCAGAACCCGATCGAGATGGAAGGCACCTATCCGCTGCCGGAGGCCCAGCGGGACCGGTTCACCGTCCGCCTGGCCATGGGCTACCCTGACGCGGCCGCCGAGCTGGAGATGATCGACGCGCACGGCCGCACCGACCCGCTCGACGAGCTGCGGCCGGTGTCCGACGCGGCGGAGGTACGCCGGCTCATCGGAATCGCCGCCCAGGTCCACGTCTCCGATGCGCTGCGGCGCTACGCGATCGCGATCGTGACCGCCACCCGGGAGTCCGGCGACCTGCGGCTCGGGGCGTCGCCCCGGGCGACCTTGCACCTGGTCCGGACGGCCCGTGCGGTGGCGGCGCTGGACGGCCGCGACTTCGTCCTGCCCGACGACCTGCAGGACCTGGCCGGCCCGGTGCTGGCCCACCGCCTGCTGCCGACCGCGGAGTCGCAGATCTCCCGGCGTACGCCGGAAGCCGTCGTCCGCGACATCATCTCCCGCCTCGCAGTCCCGGCGGGCCGGACCGCCGGCGGGGCCACCGCGGTCGCCGGACGGGGCGCCTGATGGGGCAGTGCGGCTGATGCGCGAGTGCGGCTGATGCGCGAGTGCGGCTGATGGGGCTGTGCGGCTGATGCGCGAGGCCCTGGCCGGTCTCACCACCCGCGGTCGCTGCTTCCTGGCCGCAGGCGTGGCGGTCGCGCTGTGTGCCGTGGTGCTGGGCGAGCGTGACCTTCTCCGGGTGGCCGTCTTCCTCGTCGTCCTGCCGCTGTTCGCGGCGGTTGCCGTCACGCGGACGCGCTACCGGCTGGCCTGCTCCCGGGTCCTCGACCCCGCCCAGGTACACGCCGGCCAGCAGGCCGGCGTCGTCCTGCGGCTGGAGAATGTCTCCCGGCTGTCCACCGGCGTGATGTTGCTGGAGGACACGCTGCCCTACACCCTCGGCAGCCGGCCGCGCTTCGTGCTGGACCGGGTCGCGCCGCACGCCGCGCGCTCGGTGCAGTACCCGGTCCGCGCCGATGTCCGCGGCCGCTATGTCATCGGGCCGCTGGCTGTCCGGCTCACCGATCCGTTCGGGCTGGTGGAGCTGACCCGCTCGTTTGCCACCGTGGACACGCTGACCGTGACCCCCGTCGTACACCCCCTGCCGGCGGTCAGGCTGGGGGGTGAGTGGGCCGGCGGCGGCGAGAGCCGGGCGCGCTCAGTGTCGACGCAGGGTGAGGACGACGCGGCGACCCGTGAATATCGCCACGGCGACGACCTGCGCAAGGTGCACTGGCGCTCGACGGCCCGCAAGGGCGAGCTGATGGTCCGGCGCGAGGAGCAGCCCTGGCAGAGCCGGGCCGCGCTGGTGCTGGACACCCGGGCCGCAGCCCACCGCGGCGATGGCCCCGGGTCGAGCTTCGAGTGGGCGGTGAGTGCCGCGGCCAGCGTCGCGGTGCAGCTGGCCCGCGGGGGCTACTCGCTGCGCCTGCTCACCGACGCAGGCGCCGACCTGGACCTGCCGGCCAGCGGGGCCATGGCCGAGGCGGTGTTGGACCGGCTCGCTGAGGTGCAGCCCTCGCGGCACGCCTCGGTGGCGCCGGCGGTCGACTCGCTCCGGCGCAGCACGAGCGAGGGCCTGGTCGTCGCCGTCCTCGGACGGCTCGACGGTCACGACGCCGACCTGCTGAGCCGGGCCCGGGTCGGCAACACGGTCGGGGTCGCGATCCTGATCGACAGCGCCGGTTGGGTGGGGCTGTCACCCAAGATGCGGGCCGAGGCGCAGCAGGACTACGAAGCGGTGGCCCGCCGGCTAGGAGCGGCCGGCTGGCGCGTGCTGGCCGCCGGCCACGGGGCGTCGCTCACCACGCTGTGGCCGCAGGCCTCGATCTCCGGTGGGCGGCGCGCGGCGCTCCCGGAGGGTGCGCGATGAACGGACGGCTGCGCCTCACGGCGCTGTGTGGCCTGGTCACCCTGCTCGCTTCGGCGCCACTCGGGCCGCTCTTCGACTCCTGGGACTGGTTCCGCTATGTCCTGATCACGGTCGTCACGATCACCGCGGTCGCGGCGGTGGCCCGGTTGGCATCTGTGCCCCCGGGGCTCGTACCGCTGGTCAACACAGCGGCGCTGCTGGTGCTGGCCAGCATCGTGTTCGCCCCCGGGGCCCAGCTCTATGGCGTAATCCCCACGGCCCGCACGGTGAGCGCCATCCATACCCAGATCTCCGGGGCCTTCACCGACGTCGTGCAGCTCGCCGTTCCGGTGCCCGCGCACCGCGGACTGCTGCTGCTGACCGTGCTGGGGGTGGGGGCGGTGACGATCGGCGTGGACGCGCTGGCCGTCAGCCTGCGCCGGTCGGCGCTGGCCGGGCTGCCGCTGCTGGCGATGTTCGCGGTGCCGGTGGCCGTCGTCCGCGAGGGGATCGGCTGGCTGCCGTTCGCATTCGGGGCGGTGGCTTATCTTGTGCTGCTGATGTCGGAGGGCCGGGAGCGGATGGCTCGCTGGGGGCGCCCGTTTGCCGAACAGACCGGCGGCGAGAGCTGGCGGCCGGACCCGCTCGAAGGCTCTCCGGTCGCCGCGGTGGGCCGGCGGATCGGGGTCGCCGCGATCGGGGTCGCCGTCGTGGTGCCCTCGCTGTTGCCGTTCCTCGACACCAGCGGCCTGAACGGCGTCGGCGCCGCGGGCGACGGCAGCGGCTCCGGGTCCGGCGCCTCGGCCCCGCTCAACCCGATGACCGCTCTGCGCGGACAGCTCCGCCGCGAGCACCCGCTGGAGCTGCTCCGGGTCAAGACCAGCGACCCGCGGCCCTTCTACCTGCGGGTGACGACGCTCGACATCTACACCGCCGCGGGGTGGAAGCAGGACTCGCTCTCGGCCGGCGCCCGCCCGGTGAGCAAGGGCCTACCCGACGCCGGCCTCGCCGCGGGCGTGCCGTCCCGGTCGATCTCGACCCAGGTCCAAGTCCGCGGACTGACCACCTCGCAGTACCTCCCGGTCTATGCCTCCCCCACCCGGGTGGACATCGCCGGCGACTGGCGCTACGACCGCCCCAGCGGCACGGTTTTCACCACCCGGACGAACACCCGTGACGTGACCTACCACTTCACCTCGGTGGCTCCCGATCAGGACAGTCCGGCGCTGGTGACCCTGCTCAAGTCGGCCCCGACGGCAGATGACTCCCTGCAGGCCGCGTACGGAAGTGCCAACGTCCCCTCCGACCCCGCGATCGTGGCCCGAGTCGACGCCATCATCGGCACCACGCCGTCGACGCCGTATCAGAAGGCGCAGGCGCTGTATAAGTACTTCCGCTCACCGGCCGACGGTTTCGTGTATTCCACCTCTACCAAGCCGGGCAACAGCGGCAGCGACCTCCTGGACTTCTTGATCAACAAGCAGGGCTACTGCGAGCAGTACGCCTCGGCCATGGCGGTCATGGCGCGTTACGCCGGCCTGCCGGCCCGGGTCGCCATCGGCTACACCAAGGGCCAGCAGAAACACGGCTACTGGTCCATCTCGACCCGGGACGCCCACGCCTGGGTGGAGATATTCTTTCCCGGGGTCGGCTGGGTGCCGTGGGATCCCACGCCCCTGGCCGCCGGTGGCCGGGCGACGACCCTGTCCTATGCCAGCCCCGCGGCCCATGACTCCGGGGTCGACAAGACCAGCAGTAATTCCTCCGGCCAGCCACTGGGAAGCTCCGCCAAGCAGGAGCTGCTTCGGCTCAAGGACCAGAACGATCGCGCGGCCGTGTCCACGGCGCGGCCATTTCAGTTGGCCACGGCGCCCGACCACCGGCGGTGGTGGGAGACGGCGGGCGGGCTCGGCGTCCTGCTCATGCTCACTCCGTCACTCGGGCGCTGGCTGGTGCGCCGCCGGCGCCTGAGCCGGGTCGCCGGCCGGGATCTGCGCGCCGCGGCCCATGCGGCGTGGGACGAGGTGCTCGCCACCGCCTACGACGTCGGCCTGAGGACCGATCCGGCCGAGACACCGCGGACCACCGCCGAGCGCCTGAGCCGGCGCGGGCGGTTCGACGCGCCGGCCGCCGCGGCGCTCCGGCGACTGGCTGCCACCGAGGAACGCGCCCGGTACGCGCGAGTGCCCCCACCGGCCGACGGCTTGGTCACGTTGGTGTCGGAGCTGCGACAGGCGTTGCTGTCCGGTGTCGAGCGGGGGCCGCGACTGCGAGCGCTGGCCCTCCCACCCTCCGCGATCAGCGGGGCGAGCCGGCGCGGCGGGGCGGGGCTGGCCGAATCATTGGACCGGATCGACCGCGGGCTGGCGCTGTCCCGGCGGACGGCGCTTCGGTGGTTGTCGCCGACCCGGGCCGGGTGACGGACCGGTCACCGGCCGCGCCCGTGCTCGACGGTGCTGCAGCGGTCACCGGCCGCGCCTGTGCTCGACGGTGCTGCAGCGGTCAGCGGCCGCGCTCGTCATCGCGGCGGCGCCAGCGCTGCTCCATCCGATCCAGCAGCGAACCGCGCCGGGCGCGCGACTTGGCCGGCCGCTCGCTGCCGACCACCCGCAGAGGCTCCCGGCCGTTCACCCGTTTCCAGCTGGTCGCGGCCAGCACCGCTGCGCCGAACATGAGGAGGAAGCCGGCCAGCGCGACGCCGTAGCCGATCTTCTGCCCGATGATGACGCCGGTGAACAGCAGCGCGATACCGGCGACGAACAGGACCACGGACTGCCACAGCCGGCGCCGGGCCCGGTTGCGCGGGTCGGACGCGCGGACGGTCGAAGCGAACTTGGGGTCTTCTGCGTACAGCGCCCGCTCGATCTGGTCCAGCAGTCGCTGTTCGTGCTCTGAGAGAGGCACTGACTCCCTCCCCTGCCGTGCTTCGCCGACGCTCTTGCGCGGTCCTCGGTCCGAGTCTACGAGTGCATTCGCACCTCGGAAAGGTGCGGCCTGGAATTGCCTAACCGCCGGGCTCGCAAACCGGCCCGGCGGGCCGCATACCGTCGGGCTGGGCCGGCCGCCGGCGGCTGGGCCGGGCAGGTCGGGCGCCGGCGTGGTCGACCAGTGCAGCCGGCTGGACGGCACCGGCGCCGAAGCGCAGCGCGGCCTGGTCGACCGCCTGCTCGGCCTCCCGCCAGCCGTGCTCGGGCGCGCCCAGCAACAACTGGGCCGGAGCCGTCGCGCCCGGCAGCAGCCCCCCCACCCGGACGCCCACCAGCCGCAGCCGGGCCCGCTGCAGCCCCAGCGCCTCGAAGAGCGAGCGGGCGGTGTCGTAGATCTCCCATCCCACATCGGTGGGGACGTCGAGGGTGCGGGCCCGGCTGATGGTGGTGAAGTCGGCGAAGCGCACCTTGATGCTGACCGTCCGGCCGAGCTGGCCACCGGCCCGCAGCCGGCTCGCGGTGCGCTCCGCCAGCCGGAGCAGCTCGCGGTGCACCACCGCCGGGTCGTCGATGTCGGTGGCAAAGGTTTCCTCGGCGCCGATGCTTTTGTCCGGCTCGTGCGGCACGACCCGGCGCGGGTCGCGGCCCCAGGACAGCGCATATAGGTGCGGCCCGGCTGACGCACCGAGGGCGCGGCGCAGGGTGCCGACCGGGGTATTGGCGATGTCGCCGACCGTCTTTAACCCCAGCCGCAGCAGCTGCTCCTCGGTGCGCTCCCCCACCCCCCACAGGGCGCCGACCGGCAGCGGGTGCAGGAAGCCGACCAAGCCGCCTGCGGGCACGACCAGCAGGCCGTCGGGCTTGCAGCGGGCCGAGGCGAGCTTGGCGACGAACTTCGTGGCAGCCACCCCGACCGAGCAGGTGATCGCCTGCTCGTCGGCGATCCGGCCCCGGATGAGCTCGGCGATGGCAACCGGCCGGCCCAGGCGGCGCCGGGCGCCGGTGACATCGAGGAACGCCTCGTCCAGCGACAGCGGCTCGACCAGCGGGGTGATCGAGCGGAACACCTCCATGACCCCGCGGGACACCTCGGCGTAGGCGCTGAAGTCCGGCGCCACCATCGTGGCGTGCGGGCAAAGCCGGTGGGCCCGGGTGACCGGCATGGCGCTGCGCACTCCGTACGCCCGGGCTTCGTACGTCGCCGACAGCACCACGCCGCGCGACCCGCTGCCGCCGACGATGACCGGCGTGCCCCGCAGCTCGGGCCGGCGGCGCAGCTCCACGCTGGCGTAGAACGCGTCCATGTCGACGTGCAGGATCGGGCATCCGGTGTCGTCGGCCGCCGGCCCCGGCGGCGGACCGGTCGGTGGTGGGCCGCTGCGGCTCACGCGGTGGGACTCTGCGCGGTTGGACTCTGCGCGGTCGCCCTCATCGGCTCAGCGCCGGCGGCCCAGCAGATGCAGCTGGGTGGCAATGTCACGAAACGGTGGACGGGCCGACGCGGCCAGCTCAAAGTCAAGCAGCGCGTCGAGGGCACCGGCCTCGGGCTCGCCGGCTGACCGCGACAGCTGGGCTCCCGGCGCCCCCGGCCCGGACAGCAGGTCGGCCACCACCCGCACCCCGTGCACGGCCTCGACCTGCAACCCGGCTGCGACCAGCAGCGCGGTGGCCTCGCCGACGTCGTAGCGCCGCCGGATGCCGTCGGCCTCCCCCCAGCGCCCGGCCGGATCGTCAAGCGCCCGGGTGGCGTCGGCGAAGTGGCCACCGAGCGCGCGGGCGAGCACGGTGGCGTGCCGGTTGGCGACCAGGACGCTGGCCGCGCCGCCGACGCGTACCGCCTGGGTGAGCGGGCCGAGCACGGCCGCCGGATCGTCCACGACTTCGAGCAGGCTGTGGCACAGCACCAGGTCCTGGGTGTCGGCCCCCACGACGAGGGCGGCAGTGTCGGCATCGCCCTGTACGCCGGTGACCCGGCCGGCGACCCCACGTTCGGCGGCCCGGCGTTCGAGGGCCGCCAGGGCGTCGGCACTGGCGTCGACGACGGTGACCAGGTGACCGAGCTCGGCCAGCGGCACCGCGAACTGCCCGCTGCCCCCGCCGGCATCGAGCACCCGCAGCGGCTCGGCGGAATAGCGGTCGAGCTCGGCGCGCAGCACCGACCAGACCACCGCCGTACGCGGTGCGGCGTGTGCCCTGCTGCGATCGGACACCTGGACTCCCGTCCCGCTGACCTCGCCGGGCAGGCGCCGGCGAGGTGGTGCCGCGAGCGTAATCGGCGCGCAGTGGGCAACGCCGAGCCGCCGCTAACTGGGCCGCCGCTAACCACCGGAACTCCCCGGGCTGGAATGCCACAGCTTGCGGGGGGCGTCCTTGGCCGAGTCGCCGGCCGGCTTGATGTCGGAGTACGGCGACAGCCGGAATCCGGTGGTGGCCACCCGCATGCCCCCGGTCCCGACCGACCCGGGTGGGCGGACGACCACCGGGCGCGACGACCGGCTCTCGGCCGCCCCCTGCAACGCCTCCTCGGTGAAGACGGCCGGCGCCTCCATCGCCGCGGCGACCGCGGCCAGGCCGCCGGTCTCCCACTGCTCCCGCAAGCCCGGCAACTCCCAGCAGCCGGTCGCCCGGATCGAAATCCCCCGCGGGCCGGTCCGGCGGATGACACCGCGGATGACGAGCAGCCAGGAGTGGAACAAGGTGCTGGCATAGCCGATCTGGGCATCTTCGAAGAAGGTGGCGTCGAGCGGGCCGGTGGAGTCGTCGAGAGTGATGAAGACGACCCGTCGCCCGGACCGGATGGGTGGTGTCTGGGTCGCCACCTTGACGCCGGCGACCAGCACCTCGGACCTGCTCCGGCAGCTGAGCAGGTCACGCGCGCGGGTGATCCCGGCGGCGGCGAGGAACGGGCCGTAGAAGTCGAGCACGTGGCGGCTCGCGTCCAACCCGAGCACGTCGAGCTCGGCGTGGACCCGCTCGACATCGGTCAGCTCAGGCAGCCCGGACAGCAGGGTCTGCGCCGGGTCGTCGGCGAGGTCGAAGGTGAGCTGGACATCCACCGGCAACGCCGGGACCACGGCCTGAGACTGGTCGGCCGCCTGGCGGCGGATGGGGTCGGCAGCGGGTGCGCCGGTCTCGCTCCTTCGCCGCCGCCGGGGAGCGGCAGTCCGGGCCGACCGGCGTACTCCACGCGACCATTGGTCGAGCTCGGCGACCTGCAGCAGCAGGTCACGCCGGGTGACCTGGCCGCGCCGGCGCACCGGCAGACCCATGCCGTGCGCCGGCAGCGGGGTGCCGATGCCGTAGAGGCTGTCCAGCCCGCCGGCCAGCACCAGCCGCTCGGCGATCGGCCGGGACACCGCTGCGCGGTGCCAGAAGTCGGCCAGCGATCGGTAGGGCCGGCCGGCGACGATCCGGGCCACCTCGGCCTCGGAGATGCCCTTGACGTCGGACAGCGACAGCCGGATGCCGTACGCCCGGCCGTCGGGAAGCCCCGGCTCCTCGGGAGCCACCCGCGGGGGTTGGTCCAGGATCTCTGGCGGTGGCTCGTCGTAGATGCCCACCCGCTCGACCTGATAGGTCGCTGCGGAGGAGTTGACGTCGAGTCCCAGCACGGCGATGCCGAACTGGCGGGCGTCGTCGAGGATCAGCCGCTTGGGATACATGCCGGGGTCGTGGGTGAGCACGCCGGCGAGGAAGGCGGCCGGATGGTGGGCCTTGAGCCAGGCCGACT
>JAABUW010000960.1_pt1 | contig 51980 bp, 76 predicted proteins | sample 5560081 | NCBI WGS metagenome assembly JAABUW01 (sample SAMN10711882, study PRJNA513363) | rock metagenome | isolation source: Antarctica rocks | place: Antarctica: Victoria Land, Knobhead sud | reverse complement strand
ACGACTGAGTGGGAGTGTTAAAGATGGCTGGTTCAGGGTACAGGCGTTTCGCGCGTTCGCGTTTATATGAATACATCTTAGTAGTCATGCGTTTTTACTTTTGCATATGAACCTGGTTATTCAACATAAGACACATGCCGTCGTGACCACAGCGGATCCTTTATTACACGCGTCTGATTGTGGCGTCTCGACCATTCCCACGCACCGTTACATTCACTCAAAGGATGCCCTCGTCCATGTCGTCGCGTCTCAAGAGGTATTGCCACTCCAGACGATCTTCAGCTCGTTGTCTCAACCTCGAACGACCAAACCCATCGAAAGCGGCAGCTCAGGCCGGTCCTCAGCATGTACTTCAACGCCCTCATCGCTCTTATCCTCTTCGTACCCCTTGTCCCGAATCTCGGTCTCGGCAAAGCCACCTCGCCGCGCCATATCGATCCGGGGAAGCGTCAAAACGCACCAGCAGCAGGGGGTGTAGCGGTCCAGTCCGACAGCTCCTCCAGCGTCTCCAACTCTTCGACGTCTGATCCCTCGGCCAACGGCACCGCTCCAACCACTCTGTCCGCCATCGGTACTGCTCCAAATGTCACGTCGGCCAATGGCACTGATTCGAGCAACGGCACGGCTTTGACCAACTCCTCAGGCGCCTCGCCCGTTGCAGGCAATGTCTCCGGGTCCGACCTATCCGACAATATTGATTCAAAAACAGACTCAACGTCAAACACAGGCTCCAGCGGCAACTCCACCTCCGGGTCGATGACCAAATCTTCCTCGAACCAAGCCATAGCCGGCAACTCACCATCGCCCTCGCCCTCGCCATTCCCGTCCAACTTCAGCGCCAATGCCTTGAGCAGCAATACCTCCGCCCTGACCCGAGCGCAGTCCCTCCTCAAGCTCGCCCCACAAAACTGCACCACCGTAGGACGCGGTTGCGCTCTCTTCAACCTGACTCTGACCACCTGTAAAGAGGATAAGTGCGCTTGCCTAAACGAGATCACCCTCGGTGCGCAGGTATGCGCGCAGTGCGCTGGCACCCAAGACGCGGTGAGCGGGTACAACTCGTTCTTGACAAGTTGTCAAGGAGAAGGGCTGGCGAGTCCGAGTAATACGCTGGAAGTGAAGGTGCAGGGGACGTCCCTGGCAGCCCATTTGACGAGCACGAGATCGATCCATGGCGCTGCAGCGTTGGCCACAGGCAATAGTACTCACTCCGATGGTTCCGACTCCTCGGACGGATCGCAGATATCGGCCAGCGCGTCTGCGACCGAGTCTGATGGGTCCAATGCCCTGACTACTGCCAACTCGAGTCCCTCGAATGTCGTCGCAGCAGCTATCACAACCAGCTCCGACCCGCTCGCCGATTCCGGTAGCATTTCCAGCTCCTCGAATCTCGCCACTCCGTCCAACACTGTCAACTCTTCGTCCGGATCAACCGATCTTTCCCCCACAGCTGCGGAGACGATCAATTCCTCCTCTCTCATCGCGAACACGTCCGCCCTCAATGCGTCCGTCGCGTTCTTCGCGGCCAATGTCGGTGCTTCTTGCTCATCGAAATGCTCAACCTGGCAGTCACTCAGGACTGTGAGTTAGCTTTCCTAAGACGAAGCTGATGAGTAGAGCTGTGCGAACGACACGTGCATCTGCACTGGTGATGCACTCTCCTCAGCTTCGGAGTGTTCGAGCTGCATCGGTTCTACTTCGAAGTCGACGAACAATTCTGCCCAGATGGTGGCGTATGCGGCCTTCACCGGGAACTGCAGCACCGAAGTCGCAGGACTGGTAAGTAACATACGCTCTCGTCGGTCATGTACTGAACTACCAAGTCTCCCTCCGGAAGCAGCACGTCAGGTGGGATCGATATGGTCCCCTCGGCCAGCTCAGGACTGTCCCCTTCCCCTGGCTCAAACATGACAAGCGGAAGCGGGAAGTCTTCCGTCGCCAACGCTGGGGGCGGCGCAGGTGCGCCCGCAGCAGCCGCCGAGGCCGGTGCAGCGATACAAACCCAAAGCAGCGGCAGTGTCCCCATCGAGAGACTGTCGACCATCGGACGCATCACCGCGTCTTTCGTTGCCGTCCTCATCGGTGGTCTCCTCATCTAAACCCCCTATCAGACAATCACATGAGTAACCTGAGAAATACTATACCATTATGCATACCCTACACTGTACCAACACTATTCTCCCGCCTCTCCAAAGCCTCTCGAAATACATCCACCATCACCCCCTTCTTCAGGTTGTCGTAGTCGTACATCACCATCGTACTATCTCCGGTGGCTACGAGCTTGCTGGCCTTGAGCGACCAGAATGCGCTGGCGAGGCGGAAAGATGCGCGGGTGCCATCGATCGAGTGAGGTCGGTTACTAATAATCAGCTGATCCCAATTCAGCTCAGCCTCCCGAGAAACGGTGAACGACCCACGCTATCCGGATAGGTGACCGGTTGACGATATCGGATCGAGACGTCTTTCAATATGAACCCAGTCCCCTTGCCGCGCTTGTTGATCCGTCAGTATATATCAAAGGAGTGGTGTCAGAGTACCTACACGCATGCTCTCGACCATGCCAGACGGCAAGTCATCCGCAAAGCTCTCGACATACCTGATTCGCGCCGACTCGAACCACCTCACAAACTGCACGTTGTTCGCATGTCTACGATCCCCCTCATCAGCGACCTCAATCCGCAATAGCGAGGGACTCACTGGAACATATCGCAATCTCCCCAAGCAACAGGCCATTCGAGGATCCCTCTCGTATCCCAGCCGTCCTTTCTAAAGAAGTCCATCCCAGCTTGCTTGCCCACTGCGTAAAGCTGCTCGCCCTCCTCCGTTCTTGATGGTCCGGAAGGTGATGATGAAGTCGAGCTTGAGGAGGGTAAGGCTTGGCTGGAGGTACGGTCGTCCGGCGAGGCAGGACCGGATGAACCTGGTGCGATATGGAACGGAGACGACGGGTTTTGGAACTGCGCCATGAGATCCTTCAATGGGCACGTCAGCAGGACGAGCAAGAAGCATAAGGGCATGCTCACTTTCAGGCCGCCTAGCTCGGAGTCTCGTCTGATTGTGGAGGTGTGGATGGTCCGTCGGGCTCCACGAACTCCTGCCACGAGTGGCGAGCGCATGTACGGTCACCTGCTCTGACTTAGCCACAGAAAGGAGTATTCAGTGACGAAGGCGAGTGGACTTGCTTTCTCGCCCGACTAGCGATGGGTTTTGTGCCTGGGCCCCGCTTGCCCACCAAACACACTGGACCACCTATGTGGCACATCCCATGGCTACACTCATATGAGCAAACAATAAATCAACCATTCAAAATGAGACACAACTGGTCCCATACAAAGAGGGTGTTATGACCGTACCCAGCCAAATATGATTTGGATCGAACTCATGCCCGCAGTGGCTAAGAGGGTTTACCCGCTGCCCGGCGTGGATCAAGCTACCATTCTGTCATGTACGGAAAGGCGTAGCTGGTCACACTAACCGCAAAGCTAAAAAGCATCACTAGGAAGTCAAGACATTCATAGGGGATTCTACGACGGCCGGGATTCCGAAAAATCCGGTCGTCTCAGGCTGCGGCTGGGGTTAGCCGTCCTCGAACGCAGCCTTGGACCTTTCTCGTCTTGTCACGCCCACGCCTGTCCCTCCCGAGGCCTCCTATCATGTCCAGCCAGGTCCTGTCCTCATATCCCTATCCCTTCATCCGGTTCCAGCATGTCTACTTCTGCTTCCAGCTCGCGTGTGGCAGTTGCCATGTGCATCTGATCGGTGTGATCACGCGTGTATGTGCTCCAAATACGAGCGGCAAGGGTAAGGGCCATGTTGTGCACGTAGCGGTTTCGGTCACAGTGAGGGGAGGTGGTGGTGCAGTGATCTGTTTCAGTCGTCTCCGGTATCCCAGGCGTGTTCCCTATCATCCCCATCTGAGACCTCGTCGATGTGTCCTTCGTCCATCATCGGATCTTGGTTGACTGTGCTCAGGGCGGCAGCGGCATCTCGGATTATTGCGCAGTTCTCGCGGGCAAACGTGCCCCAGATACGTGAGGTAAGGGTGACGGCAAAGTTATGTGCGTAACGGGCTATCAGTAGGGCCAAGGGGTAGAGGGACGGCAGGGGGTTGACAGGGGGTTGTGCGCCTCGACCCTAGTATTGATCTTCTCGATGGCATCCTCGACATGCCTCAGAGCGGAGTTGGGAGTGGAGTTATCACAGTTGAAGACCAGCAGCTCCTGTGACGAGGTGGCGGGGGCGTCAGAGACAGTTTCAAGAAGATCGGCTTTCGGCGCAGGGAGATCGGCGAGGAGGTCGAGACCGGAATCCGCCGCAGCCTTGGCCCAGTTGGTCGTCTGAAGAATGGGACATCGTTGCGGTGAAGGTCGAAGGAGTCGAGAAAGAGAAACGGGAAGAGTGATGGGGATTGTCATCGACGGCGTGCGGATGGGAGGGAGTATCGCGGATGTCACGATGAGGACGGGTGCTGTTGCCAATCGGTGTGTGGATGGGGACGACTTCGTACTCCAAGCAGAATCAGCTGTCGAAGGTGCGGGTAAACCATTGCCGCTGCGGAAAGACTTGACGAGGTGGTGAAGGGACTTCAACAATGGGTGCGGCTAGCGTGCTTTTGGGTGCTTGCAGGAGTCGGCAACATCAGAGCATGGCGTGAGAGCAACTTGCAACGCGTGGGATGGACAGTGGGCTGTTTTACCCATGGCCGCGATAAAAAGACTGATGGTACCTTAAGCGTTATTTGGCCAGCGGGTAAGGCAATTGCAAATACATGACCAGTCACTCCCGGGCAGGGCAGCACCAGCGGACCAGGGTCACTCCCTTGACGGGCAGAGCCTCGGTAAATGGAGGGGTGGGAGAGGGGGTAACCGGATAAGCCGGTTAGGGAGAAGATGAAAGGGTGGGAGAAATCGACGGTGGCGACGATGAGGTCGAGAGAGCCTCATGAAAACAAGACCGACAAACCCAACATGCATTGTGGTAGGCCCACATGCATAATTTGCCTCTGGAGAAAGAAATCAGTCTCGCACCCTTGTTCCTGTGCACTCAACGTTCATAGCCTCCCTCCAGGTCGAGCTACGTATCACCCTCGCCACTACACTTGCCCCGTACCTCAATGCGGGCTACGTCCGCACCCTCGAATGGGCCGAATCCGACTATCACGGATGTTCATGGGTCCGGCGGACGAGCAGAGGGCTTGGACTGGAGAAGCCTTTACATTGCTGTGGGGTTTGCCGAGGTGACTGGAGATGTATAAGTAGAGGGTCCCGCTCACAGTATTTACCTAGGTTCCGAATATCATTATTGTCACTCCATAGTCCTTATTGATATCATAACCACATCTGTGTTGAGCCTCCACAGACCATTCTTGTTACCGCGCTACACCCACCAATGATCGATCAAGCTACGTATATTCAGACCGGTCCTTTTGATCGATTCGACTCAACCTCGCCAACCCTCGGAGTACCTCGAGTTATCTAGTTCTACTTTGATATCTCCTCTTGATAAGCGTAATTGAAAACCATGTCATATAGTCGGCGGGTGCAAGCGCTCTACGGTCCGTGACACGTCACCTCTAAGCGTTTTCTCACTGTACTGGTCTCGTCCCCAATTGAGAACACGCGGTTCATAGGGGACTCAGTCTTGTCTGAAGTCCCCATTTCGTCAAGCCAAAGTGGGGAGGAATTGTCAGCTGTAGACTCAGAATGTGCCTTGGACGGGACTTCAGTTGGCATATTTGGTCAGATATGCTGAACTCCTGATGTGCAATCGCGTGAGGTATGGTGTGAGGTCAAGAGAAAGAGCAAATTGGGGATGTTGTGAAATGCGAATTGACCTAAGATGTCTTTGCGATTCCTTCTGTGAGAATGAAATGGACTAAGGGTGGAAGAGCAAAAAGGGGCTAGTCATCGATGCATGGCTCATGATCAGACTCACCGATGGCTTTACATGGGACAATCTGCCCTTCTTGGACTTGTAGGACCTTCTAGACCGTTAACACGGTGGCCTCTCAGACTAGTTCAGCGTTAGGTCTTGAAATGAAATCGTTGGTCCGTTAGAAGAACATTTCTTGCTGTATCAACTCTACCTTTTCCAGCCCTTCATTTACTAAGATATACGCATGGATCCGTTGCCAATTACAGGAGACCACTCGTAGCCGGAGAGCGATAGAGGCTTGTCGAATTCGCGCCGACGGGGCGTGTCTGTCTGTACACCGACGTGCTCGGATTGAGCCTGAGATCTCGCAAGGAGGAGCAGGAGATGCAGCTCCTCCTACACGAGGTCTGGCCGAAGCAAGAGCAAGCCTTACGAGTGAGACTCTTTGTTGAGTATCTGACGAAATAGGCCAATGCCATGCGGCTGGGTACATCAACGCAACGACGGACTATCCACCCTCCTAAGCGTCGCATGTCCACTCGCACTCTGCGGTCTCTGTCTCACCGACGCTCGCCGAAACACCCCTCCAGATCCCGCTGTTTGCGCGGATTTGGCTTTTGCAGCATTGGTGATCAACTCCGATATCATCCCGTTGCTGTTCCTGTCAGCCTCTCCCGGACTGGATATCAAATCGTGGACCCACTATGTTTCCGAGTCCTGTGTCTGCGCGTCCTTCAGCTGCAAGAGCCAAGCGAGGACGGAGGATGCCTGAGCCGAAGTCGTCACCAGGTCGTCTTGCATCTTTCTCAGCCGTTCCAGGGGTATCAACGACAATTGATCTATACCCAGTCAGCGGCCTTCACCTAGTGTACAGCTGCCTGACCTTCCTCGATCCCACATAGCTCTTCCGCCTTCTCGACATCCAATCCCGGTTTCGCTTCCAACCCATACTTTCGAGTCGAGTCCAGCCCGTTCCCGTCTACCCCGTTGGTGGTCGCAGGCGAACTTCGAACTCCATTGGGTGATAAGTCCCGGCCCTTCCCCTTTTGTTGAGCTGTCACTCGACCGTTGATATCGAGCGATGCTTTCCGAGGTGGACCCATGTGGCCTGTGGTGATCCGGAGAGGAGGCAGAGCGGAGAGACGATGCGAGTCGACCTAATCAGGTCAGCTGACATTCAGTACCCTGCAAAAAGACCGACCTCATCGAGATTGACGGGCACACCCATGGAGATAAGATGTTCTCTTCGAGTTCGGGATCGCGTCCAATCGAGGGCTTTCAGCATCGGCGGTGTACATAGCTGCACATATGCGTCTCGACTGGAACCCAAATCAGCACTGTAGCATCATGTTTTGATGGAACTCACCTAGACTCCGAGACCATGATCTGCGACAAGGGATTGACTTGTCGCGGGGGCTCGTCGGTCATCGCGGTAGAGGATGAAGCGTCGAGTGGGGATAAGAGGGATGATAGCTGTTTGAGGAGGTCTGGGGGTGAAGGGAATGGTTGCAGTCGTAGTGATTGCTGAATATTGAGATTAGCTTTCCGCCAGGATGTCGAGCGGTGAGGTAAAGAAGCTGCCCATCTCGGCCAAGTACTCGTGATGGGCTGCGCTGAGACTCACCCATTGCTTCTGCATCACATGAGGCTCCTTGTCCACGTTCTCCGCCATCGCGTCAATCTGTTCCTGCTCCATCCCCGCTACTCCGAAATCTCCCTCCTCGAATCTCCCAAAATCGCCAAAACCGTCATCCTCGGCTCCCTTTGAAGCTACCACCGCCGCAGGTGCATCGAAGTCGTCAAACTCGTCGAGGTCGTCGCCATCCGTCGGTGCAGCGTCTCGTATCGGCGAAGTCTGTCGTGAAGACGATGCGACGGGTTGCGGTGCATCTTCGAACTTCGGGGAGGAGCGAACGAAGGGGGATTGCGCGGTGGCTTTGTTTGGTTTTCCATGCTGCGAACGAGGACGAGGCGATGGTGGGGCATCTGCCCATGGATCTGCGTCCATGGTCTGTGAGACAGGTTCAGTATGCGCAGAGGTGATGTAAAGAGGAATGCTCGCAGTAGACCGCGGAAGCAATTTGTGGGAAGATATTTCGGATCGCGGCTGATCTTCTTTCTTCTTCATCTTCCTTCATCGCCCACTCTCGTTCCTATTCTCCGTTCTCCATTCTCTCATACCCTGTCCGTCCGAATCACCCCTCTCGAAACTGAAACACTCCACCGCTCAGACTACAGGCGTGCTACCTTTTCAGCCCTCCCACAGCATATACACCGAGACTCAGAATGGCCGATCCCGCCAACCTTCCCCCCCTACCCGCAGACCACCTCGACCACCCTGAACAATGGGCGACCGGCGCGGCACCCGCCACCGGCAAGCAGAAGGGTTTCGTTAAGGTCCTCGAACGCCAGCATCCCGATCTCGTCCCAGGGAATGGGTTGAAGGTGGATGAGATGGGCAAGAGCGAGGCGAGTGAGATTATCGATCAGCTCAAGAATGGGAGGTATGCGGGGCCTGCCAAACGCGAGGATGATAGTGGTGCCACCAAGCCCGACGAAACTCCTCAAAGTGGAGGAGCAAATGGGAAGACGAAGGAGGAGAAAGTCGTGGAGGAGTTGGACGAGCAGGTGAAGGTCGCGGAGAAGGAAAAGAAGGTCGGGGAGAAGAGGAAGGATGCGCCAGCTGAGAAGAGGACGAGGAAGGTGGTCAATAATGGAGATGCCGATGATGAGGATAGCGGGGTGGGTGGGAAGGATGTGAAGAGGACGAAGCAGACGACTTTGGATGGCGTGATGGGTTCGGGAGCGGGATCGCAAGGTGCGGATGATGAAAAGGAGGATGGGGTGAGGCGGGTCAAGAAGGCGCGCGTCGACGTGGACGAGGTCAGTGCAGCGCTCATATCCTCTGTATGGATGACACTGATGAGATAAAGGAGGAAGCTTCGTCCCCTAAACCCGAGGAGATCCCCCGCCCGACCAACCCAATCGCTAAAGAAGCCGAGACCGAGCCCGACCTTGTCCCTCCTGCCCTTGCTGCGAACGGTATGAATCCTCAACCTTCGAACGGGAGCGACACCAACCCAGGCGACGGCGAGCACCTGGACCACCCCGAAAATTGGACGACGGGTGACGAGCCCGCCACGGACAAGCAGAAGGGGTACCTGAAGGTGCTTGAGAAGCAGCAAGGGGCGCCGGTGGCTGGGGATGTCGAGGGGATGGGGAAGAGCGAGGCGAGCGGGAAGATCGAGGAGATGAGGAGTATGTGAGGGGAGGAGTAGGTATGAAGAAAACGAAAAGCGGCAGCAAATTGTAATATAATCGTACCGTCATGCTGCGAAGAGAAGTGTAGCATATGCCGATCAAGTCATGCCATGTCACCCATGAACACAGCCGAATCAACATGAGCCGTGATCCGGATCGACATAGAAGCTCATCGTCTCCGGTCCCGGTCCCGGTCCCTTTCCCTATCGTGTCGTCTCTCTCCATCTCGATTTTCCCTAGGCCGGTGATCTCGCTCCCGATTCCCATCCCGATGTCTCTCCCGACTCCGACTTCTCTCCCTATGCCTTTCCTTCTCCCTATCTCTCCGCGGACTAAGACTCCGCCTCCTCTCACTCCTAGCATCCTCGAACACCATCCCGTACTCCCCACCTCCCCCATTCTGACCATCTGTACCGCGATACCGCCGACTCGCTTCAAGGCCATCCCGTCCACCATATCCGGATAAGGGCGCGGGCGGAGTACCTCGTCCTCCTCCACCGCCACCTTGACCCCCCATACCTCCGCCACCTCGACCCCGGCCGCGGCCGCGAGCGTTGGAGGTGAGAGATGAGACGTTCATCTTTGACACAGATTGCGAGAAGTCGACCCATATCCGCCTACATATCCATCAGTAGGCGTTAAGGATCCGTGAAAAGCGACTGACCGGTCATCGACGAGGACGTTCTGCATCTTGAAGTATGCCTGTACCCACTCAGCTCCAATCGTCGGCTTGCGTCGCTGAGGTCTACCGACATCGGGGAGAATTGCACGGAAGCTGACTCACCTGCTCCGCCGATTCCCTCTCATCAAATTCGATGAAAGCATACTGCAAACTGTCCCCACTCCTCCTATCCCTCACAACCTCGCAGCTCAAAATCTTCCCAAACCTCGAGAAGATCAACTCCAGATCCTCATCCTGCGTAACCGGATTCAACTTGCAGACAAACAAGATATTCTCGGGAGGTCGGACGGTTGCGAATGGGATATCGCCGATCATCTCGAGGGTAAGAGCGGAGGATGCTGCGGCGGTTCGACGACGTTGAGATTCGGCTTCTTCCTCTGCGAGCTGGGCTTGGGGGTCTTCGTCTTCGGATATGCGGACTATGGAGGTTGAGAGCGCGTCGGGGGGTCGGATGGGGGAGGAGGGAATGGTGATCAGGTCGGGCGGGTCGGCGAAGGGGTCCTCTGCGCATCTCAGCTCACTCCAATTCGTGTGGCAATGCGAAAGCTCACCTAATATCTCCACATGTCGTATTCGGATATCCTGGAGTGGACGACCCTCTTTGTCCAAATACGCCTCATTCATCCTATCCAACGTATCCAGCCCCTCAATAACGTGTCCAAACACCGCATGTTTCCCATCCAGATACTCAATCCCGTCCGCGAGTGTCACGAAGAACTGGCTCCCACATCCTGGTGGATCGGTGGGCGAGACAGCCATGGACACGGTCCCCTTGAGGGTGTGCTTGAGCTTGTTGGAGATCTCGGGTGTGAAGTAGCGGGATGAAGCTCGTGATGACGATTCGGAGAGGGAGTGGAGGTAGGAGGAGAGGGATTCGCCGCCGGTACCCGTCGCTGTCGGGTCGCCGGTTTGCGCGATGAAGTCCTTCGACACTGAGAGATGTCAGCCTTCTTTGTGATCCGCCCAGGACTCGAAGTAGCATAAAGCGCCATCCGTACGGAATGAAGGGGAGCAGGTGGAGATACCCAGGTACAGTGCCAAGTAAGATGGACGAACCATTGAAGAAAGCATTGAGCGCATAATACTTGATCTTGCAGAGCTTGAGGAAGTTCTCGCATGTCCTCGGACATCGCTCGACTTCTAGATCGATGACGAGCTCGCCCAGTGACGTCTCGAGCATCACCGACATCCTGGGCAACGGTACCGCAGCGGCTGAACTGAATGCAGAAACCAGCTCACACCAGCTCTTTGAATTGTACTTTTGCCACGTGTCCTACGAAGGGGCCACACCGGTATTAGACGGGATTATTCGGACACGGCATTCGGCCATCTCTGAAACGAAATCATTCTCTTACTTTCACCTCCCGTTGCCGACGCTTCAGACTCGCCTACTCCATTTCATCCCTCTTCCCTACTCCACTACATCATGAAGCTCTCCCTGAGCCTCGTAGCAGCGCTGGGTATGTCCTTCATTCCTCCTCACACTCTTCCCAAACGCTGACTGATCACTCCGCAGTCGCGACCATCTCAGCCACCCCTATCCGCATCATCACCCTCATTGGTGCCCCATCCGACAACCTCTACGCATTCGACAGTCCCTCTATCCCAGCGAAGGACATCCACATCGAGCACCCCCACGGCGCCCACCATCGACCGTGCAACAAGGCGAAAGGCTCCCTCGTCCCCGCGCCACTCGGAGCCCTCCTCTCTCGCCTCGGTCTCGCCTCTCCGCAGGAGCACCGACCATTCTACCATCCCGCTACCTCCGAGGATGGTCCATCGGTCCCCGCCTGGTATGTGTCTGTCGAGGAGATGATGCATGATGTGGAAGGCAAGATCGTCCCGTTGATGGAGGGTGGTGTGGTTCGGATCCTCCCGGTGATGAATGAGGCTGGGGAGCCGGACAAGGATGTGACGAGGAAGCACCATGAGCACATGTGGGAAAGCCTCGAGGGGAAGGACGGGGTTAAGAATCATCACCACCATCATCACGGGTTCCACAGGTCTCACTCGTTCGGTGGCCGGTACGTCACGTCCTCTTACAGCTGTAGACTTCCATCTGACAGTCTGACTAGACTTCATCGCGCTCTTCTTGACCTCACTCCCGCCGAATTCATCACCATGGCCTTCGTCCTCGGCACCGGAATCGGTTCGATCCTGCATTTCATCTTCATGATCTGCCTCATCTCGATCCGCTACTTCCGATGCGACGGCAAGACCCGGGCCGAGCGTCGTGCGGCTTGCAAAGCCCGCCGTGCGACCAGGCGGGAGGAGAGGAATGTCAAGCGTGAGGGTCGCGTCAGACTAGATGGAGAAGAGGGGGGTGAAGTCGTGGGTGAGGAGCTGCCCAGCTATGAGGATGGCGAGGGGGTGAAGCTCGATGAGAAGGCTTAAAACGCGGAGGAGGCCTTGAAGATTGTATACTGTGTGATGGTCTGACCTGGGATGTGACAAAGCGCGATAGTTACAGTCGAGAGATGCGATTATGCTGTTCAATATAATAGCTCGTGGGCGGGAATGTGCTGTTTCTTGAGTCCGGCCACTCGTCGGCCAAGCTCGCTAGGAGATACATCTTTGGTGTAGTTGACAGTGGTAGATAGAATCTATGTCATGCATACGGCAGGAACTTCCGGAACAATGATCTCTACAAGAGCGCACATAGTCAGCGCTCGACCGTACCTCTCTCCAGATATAGCTAGATTTCCAGCTCGTTTGCGGTAGACAAAGCGGTCAAGCTTACCTGTGTCCCCTTCGCAAACACCGCCTGACCAAGGTAATTCACATGCTTCGCCGTGAAGGCCGTATTTTTATGACTCTTATTCGACCGCCACTACTTGTCGTCAGCTCAGCGCGGTTCACGCCGCCGTCTAGTGGTTAGACGGTGCTTGGGTAGGCTCTGGGGGAGCGGAGACATACTCGTTTCCACTAGATTTGGGGGGTCAACGACATCCTCGCCAATTTGTTACAGCAGGATCAATAAGACGTACGTTTCCACTACCTGTCAATCGAAATCGCTTCTTCGCGCCCGAATGGGTCTTGAGCTTTAGAAGTAGTATAGGTGAGCTGGAGAAGGGTCTCCGGGATGGCCCGGCGATAGGTGTGAGACAGGTTATGGGGTTTGGGCGGAACAAGGGAGTAAACGATGACAAAACGGAAGCCCGCAGAAGTAGCCGGGTAACTATGTGCGACATGGTGAAGACTGTCAGTCGGCTCGTAAGGGCAGCTTCGGGATTCAGCAAGGACGATCTCCGGTCACGTGACTGGTGTGATTTCAGAAACGCCGTAATCCCGGCGCGCACTCGCCTCGGGATGTTTTGCTGAACGCCCGCTATATTATTACCTCCACCTCTATCTTGGTCCCCAATCTCGTCTCTTGTGTCCTCACACCTTTCCGTGAGTCTGCTGGGCGATTACTGCTTCACCCAGTACCAAGCTGATATCAGTGGATGTAGACGAGCTACCTACTCTACCCAAAGCATTCGATAAGATGTCCGGTCGCGGAAAGGGTGAGTCATCCCCGTGGTCTCTCTTCTAGTCATGAGTTAGAAAATAGATCTGGCGAGATGACTGACGCTCTTCAGGTGGCAAAGGTCTCGGCAAGGGTGGCGCCAAGCGTCACAGGAAGGTGCTTCGTGACAACATCCAGTGAGTCGATTAAATCCTTCATCGATCCGGATACATCAGATGACATTGACACAGGGGTATCACCAAGCCCGCCATCCGCCGTCTCGCCCGTCGTGGTGGTGTAAAGCGTATCTCAGGGCTTATTTACGAAGGTCAGTCGATGCCTTCCACGACAAGTAATGGCTCGGCCATTTCCTGCCCTCATGTGGACGACGCCGCTGACAAGGGACCTACACACAGAGACCCGCGGCGTCCTGAAGATCTTCCTCGAGAACGTCATCCGCGACTCGGTCACCTACACCGAGCACGCCAAGCGTAAGACCGGTGCGTCTCCCGCCTTGTTTTCCTCGTTCCGTCGCTGACGTCCGGTCTAGTCACCTCGCTTGACGTCGTCTACGCGCTCAAGAGGCAAGGCCGCACCCTTTACGGTTTCGGCGCGTAAGCCTGGCAATCGACAAAGATCCTCGATGGAAGGGAATGTTGTATGAGAAAGGAATGGGGAATAGCGCTTTGAGACATTCGATATTCGTTTCTCCTTTGGCCGATGGCCCGTGATGTATCTTGTGACGTATGTCATTTTGCTCCTTTTTGAGACGTCCATTAATGAGGCTAGTTCGACCGAAGGTACTCAGTCCTGCACCTTTCATGTCGAATAGGGTATAGATGCGAAGCTCTTTACGACTGATTCATCTCCATCACCACTACCTCACGTTTTCACAGAACTCCTTTCCTAATGTCTGAACCAACAACCGGAACTACGTCGAACGGATCTGATAGTCTATTCCAAAGGGCGCGATTAACGCTACGACCGCATACTTCGGACCCACGATCGGCAAAGCCAAACAAGAACCAGTCGTTTCTCGAGAGCTTCATGCCGACTCCAACACGAGGTCACCCCCGTCTCCCCTCATGAAGCCGAGGGACGTCAACTACATTCACTGGTGACCTTGATTGCGATGAAAGGGCCAAAAGTGCGGTACAGGAGGACCAAGCAGATTCAGCCGACTGTACAGGTTTGAAGTCGTGGGAGAACGAATTTTTGAGGGAATGCGCGAGGATACCACTGGACTTTGAGGTGCTGCTTAGTATTGATGCATCTCACATTGGTTGAGGGGGGAGGGGAGGAATGTTCCGATCGTATGATTGCAAAATTCACATGCCTATGCATGTTGGTGTTTAGCCCTGGAATTGGCAGACATTATAATGCAGAATGATTTCTTGGCCTTGCATCAATTCTTCTGCAAAAGACCCAGTCATGAAGCAACATGCACCAAGGAGTCGAAAGAGTTGCATCCTTTCACGTGAAATGGTGTGACCCCATCCCGGCATAACCGCGATCTACGCCACCATACCATAACACCGGAATATCCGATCGATAACTTCCGCAGGTTTTGTCGCCCGACATTATTGCCCATCGTATTTATAAACTCGTGCCAAAGAGCAGTCATTCATGGGATCATCGCGCTGATCGAATATGACCGCGTGTCCAGGACGTTCGAGCACATTCCACGATCAAATGGGTCCGACCTTTGAAATCCGCGTGGTGTTATTGATCAATTCACACCGGGCAGCGGGTAAATACCGTCAAGTAGGCCGAACCATCAACTCACGCGTCAGCGCTGATGGCGGATACGATTATCTTGTCCACTGGCAAGCCTACTCCAGTGCACACAATTCCTGGGAACGATGGGAAAATGTGTGGGAGACCGCAGCATACAAGGCATTCCATCGCCGACACAAGAAGGATGTCAACCAACACTTCCCACCATCCTCAGCACATCACCAACCCAAGAGATCTTAGCAACGATCATCCGCTTGCGGAACTTCGTCCTTCTCCCTCCGCCTTTCCCGAACATTGGTCATACGCATGTCCCGCTCGAGCTCTTTCTCCTAGATCACTCTTGATTCCGCCAGGTCCGACGTGTGGGGCATAGTTGGTTTCACAGTGTTTGGGGGATCATTGGGGAATCTCGAGTTACTTCGGGCTGCTTGGGCGTGCTGTGCGTTCCTTGCTTGCGGAACTTGCGAGAGATTTCCGGAAGCCTTTGTTTAGAGTCAAACTGATTCTGAATGAACGATCGGTAATATCCGGCGGTATCTCCAATGGTGGCGGTTTCACAAATCAGGCGCGATGGGGTTTGACGGGATGGTTCATTTCTCAATAATGAGACGTCTTATGGCTTGAATAAGAAAGTCCTGGGCTCGATCTCGGAAAGTTTGAGTGAGATAATCTGGGAAGGGTGGAATCAGGAGGGTGACGCAGGCCGGGATAAGCTGTGGTCTACGTATCGGGGGACTTAGCCGATCCGCTCGGTGCCGGGGAGCACTGAAGGGGATCGTCGGGAAAATGAGAAGGTATCTGCGTCTGATTCTTCTGCTGCGCATCAACTATTGTCGCTGTCCTCATGAGCTAATCTGATATTTTGCACACTCGCTGACGCTGGTGCACAGCAACAAGACGGCGCCAAACGCATCGCCGTCGGCGCCCTCATAGCGATCATCGACAAGTGAACAGCCCTAATGGCTTGAGTCTCGGGTTCTTGAGAGGAGAAGATTGGAGCTCAGCAGAATTGGCCGGTGGCTTGACATTGTCGAGGGATGTCATCCAATCTCCATCGCTCGCGCGTCCAATCGGGGGGATTGCAAGCAGCATATGAAGGCTGAGAGCGCTGACAGACACTCGGAGTGGTACACTCCGGAATATGAACTTCTAAGATATTGGGATGATCTGCGGGTGCGAGCAGACGGGAAAAACCCTCCGCTATCTCTGGGAGTGAGAGCAGTTCCAAGGATAACCTACTATGGGCATTGGAGGTGAAGCTATTTGATGTCCAACATGTCCGGATGTATGAGGTCCGAGTGCGGCTTCTCGAATCGAGCGATGTGTACACCTGTCTTGGTGAAGCAGTATGTTCCGGCATACTACCGCTCAGTCTTCTCAAAATCGTGTACGTCATGCTGTCCGATATTGTCTAATCGTCTCTTCTTAAACCCCTACTCCGCCTTCCCAGCCCTGCCAATCTCCCTCGCCCCCTCGTTTCCACCATTCCAGAACCCGCCTCTCAGCTCCTGATACCTCTTACTACCCAGCTTCTCCAGCTCATCCGCCGTCTGATCCGTACTTCTCGCTCTCATCTTCTGCACCTCGATCTCCTCCGCACTGCCGCGCCAGATGGTTCGCTCGATCACGGCTTCTATGAGCCAGCGGATGATGATGAAGCCGTGGCTAGCTGCGAGGGCGATTGCTACGAGCGGAATGAGGGTCGGGAGGATGGTCTCGAGGGTCGGCGAGAGGTCGTAGGTTGACATGATGTGCATCAGCTGAGCGGATCCAGGTGTGGATGGGACGTTCGGATTGGGTGTTTGGTGGTGCATGGTGATGGCGGGACGGAAGAGGTAGATGAGAGTAGCATTGGTGACTGCGCCGAGCCACGAGATGATATCCTGGAAGTAAGCGCTTGGACACTGCCGAGCGCTCACCAAGGTGTCAAGCCACGAGCCGATGGTCTCGACACGATCCCCGATAGGTCGGCGAACATGCTTGCATATCTTCAATGCGTCGCTTCGGAGCTCGACGTAGTTGTTCAACAAGGCGAAGACAGGAGCGAGTGGCCAGACAATGCTCCACACAGTGACATAGCCGAATTGCGTCACCATCTCCGCGTAGTCGGCTGTGGTCAGCGATGCCCATGCTGCCTGACCCACTAAAGAGAGAGTAATCGGGAAGGCCGATCTCCCGCTCGACCTTGTCAAGGAATCGCTTCTCCTCATCGCCTTCCGTTTTCTGCGGCGGCTCGTCGGTCCGTTTCGACATGGCCTGCTTGATCGTTGTCTTGCCTTCCCGCCAATCTTTGACAAAGCGCAGTATAAATGGCAGACCTAGCTCGAGGAAGACGTTGATGGCTGAGCGTAATCAGGACTGCTTCTATCCGCGGCCAGCCTTACCTTGATTAGTCACGGTATCTGATCACTGTCAGCCATGTGCTGTGGCAGCTTAGAACGCGCTCACAGGCGAAGAGCTGCCCCTTCAGCCGACCCGCCTTGATCCCCCTCTGCTTCTCCCCACTCGTCTTGAGTCCGAGTCCCGCCTTCTCAGCTGAAGCAGTGACTTGCACGTTTCCCCCCTGGTAGCCTGAAAGGACCTGTTGCACGCGGGTCATGATGAAAGGTCCGAACGGCACGTAGACGTATCTGCCATCAGCCTCGTCCCGGTGATGTACTCACGCAGAGAGGAAAAGACCGAGGTACGCGACGATCCCGTTCATTGCGCTGTCGAGATCAGCTGAGTCCATCCTGACAGCATGGACCCACAAAGTCTTCCCGGTAAGGCTCTTCTCCGCGCCAACAGGCGTAGGATGATCCTCCCACTTGACGAGGAGCTTGGCAAGGGCGTTATATCCCGCAACGACCTGGGGGACCACCAGCACGAACAACGCCGTTGGAATAAGAGGCTGTATAGCTTTAGCTTATAATCAATTTGAGCGCTTGACTCACCACGACTCCCTTGCCGAACCCCTCGTACACTTGAGCGACGAACGCCTCGAGGATGAAGATCCCCGAAAGTACCAATCCCAGTCCCATACCACTAGCCACGATAACGGGTATCGATACCGCTACCTTGACGTCCCGCATGAAGTCGTCTCCGGCACGGATCGCATCGACCGTCTTCTCCCCAAGACCCGCGCTCTGGTCCTGTATTCCCAGATTCGCGATGTATTCGGGTCGTAAACGGCCGACTGCGACGCTCTCGCAACCACGAGTACCCCATCTGACCGCGAGCTTACGTTCTTTGACCCGCCAAATCGCGACGAACAGGGTAGAGTACAGGCATAGGACCAATGCGTACAGGGGCGGATAGGAGTCCTTGGGTGTCAGGAAATAGAATAGGGCGGATATGAGGGAGAGTGGGAGGAGTGAGAGGGTGTAGCTCGTCAGGAAGTCGAAGTACAGATGTACAGGGGGAGGTTGCTATCATCAGTTCCGTCAAAGCAGTCAGAACTTACATGCTCGCCGAGTCCGCTTGCTGTATCACCTGATAGACCTTTGACGAGGCCAACTCGCCAATCCCCGCCAAAAGTCCAGCGCTCGACCCAAGCTTTATCCGCTTCCTCGTCATGTAGCGCCATGATACTCTTCACTCGCTTCCACTTGCCTTCGCCAGGTGTGATTCCGAGCCCATGCTGGAGTGGCGGAGAGGTGAGAAGAGCGTATAGCAGGCGGATACGGATCGCCGGGCTAGGCGGGATTCGATGCGAGTGGGACGGTAGGCTATGCGATTGGTCGAGCAACCTTCCATCAGTCCCAACTTCACCATCACTTACCCTTCCCGCTCAACGAGCTCAGACACCTTCTCTTCGCCTGCTCCAACGAAGACCCATACCTCCTCTTTCCCCTTCCCAGCTCGTCCCGGTCGACTGGCGATTCGTAATCCCCCTTCACCCTCGAGCGCGCGGAGCAGCTCCTCATACCCTTGTCGTATTTCATTCTGAGCAGCCAGACGGCTTCCGTCTCCGACTGCAATGGAGAACGGGATGACCAGATCCACCTGAAAAGGGTTGGACCGGTGGGTTGTATCTATAGCGCTCGTCGGGTTGGTGGACGTGACCCGCTCGGGAACAGATGGGCCAGCAGAGGTGAAGCTGGTCGGCGGACCGAGCTGGGGATTGGATGACATGGATCTCGTCACACGTTGCGGCGTTTCCGGTGAGGACATGATCTGATAAACACATATTGGGCAAGCCGAGGTACGAATGATTCCTCCGCCCCGGTGACGTCTGACTCCCGGAAAACCCCGACACGAGGTATGAGTAATCAATTGTCTCACGGAAGTGGCCATGCCACCTTCCCCCGTTTGTATGAGATCTGATACGGTTGTTCCTTTGATAAGGTCTCCCTTGGGTCGTAACTCGTTTCGGGCTAAAGGAAGGTCCGGAGTCTGAAGGGACGGGCATGTCTAAGGACTACATGCCTACCTCATACTATGAGAGACTTCCTCTCGCCATGCGGGACAAGCCATTCATTCATAACTGACTTTCTCCGGTACCTGGCTGCAGCACCCGACATCGACAACATGACCGCCGTCGCAATCAACCGCCGCCAGCGCTCATCTACCCAAAGGCCCGTCCAGCCCATTCCTATGACAAGAAGTTGCTAACCCAACCTCTCAGCATCCCATCCCTCTCCTCCTCCCTAACATACTCCCGCACCTCCCTCCTCTCCCTCGCCCAAACTCCCCTCGCCCAACCGCCCTCTCCATCCCGCTTAAACTCCTTGTCCTCAATCCTCCGTCGCGGTACCCTCGATCCCACCGAATGGGGTGTTGATGAGGAGCATTCCTCGATCCTGGACGGTCAGCCTGTGTCCAAGGCGCTGCCTATCCCAGCCCTGACCAATGAGGGGGATGAGGCCAAGGACGTGCTGTTTGCGTTCAAGTCGTCGATGCCTAGAGTACAGGCCGCCCCCGTGGGGATCTTCACCAACCCCGAGCCTTTCGCGCTGAAGAGAGAGGGACCGCACGCGAAAGCTTCGTCGGTCTTCCAGGCATTACCCGCCACGGCCTCTTCCACCACCCTCGGCTCCAACACCGGGGTAGGGGTGAATCTCGCGCTCAGCCTCGGTGAGAAATACACCTCCCTCCGCCGTCACAGCCGGTCCTCTAGCCCCTGTTCCGTGTCATCTATGAGCTCGGATCCCAGCTCCAACTCCGCCTCTCTCAACCCATTCGCCGCCCCCTGGCCGCTTCCAGCCGAAACCCCCGACCTCTCCCACCCGCCATCAACCGACGACATCCCTTCCCTCCCACTCCCAAACAACCTCCCCTCTTCCCTCCCGCCGCGACCAGTCGGACCAGTCGCGCCAGTATTCGTGAAGCGCGAGTCGGCAGCGCTGCCTCAACCAATGGCGTTACCGGACATAGCGCCATTGGGGGAGGAGTGGGAGGGTGAGAGCGCGTTAAGTGGGAACGAGATTAGGAGGAGGAGGAGTGGGGTCGTCAATGACGGTGGTGGGGGAGGAAGGAGGAGGCCAGAGAGGTTGGTAAAGTTGGGGGAGAGGTTGAGGAGGAGCGTGGCGGGGCAGGGGATGTAGGAGGGTGTGATATAGAGAATGTAAAAATACCCGTATCGGTTCCGACTCATTCTTGAACTTGAGATGAGAATTCGGTTGGAATCGATCGGAATGAAATCGGTAAGAGGTGAGTCGATATATATGCGGTAAGCGCTCTGCAAGGGGCATGCATTCTTGAAGAACATGTTGGCCTTGCTCTTTGGACGGTGTTCAAGCCAGCTTGTTGAACGCTTGAAGCAAGCTGACTTGACGGCGACGATTGCGTGACATCAGCTCTCTTTATTCAGCGACCAGTTCAGCGAGGAAAAGCAGCCAGCCAAGCGCGATCGTGTCAGAGCATCTAGTGTTGAACAATAATGAGCGATCAACACCATCAACCCAATATCCGCTCAAGCGCAGAATCAAGCCGACCTCATCCTTTCCATCTGGAGTGAAAGTCTTCGTGCATCGTATCTCTCGTATCGTATGAACTCGCAAATGTCGAACACTTTGTACCTCACTTCCCATGGTAGAACCGCACGACCATGACGCTCAGATTGTCCGTCGAGTAATTCGTAATCGCATGATCGAGTAACTTCTTGCTCGCATCTTGGGGATCGTTGATCGCTCGTATAATGTCTACCGCATCTTGGTCCTCGCACACGTCCCACAACTACGGTATCCTCGTCAGCAAGGTTGAAGATTTGGAGATCAGCTCAATCACTCCATCGCACGCGACGATGAGGAACTCGTCCTCGTCGTCCAGAGTCGTCTCTGTGGTATATGGTGATCCGACGACAAACTCCTTCATACTCGCATCGCCAAGCGATCGTGTCACGGCAAGGACACCTGGCGTCAGCCTTGCCTTATCAGACAAACTCACCATTGACGCGATTATTCATGACGAATCCGCCCGCATCGGTGATCCGCTTCGCCTCATGAGAGTCGCTCCCCTTATGGTCGTACGTGAGCCGAACCGCTTTTCCACCGCGGCTGTCGTCAGCTTGTTCACCCGAGTCGCACTTACCATAGGACAGCTCGTGCGTCTCCCACATTCGCCGTGTAAAGCACTCTCCTCAGACCCTTGCTACTGTGCGATTCGATCGCGTCAATTCTTGATCCGTCCGCCGCAGCCACGGTCTGTGTATCCTCCTCCTCTGCCTCCTCTTCCTTCTTATCTCCGCTGGTCCCAGTAAGTCTTCCGACGAGATCCCTGATCCGCTTTCCCGACGTCTTTCTTCCAAGCGAGCCATTCGCGCTAGCCGCTGATCTCCCGATACCACCGCTTGACCCACCTCCGATATTGCCTCTATCGGAAGAGAGGCTTGTTTGCTGTTCGAGCTCTTCCTCGCCTCGCCCTTCCATCAGACCTCGAGGACTGAGCCCTGGATTGATGAAGCCTTTGGGATCGGCATCCAAGTGTTCGACCCGAAGGAAGGCGGTGACGGCGGTACAGCCAGATTGAGTCTTTCCAGTTTGGGCGAGATGGGATAGGCGGGAGTCGACAACGTGGAAGGTTCTATTGAGGAGGTCGGGTACGGATTGATCGGGTTGAGTGAGGATTGCGTCGAGAAGGTACTGCGGATCAGCTGAGTTCGTTCTTCGCAACTTACCTCGTGAAAATTCTGGCCACACCATTCGGCAGCGTGTTTCCCGGCATGACCACTGCAATCAGCCTGACTCGACGCGCATTGCTCACTCGAACACCGCGAAATATCCCTGACCCCGTACGCCAGCATAGTCGTACACGAACGAATGAGCATCCTCCATAGTCCGGCGACACCGCTTATTCCGGTCCTCACTGACTCCCACGCGGAAAGATCCCTTGAACAGCGGAGGTGTATCAGTCGGAGACACCGGTTTGGCTCCGCTCGCGGAGGGTGCGGGATGACAATTCAGAGCCTGACGTTAGCCCAAGTCATGCAACCGTACCTACTCCGAACGTGTCATCCCCTTCCGCAGTGGTCACGCTCTTGCTCCTAGCGTTGGGTCCATCTGATAAGCCGCCTGGCCGTTTCAGGGATGAGGATGGGTCGCCTGAAGGTTCGGGGGACGAGACGTCGGCGTCAGACATGGAAAGGGGGGTGGCTGTCTGGGTGGGCGAAGAGTACGCGCTGAGGCACGATAATTTACAAGCATGAGCAATTACTTCACGGATAGCTCGACTCACATTCCGCCTTGACCCATAGCGGCGGTATTGACTAATGACCGCAACAAGAACCCACTCAGCCTCCTTCCAGCCATATCATCTCAAGATGTAGATTGACAAGACCGAGATAGATGTATTGTTGAGAAGTCATAGACTCACCCTCCTTTACCCCGAGATCTGTCAACCTTGGATGATCGGGATTAGCCTGCGCAAGCGTCGACGCGGTCGGCTTCATGTTGTCCATCCGGCCTTCGGCCCAAAAGAGGCCAGGTTTCCCCCCTCGGCCTATCCACTTTGATCCCGGTGATTGAAAGCAGAGCCGATACAGTCAGAAACTCCAAAATTGACGATTGGGAAAACAATGGCTTGTTCAGCAAGGTGGAGGGCGGTAGATCTAGGTTCAAGGGGAGATGGATTCGTAAAGGCGATACGAATTGTCAAAAGGTACCCACCCGATGACGCGAGGGAGGATTCAGGGCAGTGGCATTAGCGGCTACCGCCGGCCGACGGAGACTGCGCTATCAAGCTGACCACGTCACTGTTCAGATTCCCGATCTACATAAGTTACAATTGCTTGAGCGAGATTTGTCATTCATTCCACTATCTTAGCGATCCATAAGCCGACTACTTTTCGAGCATGGCAGCTCGTACCGCTTTTACCCGGTCAACACTTCAGCCGATCGCCTCCTCCTCTCGCCTCCCATGGGCACCCATACGCCGTTCCTTCCTCCTTTCACCCTCACTTCCATCCCACCAACCCCAGCCCTTCCCGCCGCTAGCCTTACGTACCAACAATCCCCGTCGGCATGCATCAACCGCCACAACCACATCCAGCTCGCCCGACGTGCCACCACTCCCACCCCGCCCCAAGATCCGCGTCACTCCTCCCTCCTTAGCCGCAATCAAGCAAGAAGGCTACCTCGACGACGACGTTTCCCTGATCCCATCACACGAATCGAATCTCATCATCACTCCCGAGGCCATCCGAGTGAATCCCCCTTCTTTCTCACACCACTCCCCATCATGACCTTCTCGTCGGGTAAGCTTATGTGTATGTATAGCAATTAGTCTCGATCACATCCCGTGAGCCGCCCGATGTTTTAGCGAAGGGCAAGCTGGTGCTCCGATGCGGGGTGAGCAGTGGGGGTTGTCATGGGTATCAATATACCATGGAATTGACAGAAGAGCGGGGTGTCGATGATTTGTACGTCCCTTCGCATCGAAAAGCACGGTGAGACTGATGGAGATGGGGATAGCGTGATGCAGCCCGAGGGGGTTAATTGTATACCAGTGGTTGTGGATCTGGTGTCATTAGGGTTGTTGAAGGGTGAGCTCAGATACCTAGTTAATATCATTGTCCTTTGTCTCTCGATTCGAAGTGACACATCTCGTTCCTTTCTTGTCCGGTAGCTGTCCGTATAGCTGATACCTACTCAGGCGCAACGCTACACCACGCGACCGAGCTCATCGGTTCCTCCTTTCGGATCCAAGACAATCCCCAAGCGAAAGAAGGCGGAGCATGCGGCTGCGGAGTCAGCTGGGAAGCGAAGACATAGATCATCATGCATCGACCTATATCGATGGAAATGTCCTTCGAATCTCATTCTGTCGGGTACATATAATCACCTCTCAGTGACCCTCTTGAGCCCCCACCGAGATGAGAGCTCGCGTTTTCCCGTAGGTGCGGACCCGTAAAAGGTCCCGTTACCATTGCCCGTACCGTAGATACTGAGCTGCAACGTCCCGCCACACATCTCGGCTTTGTTGCCCACGCACGTCGAAGCGCACGAGCCGCTCGAAGTCTGGATAGCCGTTTGGTTGAGGTAGTTCCCGCAGTAACACAGCTGTACCCATCTATCAGTACTCATCTCAGTCTCATGGGATGGAGACGTACATTACTGCTCTCCGTACCGGCGAAAGCGTAGCCGATGACGGCGCAGTGAGAGATGCACAGCTCGTTGGTCATGCTCGTGTCGTTCTGGTACACGCTCGGGGTGGTGGCGTTAAGATGGTGGGACGGCGTGGTGTGGTCCGTGAAACATCCCATGTAACCGGTGGGTGCCGCGGCAGTGGATTTCTGGACGGTAGAGGCCGTGTTCGTCGTGGTTGTGGTCACAGTCGATGCGGGGCTTATAGCGAAGTTAGATGCGGTCGTCGTGCTGACAGTGGACGCAGATGAGGTGGTGGATTCAGCGACTGTCGTAGAGCTGCTCGCTGAGCTGGAAGTCGAGGAAGCGCTACTCGCTGTGCTGGAAGTCGACGAGACCGCCGCCACTTTCGCATTCGCAACTGCGACAGACGCGGCAGCACTGCTCGAAGAAGCCACCGCAATGCTGCTCGAAGCTGTGGCCGACGACACCAACACCGATGCTGAAGTGGCGAAATGCCAAGTCGAGAGCAAATTCGGTCCACCGCAGATCTGCGACGAGTTGCCATTACAAGTCATCGCGCAAGCCGTCGAAGCGACACTACCGGCATTGAACGCGTTCCCGCAGAAACACTCGCCAGAGTACTCTGTCCCGGCGAGGGTGTAGCCGAGCTTCTGACACGAGGTCATGCAGAATTCGTTGGTCATTGAGCTTGATGAGGGGGATGCGCTGCTCAATGCGCGCATGGACGTCGCCTCGGTCTTGCAGCCGTTGTATGACCAACCCCTCGGGACAGCCACGTTCAAGGCGGTAGAAGTCGCAGCAGCAGCGGAGATCGTTGTGGTCGTGGCAATTCCAAGAGTATAGTTGTATGCGGTGAGACGATTTGGACCTCCGCAAGTCTCGGTGGTATTGCCTCCACAAGTCATGGTACATCCCGTCGCGCCCGAGGTCGAGCTCAAAGCGAATGAATTGGCGCAGTAACACTCGGTAGAGTATTCGGCTCCAGCGAAGGCATATCCCTTAGCCAAACAAGTCGACATGCACAATTCACGTGTCATGGAAGACGAGGTGAACGAGTAGCTACCCAGGGCTCGCGTCGATCCCGCATCCGTCCAGCAGCCAATCGAGGACCAGCCGGTGGGCAGGGTCGGCGGGGCCCAACCGAGCGTGTAGTTGAACATGGTCATCCTCGAAGGACCGCCGCAGATCTCGGTGCTGTTACCTAGAACCATCAGCGGAGAAGCTTGGGATTCGACTCACCGTTGCAGGACATCACGCAGTCAGTGGAGGAGGCGGTTGTGGTACCGGATGCGATCGAATTTCCGCAGTAACACTCTGAAGCATATTCCATCCCGGCGAGGTTGTAGCCTTTGGAGACACAAGTTGACGTGCACAGCTCTTGGGTCATCGAGCTCGAAGTGAACGAGTACGACGCAAGAGACCGTGTGGATTGCGTGTCGCTCATGCAGCCGACTGACGCCCAGCCGGCCGGCAGGTTGGATACGGCGGTAGCTGCAGCTCCGGCAGCCGAAGTGGTCGAAGGTGCCCAAACCGCAGCGAGGGTGTAATTGAATGTGGTGAGTCGATTTCCGCCTCCACAAGTCTCGAGCTTGTTCCCACTACATGCTATACTGCAAGACCCATCGGTGGCGATAGTCGACCCAGCGTTGAATGAGTTTCCGCATTAACACTCTCCAGCGTACTCAATACCGGCAAGGGCGTATCCTTTGCTGACACAAGTCGACATGCAGAGTTCGTTTGTCATGGCGTTTGAAGTGAACGAGTACCCGCTAAGCGCGCGTCCCGAAGTAGCCTCAGTTCGGCAGCCAGTCGCGACCCATCCGGTGGGGAGCGATACGATGGGATACAAAGACGGGTTGTTCCAAAGTTGCAACGTGTTGGAACCACCGCAGTTCTCGTTGGTGTTGTTGGCGCACGCCATCCCGCATTGGATGGGGTCGAGAAGAGTGGTGTTGCTTGAGCCACTCTGCATCGTGCTGCCGCAATAACACTGGCGGCCAAACTCGACACCGGCCAACGGGTATCCGAAGCTCTGACAGTACGAGACGCAAGCTCCTCGGGTCATATTATTGTTGGTGAACGATGCGCCAGTGAGGGCTCGACCGGAAGTCCCTTCGGCGACGCAACCGACTGACGTGTAACCAGACGGAATGATCGATGTGACGTCGAGGATCGGGGCGGACTCGGTATAATTGGCGGTGACCGGCTTGGTGACATTGCCGATCCAGAGCGGGTTATTGCCAGGCAGAAGCTTGATTCCATGCCCATTCCCGATATCTTCGGCGACCTGGGCGTTCTGCGGTCGACAGGCATTGGCAGCGTTCAGATTGAGGTATGGGACGAATGGGGGACAGTTGCCGAGCATACCGCCAACACCGTTGTTGGCATTACATTGGTTGATCGCCTGTTGGAGCACATTGGTACCGTTGATGAGGCTGGGCCAACCGTTGATGAAATCCGCATGGAGACCGTACCCGGTGGCATCGCCATTCGACCAGACCCACGTCGGTTGGCTACCATTGTTGAAGGGGAAATTCTGTACCTGGAAGATGAATTCGTAAAACAACGTGACGAGGTGTTTGGGATGACTGGCAGGGCAATCCCCTCCGCTGACACCGCCGCTCGGCCAAGCCATGTGCGATTGATGATCGTCCGAATCGACATTGACCCCGTCCCAACACGGTGGGAAGTTGACCTGGCGCCCTCATCCCGTTCGGACAATTATGGTTGAAGAAGCTGTTCCGTTGAGCCCAATCGGGATCGCCAGTATGATCGGTAGTATAGTCGAGACAGACGAAACTGATCGCAGCACTATCCGGGTCACCAGCATTGTACACCCTCCTATCCCCATCGCCCGACAACATGCGCAATCCATCCGGGAAAGCGTTGACGACACCATCCGAGCCCGCTCGAGGGAGGTAGTACGCGTTCATGTACCAGACCGGAATCATGGCGTACGATGCGTCCGCCGGATTGTAGTAGTAGAGCTGAGGGATCCAGTGATTCGACTTATCGACGCTGACGGGAGCGGTGGTACATGTCCCCGCCTGGGAGGACGCATAGGTCATCGCTTTATCAAAGTTCGATCCGCCTGGAGTGGACGTGCGTGCCGATGTCACCGGGAGTGACGATTCTATCGTCAGCGGTGTTCGAGCACGCTCACTCACGGGTCGAGTCGGGTAGTCTCAAGGATGGGCTGTTGGAGGATGAAGTACGCATTCACCTGAGCGGCGAGGAGCGGGAGGAGAGCTGCGAGAGCCTTGATCATCTTGTGCGATGAAGTTGTGTCGTGTGTCAAACGATTGTAATTGAGCGAGACCGCAATGTCCTGTTTCTAATGAGTGTGGGGTGAGGTACCAGACCTCAAGTATGAGCTTTTCGACCTCGGTTGATAGAGAACAGAGGGGTCCGAGGAACGGAAGAAGAGCAGGGTAAGAAAGGAAGGGGCGAAGAGGGGTTGGGAGATTTTGTTCGCCTTGGTTCAACAGCGTGGCTTCTATTCAGGGAGGACCCGACACCCACGTCATGGCGATCGATACCGAGAAGGGAGGCTGGACCGGCAGAACGGTGTGCATGTACCACACAGGTACGCGACAGGATCATCTTGACTCAAATAAAGCTGCTGAACCGGCCTTCTGGATCTTCCACTGATCTTCGTGGATCGTCCAGCTGGGACCTGGTCGAGACAATTTGACGATTAATCGTCGCGTCGGGTGAAATGGCGCTATGATTTTCATACTCTGCATGCGGCCAAGAGGAAAGGGTGCGAGACGAAGGAAATTAAGAAGCCACGGCCGGAAGGAGGTATTGGCGGATGAGGCATGTCAGATTTCCTTAAGCGGGTTTGGGTTCCTGGTGTCGAAAATCATTTTCCACCAAAGCTTCACCTCACTACTGTCGTTCAGGCATCACAATTCACCCACCAATAAGAACCTTCGGTCTGTTGGAAGGCATGTAGACATGATACATGGTGATGCTATTGACAACTCTTGCTGATGGAGACCGAAAGCTTTGGGCTTATTAAACAGATACTTTCGGGACTAAGGGAATGAAATGGCTGTTTTCGGATTTGAACTTGATCGTAATGTCGGAAGTGCTATATGGTCGGTATCGAGGATGCAGGAATATACACAGTGTGCGCCTACTATCGGTTCATGAGCATCAAGGGCATGGACGAGCTGTCGTGCCATGTCAATATTCCATCCACACATTCTCGCTACGCGACTCACAACTCGACGGCGTCGAACTTCTCGCTCGAGACATCGAACTCGAAACCCCCATCGCGAGCTTTGACGGCGTCAGACCCATCCTGTCAGACGAGATATCCTTCTTCCGGGGCGACGCGTGAAGAAATAGGCCTTCTTGGCGTCATATCTGCTTGACGAGTAGAGCGGCCTTTGGAAGCCGGAGTCAGATTTTCCACGGGGCTTTGCTGGCGCTTGACGGGCAAGAAGCTCCGCCTTGCCGGTGAAGGCTTCGAGCCCAGGGCACCGACGACACTGGACAGGTCTCTCATCTTCGGTATTCTGCTCAGTTGCGGCGAGCTCCTTGACCGATTGTCCGGTGCAGATATACCCCTTGACGATAGAATCGATTTATCGGTCACTGTCTCGTCCGGCGCAATCGAGCTGTCTCGACTAGGCGGAGGCGAGCTGAGGCCGGTTGTCACCAGGGAAGACGTGGCCTCGTTTCGGCGTTTGATTGGCCGCCCCTCTCCGGAAGCGCTCGAGGTCATGCTTGAGGAGGAACTCGAATGGCGCAGAAGCGAAGGGACCTGAAGATTCAGACCTATCGAAGACGCCATCATAACCTGGTCTGTCGAAGAAGTTTGGGGAAGCCTCATACGAGCTGGACCCCGCTTGGTACCCCTCTTGGTTTGCACTCCAGGTGATGGCGGCGCACTCGAGGTGAAAGCGTCTGGCTGCTCGCGAGTGTGCGTCAAGTCGACTGTCATAGGTCGTGATTGGGTAGGGCTGACGGCCTCGACAAAAATGCTCACTCGCTCTGGAGTGTCGACCTCCACGTACTGGTCATCGTATGACGGGCGGACGGGTGACTTTCGCGGCTGGCCAACGGCGTCGCCAGCCTTGAGAGGAGAGTCAACACCGGGTCCGGAAGGAGCCGAGCGAGGCCGAACGGGCGTCTGATCATTCGGAAGCCCGCTTGCAATGCTTTGCATGAGGTGCTCCGCAGGCTCCATAGTATGAACCGGGTAATCGGATGTGGGGAAGGTCAAGTCGAATTCGGCAGGAGGCGTAGCGAGGGGATGGATGGGCTCTTTCTCTCGTCTCTCGGCAAATTCGCGAAGGACCTCGTCTCGTGCCGCCTACCAGCGATGAGCCGCTTCTCGTGCAGGTAGAGAATCACTCACCCATCCGACCCACTTCATCTGGTTCATCATCATGTACTGCTGCTGAGGTCCGACCACCATTCCAGGTCGAACGATGCGCATGTAACCCAGAACTTCTTGAGCGGTGAATTGATACTTGTAGATCAGGTACGCTGCTCGTCAGCTCGGTCTATTGATCATCGCTCACCTCCAATCAGAACACCTGTCCGACCAAGACCAGCCTTACAATGCACCGCGACCTTCATGCCCCCTCCTTCGATGATATCCTCTCCCAGCTGAATGAATTCGCGAACTATCTCGTCGGTAGGGTTCGACCCATCGTCATAGTACATCTCGACGTGATCGATTCCACGGTCGAGGAAGTGACGGCGGTCGTACCTGAAAATCAGCTTACCAACCTAAAGTGTGTACTCACAGCTCGTCATTCAGCCGGACCACCAGACCCACATTCTCCCGCTGGAACACATCGAGGACACATTTGAACGCATGTGACTTGAGTTTCGCTTTCGTAAGGGTGGTCGTGGTGGTCGTACACCTCCCGGAGGACTCGTCGGTAGAGAGTGCGGTGATCTCTTGTTGAGTCCAAGCGGTTTCCATCGGTGAGGCGAAGGGGATGAACGGTCCTAGGACGTTGAGATCACCGTTTCTGCACTCATCAGCTGAGCTCATGGGAGACTCGTGTTTCGCTCACTCGACACTCTCGTAATACTCGTACGCCTTGGCATCAAAATGCGCAAGATCCAGCAGACCCACATCAATGGCTTTGGCCATACCGCACAGGCAGTCCTGTCCGATATCATTGCCTGACCAGACTATAGGGGCGGATTTACCTGGATGGACAACCCATAATCCATCGGTCCGTTTCCCGCATCGCGAAACGGCATGAACTCCATCTGGGCAATTGGCTTGAACGCGTTCCAAGGACTCTTGTGCTCGACGATCAGCTGATACACCATCAGCTTGTGCTACTGTCTACTCATGGGGAGACCTGCTCACGGAGTACAGCGCTACCATCAACGCCATGTTCGACTTCATTGTGGCTTTCGGGGAGGTATACAAGCACAGCGGTTTGTGACGGGTACTTCTGGCCTGAAGGTTGGGGGAATCAGTCGGACCCTCATGATCGGGGGTAACAATCACCTGTAGCTTGTCATGTATCTTCAAACAAGCATGAAACGTGGACGACAGATTGAGCGGGCCATGATCCATCGAAAAGGGAGTATACCGCATCTCCTCGTCCACTGCACCACCGAGAATCAGCAAGACCCTTTTCGTTCGTCCGGTAGCTGACATGTCGACAGCTTGTAGCACGGTACGAGGTACTCACACGAAAGGATGAAGCATGGCCTCTCGGTGCCCGGATGACAATACGGTGCCCTCGCATTGCTCATCACATCCTTCGTGCTGAGTGTGGTGAAGATGAAGCGTTCGCTATACACGGCTACGGGGTTCGGGAAAGGTCTGGGAGGCATCTTCGCTGGCCGAGAAGGTTTCACAGAACCCAAAGGAGGGTCTCGAGGTCCAATGATGAATTGGTGAAGGGCCGCTCTTGGCAAGGCAATCGGTATCAACGCCAAGATACGATGTTTATCTCATGGAGTCGAGAGATTTTTGGGGTGGAGAAGGGGGACTGAGGGGGTGATGGATTGTGAAGCGACGGAAGAAGGAAGCATGATGGCAAGGTTGAATGATGATCAGGCCTCACCCTGACCCAATGGGGTCAATGCGTTATCAATGCAATAGGAGGTCCGAGCGTCCCGAATGCCGGCAAGCGGAAAGCAGTCGCGCAAGGCACAGGCACCACACGTGGCAACAGACTGAGGAATGCATCATGGCTAAACTCGTTCTTAGATATCCCTCCCAAAGCGCTGAATCTCTCCATCGACTGTCAAGTCCAGCCCGAAATCCTCACTCACGTCGATGGACTGCACACACTCAGCGAACTGCTTGCGCAACGGGTTCTCCTCCTGTCCTGGCTTTGCTGGCGGTTGTGTTGCTTCTCTAGGATGGATGAGCTCTCCCGTGATGGTCGACCAAGCTCGTATCCGATGGTCAGACCCCGCAACGAAGAGGATCTCGTCATCTCGTGAAGTCACAAATCCCTTCAAAGACTGTCAGAGCGGGATTTGGTGGGATCGGAAGACCAACGAGGGATGACTGGAATTTATTGACGTGCCCCTCGAACTGCCGAAGCGGTGATTTGCCAAATCGAACATCGAATAGCAACAGCTTAAGAAGGTCAGCGATGCGCAAGAACAGGTGGTCCGAGGACTTACTTCATCGCCCATCGCACTCGCCACCAAACCCCAAGGCGCCGCAGAATCGCTGAGCCTCTTCACGCCAATCACCGCCTTCCCTCGCTTCATGGAAGCCACGACATTCGGGATCCTCGGCTTAACTCTCAGATCCTCAAGCAGGATCGCAGATGATCGCAGTCCGGCGAAAACCAGATCAGGTCTCCAGTGATGGAGTGACAGGGCGTCGGACGGTAGAGGGCGGACGGAGGTAGTCAATCCGTCGGTATAGTGAAGCGTGGTGAGGGATTTACTGCCGCCTGGCGCACACTCAGCTGATGGTTCCACAGTACTCGGGTATCTAGAGCCTGACGTACTGAGCGAACAAACGCCATCCCCCGAACTCATGCAGAAGATATCGTCCTGCTGAAGGTCGAGCTCGGAATGATGCATGAAGACATGCTCCAGCATATCCGGATCCCGATGGAATTGGTGGACGTGCGCTTCAGGACCGCCAGCTACCGCTCTATCGGTCAAGATCAGCTTGATTCTCCCTCGGGGCATATGGAGGAATCACATCATGGTCATTCGGGGAATATCGTAGTGCATCCCAACAAGCTAGACCTCGTTATCGACCGCCGCCTGCAGGATCAGAGGACCTACCGCTTCGGAGCAGATCGATATGAGATGCGCCGCTCCACTGGCTCGGTGGGAGATGACCCCTCCATGATCCGTTGTAGCGAAATATGCCCCACCGACAAAGGACTGCCGTTGGTCAGCAGGCCTACGATGAACGACGAGCAGGACAAACCCGGATAGAGGTGATTCGCTCGCCATGACAGCTGCAGCATTTGTGTGTCGACTGATGGTTCAGGTTCGCGTACTGGGCTTGGGAAGCGCTAGAACCGAATCATCAGTGCGACTCTCGGTAACGAGGAAAGACCCGCGTTGTCCGATCATGCCTGTTCTGCCCAGGTACCCGCATCGACACCTTCCCAAGAGGTCTAGGCCGTCTCCTACTCGGTCCAACTCCTGATGCGCCAATTGAATCCAGCTTGACCCTCTTCTCCCCTCTCATCTGCCCCTTTGAACATCTCGTAGGCATCAACATCGCTTCATCCCCCGAGATCCTCGTCGGGGTATCCTTGGGTGTCGGAAAGTATCGATTCCGCACCGGGTCGAATGTCATCCCGGGGATAATCCCTAGCGCTCCAGGCATGTTGCGTTGTTATGTGATGCGTCTATGATGAGAAGTGCGACAAGGGAATGGGAAGACTGCGGTGGCAAGTTCACGTGGTCCGCGATCACTGAATGACTTCACGCAACAATTTCCGTCCACTTTGGCAACCCCTTTCATCGCACATCAAGCGAGTCCACATGATGCAAACCTCCCAAGGCGACGTCCTCGCTGCCCTCCAATTCCCATCCACATTCTCCGCCTCCCGACCACCACCACCCGCATCCCTTTTCTCAGAGCACCATGATCCCCCATCCGCACTGACCAGCGCCTCCTCCTCTCGGAAGACGAACAGCACGCGGATCTACTGCTGGCGCGAAGGTTGTGGGAGTTTGATCCTCCTCCCTGGCGTAGGGGAGTGGGTCGTTTCCGAGGGTGGAGTGGTTGGTCACGCATTACCCGCTCAAAGCGAAGCCTGAGCTGTGCAGATCCCTACTGAGGAGAAATCGCCCTTCCCCCCCTCCCCCTCCCTTCCCAATCAATCAGCGTCAACGCAAACCGCATACTGGCACATCCCCGGTTCCCCCATGTCATTCGAGAACATCGGTTTCTCCCGCCCATCCCCTATGACACTTCCCCCGACCGGTCCTGGGGTCGAAGGGGCGAAAGGGAAGGTAAAGTTCTTGATATGTGCGGAGTGTGACTTGGGACCTGTTGGGTGGAGCTTTGAGGGTGGAGATGAGGCTTGGTTGGCGGTGGAGAGGGTACGGTACGGTCTGTGGGCTTCGGAGAAGGGGGAATGACGGTTGCGGATTCGGATAGTCGGGATTGGGCATGCGTCTTCGTCATGAATCGTGCGGTTTTCGCGGAGGAAATCATGACTGGAGATCTCTGCTTGTATACATGATGATGCAATGATTATACTCGCCCCCCTGTCCCACTCAGCCAACTTTATCCGCGATAGAGGTGAATTTCCTCGTCCCATGCACAAGACGCAAGCAGTCCCTCATCGAACAGTGCCCAAGCCACACCCATGACGAACTCGGTATGCTCCGAGTGGACAGAACGGGGTTGAGGTTGATCGACTGACCATCTGTATGAAACATGTCGGACCAGTTACGGTGGTGAAACGGAGAAAAACCTACGTTCGGCAGGTCATATCATATGACGTCGAGGCCAAGACATCGCGATGATGCGGCGACCACCTAACCCCATCAGCACATATCTGCACATTCGGAGAAACACACTTACTGCACCTCCCTCACCGCCAGCGTATGTCCCCTCAACTCCCTGACCGTCTTCCCCGTCGTCCCCCTCAAATCCCAAACCCTCACACCCATATCCTTCCCCCCCGTAACTATCAGCCCCGAATCGTACTTATTCCAATCACAACTCAACACCTCCGTCGGACTAGCCTGAACGTCACGGACCGGTCGTTGGGGTTGGGACTTCCGGATATCGAAGACGCGGAGCATACCGTCTGATGCGCAGGTAGCGAGGACGGTGGGTGAGGAGGGGGACCAGGTGGCGCTGTAGATCTGGGCAGAATGTGCGGGGAGGGTGAGGAGGGAGGTTGCACGGCCTGGTGTCCACTTCCGATCATCAGCAAAACTTGCCAAGAGGAGGTGGGGGAGGGCGAGGCGAGCAAGAGACGGTGGGGAGGGGAGGGAGGTGAGGGGGACGTACGATCTTGACGGTGTGATCCCAGGAGGCGGTAGCGAATTGGTCTTTTTGGAGATTGTTCCAATCCACAGACATGATCTCCGCCGAGTGCTCGTGCCACGCTTTTACCGGTAGACCCTGCCCATCGTCAACAGCTACCCTCTCAAGCGCTAGGCTGGAGCCCACCCACCTCGAGGGTCACGTCGAAGAGCCGTAATGACCCATTGCCACACGCCGCGATGACCTGGTTCCTACCATCAGCTCCGGACTGCAGCACTAACCCACTCGTGTGACTCGTTCCAAGCGACATCATACACGCAGTCCTGGGTATCGAACCTGCCATCAACTCCGATCAGGAGTGAGCTCTCACCATTTGACGACCTGCAACCCTGCCGGGGACAGTTGTAGCACATGTACTCTTCCATTACCGACGAGACCAAAGTTCGCCCCGGAGGCGACTGCGATTTGATCTTCGAAGAATGGGGAGAAGGAGATCCGGTGGTGGGAGAATGTAGGGGTCTTGGCACGGAGGACGGGGGTTTTCATCGTGCCGCTCTCGAGAGAATCCTGTTATCTAGGTACTGCTTGAGTTCGCACTGCTCTCTTCATCCTGGTGGAAGGATCGGAGTATGCAAATCAGAGGTGAAAGGTGTCGTCTACACAAGCGAGATTCCTCGGCTGAAAAAGCTCATCATCTCGAGCAACATTTCTCGAACGTGATTTCGCTTGTTTTCATAATCCCCTCCTTCTTTCTTCTCTCCCTTGATCTCGTCTTCTTGATCTTAGGGAGCAGCTCCACCATGCCCCCTTCACCGGGCAGGATCCATTCTCTCCCAGGTACGTGGCGCCTCCTCCTACCGGCCCCTATCTTCTCGCTGATCTGAAACCACCCCTTCGACCCGGCCTCCAAACAGTCAAAGTCCTGTACTCGATAGATACATCCCCCCAGTCCTACCTCGCCATCCCAAACGATCGACAAGAAGTCTACGTCCACCCAAACACCCTGGCGTATTCGCATGACCAGAGTCATGGACCGCTCGGGAGCTGTTGTCTCAAAGCTGTAGCGAAGGGGATCTGTTTCGCTAGGTGAGTTTACCAGGTTTTGGACGACGCTGACCGGGAGTCCGGAATGTATACCGAACCAAACGACTCTGGACTTCTCGCTTTACAACCTCGACCCGTCCCTACGAGCGAATGTAGCATCACGAGCATTCCCCACCTCGTCCAACGATGAGCAGAGCTCCTGGACCGGGAGAGGCTTCCTATCATGGCTTCTCGCCGAACCGGGGCAGGGAATTACACTCATCCGTGGCCGACTGACTCGGGAATACGAGTTCTCGTCGGCAGCTTTCGCAGATGGTGGTGGACTAGAGGGGCTCATGGCTGCAGCCGTGAGGCGAGAAGATACGGATGGGAAGGGTTGGGGATTGGAGGTGTGCGTGTCGTTGAAGGAGGTGAATCCGGAGGGGAAGAGCGAGTTCTCCGGGAGGAGGGAGTTTGAAGAGATGTTGGCTAGAGGAAGGGGGTTGGCGTCCACTGTCCCCTCACCCAGGCGGATCGTACCAGACACTCGGACAGCGGTTCGCATCAATGGCTCGAGCTCAAGCTTCCCTTCTCAAGTGCACGCTGGGCCCAGCAACCTTCATCCGACCACCGCGATTCGTGCACCCACCCCTCAACACTTCGCGCACCCGTCCTCAACAGCGTCCCATCGCAGCTCCCTACCAAGCCCGAACCCTCCCAGCTCGACACCCATGGCGAGCTCTACCAGCTACCCCAAAATCCCCTCCCGACCACCGTCTGCCGATCAGCGATCCACCCTTGTTCCCGTACCGTCATCCACATCCGCCGCTCTCCGCCCGTCAACTCCTCCTCCACCTCCACAGCGCAAATCCCCACCTCCGTCCACGCCATCCCGTGCCACTCTACACGCACTGCTCCGATCCGACGGGAAGATGTCACCCGGACTCGCCCAGACACTCGCAAACAACCCAATGCTCCTTCGCCTGCTCAAAGCTGTTCCTCCTTCAGCCGGTCCACTGTCCTCACTGTCCGAGACGAAGGCCTCCCCTGCGCCAGACACACCTACGCCATCGACTTCGACGACGGTCAAGCTCAGAACCGAGGGATGCGATAATTGCGGAACTCTGGAATCCGATTTGTGGCGCACGAAAACCTCGAAAGACGGGACGAAGAAGAAGGTCTGCAACGGTGGGACTAGCTCTAACCATGAGTGAGTCTCTCGTGCTGACGTTTACAGAATGCGGAATCTACTTCAACAAGCACAAACGAATGCGACCCGACGATCTCTGGGCCGGTACCACGCGCACGCACAAAACGCCCAAGCTCGAGTCCGAACTCCCACACCTCGGGGTCCGTTCCAGTCCTCGACTCCACCGCTCCACGTCGGACCACGATGAGAGTCCCCGAAAACGTCAGCGATCAGGGAAAATGCCGCATCCGTCACCACGTATGGCTACGAGGGCTAGCGTGAAGACTGAATCAGGTCGCCCGAAAGGCAAAGCTCTGGATTTCTCCGAAGGGATGTTTAGCCCGACGAGCACCTTTGGGACTTCCCCTGCAAATGGGGCGGGGATCGGTGCGCTGGGTAATGGTAACCGAGGAGGAGGAGAGGTGGGGGAAGTGGATATCGAGAGTCTCTTGGCGCAGTTCGCAAATGATCAGCCGGGATTCAACCTCGATGCGCTGTTCGCGAACGTGGGAGATGGGAGTGGGCCGGGGGGACAGGAGATGAAGAGTCTGCTGAGCGCTTTCGAGGGAGTCACAGATGAGGGAGCGAGTGGGAGTGCGGTGCAGAATAAGGAGGGGACGGCTTGAGCTGAAGTGGTAAGGCGAGGCGATGCATGCTAGGTGAAACGCTTGTAGGCGTGCTTCTCGTATTCTTTGACTTTGCGGATCCGACGCTTAGGCCTGGGAAACCGCGAGCATTAGTTCTGTCTCGATGCGGGGATGGGGACACGTACAGCTGGGGAACGCGCGGCTCGATAAGCGCTCGCTTCTGGAGGCCCAAGAATTGGTCCTTGAACAGATTCCCTTCCGGCTAAACCATACAATCCTCAGCGTCTTCTCTGACGACCCATGGGAGCGGACGACCCACCTTGACCTGCCTGAGCGTCTCCGCCAAATCCTCCCCCAGCTGAACAGCGACACTCCCCTTCCCGACCCTCCACTTCCCCACCTTCTCCCCACCTTCCAAACCCAATCTCTCCCTCTCCCTCTTCGCAAGCTTCGCCAATCGCTCCGCCTCGACCAGACCTTTTTCCCGCTTCTCCAGCGTCGACTTCAGTGCAGGAACAGCCGAGATGGATCTGAGGGTCTTCTTCTGACGCGCTTCGAGGGAGGCGAGGCGAGACGCTTCTCGCAGGCGGATGGCCTTGTTACGCTCTGCTTGGGTCTTTCGGCGCGTTGGCTTGACGGTGCGCTCTTCCTCCTCCTCATCCACGACCGACGCATTGTCGACCTCGCCGGGTCCAACGATCATCCCGTCCGCGTACTCTCTTTCCAGCGCTGTGGCCGTTCTTCGAGCATTGACGACCTCGCCCAAAGCCTTGATCCGCTCTTCGTCCGCCGTCTCCTGCCTCAACCTCTCCTCTTCTTCCTCCACAGCAAGCTCGAGTAACCGCTGATGACTCTCCGCAGTAGGATTGTACGAGACCCCAGCTTCGGGCAATTCTGTCCCTCGCCCCGCCTCGACTTGCGAAGAAAGGTAGTTCTCCCGGTGCTTCGCCAGTGTCGGCGGGGGTTTCACAGGGCGCTTGATCATGCCTTCTTCCCCAAACTTGCTTGTCGCGGGTACAGACTCGGTCCAGGCATCTCGTAGCTGGCAAATCCCAGCCTTCTTCACGTCCGCGCTGCTGAGTCCCGTGCTGTCCATAGTGATCGTATTCCGCCGAGCGATGCGGCGGAGTCGTGCTTTCTCTGCTGGCGAGATTTTGGTCTTCCCGGACGATGAAGCAGTAGGACGCGAGGAAAGAGAGGGGATGGCGGAGCGCTCGGAGAGAATTGCGAGGGATCGGAGCGGTTTCGGAGCTCGACGCATACGCTTGGCGACTGAAGCCCCCAGTCAGCTCGTTTCAGGCCAAAAGGGTACTTGAGGTACCTTCGACATCACCGATGGTATCCACGACGAACAGCTCGCCATCCTTCTTATCCGCTACCCGTCCACTACGGCCCAATCAGCTGTCGTTGTCGTACCCTCCCGCTCAATGGCGGAGGAGGAAGAAACGCGAGATAGCTTACCCAGTGATCCGCTCCTCCTCCCTAGCGGACTCTAGGGCCTCCTCAATCGCGCTAACATCGATGTTCTTCCGCCATGCTCTCTTGCCCTTCCGAGAAGTTTGCGACAGCTGAGAGGGGAGGCCGAGGTGGGAGGGTTTGGCGTTGGGCTTGGGCGAGTGGGGGAGACGGTCGTATGGTTTCGAGGAAGAGGGTCTGCTGCTTGATGCGTGGACAGGCCCCATGATAAGCTGAGAAGGGGGTCTGTCCTCGGTAGAACTTGCAGCTGAGATGAAATCGTATGAAAGTCAGTGAAAGCTTCCTCTTGAACTTTTGTATATTTTTGATCCTTTTGTTCGGTTTATCCCAAAATGTCTGTACCTGATTTCATTATTGAATTGAAGGAATCTGCCCATCCAATTCGTCTCCTCAGCAGCCATGACCCCCTTAACCCGCTCAGTCGCCTTCCTGACAGCTGCTCCTTCGGCGAGCTCCTCCCGCACATTCTTCACGAACCCCACCATCCTCGCCGGCGCTTCGAAAGGCCCCGCCAAGAAAGGTCCGCCCAATCTCCTCTCCCCTAATCAGCCTACTAAAACCCTTCAGTCCTATCCAAAGCTGGAGCCCCAAAGAAAGTCGTAAAAGGCTACATCCGGAAAGGCGAGGCGCCGGGAACCACCATCGTACGCCTCGATGGACTGTACAGAGCTGACGGGTAGAGTGGGAGGAAGAATGTGAATCTGAGATTCGCGCTGGCTTCGGAGGTGCCGGATCTGGGGGATTTTATGCAGCTTCACCCGGTTAGCACGTCTATGACCTGGTCTGGGACAGATCTGATGTGCCCATAGGAGAGTTATATTGCGAGTAATGTGGGACGACCCACTGTTTTCCCGAGGCGGAACTATGAGCAGCTTCGGACGTTCGGGTTGCCGCGAAAATTGGACAAGGAGGTCAGCTATTTAGAACTCCCGGGGTTGAAAAGCTTCTCATCCAAGCTTCAGCTTGCATCATCCGGAGCACCTGCTTCTGTGATCCGACAACAAACGGTCGAACTTGTCCGGACACTGAATTCTGCAAAAGCTGGCTCTAGCAAGGATGCGCGCTTCATGATCAGCAAGCTGGGTCTGGGTTTACATGACGCAGCGCTGATGTTGGGATAGCCGGGGAGAAAGGCAGCGGCAAGAGTATGCTGCTTCTACAAACGGTGTCGTACTGCCTCGAAGCCGGCTGGATAGTGCTATACGCTCCACGAGGTACGCCTAGATTACGAAAGTCTCGTTCGTGGCTGACATGATATAGCTGCGAACTGGATCGACTCGTCAGCTCCCTACGCATATCATCCGCCTTCCAAGACTTTCCATCAGCACCCTATCGCATCCTCACTTCTCTCGACTCTCATGACAATCAATGAGCAGAAGCTCGCCCAGATCAAGCTCGTAAACCCGGTGTCCTTTGATGGTCGAACAGTCGAGGCGGGGTCGAGCGTGGTCGACCTGGCAAAGTTGGGCAGGGATGAGAAGCTCGCCGTGGAGGTCTTGGCGTCAGTGATGGAGGTGCTCGGCACACAGACTGAGTAAGTTACTAATCTTCCGAAACAGGGTTCGTAGCTCATGCTCTCCCGCAGAATCCCAGTGCTCTTCGCGATCGATGAAGCCCAAGCGCTCTTTCAGCAGACCACTTACCGGGCACCCGACTATTCGCCTATTGAAAGCTACTCCCTCTCGGCACCGCTCCTCGCATTGGACTACCTCTCCGGCCGCAAATCCTTGGTCAGCATCTCGGTTTCTTCCGGTTCGTCAGCTGACCCTAACCATAGTCTCGAGGTGCTGTACTTTCCGCACCATCTTATTCCACTCCCGACATCCACGTCCCCCTGATCCTCCTTGCTTCCCTCGATTTGCCTTCACCCCAGCCTATAACCCCGTATATGCGATACGACCCAGTCCACCTCGCGCACGCGTCGAGCGGGATCAAAAAGGTGGAGGTGCCATTTGGGATGAGCGGACAGGAAGCTGCGGGGATGTTCGATATCTGGGCGAGGAAAGGTTGGGCTCCGAAAGGTGAGCTGAGTTTTGCTATCCAGTGAGGTGCGAGCTGATGTGAGGCTTTGAAGCAACGGATGAGCTCTTTATGGACGCTTTTGCGGCGTCGGCGGGGAACCCCAAGGAGATGGGGCGGGGGCTTTCGCACAACTTTTGGGCGTATTGATATGTATGGGACAATGCATGATCGCCTGTCCGGTGAGGTGTCATATTTCACAACTTCAGCCGAAAGCAGCTTGGTCTTTCAATCAAGGCTTCATCGACATGATTACTGAAATTCGACTATACCCACTAAAGAACACGCAGCGCCTTTAGACCGTCTTCCTCGGCTTCACATTGCTCTTTGAATCGCTGTTAAACGACTGTTCCTTTATCAGCTCATATACACAATTTCGGGCTGCAGACTCACCTCTCGAAGCGCCTCGAGCGCTGCACTCAGCTTCTCCACCCTCTCCCTCGCATACTCCTTCGCCTGAACCTCATCAGCCCATTCCCTTGACTCAAACGCCGAAGCCCAAAAGGATGACATACTTTATCGCCCCCCTCCGTCGCCCTGGACTTCTCCTTCTCCGCCCACATCCTCTCTACCGCCTTCTGCAGCTCGTTGATCTCCACAGTCGGAGGATCTGTCGAAGCTTCCTGTGCCACTGGTCGGGCTTGGCGATGACGTCGGGGACCTCTCCACCTCCAACGGCGATCTTTCGTGTTCTCGTCTGGCTGAGTCTGGGTGGACGCGAGGGTGGAGAGGACGGTCGATTCGTTCGTGGGCTTCGATAGGTATTCGGCCACAGATGGAGGAGGGGACGCTCGGTCAAGACGGTTGAACCCATGGTCCCAATCGCGGACCGCAGGTTTCGGATTACCGTTCGCGATATACTGAGCGATTCGTCGATGATGTTCCCGTTTGTTCTCTTTATGCCTGAAGTGTATCGCCGCAGCGCCCACGCCGATCCCGAACTACACTTGTTAGGTTGGTGTCACGTCAAATGTTGAGAACTTACCCAGATCAACCTCCGCATCCCGAACCCGCGACCATGTCCGAATCGACCGTGGCCATACTGGTGGTACTGCATTCTGGGACCTCGGGGTGGGAGGTGCCCTCCACCACCACCACCAGCGAAGGGCGCTTCGGAAGTCGAATGAGCGGCTTGAGCGCCGACAGTGAAGATTGGAGCTTGAGCTCCAGGAGCGAGGTGCGTCGCTTGCGCACCGGGAGCGAAGTGTGCGGCTTGAGCACCTGCTTCGGCGGTGAGTGATGGAGGATGAGGAAGAGGTTCGCCGGGAGAAAGAGTACTTGATCGAGTAGTCGAGTGATGGGGGGGACCACCAGTCTCGTCGGAATAGTTGGGCTTGGGAGGTGCATGGTGATTGGCCAATTGGTTCGGTGAAGAAATGACGAGGATGGATCAGTGGTAAGTATGGTAATGGATGTCAGCGGTTTGATCAGTTATCCGTTTCCTTTTTGTGGCATGGACATGATCGCTCAAGCCGGAAAGACGTATCAGCGTGCATTTAAGCAGGACCATGCCTCGTCTCGGCCAAGGAACGGATCATGACGAATCTCAATGCCGAGTCAATGCCCGAGCTGCCACAACACCATTCCCCATTTATCTTTTGCCGGGGTTATAGACCGAGGATTTCGGAAAATACAAAGCCGAAATTTGTAAAATCGGGTTACCGGCGACGCGCTCCAGCCAACTTTATATTTCCACGGCTTGAGCAGAATCAAAGCAGTATCTTTCAAGCTCGTCCATCTGCTCCCACCATCGCTCCTGTCGTCAGCTAACATCGAAACCTTCCAAGCCTAAAGCCGAAGCAGGAGGCGAGGAAATTTTCTACACAGGAAAATCGAGCTCCCTCCGCCGCCATGTCGGACGACGCCTCCGAGCTATCCGCAATCAAAGCCGACTCCTCTGCAAAATCCACCACCGACCCAATCAAGTCCTTCCTCTCCGGCGGATTCGGTGGTATCGCCTGTGTCCTGGTGGGCCATCCATTCGATCTGACCAAGACGAGGTTGCAGACTGCTGCTCCGGGGACTTATACGGGCGCGGCGGATGTGGTGCGGAAGACTATCGCGCGGGATGGGGTTCGGGGGTGAGTCCGCGCCCTCGCTTAGCCCCCGTCCTTGCTCTCAGCTTATATGCGAGCTGCTAGGCTGTATCGCGGGATCACGCCGCCGCTCTTTGGGGTGACTCCTATTTTCGCCATCTCCTTCTGGGTAAGCTCTATCCCAGCTGAGTCCGCATGAGCAGGGGAGCTGATATGTTCTTAGGGTTATGACATGGGCAAACGCCTAGTCTACATGGGAACGCCGGGCCGGACCTCCCAAGCGCTAAGCATCCCCGAGCTAGCTTTCGCAGGGGCGTTCTCAGCTGTGCCCGCGACGCTTGTCACTGCGCCAGCGGAGAGGATCAAAGTGCTCCTCCAGGTGGGTCTCTCCTCGTCTGATAGGACGGCGAGATGCCGATGAGATGATCGGTGCAGGTCCAGGGACAGGGTGGACAGGCGGCTTACTCTGGTCCTGTGGACGTCGTGCGTAAGCTGTATGCGGAGGGGGGCATGAGGTCGATCTTCAGGGGATCGGTGGCGACGCTGGCTCGGGATGGACCGGGTAGTGCTGTGTGAGTGATCCTCATCCTGTTTACTCTCCCCGTGTGGAAGAGCGGGATGAGAGCGGTGATAGAAGTAGGAGGAAACTTGGAGGTGTGGGTTGGAGGGAAAAGAGACCTTTGTACGTGACGCTGATCCCTGCTACAGCTACTTCGCGACCTACGAACTCCTAAAACGCCGCCTCTCCACCGCACGTCCTATCCTACCGACCGGCGAGCCTGCTGCTGCTCCTCCGCTGAGTCTCACAGCGGTCATGCTGGCTGGTGGGTCAGCGGGTGTGGCGATGTGGGCACTGGCCATTCCCCCAGACGTGAGTCAAGGCTGACGGATGCGGCTCAAAATCGGCGAGCTGCAACCTGAACAGACTCTGACTGACGAAAATCGGTACAGACCATCAAATCGAGGCTACAGAGCGCCCCGCAGGGGACATACTCCGGCTTCATGGACTGCGCGCGCAAGCTCATCGCGGCGGACGGGGTGACGGCGCTTTGGAAGGGGTTCGCTCCGGCCATGGCCAGGGCTTTCCCGGCGAATGTACGTCGCTCGCCTCACCTGAAAAGTGTTTCACGCTGATGAGCGGTATCTTCCAGGCGGCGACGTTCGTGGGCGTGGAGGTGAGCTTGAAGATGATGGATACGCTTTGGTGAGGCTGCATGGAGGGGTAGATGGCATACTGAGCAATGAGAGCATGCACCGTGATGGGCCTCTTCCATAAAGCACACAGTCGTCATGGCAACAGATTCGTTGGATGTGTACAAATGACTCGTGATGATATATCCTCTTCTCCCTCTCTAGATAGTAATCGCCTCTTATCTCCAAGACCTCCCCGGATCCCTCGAATTGTCCAGCTGCTGCCCTGCTCAAGTTCCTGCGAATGAGGCCACAGGCGTCGAAGTCACCCAAGTCGGTCCCTTCCTCATCTCTCCGCTCTTCCTCCCCGCCGACCCTCCCACCCTTCCGTTCTCCACTTCGACAATACTCCTCGGTGTCCGTATCCGCTCCCTTCCCACACCACCCATGCCAACCATCCCTAGCGGTTTCACTCTCATCCTCCCGCTCCCACCTTCCTTATCGCGAACCGCAAATGGAAGCGGCGAAGAAGGAATCATCGAGCTTGCCGAAGTGTTTGACGAGCCCTCCCTCCATGTCCCCCATCCTCCCTCTCGATCTTGCACCGGGAGCGACGAAGATCGTAACTGATTCACCTCGTCGTCCGAATCCGTTCCCGAGTCGCCGATGTTGTCGTTGGCGGCCAGAAATGGGAGGGAAGCGGAATCACGCCGGTGATTTTCGGGGCTGAGCGCTTGGAGCGGGATATGAGCGTGTGAAGAAGAGGGAGAGGAGAGAGGTATGATGGAGAATGGAGATACGCTGAGGTAGCGGTGGACAGGTCGAGTGAGTTTCCGTCGGGTTTTGGTAGGGAGGGAACGGCGGGGTTTTGTGGGTAGGTGGGAGAGGGTGGAGAGGTGGAATGCGTGGACTTCGGCTTCGGATATCGGGCATCTGGCGGAGTCGGCATCATGAAAGGTCACAGCCCTGAAACGGAGCGTGTCAAGGGTCAAGGAGTGTTCGAGGGGAGGTCGGTCGAGATTCGTGCGGGTAGAGGAGGAGGATGAAGAGGGGATGAGGCGGGAGAAGTGGAATGCGTGGAGGGCTGCTTCGGAGATGGTGCTTCCCATTTTTGGGTGGGACAACGGACGCAATGCAACAATAATCAACGAGAAGAATGGATGAGATAGGGAGCATACGGGATGAGGAGGAGTTTGCTTCCGGGAAATCAGAAGCAACGCGGAATGCCGTAAGACGGTGGCAGCGAAAGTCCTATGATACTTGGCATCCAAGGATGGAAGGCTTGAACAAGGGAGTCAGTAGGTGCCAAACATGGAATGCATACAACTGTGTGCTTTCCAACCCCCTCATCCGTCCACCTTGATCCACCGCCAAGGCTCCTCGACATACCTCTTCCAGCTCTCCGTAAACGCTATCAACTCCGCCCCTTCCAGAACTCTATGATCCCCACTCCATCCTACCGGACATCGAACCACCGCTTCCATCCCGCCTTTCTCTACCTCCGCTTGGTCCGCTTTCAGTCCTGCATCACGCATTTTCCATTCCACCTCCCACTTGGCGCGACCGACGGCGCAGATTGCTACTCCTCCGCTTGGTGGGAGGACGGGCATGGCCCCGATCGACTCGCCGAAGGCACCGACCGAGGAGATGATGAGGTTTGCGGGAGGCGTGGGACGGGTCGAGTTTTGGCGGAGGGAGGAGAGGTGGGATGTGATGGAGGATAGTGATGTCGAGGGGGAAAGGGGCGGGAGCGAGGGGGTCAGCAGACCGTGTTTTGGATCTGAGCGAGATTCAGTCAAAGTTCATCAGATCGTAGGAGGACCTTACCTGAAACAGCGATTCCGACAATTCCATCTCTTCGGATGTCAAGCCATCGGTCATCGCCCTTCGACATGACGCGCGACCGCATGACCGGATGTTCCTCTAGTGCGAGCAGCATCCCTTTGACGAGGAAGCTGAGGAGAGTCGTCTTATTCTGTCCTTGTATAGGCAGAGGATCTCGAGCGAGGTCGGACGGTATATCGGCGGCCCGGTATGGCGTTTTGGCCGGAGACGATGGATTGAGATTCAACGCTCGGAGATAGGGAAGGAGCGGGGTGAGGTTGAGGGTATGTGTATAGCTACGAGGCAGGAAGCTTCAGATAAGGTGTTTTCCATTGCGAGCGGACTTACCCAAAGTGTGGGACATCCCCCATAGACCCCATCGCCCGCCACATGACCTTCCTCGTCCGCCCCAAATACACCCTCGTCACCTCCTCCTGCTTTCCTCGATCCACATTGCTCATACCAGCCGCCATTTCCCCCTGAACAGAAGAGTCCCCAGCAGCAGCATGCACATCCTCCTTAGTCACCCTCCCACCATCACCAGTCCCCTCCACGTCGTCCAAGTCCACGCCTAATCTCGCAGCGAGCGTCCGCACAGCGGGCGAAGTCTTGACTATGCTCCTGGCCCCTACCGACGTTTCCGACCTTTGCCGACGTTCTAGTACCACCTCGGAAGATGAGGAGGCGGATGAGGATGGCGCAGAAGGCAGGACTGAACCTTCTCCGCTGAACCATGATCCACCTACCGAATCCATCGCCGAATCTCGTGAAGCGAGAAGGTCCTCGTCCAGTGGTACCTCGGTCACCTCGTCGGTGGTCTCAGTGGATATTGATGGCGCTTCTTTGGCGGGAGTGGAACAGGTTTCCGAGTGTTTCCCCAGCTCTTCCGAGATGTCCTCGGCTTTCGCGACCTCGGGGCTCTCCTCGTTTCGCACTTTTCCCAGACCCGGACCTCGCTCCGCTTCCGTTTCTACGGGCTCGGGTTCGGGTTCGCTTCTCCCTTCCTCGGGAAGAGCATCGTCACCCTCGGTCCGGATCTCGCACAAGGTCTGCCCGACATTGACTGTATCCCCAATCTCGACATTCAGACTATGGACAAAACCCGTTGTGGGAGAGGTCAATTCCACCCTGCCTCCTCATTAGTCCAAGTCAAGCTTCGAAATAGGGGCAGGCGCACACGCTTTTATCACTCTGGACTTCGCAGAGATTATCGAACTCCTCGACCCTCTGTCCCACCTCCACATGCCATTTGAGGACCTCGACCTCGGTGATACCCTCGCCTATGTCGTACAGCTTGAAAGGGAAGACCGCTAGTCGCGGGTATGAAGAGTGGAAGAGGCATAGTTGCGATATTCGGAGAGCTTGTAATGGGAGTCCGTGTGATGAGTGGGGTCGAGGGGGAGGGAGAAGGAGGTGGTAGGAAGTAGCGAGAAAGGGAGGTCTCGGAGCTAAGCGGTGCAGCCGTGCTGAGTAGATTGAGATATTCAGCCGCATAGCTGTGTAGACGACTCAATGGGCGCTGAGCTGAAAGCCTGACTATAGCATTCCGGTGTGAGTCGTTGTGATGTAGCCAAGAGGGCCCGAAAAAAAAAAAGCATGGACGCGTGGTTCAGGAACACAACGAGGTTCAAATTGGCATGATCCGCGACCCTTCGGTACGGAACTTGATTTCCTCATCCCGCAGGCGACAGAAGGAGCTCCTACTTGACAGTGTGTAAATGAAATGTCTTGTCAGCGCAGGGATAGCTACTTGTCCACAGATCCTTTCCAGAGTCTCCTTCTTGAGCAGTCGAGCTGCCCACTTAGATCTCTACTTCTCAGATTGCTGCAGATCGCGTCCTCATCCCACGACCCCACAATCCCTATTCTCCGCCTTCTTCTTCTCCACCCAATCCTCCAACCTCCTCATACCCCCCTTCCCCAGACCCTTCCACTCATGCTTCGCGATCGTCCCGCCCCGTCTGTACCCACCATCCACCTCCCAACAGGTCGACATGAGTGTCGGCTCGTACCCATGCCATGCGACATCACGGGTCGTGTAGTTTGTTCCGGAGGCTTCGTAGACTTCGGCGCCCCGTCGTTGGGTCTCGCGTAGGGGCTCGGGGGAGGAGGGGTCGTTGTATTCGCCGTTTCGGGCGAAGAGGGGGATCGTCTCGGCCCGGTTGAGGACTGGGTGTTTCAGCGGGAAATAAAGGGACCCTTGATAAAGCATACCTTGGACAACTGGAATAAATGAGTCAGCCAGAGAAAGTGTAAGTGAAAAGCTAGAGCTTACCTCGACCATCGAGAGACCAGATATGGATCATCCCGTCTGCACTGCCCGAGTAGATATAGCTCTGCCCAGTAGACTCCCTCGGACTGAAGTGACATCGGATCAAGGTGCGCAGCACCGAATGCCCGCGGAAGGTCATGACTGAGCAGTCTTTGGGATGGGCCAGTCTCTGTGGCGGTGGGTACCTAGCATTGCGGTCTAGCCCTTGTCAGCGCATCGACATACGATTCAATTGGCCACATACAGTCGTAACTCGGCTGTCCGTACCTGGACACTGCATCCGGCTCCCCCTCAAACTCGCTATAACTCCTCATCTTCCTAAGATCGTATAATCTCGCCGCCTGATCCTTCGAGTTGACCACAATGTATCGCCCATCTCCCTTTGGCGAGGTGTAGGTGATGCCCTCGGTGGCGCCGACTAGTATGCCGGAAGGAGTCGAGGAGGAAAGCGATCGTCGATCCCAGACTTTTACATAGCCGTCATCTGATCCGGAGACGAGGATGTTCGTGGATGATTCGTCGGCGAAACAGACAGCGTTGACTGAGCGAGGCGTCAGCGATCGATTCCGGCTTTTTCAGGGACACTCTAACCATCATCGGCGTGCCCAAGCACACTGAGTGATCGTCTCTGCGCATCGATATCGTACACCATGATTTTCCCGCTTCCGGCTCCGGCGACAACCTCTTTACCGTCTGCGGAGAATCGGATACTCCAGATCTGGTCACATCAGCGTGGATCTCCCAGGAAAGCTGAGACCACTCACTCCGAACGAGTCGTAGCCCCAAATATCCCCAGACCTCCTCCGAGACCCCGAAAAGTCCAGCTCGACATGCTCGGTGTCATCCTCGGTCGTGTACAACATATGTACGTATGGCGTGATCGATGAGTAGATCATTCTTCGTGCGTTTAGCTAGATCACCCGTAAAAGGAATAGAGCCCACCTCTCGCCCTTACGATCTGCATCGCAATCAGTGACGGTCCACCTCCCCTCTATCCCCTGGACGTTCTTAATCTTCTTCATACTCGTATCCTCCTGCGCCATGCCTCTCCTCCTTACCCCACCAAAAGCCCTCAACCCATCATCCTCATCCTCGTCCATCTCAGAGCGCGGTGAGATCGGTCCGGATCGTCTCGGTTTGAGAGGGGAAGGTTTCGCCTGGTTGGTGGAATAGAGGTGGAGTGTGAAGTATTGCGTGGCGGCGTCTAAGGGGAGATCGCGATTACGTCGGAGGGCGGTGTCAGTGAGAGGAGAGGGATAAGTCAGGGGGTGCTAAACGGATTTAGGAGGGGGACGCTCACAGAAGAGAGAGTAGTCCTCGCCAGCGTATTGCCCGACGTAGGGTATACTGGGGTAGCAGGCGACGACGGTGCCGTTGGTATTGGGGATCGTGGCCTGCCCTTCAATCAATAAACTGTATCCGAAGGCAATCGGGACTGTTGGACTTACCTGTGCGGCAGCAGGGACCCAACCTCGCTTCCTGGTTTGTATGACCCTCGGCCGAGCTCTCCTACCCGGTACTCTCCAATCCCCCACCCGACCAAATTCGCCTGACTTGAGCAGTTCCATCCCCCTCGGATGAGGTTCAGTCTGCGGTTCATACCACCTGTCCCTCCTCCTTCTCTCCTCCGTAGCCCTCCTCCTTTCCTCCTCACTAACCGGCGCCGCACCCCCGGAAGCAAGCCGCCTCAACAAACCCGCCCCACCTCTCGTCCCTGATGCCGGTCCAGCCAACAACCTCGAAAGCAAACTCGTTCGCGCCTCCGCATTTCCACCAGATTGGTTGAGCAACGCTGCGAGATTCAGGAATGTCGTCCCGCCTTCATCGTCACCTCCTTCAATCGCGATCAACGGATTCGGATCATTCGGATCATTCACGATCGTCGCTTGAGCCATATCCTCATCCTCTACTCCTTCCTCATCATCATCTTCATCTGCATACTCGTCCTCGTCTTCCCCCTCCATGACTTCATCGTCGATCTCGTCCGCATCGACATAGTACTCGTAATCTGCCTCTTCGTCATCGTCGCCCACCTCGTCGACCAGCTCATCGACGTCGTAGAAGAGATCGAGATTGTCGGGTGTCTCCCTGCTCATGATTGTACTGCAGCCAAGTGGGAATGGGAAAGGTAGGGTGAGGAGAATGAGATGGCCGATCAGGGCATCCCTCGGGCTTCCTCCACGTGCCTCCACCTTCTTCCACTTCTATCCCCCCTAAATCCTAAATAAACGGCTGTGGAAAACCGGCCGCGTTTGCCTTTGTCCCACTCCGACTCCCTTACACTGTTACCACAGCCGGTGTCAGTCGCGCATCATGACAGTTTCAGTACCCCGTTCCGCATTCCACGTCTCCCGCCCCGAATCATTCATCGTCGCCTCGAAACGCACACCCTTCGGGGCATATGGAGGAAAGTTAGTGGGGCGACAACCTTCATATCAGCTTCTTCGCTCTTGTATTGATAAGTTCATTCCTGCTGCTAAGACTTCGAGATCTCAAAGCGTCCGAACTTGGCGGTATAGCTGGGAAAGCAGCACTCGCGGAGCTACCAGCGGGAGTCGAGGTGGATCAGGTATTCTTCGGGTGAGCTTCGGACGTAGCGGACATGTCTGCATAGCGGCAGGGGGTAATGTCCAGCTGACAAGCTCCCGTCAGGAATGTCACGCAGACCGACAACTCCACACCCTACCTCGCTCGACATGTTGGCCACCTTTCAGGCCTGGGTCCAACCGTCCCAGCCCTGACAATCAATCGGTGAGCAGTGGTCCATTCGCCCGATAGCTTAGGGACCGATTTTTACCTGTTGCTGATCGATTACTACTCATCCAGGCTATGTGGCTCCGGCTTCCAAACCGCCATCACCGCCGCACAGACCATCGCGCTCGGCGAAGCGGATGTCTGTCTCACAGGCGGAGCGGAAGCTATGAGCATGAGCCCTTACACACTAGCCGGAGCTTCTAGGTGAGTATCTGCCAACACACCTGCAGCGTTGTGGACGAATGGTCTCTTTGGGACGAGGGCGGTGAGCTGATTAGGTGGATCGCAGATATGGGAACCGGTATGGGCTGGATTTGAAGCTCGAGGATTCGTTGGCTGCTGCGTTGGTGGATCAGAATCCGGGCGGAACGAAGACTCCCATGGGAAGTGAGTAAGCACTTCCTGGTCTCCTGTTTCTGGACCTTTACCGTATTGTACTGAACTCATTGTGAAGTCACCGCTGAGAATCTTGCCAAGAAATATGGTATTTCCCGAGAAGAGTGTGACGGTCAGTATTTCACCCTCAGCTTCCGTGCTTCCAGACTCACCAGACCCTCCAGCCTTCGCCCTCATGAGCCAACAACGCTACGCCTCCGCCCTCTCATTCGGCGCCTTCACCTCCGAGATCGTCCCCGCCCCTCTCAAATCCCGCAAAGGCCCCTCCTCACTCGACGCGGATGAACATCCCCGTCCTCAATCCACACTCGCTTCCCTCTCTTC
>JAABUW010000959.1_pt1 | contig 52047 bp, 36 predicted proteins | sample 5560081 | NCBI WGS metagenome assembly JAABUW01 (sample SAMN10711882, study PRJNA513363) | rock metagenome | isolation source: Antarctica rocks | place: Antarctica: Victoria Land, Knobhead sud | reverse complement strand
CGACGCAGAGCTGTCAATGGTGTGAGAGACATGGAATTCATACCACAGATTTATTCCAAACCGAGGGCCAATCTGATGATTAAACGGAGCTGTCAGAGGGCATATGAGCAAGTTCGTAAATACGTCAATTGGTTGAGGAGGAAAGAGGCAATGGATAGCAGCACACCAACGATGGGCGCACTCTTGACTTAGAAGTGTTGGATGCTTTGTGAATTTTTACTTACCCACGCCCCAGCCCCCAAGTGAAGATGGGATCTCGGACTTCAACGGATTCGGCGTATCGTGATAACACTATCCGTGTGTCGTATGTCGTATGGAAAAAGGCTAAGTACCCCCTGTCATTCCAACAATGCGTTGAGACTGCACTTGTCCTGAAACTGCCGGCAGCGCTGACAAAATCGATGGGTTATCCAGCGATATCCCTGACTAAATCTGAATGCGACTCTCAAAGTTATAATCGTTTGTTTAAACATTCGAAATCGCTGTTGAATGTTCTGCACATCTCCATGTAGATATTGAGATACTTTGGAATCATCTAATACGAACGTCGTCTCGATGAAAGTCGACTATAGAAGGTAAAAAAGGGGGCAAAGCTGGCCGAAGCTTCTTCAGAGCTCACCTGCAATGTCCCATTTATTTTTCGGGTTCGCCTTGAGACCCTTGCAGGCTGGGGAACGCTAGGTCCAACAAATGACGATCTCGCCTGAATAAATACCTGTAACATACAGTGGTACACGTACGGAGTACGGAGGCCGACACTGAAAGCCCTGCCCAGCGCTAGTAAGCGATACGGCTAAGAGCAGCAGCGTGATAAATGACAGGTGATGCCAAAGCGATTCAATTTTCTGAATTTCGATACGGTTATGAAGCGATGATTGAGCTGTAAGTAGACATTGAACTATCTAGCTGGAAGTTCTGTCGAGGGCGCACTGAGCGCACAGCGATTGTAATCTACCGTATGTTTTGATATTCTTAGCGTGCGGCAGGACTTTCGGTGTCACCCTCCGTACCGACCGAGGACACAGCAATACACTAGCGCAGAAGAGCTTTCCGCATTATCACTAGTTCTGTGTGCTTCGTCCATTAACGCGAGATAGGGCTGGTGTAAATGGTCGTTCATATCTTGGTCGCACCTGTCTTTCTCTCCCTCACACCAATCTTCACTTTAGTCCTAGTGACTAGCACCTGCTGGGGCTCTTGATCGCTCCTTCACCACGAACCTCGACTACAGTCACCGCACTTCCTCATATACACCTTCTACGTACAACATCCCGTCCGCAGGACGTTAAATCACATCCCCATGACTCCCGAAGTTGAGCAAGAGTTGGCACATACGCTTTTAGTCGAACTTCTCGCCTATCAATTCGCAAGTCCGGTCCGTTGGATCGAAACGCAAGATGTTATCCTCGCGGAAAAGGTCACGGAACGCATAGTCGAGATTGGCCCTGCTGATACTCTTGGTGGTATGGCCAAGAGAACTCTGGTGTCCAAATACGAAGCCTATGATGCTGCTAAATCCGTTCAGCGGCAAATACTGTGCTACAACAAGGACGCTAAGGAGATCTACTACGATGTTGATCCAGCCGTGGACGAACCTGAGCCCGCAGCTGGTGGAGGAGCGGCATCTGCGCCGAGCCCATCCTCAGCACCCTTATCAAGTTCTGCCCCGCAAGCAGCGGCTGCCCCACCGCCTCCGAGTGCGGGGCCTGCAGCAGCTGTCGCTGATGCTCCTGTTTCAGCTGTGGATATTGTCAGGACTTTAATTGCCCAGAAGCTGAAGAAGCCTCTGACCGATATTCCCCTAAGCAAGGCGATAAAAGATCTTGTTGGCGGTCAGTAGAACTCCTTGCTCTTGATATTTCTAATCTCAACTAACCTCTAATATAATATAGGCAAATCAACGCTACAAAATGAAATCCTTGGAGATCTTGGCAAAGAATTCGGATCCACACCCGAGAAACCAGAAGACACACCACTCGATGAGCTTGGGGCTTCGATGCAGGCTACTTTCAATGGGCAACTGGGCAAGCAATCATCTTCGTTGGTCGCTCGACTAGTCTCGTCAAAAATGCCGGGCGGATTCAATATCACGGCCGTCCGGAAATACCTTGAGACAAGGTGGGGGCTTGGGTCAGGGCGACAAGATGGTGTGTTGCTTCTTGCACTTACTTTGGAACCTGCCTCTCGTCTGGGTTCAGAAAATGATGCAAAGGCGTTCCTTGACGACGTCTCCAATAAATACGCGGCGACTGCCGGTATAAGTCTCTCGTCACCTGCAGCTGGTGGCGATGGCGGCGCAGCTGGCGGAGGCATGATGATGGACCCAGCCGCAATCGACGCACTAACCAAAGATCAAAAGGCTCTTTTCAAGCAACAGTTGGAGCTCTTTGCGCGGTACCTGAAAATCGACCTGCGGGCTGGCGACAAGGCTTTTGTTGGATCGCAAGAATCCCAGAAGGTGCTTCAGGCCCAACTGGACCTTTGGAACACCGAACATGGTGAAATTTATGCGAGCGGCATTGAGCCCGCTTTTGTTCAGTCTAAAGCTAGAGTGTACGACTCGGCATGGAATTGGGCGCGCCAGGACGTGCTATCCATGTACTATGACATTATCTTTGGTCGTCTGAAAGCTGTCGATCGCGAGATCGTTAGTCGGTGTATTCGCATTATGAACCGATCAAATCCTCTGCTTCTGGATTTTATGCAATATCATATGGATGTCTGCCCCACCGAACGAGGGGAAACATATCAACTAGCTAAAGAACTGGGAGAGCAGTTAATTGAGAACTGCAAAGATGTCATTGAAGAAGCTCCGGTATACAAAGACGTCGGGGTACCAACCGGCCCACAGACCACCGTTGACGCCAGAGGAAATCTCGATTACAAAGAAATACCCCGGACAAGTGCTCGTAAGCTCGAGCACTATGTTCGTGAAATGGCGGATGGCGGCAAGATTTCAGAATATGGTAACCGTACCAAAGTACAAAACGATCTTAGCCGTATCTACAAGCTCATCAAGCAGCAACACAAGCTTTCAAAATCTTCTCACCTACAAATTAAGTCGCTTTACGAAAATGTCATTCGCTCGCTTGCCATGAACGAGGGTCAGATAATGCCACTCGAAAATGGTAGACCAATGAATGGACATGCGAAGAAGGGCGGCAAGAATGGGTCGCGGCCACACATGAACGGTCATGTCAAGCAAGGCAAGGTCGAAACCATCCCCTTCTTGCATCTCAAGAGAAAAGACGAACATGGCTGGGAGTACAGCAAGAGACTTACCGGTCTCTACTTGGACGGCTTAGAGCAAGCTGCAAAATCTGGCGTTACTTTCCAAGGCAAAAATGCGTTGATGACGGGCGCGGGTGCTGGCTCTATTGGTGCTGAGGTCCTACAAGGCCTAATCAGTGGCGGTGCTAAAGTCGTCGTTACAACCAGCCGTTTCTCACGAGAAGTCACCGAGTACTATCAATCCATGTATGCCCGATACGGCGCACGAGGCTCTCAGCTCGTTGTTGTTCCTTTCAATGGAGGCAGCAAGCAGGATGTCGAGGCCACCATCGAGTATATTTACGATACCAAGAAAGGCTGTCTAGGATGGGACCTTGACTACGTTATTCCATTCGCAGCAATCCCCGAGAACGGCCGCGAAATTGACAGCATAGATTCAAAGTCCGAACTGGCACATCGTATCATGTTGACGAATGTCCTGAGACTTCTAGGTTGTATCAAAACACAAAAGCAGCAACGTGGCTTTGAAACCAGACCTGCACAAGTCATATTACCACTTTCACCAAATCACGGCACATTCGGTAACGACGGCCTGTATTCAGAGTCTAAATTAGCCCTTGAGGCCCTATTCAATCGATGGCACTCCGAGAGCTGGGGCAATTTCTTAACAATTTGTGGAGCGGTCATCGGCTGGACACGTGGTACCGGACTCATGGCCGGCAATAATGTGGTGGCCGAGGGTGTCGAGCGTTACGGTGTTCGTACCTTTTCCCAGCAAGAGATGGCTTTCAATCTGCTAGGGCTCATGGCACCAACAATCGTCAACCTCTGTCAAATCGAGCCAGTATTCGCTGATTTGAACGGCGGTCTTCAATTCATACCTGACCTCAAAGATTTAATGACCAACTTGCGCAAGGAGATCATGGAATCTAGTGAAGTACGAAAAGCAGTGACTAAGGAGACTGCAATCGAGAATAAAATCGTCAATGGAGAGGAGAGCGAAGCTCTTTACAAGAAGGTTACCATTGATCCCCGGGCCAACATCAAATATCAATTCCCTGACTTGCCAGACTGGAAGAATGATGTTGAGCCTCTCAACGCCAACCTCAAAGGTATGGTAGATCTGGACAAGGTTGTCGTCGTTACAGGCTTTTCCGAGGTTGGCCCTTGGGGTAATTCTCGAACTCGGTGGGAAATGGAAGCCTACGGGAAGTTCTCTCTGGAAGGTTGTGTCGAGATGGCCTGGGTCATGGGTCTCATCAAGAACCACAATGGACCGTTGAAGGGCAAGTCATACTCAGGCTGGATTGACGCCAAGACCAACGAGCCAGTGGATGACAAGGATATCAAGGGCAAGTACGAGAAGTATATCCTAGAGCATTCTGGTATACGTCTCATTGAACCCGAGCTGTTCAACGGCTATGACCCCAATAAGAAACAGCTGATGCAAGAGATCATCATCGAAGAAGATCTAGATCCATTTGAATCTTCGAAAGAAACAGCATTGGAATTCAAGCGTGAGCATGGCGACAAGGTCGAAATATTCGAAATCTCCGATTCAGGCGAATACACAGTGCGTCTAAAGAAGGGCGCGATGCTGCTCATCCCCAAGGCCTTGAAGTTCGACCGTCTCGTTGCTGGTCAGATACCTACTGGATGGAATGCCAAGACCTACGGTATTCCCGACGATATCATTTCGCAAGTAGACCCTGTCACTCTCTACGTTCTCGTCTGCACAGTGGAGTCTCTTCTCGCCTCTGGTATCACCGATCCGTACGAGTTCTACCAGTATGTACATATCTCGGAAGTAGGCAATTGCATAGGATCCGGTATTGGAGGAACTACAGCTCTACGCGAGATGTATAAAGATCGCTTCTTAGATAGGCCACTTCAGAAAGACATTTTGCAGGAATCTTTCATCAATACCATGAGCGCTTGGGTCAATATGTTGCTCATTTCTTCGACTGGTCCAATTAAGACGCCTGTTGGTGCTTGCGCTACGGCTGTGGAGTCAATTGACATTGGCTACGAGACTATCTTGGAAGGTAAGGCTCGGGTTTGTTTGGTTGGAGGTTTTGATGACTTTCAGGAAGAAGGCTCGTATGAGTTTGCCAACATGAAAGCAACGAGCAATGCGGAGGATGAATTTGCACATGGGAGAACGCCAAGGGAAATGTCTCGGCCCACCACCACAACTAGGAATGGCTTCATGGAGTCCCAAGGATGTGGTATGCAAGTCATTATGACTGCTCAACTTGCTCTCGACATGGGTGTACCGATTTACGGTATTCTTGGCATGACTGCTACTGCCACTGATAAGATTGGCCGATCGGTTCCTGCTCCTGGCCAAGGTGTCTTAACCACTGCGCGAGAAACCCCTTCGAAGTTTCCATCACCTCTCCTAGACATCAAGTACCGCAAGCGACAACTTGACATGCGGAAAGCCCAGATTAAAGAATGGCATGAGTCAGAGTTGCTGTATTTGCAGGAAGAAGTGGCTGCTATGAAATCCCAGGGAAGCGACTTCGATGAGTCTGAGTACATGCAAGACCGCGCTGGACACATTTCCAGAGAGGCCACCCGCCAGGAGAAAGATGCAACGAACGCTTTAGGAAATAACTTTTGGAAACAGGATCCACGTATCGCACCGCTTAGAGGAGCTCTTGCTACATGGGGTCTTACAATTGATGATCTAGGCGTAGCGTCCTTCCACGGCACATCAACTGTTGCAAACGACAAGAACGAGTCCGACGTCATCTGCCAACAAATGAAGCATCTCGGCCGCAAGAAAGGAAATGCCTTGCTGGGTATCTTCCAGAAATACCTCACTGGCCATCCTAAGGGCGCGGCCGGTGCCTGGATGTTCAACGGCTGCCTCCAAGTCCTCAACAGTGGTCTTGTTCCCGGCAACCGCAACGCCGACAACGTTGACAAAGTCATGGAGAAATTTGACTACATCGTTTATCCCAGCCACTCCATTCAAACCGACGGTGTCAAAGCCTTCTCCGTCACTTCCTTTGGCTTTGGCCAAAAGGGTGCTCAAGCCATTGGTATACATCCAAAATACCTATTCGCTACTCTCGACCCCGCGCAATATCAGACCTACAAATTGAAGGTACAGGCAAGACAGAAGAAGGCGTATCGCTACTTCCACAACGGTCTCATTACCAACACTTTATTCGTAGCCAAAACACACTCCCCATACCCCGATACACTCCAATCCCAAGTCTTCCTCGATCCCACATCCCGTGTTTCCCTGGACAAAAAGTCCTCCGAGCTCACATACCCTTCCACCGCTCCCGCGCACCCCATCAATGTATCCACCACCGAGCATACAAAGGAAATGGTTGAATCCCTTGCCCGCGCCACCGCCACTGCAAACAGCAAAATTGGCGTCGACGTTGAGAGTGTGGAGAGTATCAATATCGATAACGAAACATTCATTAAGAGAAACTTCACCCACAATGAACAAGCGTACTGCCGCAAATCTCCCAATGCGCAAGCCAGTTTTGCAGGGAGGTGGTCAGCAAAGGAGGCTGTGTTTAAGAGTTTGGGCGTCGAGGGGAAAGGCGCTGGGGCCGGATTGAGAAGCATCGAGATTACGGCCGATGGAAACGGTGCACCCGTAGTCACAGTAAGTTGAAATATCCCGAAAACTTGCAAAAGGAGAAGGCTAATCATGCACATAGCTCCACGGAGACGCGAGAGAAGCTGCCGACAAAGCCGGCGTGAAGAGTGTGGACGTTAGTATCAGTCATAGCGACGTGCAGGCTATTGCTATTGCTGTGAGTAAGTTCTGAGGCCAGGCGGACGAGGTTTTGCAAGACTGCGCTTGTGTAGTATATCGAGGGAGTGTGCGAAGGAATTTCCACTACATGTCTTAAACCGAGCTGCAATATCGGATTTGCAGTGCCTCCATTACTTTTCTCTCCTATTCTTGGTGGAAGAGCCAAGGCGCAGGGGGGTGTAATAAGAGAGAGCTGGGGGGCTTTCTTGTACATAGTTATCCCGAGGGAGGACATACACCAATAGAGATATTAGATGGTTCTTTACTTGGAGAACTTGTTTTCTGTGACTTCGTATTCAGGTGTTGTGTCTACTTTGTGAGTATAATTCATGATGATTGGACAATCGGAGCGGGAACAATTCGGGTATGCGTACGTCGTACAGTAGTTGCACTCAACTATATATATCCTGATGACTATTCCCGTTGGGCTTGATACAAAGACCCCGATCATACTGTAAAAACCAAGATCCCACATAAATCCCCCCCCCCCCTTAGAGCCCACTAGTCAGTCAGTCAGTCAGTCCCCCACCCCCTTCCCAGCTACTGTATCCTTCTTTGAATTTTGCTAATCTCATTTGATCATTTCAGCGATCTAGACCCCGTTCAAGTTCCAAGTTGCAGGTTGCAGGTTGCAGGTTGCAAGCTAAGCCCTCGTCGTCTGTTAAATTCTTCGTCGGCTCTTAGACTTCTTCTTCTATTACTAATGCGAGTATTACATCTATACCCATACCCATATCACATCACATCACATCCCCAAACAAAACCAAAATCCCCTCCCCCTTATCCCTGTCCCTACCCGCCCCTTGATAGACCCAGACCTATCGGTTATATATAAACGCAAAGACACCCAAGCAGTCACTATACGGTAGCTGAGTTGAAGGGAGGGGGGATTTGCTAGGAAAGTGGATGGGGTTGAAGGGATGGTGAGGGGGGATGAGGTGGGATGTTGATAGAGGAAGGGGGGGGTGGTTGTTGCGGAGGTTGTTTATGGGAGTTTGGGTGGTTTGTTGGATGGGTTGAAGGATGCTTGAGTTTGCCTTTGCCAGGGCTCCAGGCCTCGTTCATCTTGGGGGATGTCTGTTAAAAAGGGGCGGTAGTAGATAGATGGCCGGAGCCGCGGATAAATGTCGCGATAAAGTTCGGCGGTAGTAGGTTGAGATGTGGATGGAAAGAGGCCAGAAACCGTAGTTGCGTATTCTGCGGAAAAAGCTGCATCGGGAGCATCATCACAATTTAACCCTCCCCCACCGGCTTCTCAGTCTCTCCTCCATACTTTTTCATCCACCACTCCCTCAACCCCTGTATATCATACCCCTCCGGCTCCATCACATACCACCCCTCGCGACACATTTTCGGATACGCATTCAGCATCCCCCCTTCCCACTCATGGCTCGTCAAACTCCGAAACAGCATCACGGTGCCCACCTCTGGCTTAAACTTCTCCGGCTCCACGAAGACGCTCAGCAGGACCTTTTTGTCGGTGCTGGGGTCGACGATGCGGAGGTCGCGTTTTGGGGGGAGGCGTGGGGGTTTGGTGATGTTGGGGGAGACGGAGTGGATGAGGGCGAGGATGGAGAAGGTGGTTGTGCGGAGATGGTGGTGGGCGATATAGGAGAGGGGCACGAGAGGGTGTTGGAGGGGGGGCAGGGAATTTGAAGTGGGTTGGAGGAAGGTGAGGGTGAGGGCTTGAGTTGAGGCAGTATGGGTGGTCAGGTTTTCCTGTTTGGTGCGGTTCTTTAGGGGTGGTTCGGCTGAACTTCGCTCTCTTTCAAGAGGAGTTCGGTGACGCTCTGGTGAAGGGGCTGTAGGTCGAACTCTTGCGGCATGAGTAAAGGCGGGATTTCGATGCTTATTTTGGCCATCTGCAGGCATATCATCGGACTCTTTCGGTCGTGGCTGGGATTGGGTTCGTCGACGCTTCGAAGGGATGGTAGGTAACGACTCGGACAGGAAGGATGAGTGCTGACTGCTAGAAGCCGTTGAGATTTTATCGCTAGGCCCCTCTAATTCGTGCGCGAGCTTAGCTGCTGAGCTCCATCTGGAAGCCAGGTTGGGATTCTCCTCGAGGGGCGTTTCTCTTTTTCTCTTATTAGGAGTGGAGTTGACAGAAGGCGGTATAGGTACTAGTGAAACCTCCTCGACTGGATCGTTTTCATTGTCAGTCTCACTAGAGAATGTAACTTCAACGTCGTCATTTCGTTCATCCTCGCTACATTTAAGAGATAGCGGATGTCTATTCTCTCGGCGGATTGCAGACTTAGGGCTCCCGTCTCTAGAATATGAAGTATACTGGTAGTAGTGCTCTATCGTCACATTTTCTCTTTCCTCTTCTCCTATAGAATAGAAATCATCGATGACGATGTATCTGTAATACCATCAGATGTGTGTACCAGCAGCTGAAACATCCCTCAATTATGTACATTGCAGTTCCTCCTCCTACTAGCTTCTTGGCTTTTGCCAGATGATACTCTTTGAGGACAACATAGGAGCCTTCGCCAATACCAAAATTGGTAATTGTCTTGTGAATCCTACGCTTCAGCAATGCTGAAAAATAACCCAATATTCAGCCACAGTTCACAGTTCACACGGTTTCTCGTCTCCAACCGATCGCATACCTTGAATCGTCTTTTCCCCGTCCGTTAGGAACAACCGGTAGGCTTCAGCACCAGTTGCATGCTCGTTCTTTGGGAGGGCGACAATGGAGACCTTATCGATCAGAAGCTTCAAATTGGGAAAGCATACTTGCGTGCGAACAAGTTCTTTGATAATTGGTTTCAACGCAAAATGCGGCACCTTCGCAGGCGCAACTGTGTCACTGCTGTGGGCGTCCATAATACCGTATCAGGGCGCAGTGGTGGGCGGTGGAAGTATATAGACGTTGGTGAAGGCCAAGGCATGACTTGTAGATGATGATTACGGACCACGGTGGTGTTATGCCTCCTTGCGTCCGAATCGAATGTGGTGTGTGCTACTCTAGGCTGTCGAAATTGAAGGGCTGGACCAGAAGAGGGTTGTGTGGGACGCGTTTTGGTTGTACGCGACCGAGCCGAGGATCTCCGAAAGGTTATCGCGCTAGTGCAAGATGGGGGCCCAAAAACTGGGGAGTCACGGGAGTATTGATCGATCACCTGATGTCGATTAGGCGGTCCAATCAACAGATATTGTAGATATCCCCAAGGCTCGTGGAGCCACGGAATGAGAAGTTGAGATTCAAGCTTCCTATGGGATGCTTCTCCTCATTCAGGACAGTATCTCGATCAGATCCTAAGAGCCGGTACTTTTGGTTTCGAGGAGTTTCTACTGGACAAATCTGGGGCATGAAATCACAAAGCGTCTGTGAGCCGGCCACAAGAGGTCCTGATGTGTGTGAGGAGGAAGAAGATTCGCAACCTCGTATATTGATCTCCCAGAAAAGCGTTTATATTGGGGTTATGGTATTGAGACATAGGTAAAACAGAAGCTTCAGGTTACATACAGCGACTATCTACGTTCATGTCGGAGTCCAGACTTCTTCGACGTCTTTCATCAGGTCAAGGCTTAGGCTCTTATGGTGCTGTCCGGGATCAAGAGCGTAGCTTAGGTGCCCGTTCCTTCGACGTTGAAATGACAAAGTTGAAGATATCCGAAGAAAAGACAAGAGGAATAGCAAAAGCCGTACTGTGTTTCCGACAATCTTTACTGAGGGCTCAGAGCTGAGGCGATCCGGATATTTGGACACACCGAGTTCCCAGAGTCAGGAGAGACGCGATAAGCGTTGGTCTGGCTTAGCAGTTACTTTTACCAAGCCTGGAGACACTACTGGAGCATACTGTGGCTTTCATAGCGGCCTTCCACCCTTTAGCGACAGTGATAGTGAAGACAACCATGATAGAAGAGAAGCCGTAGATATTGATGCAACAAGTGATAAAGGGACTCTGAAGGATTCAGTGGACAACTAATCGTTAGTCTACGATGGGTACTCTCTCCCTCTTATTTCAGGATTTCAATTTAGTCTACTAGTCGAGTTTGACAATTCGGCACAGGTTTTGTCATTGTTGAACCTGCTTCTTCTCCTGGTAAGCCTCTTTTCGATTCCGTTCATTATATTATGTCCCTGGCCTTATTATTTGTTACGCTAGAATTTGTGAGCAGGTATCCGCAGGTACGGGCTTCTGTATGCGACTGACGAAACATCAGCCTCAATCAGCAGTAAGCCTGTTTAAGGACTATTCCAGTTTTCCATTCTTGTTGAAAAATTGTAGCGCCTCGTATACGGATTCTTTCTCTAATATGTGCCCTCCTCAGATCGGTCATAAATCTCCTTTTCTCCCATCGTTATCCAAGCGTCGCCGTTACGGCAGTCATATCTCTCTTCTCCTTGTGCATCTGCTTGGTGGAGTTTGGGATAAGATATTGAAAAGGGACGATGATCCTGTCATATCTATGAGAACAGTGTGAACAAAGGGGTTTCAGCTTCACTAGATTTAGATATCGACAGATCGAAAAAGCGATGACTTCAACTATGACTCGCTCAAGGGCGATGAAATGAGAAAGAGCATGTATACGTATATATCAGCAGCAACGTATTGTTTGGCTTTGCATTTGCGACTGACGTAGGCCTAGTTTGTCTTGTCTGGAGTACGAAATTTTGACTGATTCACAGGTCATCGTTGAGCACGCGAAATTCTACCATCAGGAGCCAACTGTGGTTCACCAGTATTTACTTACAATCTCTACTCCAATCCTTGGGTAATCTTCTGCTGGGCTTGCACGGCGCTATCTTGCACGACCACCAAGTATGATCTGGCCTGAAACATTAACGTCGACTGCCATGTTCCAAAATGCACATATTGGAAAACAAGCTGGCATATGGCTGGAGTTTATGAAGGTGGACATTTTTCCTACTAATCTGGATTGATTCTTTTGTTGGTACTTCTTGCCAGGTTTGCTGATGCCTGCGCTGAGTTATTACTTCAGTGTAATCACGTGGTTTGCCCTGATAATATTGCCATTGCAGACTTGGTCTGTAGAACGATTGCTACCCACAGCTTCTTCAAACTGACGTTCGTAGTTCGGTATTCGATCTGGATTAGGTCTCTTTCGTATGACGTTCGATTGGGCTCAAGTAGTCTACATCCCGGTTGGCTGCTGCTAATGTAGTTGGTGGATTGGTTATTCTGATGTGGATCATTGCACCACTCATGTGTATGTCCAATTGCCACTACTGATCTCGTATTGTCGAGGCTTACTGTTCCCAGACTATAAGAATGCACTTTATTCTGCCTACATGCCCATTTTATCATCATCGCTTTTCGATAATACAGGCGAGCCTTGCGAATGTGAGCAGGATCCTCATACCAGATTTTTTCTTCGACCGCGAAGCCTACCGAGCATATAGCAAAGTCTATCTCCCCATTACCTATGTTCTATCCTATGCTGTTCAATTTGCAATGTCTAGCAGCTTTGGTCACTCATACCGCTTGCTGGCGTGGCCCGGACATATGGCGGCAATCGAAGAGATCCTCCGTGAAAGACAGGAGCAGCGGCAAAGCAAAATATTATGACGCTGACCTAGGCATGCTGCAAAGCAGTACTGACGGCCCCGCTTCGACCTATGACGGTAATAATCTGAGCTCACAACGGGATTTTGTTCCTTCACAGACCAGAGGAGATGTCCACAACCGCCTTATGCGTCGCTACGAAGACGCCCCGATAGCCTGGTATCTCCTGACTTTCATCGCCATGTTGGTTACCGGCAAATTCGTAATCTCCTACTACCCTTAGTACGGCTTACTCCTCGCCCTTTCCATCACCACTCTCCTTTTCAACCGTGTCGGCATAGTCATGGCCCTCACAAACCAACACAGCAGCCTGAATCTAGGGCGTTGTGTTTTCCAGTCGGCCCGTTGCAAATATGGTTTTCGTGACCTACCGCTACATACAATTCTGCTCAGGGTGTGAATTTTTCGGCCGAGTCGAAGCATGGCCACTATATGAAGATTCCCTTAAATTACTCTTCAAGGTCCAGATGGCTACGACCCTCGTCTCCAGCATTATTCAAATCGGCGTGCTGAATGAGATGTTCGCACATCTGCACCCCTGACGCCGTCAATGGCTTTATCTGCCCTCCAGCTCGCGTACAATTCAACGGCTCCATACTCTGGATCGTCGTCGGCCCCACCCATTTTCTTTTCTGGCGCCGGTGCCCTCTACCAGCCTCTGATCCGGGCTTTCCCAATCGGGTTCGTTTGCTCGATCCTCATCTTCCTCATTGCCCGCCGAGGACCGAAATTATTACTCCGAAAAATCAACCTACCCATGGTATTCGGGAGCTTACTTTAAATTCCGCCAGCGCAGGGACTGGAGTTCTCGATTTGGGCGCCTGTTTGCTTTGTATTCAACTACCCCTTACGCATGAGAGCAGGAGCGTGGTGGGGGAACTAAAGTACCCCATGACTTTGTCAGCGGGGCTGAATAGGGCATTGGCGGTTGGTGTGATGGCTATTCTCCTCGGCGTCGTGTATCCTGGGTGGATAGGGGACTGGAAATAGTGGGGGACGGAGGTTTACAAGTAGGTGACTTGATTCCTGAGCTGGGTGGAGTAAGGGTGCAAAGCTTATGATACTGGTTTTAGAGGTGTGACTGGAAACCCTGCGCGTACAAGACGCTTAAGCCTGGCGAGCAATTTGGAATTTGAATACTGGCGTTCAAGAAATTATCGTAGAGACATGGAAGAGCTCCACGAGCTGGGGAACGCATTGCTGAGAGTCTCCCCAGCACCCAAGCACCAAAGATTGCGGAGACCCACTCAACAGCGACTCATCTCCACTGGTATTCTGAAACGACACCTAACTCACCTTCGTCGTGAAAGAAACACAAGTACTGGTTCAGGGTTCATGCAAAGCTTGTGCGAGCGAAAGAAGTGGACATAGAAACCTGTTGAAGTATTTTCTCTTCAAATTCCGAAACTTGAACTGTCACTTGGTTTGGTGGATGATCTGATGTACAGTAATTGGGTATAGTTATTATTTGCTGACTTCCTTATAAAATTTGTACAGGAATGTCTATCATGCTTTCTTCCCTCTAGTCATCTCAGACCTCCAGTTCACCATTTCTATAAGGACTTTACCTCTAGCTGAAAGGTTGGCCCTTTAACGAACAACTTTTCAGGGTGTCTAACCCCCATAAAAAAACCTTTATCTCTGGCTTCGAGAAACGAAAATCCCAGGCCTCGAAATCTCTTATATCGTGGAAGTTACAAACGAGGACAGACGCCACAAGAACAGCTCGCACACTCTGTCGTTCCAGTGTCGCTCGGCAAGACATCATTCCCACAGCGCAAGCATGTCAGCTGCCTTCTTTCTGATTCACCTCCTACAACCCCCTTCATTCGCATGTCCCGGTACAGGAAAGTCGCAAATAGCGTTCCCAACATGGTTCGCACAATACCACTCTTCTGCTCTACTTTCCATAGGCTGTAGGCAATGAATGCCGTGGGAAGCGCACAGATGTTTCAAAGTGGTAGGCCGGAAGCACTCTTGGCTGAGTCTGGCTTTGCAAAGCATACGCACCACCTTCCTCGGTAGCTCCTTCATGTCCGTCTCCAAGTGTGCCCGCATTATGATTTTCTCGCGTCGAGTAAAGGCTTTGGAATAATCGGGGATCGATGCGCGGAAATAGGAACTTGTATTCGACATTCTCTGTGTTTGTCTTTGGGGATATGCACTTTACTAAACGGGGAGTGCATCTGTGATCTTGGCCGCTTTTCAGCAGGGGGATTAAGGCAGTGATAGCTTCGCTCGGTGAGTTTCACCTTCATGGTTGTGTTTGAAGCTGGCAGACAATGTGCTGGATGGATGTCGGCAGATAGTAGCGTTCATGCTCTGTTTGGCATGGAGAAAGAATATTTTTTGGAAAGCATACAAAAGCAAGGTCGATCAATGGCCTCTTTAGGTTATTTCATGCTATCTAGTGGTCGTGAAACAGCACAGTTCATCTTGTACATTTTGCATAGCGAGTTCATGGGATACCTCTTTAACTTGGTACTATGCCTTCTCTTTCGTACTATTTCTTCTCATAGCTGAATTCGCAAAACGAATACGTTTGCTTAGATATCATTTACTGCCTCTCTTTCTCAACCTCGCATTCTTGCTAGCGAAAGAAAATGTAATGAGTCTTTTCGACATTCACCCATCCTCAAGCAAATTTGTTCTCGAAAAGACACGATATCAAATTTTATTTTTTACAAGAACTGCAGCAACAATCAGCCCCTATCACTCGAAATATCTATCTTCCCTCTAAATCATACATCGCGACCTAATCTTCCCCTACCAATCCTCAACCTCAGAACAACACTCTTTCATAACATGACCCCTTCTCTCTTTCATCTCTTCTCTCTCTCACTAGTCCTTTCCAGCCTCTGAACTATATCCCCTAAAACTTCTTTCGCCAACCCGACTTACGAAGCACACTCACGAAAACTTCACTTCTATAATACATGAGTTGTTGAAACGAACTAGAAGTCATGTTGATTCAACATTCATGAGCTAAGTCTTCCCCTTAAGACTAGACAACCCGTCTCTTTCGTATTGAAGAAAATTTCACCTTTTGTTTATTTCCTTTCCAAGTATGATTTTTCTACTGCTGTTTTTCGGTATCTTTGTGATAAGGAGCAATGAATTTTCCAAGATTATAAGGTGGTTTTTCGAGACTGCCATCACGATCTTTAACTGATGTTACCAGTAAGAGTAATGACAGATGTCTCATATATTCACCTGTAGGACTGCTTGGATAGGTTCTGAACTAGAAATTTCGCGAGCGGTATCCGCTTCCTGCAATGCTGAGATGTAAGATTGACTGTGAGCTCTAAAAGATCTCTACAATCTGATCATCGTCATCCTCCTCCGCTTCCCTTTGTGTAACCATGGTTCCTCCACTTGCAGCCCCTAACCTCCGTTGCCTGTTTTGGGTATCCTCACCATCGACCTCATCCCCCATGAGAACCTGCACAACCCTCTCACATACTTCTCTTACCGCCTCATCCTCAACCTCTAAATGCAATTCTCGAATAATCACGTATGCCCCGGCCTCCTTGATTGTGTTTTTGCCCATTTCCCCTCCCTTCGTCACTATGAGAAACAAGGTCTCTAGATGGTTTCTTATGATTTTTATATCCTCCTCCCTCCTGTGCTCTGGCCCTAAGAATTGCAACTCAGCCAATAATTCTTCGGTCTCCACTTCTGTAAAACTCGGATCAGGTCCGCAGAGCGGTAGCAGTAGTTGCGGAAGTACGGACAAGGGTGGCTGAAGAAGAAACCGAGGTGACGAGTGGGAGAGAGCGATGTTTTTGAGGAGGGAGGAAACGCCGAGCCGCCGTATATGGGAAGAGTGGGTTGTGAAGGGGAGAAAGGCGGTGAGGGGAGGGAGGGAAGGGTCGTGAGGGGTGGGCGTGAGGAGATGGGTTGTAATCTGTGGATGCTGAGGAGACAGACAGTTAGCGGACGGTTGACCATGAGGGAAGGAAAGACTCACCTTCGCAAGATCAGCGAAGAGGTAGGCTAGGTAGTCGAAGTTCGCGGCGGTGTTATAGTGGGCATCGGCACCGCAGTTGAAGAGATCGATCAATTGGTCTAGTGCAAGCAACGAAGCGGAGAGTTTGGGAACAACGGAGCGCTTGAGCGTGCAGAGGCGCGAGAAGGAGTCGGATTTCGCCATGTTGGCCAAGAGCATGGAGAGCTCATTCGCGTTGGGTTCTTTAGGGCTCTGTGTAGTTGCTGGTCAGTTCGGAGGGATATAAAAGTGTGGGACTCCAGAGGGACCACGGACATACTGTTATGCGAAGGAGGATAGATTCGAGAAAGGCGTCGTCATCAGCGAGGGACCTAAGGACCTCGGCATCGGTAGAGATATTGATGAGGATGGTCAAAGCATTCTTAGCTATGGGCTAGAGTGGTAGACAGGTCAGCGTGATGTCGTTGGCAAATGCAATGGCGATGGAGCTCCTACACACAGCGTAGTCCTTGACCAGCACCTTCAAGTCTTTCACCGGCGTCAGCTGCCCAATCTTGAAGATCTGCGGCTGGGTCTCCGAGTAGGGGACTAGGTTCTCGGTTGCTACGACGTAAAAGCCTATGATCAGTAGTGCTCTGACGTCCTGAATAATCTTAGGGACAGTACCAATCTGTCGTATCTGAGTGTTGCCATGATGCAGAAACTCGACAAGCTGGATGAAAGGACGCTTCAGAGACGTCCGTTGCGGTTGTGGAGTTTCGGAGTACACGAACCTCTTCTAATTCGGTGGGCATATTGGCGTGGGTTAATGTTATGGATTTCCGAAAGAGATTGATGTCAACCCTAACCCCAAATACGTAGGGCTGAAGTAGATAATCAAATTTATGTTCAGGTCACGTGCATTGATATCTGCGCATACCTTAGGTAGGTAGACCGTGTGAAGGCGTCTACATAGTATTGGATCAAAGTTTCGATATAATACAGCTATCAAGAGGTAATTTCGTGAGCTCTAGTGCCACTCGACATACTCTTCTATTCTGAATACCAGCCCATAGCGCCTTGCTCTCTAATAAAATCTTTGAGATGCATGCATGTTATTGTTGACCTAGCACAGCAAATTACTCTCTCTGACTAGGATTTCCGGTAACTGCTCATCAAACCCCCGTTTTCCGCTCTCATAAATTGCCAGTGGATGCATGGGCATCCGATTTGGTATTATCTTCAGGTCTCCGCGGTATCACGCCTGCTTCTCCAATTCTACCAGAGGAGCCAACTACCTCCTTGCCATTCTTGTACACAGGTCCGACATTTCTTTCATTAGCTGGTGCACTAGGAGCAGCCTTCCTAGTACGGTGGTTACTTTTCTTAGGTGTTAATCCACCTTCTCCGATCTTAGCTCGAGGACTGCCTGTGTTTCCGGCTTTGTTTTGCTCCGCGCCTATCTTCTCTTTAGTGAGAGCACCATTAACACTCGGCTTCGATGGTGGACTCTGTTTTTGGGGCATCGCTTGGGCGTTTTTATTACTGACTTGAGGCTGAGACTTCTCGCTCACAGCTTTGGGTAGGTTACTAATGTCTCCGTCTTTAGCAGGAGCTAGGCTGGTGTCCGGCTTTGCTGGCAAGTTTTGTTTCGTGGGAATTGTCCCGGTTTCTCCAAGGTTGCCAACTGAACTCGGTGTCACTTGACCGGTTTTGTTCGTAGATCCGACCTCTTTTGCTATACTAGTGCTGAGGCAGTCTGTCTCCTTTCCATCCTTCGTAGCTTGAGCAACGGCCTTCTTCGGCATCGGACCAAAAGCTCGATATTGCAGATTTTCCTTACTCTCCGCTTCTGCGAAGAGGTTATCTATCTTTCTTCCATCTCCAATCCCTGCGCTTTGTATCACCCGATGTGCCCTCCGGAATTCATCGCGAATGGCGATAATGCCATTATGTACAACGGTCCGAGCGATGTTATGATCAATCTCAAAAGGATCTTCAATCGCGAAGAGGTATCTATGCCTGATCTCTTTCTGCTCTTGCCCGGGAGCTGTTGGCTCACTGAGGACAGTCTTTGCGCCGATCCAACCCTTTTGGGCTTTCGATACGAGACCCCCTTCTGTGCGGATTGAAAGTACGTCAGTGGACCAGGAGAAGCCACTATATCCCTGCGCAAAATATTGAAAGAAGCCGCGAAGTAGAGATCCCACAGTGTCTTCGCGGTTGTGGGTGAGCATTCCACGTTTCGCAAGATCCACTATCTCGTCCTCCGATCTCCAGAAACGGACGTTGTACCCATTGATCACAATACCGTTCTCTGGGGACTTGTCTTGCGCAGCTTTGCGGGTTACCTGAAGATTTGGAGCCACAGATGGCTGAGCGACATTAACCAGATAATGCAAAACCATAAGTACATAGCCATAGGATGAGAGTGTCCCGTGATATGGGCTGTTGATCTTTCGACGCTTGGCCCATGCCTTTACAAAAAGTACCATTAGACGAACTCTCCAGTCACAAAGTCCATAGCATTTTAACAGGTGAGTGTTGTGCACAGCCAGCTGGTTCGAAAAATTGATGTCGCATTGGATCCCGATCCCAGATTTTGGGAAATCAAGATGGTGCTCAGGAGGAGCGCGGTACCTTTTCAAAACATCTGTCAAGGCTTGCAGATTCGAACGCGCGATGGCGAGGTCTGTGTAATCGCTATTGGGACCATACTTCCCGACCGCTTCTCTGAAGTTCATGATAACGAGTCTTTCAGCAGGCTCATACCATCCTTCTTTAATTGCCAGATCATATAAACGGACAAGCTCTTCATCACTAAACATAGATAAGTCGGTTGCCTTTTCCGTTTTCACAGCTGAGGCCACTTTAGGATTCTTAGGATCTTGAGTTTTCTGTTCATTAATTTTAGTAACATCTTGGTGAGAGAATGGCTTGCCAGAAGTAGCGCTCGCTGAAAAGTGCTTGAGTTCGTCAACCTTGGCATCATCAACAAGGTTGATGCATGGAACAGATATCTCCCTGGAGTTTTGATTGACGCCGCCCTCCTTAGCCGTAGCTGCTACAATAACCTCGACCTTCGCAATATCAAGATTCACGGGTTCGTTGGTTTTAGGTCCAGTGTCTAGGTGAGAATTTTGGGTGGCCTTGGACGTTTGGGTGCTCTGCATATGGTCACGCGCAGCCCCATCTACCGTGGGGGGGTTCTCCTTTTTCGCAGCTTTCTTTGGATCTTCGGTCTTCTTTACCCTCTTGGGCTTTGGCGGTGCATCTCTTTCCTTCTCATACTTGGCTCGCTCCTCTAATAGCTTAGCTGCAAGTTCGGGCGTAGGTTTTTCGCAGAATTTGATGATGGGAACCCTTGTTTTTGTGAGTAGTCGAACGCCATATCCTAAGTCTAAGAGGGCCTTCTCAAGAAGCCTCGGAATGTCCGACTCTGGAGACGATGATTCGGGCTTCGAGTGTGGAGATACAAGTGCCAGATCCATGTCTGCTGAGTGCGTAGCAAATCCAGAGGCGAGACTACCAAAACATTTCAAGCTAACCGATTTCTCGTCGAAGGCGCCGTCTTTCTTACGCTCATGCTCGGTGATAGTTTTGCAACAGACCTCCTCGAGCACTAGCCTTAGAGCTTCTTTCCCTTGAAGCTCGTCTAGACTGATGGCAGCTTTAGGGATCTCTACGCCGGCTAGCTGTTCCAGAAACACGGCTTGTGCTCGTACTGATGCGTCGGACATTTGGTAGTTGCTTGTTGGTCGATTTTGGTTGTGGTTTTGAGGCTGAGGGCTGTTTGGTTCGTAGAGTTGCCGGTTAAGGGGTATAGGCCGGGGATACTGCGCGTGCTGGTTCTGGTTCCGGGTGGCGAAGTTTGCGTAAGGTGACTGCTGTGGTGGTAGAGATCTATGGGGGCGATAGTTTGCTGAGTTCAACATAGAAGTCGAATTAGGCACTGCATGCATGCCACGGACATCCACATAAGGGTGCCGCGACTCGGGTTGCTGTCCGTTTAAGCCATGCTGGACGCGATCTCGGCTAGTATTTGGCAAAGATTCTTGGTAGACTGGTTGGTAACTACGTCTCCCATTGAAATGAGGATTCGGAGTCACACTAGACTGGCCATACGCAGGTCGATGGGCATCCTGACCCTGCTGAGCTTGGGAAAAAGTAGGATTCTGCAAAGACCGTCGTGTGCCTGGCGGGTGCGAGCTGAGGCTACCAACTGATCTGATGGATGGAGCCAGAGGCTGGTGCCCTCTGGTCCGACCTTCCTGCTGTCTTCCCTGGACTTCCGGTGATTGCTGACGTGACGCTGGAAGAGCTCTACCTGGGGACTGGGATTGGCCATTTTGTTTGCCTGACGTTAATTGCTGCGCTTGGTTCGCAGGTGGTTGTTGTTGAGCTTGGTTATTTTGCTGAACCACCGGTAGGTCTGCGGAAGTTTGGCTACCGTTACTGAGGATCATTCCTCGCAAGTGGGTTTCGAGATCCATAGTTCTTTGCAAGCCGTCATTGGCCGTAGGAATTGGTAGATCGTCCATCTTGTCGCCCTTGAGACTTGAGAGCACGTTTGATTCACAGACAGTACCAGCAATTTAAATAACGAATAGCTGTTACAAGCTCTCCCAATCACTGCATAGCTGCTCTTTCGTTCAGTTGAATATGTCCAGCCATAAGTCCCCTCTCTCTTATGTATTCACCTACGTCAGCCAGTAATCAAACATGTATGGTCACCTCAAGCATGTAAATTACGGTCTACCTTGCAACAATACAGCGATATTTCGACCAACTTAATACCTTATTCATGGACTGAGAACTCAATTGTGATTGGTTCCATTCCAATGGAGCGAAGCTGCGAAAGTGACAGTGATCTGCAACGAGCCGCAATGCCACTAACGCTAGCGCTTTAGCGTTATGCCGGTATTTGAATACCGCTAACTGCAACTAGCCAGCAACGTCCGCAGCACAATTGGGAAAAGCAACAAAGACGCCGTCGCCTTTATTGAGGGTTACTCACCTTCACCCTCACTGTCTCTTCAGCAGATGCTACTATGTCACTATGAGGAAATAGTAACAAGTATTGCGAACTGCGCAACCAATCCCTGTGCCCCATTTGCAGGCCAATTCACAGCGCCCCTCACCAACACCTTTCAAGTCACCTTACCCATCCCGATCAGTGTCTATCATCAATCCAGTTCTTCTGAATTTAATCCATCAGCGTCACAATGATGAGTGCCTCCCCAGCTGACCGCACCCCAGGCCGGACACCCACCGGTGGACACCCCCAAGTGATGCGCCGACCCAAACCTGCAGATCCTATGGTTAGGCCAAAGCCGAGAAACAAGCCACGCCCGCAGGGAACTCCTAGCATAAACGGAGTTGGTGGTGCTCATTCAAATGGCCGTTCAGTCCCTGGCCAAGGCCAAACGCAAGTCATGCCGCAACACCCTGGGAGACCTATGGTCGTACCACCTCGACGCCCTTCGCCTAGCATTCCCAATCTTCCTGACGACTCAGAAATCAAAACCAGCGGCTTCAGTTCCCCTGCTTTGGCGCCATACACGGATTTCCCCCTGGTGACGACAAAGCGGGCTTTCATGGAAGGGTTACGGCATCATGTTATCCGATTTGCTAGTAAGAAGAGTGTTGACCCACAGAACACCGAGGAATTCACTCGACCAGTACGGCTGCACCGCCGAGATCCTCGTGCTCCGCCTGGTGGTGGAGGTGGGAACAAGGACGATGATATGGCGATGGATGGAGTAGACTCTAAGGACGGTCTGATTGATAGCAAGGAGAGGGAAAGGCAAGAGTTGCTCAAGGCTCAGAGGGATGCCGCGCGGGAGGCAGAGATGGCTCAGGTGGCACCATCAGCGAACACAGGAGGCCAAAAGAAGCTGAATGCATTCAAGAAAAAAACGCAGCAAATCTATCGAAATGACAAAACCGACGAGCAAAAGGCTGAGTCAAAGCTGCGTTATGAAGAAACGTTGCCTTGGTTCATGGAAGACTTTGACAACAAGCAAACGTGGGTTGGTAGTTACGAAGCCGCACTTTCGGAGACCCACATGATACTGGTTCACGGACAGGACGGCACTTTCAGGATGCTTCCGTTGGAAAGATGGTATAAATTCACCTCAAAAAACCAATTCAAGTCTTTAACGATAGAGGAGGCAGAAGCCCGGCTCGACAAGAAGGTAACTCAGCCAAGATGGTTCCAAAGAGGGGAATTGGATAAGATAGCCAAAGAATCGGAAAAACAGAACTCGAGACAAGCGAAAAAGCTCTGGCTGGGGAAGATTGACGGTGATCAAGCGTCTCGATCTACGATCACCAAGAACGAGCATGTAGATGCCGACGATCTCGATTTTATCGAAGATCGGTTTGCAGATGACGAAGAAAACGGCATGTTCGAGGTAGAAAATGAGGAGACCAAAGAGGCTGAGGAGCGAATCCAGCGGGATCAGAAACAAGCGAACATATTTGACCTCAAAGACGAGAAAGAGTATGACAAACAAGACCGATTAGAAAAGAAAGAGAAGGAGACGGAGAAGAAACTTGGAAAGGGTGTCAAAAAAGCCTTGATGAAGCGAGAAAAGAATTTTATTTACGATTCGGACACGGAAGACAACCCTTACTCAGAAACGGTTAGGCCTAAGACAAGACTCATGATGAAAACCCTGCTGATTAGAGATACAGAGTGAATCCGAAGACACAGAGACAGAACTTCGCAAAGAAGAAGGACGCAAGAAAGAAGAAGAGCGGAAGAAGGACGAAGAGGAGAAGAAGACAGCATCCGATCGAGAAAAGTCCAAAACCTCCAAAAATTCCTCCGGCAACACTACGCCAGTTCACAAGTCTAGTAGGCCATCGAATCTTTCCAAAAAGCCTTCTACCAACAATCTCAAGCGTCCCGGCTCTCCTAATCTATCCGAAGCAAGCGGCAACGAGTCCTCCCGGAAGAAACACAAAAAGCAACACGCAACGTCCTCCCAACCCCAGTCATCTACCCTCAAACCTCCATCCCGCCCCATGTCTCCTGCTAATGCCCCACCATCCTCCGCCCCAGAAGCTAGCCGTTCGGCTAATCTTAGCCAACGCAAATCACCCGCCATCCACACTTCTGGCGCTCGGCCCGAGAAACGCGCCCGCCCAGATGCCGGTTCAGGCAGTGACGTTGGTTCTGGTGGTGAGATGAGCGATGGGAAAAGGAAGAAGCTCAAGCTTAAGCTCAGCCAACCTTCAAGTAAAGGAGTAACCCCGCAAGGAAGCAGAGCCGGGAGTCCAGAACGGGGCGGTGATGGAGGCACTAAGTCCAACGCGGGAAGCCAAGCTTCTGGTCCTGGTACGTTCACTTACACATCTAAATCCATTTGTCGGGCCCCATCTCTATCATACATCTTATTAACACAAATCTTCGCCCACACAGACACATTCGTCTACCCCACCGGCGCCGAACTCCAAGCCCACGTCCCACCGGAAGGCATCAGGTTAAGCGAACTGATGAAATTCTTCCCGGGCGCCGCACGTCCGGAACGTAAGGGGAAATTCGCGGATGTGATGAAGGCGCATTTGCGGTATGATAGGGCTACGAAGTTGCTGACGCCGAAGAACAAGTGAGTTGAGTTGTGTGTGGATGAGACGGGCTGAGACGGTGTTGCGTGTTATGAGGGGGCGGTGGCTATGGCTGTAAGTGAGGTTGGGCGAGGTAGGTGGAAGCGTTGAGTGATGGTTTTGGGCCGTAGATGGGTCGCATGCCAATAAAGCATTCTATTCGCTTGGGGTTAGGGTCTTTGAATTTGCTAGATTAATCAGATGTCTAGTTCTTAAATCTAGTCCTACTTTCCAACCGCATGGCCGCCAACTTCCGGCCACTCCAATCGATGCGTTTAATCATCTCACACATCTCTCTTACCGTTTTGAAGAATCGCACTCCCGATATGATATGCATTCGCACACGTGGTTGTGCGCTGTAAAGCGAGAGAGGGGCTGATTGATGCTTGAAAATCGGTAGACATTACGTGATGGCTTCAAAGTATAGAACGGGTTATCTATATAAATCCAATCTACTGGCTTTGATATCTTTAGATGTCCCATTTCCCCAAGTCCAACATTCCCCACCCTTTTCTCCTTCAATAACCACTCTACAACCGACCCATGGCATCGATGATATAAAAAAAAAACGAGGGATACATATTCGACACTCGGTGGTTTAGGGGTGGAGAAAGTTTTGCTATGTACATAGACAACCCCTCTTTCATCGACGAAGGAACTGCAAACCCACCACCACCCAACCCTGTCGCCTGCACCCGGTTGCCCGAAAATACCACGGTAAATCATGCCAACAACGAGGTACATCGTCACTCGTTGCTCATCATCTGCTCTCACCTGTTTTTTTTTGTTGCTTTTTGCTTTTTTGGGGGGAATTTCGAATTTCGACAAGACGGTGTGGAGAAAATCAAATACACAACCGCTAGTGAGGATAGTCCAGCCGTGGCGCGTTCGTAGTCGTTGCTTGAGATTATCAATATACGCGATGTGGGGTTTTTTTTCAATGGGGATATTGTAGATTGTTGAGGGATGGGGGTGGGGGTTTGTTTTGGAGAGGATTGAGGTAAGTAGGTGAACGGCCATTCTGGTTGGTTTTCTTCTTTTTTCTTCTTTTTTAGATATGACAAATATCGCCCAACGGACCTGCGACCCTCGCCACGAAGAGATGGATTCAGTGATGTAGTTTCCAGCATTTGTTTGGCAGAAGAGTTGGGATGGGGGTGGTGGTTGAATATGGTGGAAGTAGGAGGATGGGGGAGAGCATGGAGAGGTGAGAGATGGGTCCGGTATAGCATGAGGCACGATGTTACGTATGGCGTGTTTTTATAGATGTATACCAGGATGGGTTTGAGGGGGGGAAGAGAAAGCCAGTGGTAGGGGGTAATTAGGTCGTCATTGTTAAGGTTCTTTTCTTCAAGTGTGGATGTAAGCAGGGATGGTGGCGGCGGTGGGATGGTATGTTTGTGAATGGGGAAATGTTGAGGTTGATGGAGTGGCATGGTGGAGCGAAATGGTGGAATTAGAGCGCTGTGGAGTTATGTTCGTAGCTAGTTTCAGCAGAGATTCATGTCAGACACTCATGTCACTACTTGCTCTTCCTTCCATTTCTGAAGGACGGTGTTTGGGGTGGAAGTGGGAGGGGTTTACACGTGTAAAAGAAAGGGGTGTACCAGTAATGTCAACAGCACATAGATCTATGGCCTTAGTCGGCCCTTTTGATTCCTCAATCTTGACAACCACCGCCTACGGTACCCAATTTCGACTCGAAGATACTGCTCCACTTTGAAAACCATAACCCCCTATCTGCCCATCATCTCTGGCTCGCATTGAACGCCATATCCATCATGTTCTACGACCCCTCGGATTGTCGAAGGGAGTCTCGACATGCCACTGCATACACCTGTCGAACAACGGCTGCCACTCGAATTCGCAAATCTCGCATCCACACACACAGCCATCTGGTCCGTCATATTCGCGACTGCAATGAGTGCACATCCGCGCCATCCTCTGCCACCCCAACTCATGATTCACACACGTGCGCTTTTGCGTCATATCCCAAGGTCGGTGATCGATATGTTGGTAGACGTGGAATACGCAGAAGCGCGCGGACGGTTTGCGGTCTAAGAGACCGAAGCAGCGATTGAATTCAGCGCAGTCTCGCCAGATGTCCCACATAGTAGGGCAGAAAAATTCGCGGGGGCATGTGCGTTTGCAGAGTATGCAAATCAGGTTTCGCGGGAGTACTTCCATGCCGCTCTCAATTCGGGCGATGACGAGGGCTTGGGCGCACTTGTTGAGAGGTTGACGTGGGACAACGGCACGATAGTAGCGGTTTGTAGCTCGCAGGCACGCGGTGGAGACAGGATCGGCATATTTGGCGATCTCGAGTAAAAGCTCCACAGGGAGTAATGCAAAGCGAGAGGGGGTAGCTGGCACATGGGTTGTAGTCCCCTTTGGCTTGGCCTTAAAAAGGCGCTTTGGAATAAGTTTTTTCAGGATACTGAGCTTCCTGACCACTGAGCGTAACTTTGAGGGTCCCTTTGGCGGCATTTCCTCAGAAGGTTTCGGCATGACGGGGACTCTGGTGCAAGAACAACGAGAAGGACCTCGTTGATATTCTTGGACATCGGTGGTTGATTTAGCCTTGGATATTGATTTAGGCATGGTGGGTGATCGGGGTGATCGGGGTGATCGGGGTGATCGTGGTGATCGCCGGTTGGAGTTGTGCGAGCAAGAAGCGGCTTTGGTAGGGACAAATTATTGAAGCTGGCACTCCTCTGAATAGCGATCGTGCATCAAGTAAATAATCGTGCAAGGTCCTACATGGTGCAAAGCTCTTGGACGTTGAAGCAGAAACTGCTCAGACTAGATGTTTTGTAAAGGGGTTGGTTGGATATTCAGTCCAAAAAAGATTGATATAGAAACGCGCTAAAAGAGGGTGCAGTGAGTATGAATGAACACTCATCCAATGATATCACGACCTTAGATATCATAGAAAGGCTATTTCATCCTAATTGTCTCTGTGCAATATTTTCTATTACTCTGTATCTTAGATGGAAGGTACTGGGCAGCTTTAATGAGTCAGCTTCACGTAATACCGTTCTCATTCTATCAGAGAAATCTTTCGGCTCCATGTTTAGCCGACTGTCAGGTGAATACCTAGAAAGACTGGACGTCAAAGCTCAGGCACGCGAAGTGACGTAGCAGAATTTTTGAGCTTTATTTTGGCTTAGAGTATGCAAGCAGCACATGTGGCCTTGAATACGCTTGGTTTGTCAAGGAGCCTCCCTTGTCCTTTGGTTTTGCACATGGTTTCAATCTCGAAGCTCCGCTGGGAATGAATAATGAAAATGTATTGGCATCTTGTCAACAACAATAATATAAAGGGGTTATAAATGCTCGACGAAAAAGCATTTGGTGAAAGAGCCAAGAAAATCCATATTTTTATGGTTTGGCTTCTTTTCTCCTTGGTATAATAATTTCCAAGACTCTCGCATGGTCAACGTGTTGTAGTATCTTGTCCTTTGGTCCTTGAAGCACTGGTAAGGTAAGCGTCTCGTTAACAAGGTCACCATCTTTGGAAACAGATCATATACTTGCTCGATATTCATTGAGCGCTTTCTAACCAAGGATTGATGGGGGCGAATGCCACGGATTAGAAGATACTGAGGTAGGCCGGTGCGACGAAACATCGAAGTCGGTTGAAAACCAATAACCCATCATGTTTAGGTAGACTGTTACCCTCGGTCCTTGATAATTACGATGGATTGTGGATCGATTCTCTGCACCGCGTGTATTGAAAAAGTGCCACAGTGGGATCCCCATCCTTTTACGGATGTAGTGTTAAGTATAGCCTGGGTGTTAATGATATAACAGGAGAAGAACAACCACTGGTGCTTCATTGGAATTACCAGCGGAGATATCATTGTGCTTTTCCGGACTGTCTGCAACCATCTCACTCTTCTTAGAGGATGATTTCATGCTTGGGGAGTATGCGAGATGTCAACAGTCTAGCTATACCACTAGCACATACTTCTAGTTACAATCTTATCGATCATTGGAGAGCCGTAAGCAGTCCATATGCGATGGTTGAATCGATCCATTTTGCAGACATTCGAGGATCTCGAATTTGATGTCTTACGATAAAAATACTAAATTGCTGGGTGGTGAGACGAAGCAAGCATGCAGTATTATCATACAGTTGCTTCAACATGATGGCTGAGAGCAGCTATAAAGAATCTGAAAATGTCATGAGTGTGCAGTACGATAAAGAAGACACGATCATCTTAGAATCGAGTAGACGTTGTAGTCGCAACTCATACGAGTATTGCTCCGCTAAGAAAGCGGGTCCGCGGCTAACAAAGGCCGGCGTTACCTTGAGAGTGCTTGTATTCAGCCGGCAGTGCACCAAGCCATCAGGAGTATGGATCAGGCCTAATTACTACTAGTGTTCTAGAAGCGAGCTCTAGCGCTGGGCGTTGTAGCTAGCATGGTGCATCAGGGTCCGTGGGTCCCAGGGAGTTTGGTGCATTATCAAGTAAGGTAAGTGAATATATTTTACTTCTAGCAAAGGTAAGTCAAGCTCATACCTGACTTTCCTCTTATCAGCAAGAACAACAGATACACGCTACATAACCACACCTGTTCATTACAGTAGTGGTGGTAGCATCTTAATGTTCGTTCTCCCCCAATGATTTCATCCAGTAATCACTTTACAGTGCATCCAAGAACCGCTCTAGAGCCGATCCAGAATAATGCTGTTGTACAAGGACTTATCGAGGGAAATGAAAACTAGAATCAGTCCACGAAATATCGCGCTATAAGTATCTCAAGATTACCTTTCGAGATAAACTATAGTAGATATAATCATCACATCCTTATTATCGTAGACTTCTGCACTAGAAACACAATGGTCAACCGTCTTGAAGGCCGAGTGGCAGCCATCACTGGGGCAAGCTCTGGGCTTGGACGAGCAATTGCTCTAACCTATGCAAGAGAAGGTGCCGCGGTCGTCTGCGCGGATCTCCAGCCCAATGCTCGAACCGACACGAAAGGCGCCGAAGAGTCTCAAGTACCAACTCATCAATTGATTATCGATGACGGCGGAAAAGCAAGCTTTGTGGAGACTGACGTTCGCGACGAGATTCAAGTCGAAGCACTTGTTGGCTGTGTGATCAAGGATTTTGGACGTTTGGACATGTATGCTATTTGAGTTCTTTAGTAAGAATTCAGGCGGGGAGGTTTTAATGGCAGCACCGCAGTATGGTCAACAACGCGGGCATAGCAATTGACGTCGACGGACTCGCTGCAAGACCTGGTGGCAATCGTATCCACGAGACAGCGACCGAGACATTCGATCTTACAATGAACATCAATGTTCGCGGTGTCTTCCTTGGATGTAAATACGCCATCGCCCAGTTCCTCAAGCAGGATCCTCTGCCGGTTAACAGCAGAGGTGATTTCACTAGAGGTTGGATCGTCAACACGGCAAGTGCAGGTGGTCTGGTCGCTCTGGTTGGCGCTCCAAGTTATATTACTTCGAAGCATGCGGTGGTGGGGATGACGAAGCAGGTTGCGATTGATTATGCGAAAGATAAAATTCACTGCAACGCGCTTTGTCCTTCATGTGAGTTCATCATACCTGAATTCATCTACTGTATACTCCACTACTCAGGTCAGGGCTGAAACCTTGGTAGTTGTGGACACGGCGTTGATCGCGGCAATCACCAGGGACACTGAGAACACAGTAGCCGTGGGTACGAAACAAGTCCTGGTTGCAGGTCATCCTTGGGGAACTCTGGGTCAGCCAGAAGACGTTGCGAGAGCAGCTGTTTTTCTGGCGAGTGAAGATGCTCAATGGATTACCGGTACTTCACTGGTGATTGATGGTGGATACACAGCTCAGTAGTTGTACATCAGCCGTGCCTGATGCGTCAAGGTTTACAGAAGCGAGTCTGCCCTATATTTACGGATTGAGACATACGTGCCCATATTTGCATTCGACTAGCAGCTTTGATGATTGTGGTTTCAAATTCATACTCCATCTATCCTAGAGACAGCAAGAATGCGACGATACCAACCACATTAATCATCCATCATTGCGGTGATGACATTATCATCACGTGCAAAGACCGGATTTCTTAGCAACCAGGAGAATGTATCGAAAGTGCTGTATCTGTATCTTAAGTTCGCCCTGGGAAACAGCGACGCATTCTGGCACAGTTGAAGACACAGGTCTGACGTACAAACCTCCAATTCGGCAGTTGAAGTATACAGGTACTACCCATAGCTTGCCATCAACGTCGGCCAATCCGAGCGCTCGGCGATCGAGCCAACCCATCGAAACATACATGCGTTTGTCAAGTTCCGCCGCATAACACTCAACCCCGAACGAACGACTCCTGAACTTATATATCAAAGTTGCAGACCTCTATACCCTTTTACTTTATTCGCCTTCCAACATGCTTGATCCTCCCTGAACCAGTTATCATTACCTTTGCTGCTCCCCCCTTCACGAGCCTTCGCTTTCCGCTTCGCCTCTCAGCCCATCTTTATTTCCATCATGCGGCTTAAACATACCTCCATACCCTACTTCCGATCTTAGCAATCTGCCGTCTACAAGCATGGCCTTGTCCTGGCCGTGTAGGGTTCCCATCTTTTTTTAATCTTGCCCTTCTCTGCAATGAGTTATTGGAATTATCTAGCAATTACTGCAAGGTTGTCGTATTCATTTGTAGCGACTATGTGTTCTTTATAGATTTCGGATCGCTCTTTATCCTGTATACGATGCATTGATCTTCGCTCGCTTGTTCGGTTTGTCGATATCACTTGGAGAGCTGACGGCCAGATGGGACAAATCATATTCATAAATGGGAAGTTCATTGGCCTAGCGCTGGGGTTGGATCTCTGGTGACGAAGTTCAAGGTTGAGAGCATATGCGTGTCGGGAAACCTTTCTTGGCTAAGAGTAGCCAATTTGTTCTCAGTAATCACCTTTTTTTTCGAGACTGCTGTGCACTTCTACGATGTAAAAGTAGGTCTAATATATGAAGCATCATTCACAGATGAAGAAGCTATACCTAGTTCTGAGACTTTGAAATTCACACAGCAATGCGAGCCCTACTTGTAAAATATCTCTGCACATTAAACAAAATCTATTCTTCCAAACAATATGCACCCTTGAAAATAGGTTTCGCAAATGACCACAGCTTCTTCGAACTCAATTCCTGCCTTGCCAAAGGCGAATACAAGTTCAACAGCAGTGATGAGATCGCAACCTTGAAGTGTTCTTCATAGCCTTTCTCGTGATTCTCGTCGGTAGAATCGCGGTCAACATCAATCGCTACGGCAGATCGTATCGTGCAAACTGAAATAACTCGAAACGTCGAACGTCGAACGTTGAACGTCAGACGAGCGAAGTCGTAAACCTATCTTAAAATTCAAAACTCACCTTATAGATGTTAAATTGATGTTCATTGTAGTTAGTAATGTAAATTGTAGTACAATCTTTAGATCAATCTACACTGTGTAGAAGCATTGTTCTAGTATTGAGTGACACATTGAGTATAAGCGACAGCATGAAATGAGTGATGAGACATCGTGACTATGAACTACACAGTGAGTACGAACGACATGAAGCAGAATACACATATCAGTATGATTACAGCGTGAATATGAGTGACAAGCAGAAGAATACAAGAAGCAGAATATATGTATGAGCAACATCGAGACTAAGATGACACGATCTCATAGCTACAGACAACACAATGACTACGAGTGACACAGAGCAGAATACACATATCAGTGTGACTGCAGCGTGAGTATGAGCGACAAGCAGCAGAATACAAGAAGCAGAACACAAGAAGTAAAATACAAGAAGCAGAATACAAGAAGTAGAATACAAGAAGCAGAATATAAGAAGCAAAACATAAGAAGCAGAACATAAGAAGCAGAACATAAGAAGCAGAATACAAGAAACAGAATATAAGAAGCAGAATACAAGAAGCAGAATATAAAAAGCAAAATACAAAAAGCAAAATATATGTATGAGTGAGATTGACAACGAGATTCATCTGTTCATGATGTCGACTACGAATCTTTTGATTCTATTCTGTGTTCGAATAGAAGTCAGAAGAGTCAAGAGATCTCAATTCGACGCAATTCGAATGATGTTAGAATGTTGTGTAAGCGAAAAAGTTGATCGTGCAGAGTTTTCACCTACGCGACAACACTCTTTCTAACAGTCACAATCGATCTACGAAGAAGATTAATGACATGTCGATGTCAGTAAGAGATGAAAAGATATCTAGTGAAAAAGTCGACCTCAGTATGAGAGTCATGACTACAAGTGGTCGAAGGATTTGCGACTCGTCGATCGCATCGATATACTGAAACGTCTTCATCACATCGACAGTGTCATCGAGTAATTGATGAAAAGATATCAGATAGAATAGTTGATCTCAGTCTGAGAGTCGTGACTATAGTGCTTGAAGAAGTAGTGACTCGTCGATCACGCTGATATACTGAGAGAGCTTGAGCTCACCTTCTTTACTTGACATCAAGTCATATATCTGTCTACGTGAAAAATCGAGAGCTCAAGAGAACGATCAGAACGCATTCTCTTTCATCGATCAGAGTCAAACATCGAACGATTGTGACCGCACGTCTATACTAACAATTCATTCAACGTCTACGTGACACAAGTCAAATCAAGAGAAGGAAAGAGTTACTCAGTACAATCACACTCTATCTTCTCATCGTGTGTATCTCTCTTTCATCACATATTTCTCTGTGCAATGAATGACAATCATTGAGCAAGAGAACGCAGCTTTACGTACGTTACAATCACGAGCATCACAAGTGCAAAGAAAACATCTTTCGTCTTTGAATCGAGAATCGAATCGAAACATCATTGTATAGAATATCATCAATGAAGAGCAGAGCAAAGACAATGCGTCATAAATGAACAACACAGACACTCATTAAGAGTTTACTTGAGCATCACGCGCTGAATAGAAGCTATAGATTCATTACTTGATAACACAGTGTCAATCTTATTGTTTCGACTGCACGAAGCAGTCGTATAGACGACGAGTGATTTTCTTTCTCAGAGAATTTTGTTCACTCGATATAAATAGCATAGAGTTCTTCATGAGTTGAGTCTAAATCGATGTCACAAGAGTGTATGAATTACAATTACAATTATGTATGAGTGACATCATGATTAAAATGATGCAATTTTATGACTATAAACAACATGATGATTACAGACAACATGATGATTACAGACAACATGATGATTATAAACAACATGAAACAGAATACATTAATATGATTGATAAGCAGCAGAATACAAGAAGCAGAATACAAGAAGTAGAATACAAGAAGCAAAATACAAGAAGCAGAATACAAGAAGTAGAATACAAGAAGCAAAATACAAGAAGCAAAATACAAGAAGTATAAGAAGCAGAACACAAGAAGCAGAACACAAGAAGCAAAATATACATATAAATAATATCATGACTAAGATGATGTAATTTTATGACTATAAACAACACAGTGATTACAGACAACATGAAACAAAATACATTGATATGATTGCAGCGTAAGTATGATTGACAAGCAGCAGAATACAGAAAGCAGAATACATGTACAAGTGATATTATAATTACAGATGATGCAACACAGTGAGTACAAGCAACATAATGACTATTGATGACATAAAGCAGAATACATATGTTTGTAACTTGAAACAGTCGTAACTCATTGATTTGTTTATTATATGTTAAAAGCTTCCGTTCTTGCACAAATCTTGACTAATTCTTCTTACTCTGATCTTACTTCTGTTCAATTGCTTAAATCTCATTTACACTCTTTTGCTTAAATCTTGTTTATCATTAAATTCTTGATTGCATTATTGTCTAAATCTTCTTGCTTTGTTAACACTTATCACAATCTTCTTGTTCAAATCTTGCTTATATTTTGCTCAGCTCTTCTTGCTCAGATCTTGCTCATATTTATTTGCTTTATCAATACTTGTCAACTTAAGAATCTTCTTACTCAGATCTTACTCAAATATCTTGCTCAAATCTTGTTTAAATTTATATGCTTTGTTAATACTTATTGACTTGAGAATCTTTTTGCTCAAATCTTGCTCAGATCTTACTCAGATATCTTGCTCAGATCTTGTTTAAATTTATATGCTTTGTCAATACTTGTTGACTTGAAAATCTTCTTACTCAGATCTTACTTAAATCTCACTCAGATATCTTGCTCAGATCTTGCTCAAATTTATATGCTTTGTTAATACTTGTCAATTTAAGAATCTTCTTGCTCAGATTTTGCTCAGATCTTACTTAAATATTTAGCTCAAATCTGAGTAAGATGTTGATGATTTAATTTGTAAAAGTATCAAATCTGAGCGAGATCTGACTCAAATTCAAGCAAGATGTTGATGATTTGATTTACAAAAGTATTAAATCTGAGCAAGATTTAAGCAAAATATTTGAGTCAGATGTTGATGATTTGATCTGCTTAACTCATGTTATAAAAGACGTATCAATCATAAGATCTTTAATGACTTTCAGAGCTCACAGCTTTGCATGTTCTTGCTCTGTCAGAAAATGAACTTCACGATCAAGCATCTTTCGACGAAACTGATAAGTATGCTTAAGCTCATTATTGTTGAAACTGTGTCTAAATATTCAATCTAATCATGTCGTGAGTGAAATGTTTAATTCAATAGAGATAGCTATAACTAAGACTTTAAGAATACAGAAGAAAAAAGATACAAAAGATAAGAAAAACACACTTTATATAGTAGTTACTCAGATCGACGTTAGTCTCAAAGAAAATGTGTTGAAACACAAGAAAGATGTTGATTTGAAAGATGTTTGTGACACAAAGAAATGTGTTTATCATAGAAATCTGTTGATCACTTGTAACACAAAGAAGTGTGTTTATCTAAAAGATAATAGAAGCTGATTAAAAGATGTTAAAGAAGAAAAAAGATGTTGAGTCATATCTGAGTCAAACTTGAGTCAGATTTAGATCAGATCTCAACTAAATCATTAACTAGTTTTAATCAATTCTGATACATTTATAACATTACTTTTCTTTTTGAAAATTCATGTTTGCATGAATAGAACAAATGAAACACAAACTTTCACTGTTTTTCAATCTAGTGTGACTTGTCTGATGTAAGACAATGAGATCTCTTTACATGAAACTGCATAGTAGAAGATAATAAGATAGCATTCTATTAATGATAGAACTAATTGCTAAGAAACGAAAGCAAAAGCTTGCAGAGTTTTCATCTTCTGTCAAGTTGTTATCTTTATTTACTCGCTAGTTTCTTTGATCTAATTTCGCGAGCTAGTCTTGCAGACATGCATTGTTCATAGTCGATGAGATGCATTCTCACAACTGCATTCTTTCTTAAAGACTTGATCTTTGAATCTTCATAGCATCGTATTGTCTTCTTGTAGCTGATAACATAATCATGACTTCTTCAGCGTTCTAGCATCTGTGTAGAAGTATCATGAGTTGATCGTGCTAACAAATGTAAACAGAGTTAGTGCAAGATTGTTGATATCAACTTTTCAGCTTTGCTTTCTTTCTTTCTTTCTTTTCTTCTTGTCTCATTTCAACATATTCTTTCATGAATACTGTTCTTTTGAACTGATGAAGCATGAGATCTGCTATGCATATCTTGCATAGCTTGCAGCTCATGATATGAGTTTCTTTTGTTGCAGTGTTGTTGTGATGCAAGTCAGCTCATGAGCTAATGTGAATGACATAGCAGTATCAACATCATCATCATCATCATCATCATGATAAGTAGCAGCATTCGCGCTCACTGAGATCATGCTAACATGCTTGCGAAGTCTGCTCATTTTCTTGAAGTGTACGTTTTTCATCACGTCGTCATCACTGCAACGTCTGTCACGTCTGCTTCTTCTGCTTTCTTCGCGTTTTCTGCGTTGAAGACTGAACTCATGATTCTTGATATGCATATCTATTTCTGCGTGTTTTGATAATTGCTGATGCATGATAAATCGTAGTGATCAAATGATCTGATGCTGTCGCTGCGTTCATCATCTGAGCGCAGCAATGACTTACACATGTCGTGCTCTCATCGAGCGTGCTCGCAAATGTGAGCATTGCTTCGTGAGAAAGCATGATTGCATGATGAACTCAGTCTCGCATCATCTTCAGCTGTCGATGCATTATGCTGCGTGAGCAATGAATCATCGTCTCAATGCTTGCATCAAGACTCGTCTCACTCTTCATCTTTGACAATGAAAGAATGAGTGACTTTTCTTTCAATCATGTGAAATTGTATCTAACAATTGAATAGAAGTTTTCATCTTTCTCGTTTTTGTCACTTCTTGTTATCATCATGTTGCTTTGTCTTCGTCTTGTAAGTGTTGACTGAAGTAAGCAGTGCGTAACGAGATTCACTGATGAATAAATAGCTTTTCTCTTCACTTCAACGTTCTCGTTTGCGATCATTGATTGCTTCTTTTCTTCGTTTTTTCACAACGTTCATCGTCTTCTTTTTTAGAAGACATATATTGTATAAGATTTTATAATTGTAGTTTAGTATCAATTTCTTAAACTTGCGTCTTTGCGCTTTTGATACTCTTTCAATCATGATTCTTACATGATTTGTCTCTCTTTTTTCTCTTTGACTTCTTTGCAATCGACTGATGTACTTGTCTTTCTATCTCGTAGTTCTCAATGATCTTCTTTGCATTGCTAAGATTTTTCATTGATTCTCAGAAGTTTTCGTAGAAAGACAAATCAGCTCATTGAACTAAATACTCAATCTTTTCTTTCTTGATTCACTGATCAAGTATCTTCTCTATCTTTCATTTCTCTTTTTCTTTTATAAGAATAATCTGCAACTTTGAATTCTCATCACGCAAGTGTCAGAATTTCAATAAAAAGACATGAAAGATTGAGTGAATTGCATCATATCTTTCAGATAGTTCAAGCTTATACGCTTGCATGTTGATCTTCTTCAATATTCTGAATGATCTCAATTGTCTGTGATCAATCTTCTTCTTTGAATGAAGCGTACAAATGTTTATACTTTGTAGAAGCACTTTGTCTCTTATCTGAAAACTTGCAACTTTATGATGAGCATTATAATACTTTGCTTGCTGCTCTGCTACTTACTTTCATAGTCTCATTAAATGTTCTTTGATACTTTGTAGTCATTTTGCTCACTTCATAGTCAAGAATGTTTTTTTCTTTAAAGCTTTGTTCTCAGATGTTTCTGCAAAGCTTGCAATGTATCTTTTTAGAAACTCATGTGAAGTTTTTTTGATATTAGCGTGTACGTTGTTGTTATATGCAAACATCGTCATTGACAAAAGTTCTGATCAGTTATTCATCTTGTAATTGAAATACACTTGCAGATAGTGCTCAAGCATCTGATTCTGTCTTTCTGTTTGATCATCAATTTGCGAATGAAACACAATGCTTAGCTTTCGCTTCGCTTTGAGATGTCAACATAGAATGATTCAGAAATGATTGATAAACAGTGAGTCTCAATTCAATATAATGCTTCGCATCATTTCATGCTGAGATACAAATTCTCGTCATAGCAGATTTGCAAGCTTCTTGACGTTCAGATCTTTGATCGTCGAAATATAAATTGCGTGCTTGATTAACTTATTTATCATTATCAATATAACATCACTTGTTTTTTCAATGTATGAATTCTTCGCAGAGAGCATGTCTGTTATGAAATTTATGATCATCATGTGAAATGAATTCACACTCTCTGACAATATAAACGTCAGCTCTTCATAGAGTTTATGATGATGCACTTGCACTCGCTGACAATATGAACAGATGCAAACATATTTCGTCATCTCTTTAAGCATTTTTGATCAGTAATATTTTCTTCTTATTGCAGTCTTAATACGAGCGCATGCAAAATGATCTGCTTCAAAATCATCATGATTCATATGCAGAATCTCATTTCTTGTAACAGAGTCATTGAATATATAGACTGCAAGATCACGACATAGCAGTTCATTATTTCTCATACTTCATTTCAAAAACTCATTCTTTCTAGATGTGAATCATTGACATCACTTCTCATTTGCAACAAAGATGTCTCTTTGTTGTAACTTCAGTAATCATGCAGTCATTGATTCACTCATTTTCAAATAGAATTTCTTCAACTTCATAATTTGATGAATCAGAAGTTGAAACAACGCAGTGTCTAGAATTCTGCAAGATCTGATGAGTACTTTCTCATTTAATCACATAACTTGAGTATCTGCAATGACTATGTCATTCAGTTGCATCATCAATGCTGCAAGTTTGATTGCTGTCAAAACTTCTTTATTCTTTAGCAGTTCAGATTGACATTTCTGATTGCAAAGTTTGTTTTGCAAAGTAGATAGAAAATAATCATTATTCTTCTTGCTATCATTTAATTTCATGATGTTGAACCTTCTTGACAACGCATTCGCAAAGTTTAATTTGTCTTTGCGATATTCTATATAAAAGTCAAACGCAGCTAATTTTTCAGCTCAGCGCATCTGTCGTGCGTTGAGCTTCTTCATCATCATAAAGTAACGAAGATTATTGTGATCTGTTATCACACATATGAGTCGCTTGCTATTCTGAAGATAGTGTCATCAATTCTTAAAATCAAGAACTATAACATACAGTTCTTTGTCATGCATGTCTCATTGTACTTCAACTTCTTTGAACTTATAACTATAATACACAATGAAATGTCATTGATCAATCTTGCTTTTCTGACTAAGCACATCTTCAACTTTGCAATTTGATACATCAATCTTCATGCAAAGATTTGCATCTTAATCGTAGTGTTTCAAAATGAAAGCATTGACAAAGACTGCTTTCAATCTTTCAAAAGCTTTTCTTGCTTTTGATGTCATTGCAAAGAGTAAACACATCGCTTTCTTCTTCACACTCTTGATTAAATTTGTTAAGAGCATGATGATTTGAGAGAATTCTCTTATAAATTGTCAATAAAACTTCGTAAATCTCAAGAATATGAGAATGTTCTTTACAGACTTGAGCTCAAATCAGCTAGTGATTGCATTGATACAAAACTATTTCATCTAAATATTTCTTCATTTTATCATGAATCTCAGAAAGATAACTTTGCTACAATTAAAAGTGCATTTTGACAGCTTGACATACAGTCAATATTTCAGTAGTGTGCAAAGAATCTTACACACATGCTTTCAATGCTGCTCTTTCGTCTCAAAGTATACTAAGACATTATTCAGATATATCACGCAGCAAATATTCATGAATGACTTAAGCGTGTAATTTACATAAAACTGAAAGATTGCAGAAGCATTTGTCAGTTCAAAGAGCATCATCTGATACTTAAACTAATCATAGCATGTATGAAAAGTCGTTTTTCATTCATCGCTCTTGCGAATTCAAATACAATGATAAACGTTGCAAATATCAATTTTGATAAAGTGTTTTACATGAGCAAAGCGATTCAATGTTTCAGACAGTAGAAACAATGAGTAATTGTTCTTTACTGTTATTTCATTGAGATCACGATAGTTTACGCATAAACAAAGACTTTCGTTCAACTTCTTTACAAACAACACAGATGCTTCTGCAGAACTACTTGATGAATGAATTCATTTCTTCTTTAGCGCGCTATTTAGATAGTCTCGTATTGCAACGAACTTATTTCATGTCATCTTATAAATAGACTCGATGCAAAACATTTTGCTTTTCATCAGATCAATGAAATGTTTCATCTGATCATGTGTATTCAGACTATCAGAAAGAATTTCAGAAAATACTTTCTTGAAATCTTGAATAGCAGAGAGTATCTTTAATTCTTTCGCTTGAAGCACATTGCATCTTGCAGTCTGATGATCTGCGTTCTGCAATAAGTCATCTGTAGATAGCAGCTGATAAAGCAAAGCTACATAAGTTTCTTCTCTTCTTTTAGCTGCAAGCATTGTTAACTCAACAAATTTCAATGTCTTGCACAGATTAACTTGTATTTGCTTTGCATGCTAAGCGCTGTTTTCTTAATACAATCAGCGACGCTTGCGTCAGTGAATATTCAAATCAATCTCATCTAATCATGAATAGTCAAGAATCATATCATATTCTTGCATGTTCACAGCATGAAACTCAATGTTTCAGCTCTTGTGAACTTTCTTGTGATCAATCAACTCAATATTGATCTGATGCATATTATAGCAGAGAATGCAACGATCATTGATCGTCTGAATCTGTTTCAGAGTTGTATGATTCTTTAATAACTCATGCTTTTTTACTCATGATTGCAATATAAAATTTCACTCGATTTCAGAGTTAATAAGACAGTGAGCTTCGCGTCTTCTTTTAAAAGCATTTGTCAATACTGATATCATCAATGCATGTGACAATTGTCTTTTCATAATTATATTTAATAACTTGATGATGAACATCAGACTTTCTCTTTTTTCATTTCTTTGCTCTGATTGCAAGTTTCTTGTCTGAATGCGTAGTTGAAACACATTGAATTATCAATCTTGTGTTTCATCTTCTTGCATGATCAGCATGTAAGATTGAATGAAGCAACATCTTGCTTGAACTCATTGAACTTAAGTGTCACATCATTTTTAAACTGCGTGCTTGAAGCAAAGAACTTAAAATTCTTCATTGCAGCAACAGACTTCATCTTTTCATGTGAGAATCGAGAACTCTTCTGAGATGTTACACTTTCACTTTGCTGCAAATGTAGCTTCGACAATGCATCAATATCTTGCAAATGCAAGTCAATGTTTATAAAATGCTTTAGCAGATTGATATAATTGATAAAGAGATCAGCGATGAAACTCATCTGTATGCAATGCTGACTACGAATCTACTGTCTAGCTACAGTAGAGTCTAAAGATTATCAAAAGTTTGAATGACATCGAAACGCTGTATGATGATGAAGCGCTGTGTGTTGATCGCATGCAGAGTTTTCACGATCGCGCAGACTTTGATAATCTCAATGCGCATGCTACAAGCAATCTGCACGCAGATGAGAAAGTCAAATAGAACGCAGAACTATGAGGGAAATCGCTTATGAAAATCATTCGATTCAGTATCTCGTCGTTGCAACGACGAAAACTGAGACAGAACACTCTTGCGTTTGATCTGTTGAGAGTGATTAGCAGAAAGAACTCAAATCACGAACATTCTTTAGATCTACATGCTAACTACGTATAGATCTTGTTAAGACTGCATGTCTGTTACTACAACATGAGCAACTCACGAGACTCGTTAAGTTTGACACAAGCAAACTCGAGAGTCTCGTTAATATCGTTTAACAGACGTTCAGACACAGACATTCTATACGTGAGTGATACGCTGACGAGAAGACTTTGTTAAGAGAAGAGAGACACAAGCGAGTTAGTAAAGAATGATCGAACTACGCTGTCTGATTAGAAGTGTAGCATATGAACATCTCTGCAAGACACGATTGATCTGCACGAGAAAGATCTCTACAGATAACGCGAAACAGGTGAGTTGCACGTCTTACAAGCGAAGCGAGCGTCTGCGAGACGTGATATACAATGACGACGACTGTCGATCTTGAGAATCTCACTTCTTCACTGAGCTCTGACTCTCGAATGCCTTGATGATAAAGTCAACCTCTAGTCGAAGACATCGTCTGTATAGCTCGAGAGAACAGTAGCGTATGTCGATGTGGTTAGAGAAGAAATCGACTGTGATACGTCTGCAACTCATGCTTAAGAAGTAAACTGCCGAAATCTGAGCAGTGAGAGATCTCGTTCATCTTGAACTGTGAATCTGTCGCGAGAAAACTCTCTGAGTAACCTCTCGAGCCTAAGGGGAAAATCAGCATAGAGATCGTGCTCTATGTATGTTGCATGCAACGTATACAACATATTTTCGATAGACAAACCTGAAAAAGACTCAGACGTGAGCAAAAGAAATCGCAAGTTCGACATGCGTAGCACGTCGAACCTTCGCAATGCTGACACATGAAGTACGCACTACAATAAACATGAGCAATCAAGAAAAGATCATTGAAAGACTGATAAAAGATAACGCAAGACTTCATGAAGATCTGAAAGTTCTAAGAATAGTCTGATTCAAGAAGGTAGCAGATAGCGAAAAGACTCATTCGTCGCTCATTGTAGAGATCGCGATCGAAGCGATGATGAATCAACTAATGAACGTGAGCATGCTGAACTCATACCAAGAATGTGCATGCGAGCTATTTGAAAAGAACTGTTGCATCACACAGTGCTTCAGATGTCACGAATTTGATCACATGATTAAGATCTGCAGAAAGAATCAGCGCTGCGAAAAATGCGCAGACAAGCATCACATAGAGAAGTGCGTGATGCCTTCGAATAAAAGACGTTGCGTCAACTGCAACGAAAATCACGAACTCTGAAGACGCATCTGTCTCAAGTGACAACAGCAGATGAAACAAGCGTTCAAAATCTATAGAAACAGATCATTCAGATATTCTGAGACGTCTAAATACAATTGCACATTCTTCTCGCTGTTTCTGAACTCTTTAGATTCAACGAACTCTTCAGATTCAACGAATTCTTTCGATTCAATGAATCTCTTGAGCTCAGCAACAGTCATGCTGAAAACACGCAGTTGAATCACTGATGAATCAGCTTAGCAGGTAGTAAAGATCAAGAAGAGACGAGTCGATCTTTTCTCTTGCGTGAATAGTGACTCAGACGAGACAACATCTGAGCAGATTCAGGAACGTTCAACCAGAAAGTGAGAAAGATCGTCGATGATCGAAAGCATACAAAGAGTCTTCTCATCGCAGAGTCAACAACAGCTACGAATAACTCTATGATGAAACAGTTTTTTCTACGAATTTTACAGTACAACATCAGAAAATCATTAAGAATTCAAGAATCATTTCTAATTGACAGAGAAGTTCGCGAATTCAACATAGTAGCTATACAGAAGCAAGATCGCAACAACAATGATTCACAGTCATTTAGCTCAGCACACAACTTCTTTCACCTAGTGAAAAACTCGTCATCTCAATCAAGAACATGCATATACGTTAACAAACGTCTAAGATTCAATCAATGAATAGTAGAAACAGTTGAGTCAGACATTTGCTCAATCAGAATATTAACTCGCAACACAGACAACAAAACGCAGACGCTAAGACTTCTAAACGTTTACAACTCATGCTCACTGTCTACTACATTCACAGAGAAACCTTCAATCATTTCTCATTTGAACGAACTACTCAAGAATGACTGCAAACAACTGATCGTAGAAGATTTCAATCTACATCATTCTCACTGAAGGGAACGAAGATGCTTCACTCGTCATACGACGACTGATACTCTACTAAACGTCATTACAAACGCAAGGCTGAAATTATTACTGAAATCAGACACTATTACTCGCGAAGCTCACAATCAATTTACGACGATTGATCTAGTCTTTAGCAGCGAGAAAATACAGTTCATGACACGCAAGTGCAAGGTACGAATCAATCTGCATCAGAGGTCGAATCATCTTTCAATCGTCACAGAGCTATGTCTATAAACAATCTCAGTGCAACTCTCAACTTGATGACTTTGAAAGAAAATGAATACAGAAGCATTGAGTGCTTATCTGCAAATACATCTACCTTTGAAACGCTCTCTAGACAACAAGACTATGATGAATGTCAGAGTGTGTAAGATTATCAGAGTGTTACAGAAGATCATCGAGAAATCTACTTTCTTGACAAAGTCATCAAATTGAGCAAGAGACTTTTGAAATCAAAGCTGCTTCGAAGTAGTAATGAAATCAAGATGATTGCAAATCATATGAAAAACGCAAGACACATTAGAAGCGTGAAATGAATATCTGAAGCACAACGATCATAAAAACAAGATCATTCGACAAACGAAACGCGCACACTTCAGAACACAAATGCATGAGCTGAGCAAAGCACTCAAATCGATATGATGCTTTGCAAAATGAGCTAGAATCGAAAGTCAGCTATCTAAAAAGCTTTCTCAGTTTTCGTCACTGAAGTGAAGCAACATTGATCATATGACAACGACGTTCAAGGAAAAAATCGAGATACTGCGGGAAAAGTTCTTTTTCTCACCTTCTCAAGCGAATGTCAGCGACATCGCAGAATCATTCATATCTCTGACAGTCTCATTCAATTCACGCATCACAGAAGATGAAGTGAAGCAGACAATCAGACGAGTAAAAGCAGACAAAGCGTCGAGCGCTTCAGATATTTCAAACAGAGCACTTCAAGCGAGTCTCGCAGAACTGATCTCAGTACTGACGAGTTTATTCAACGCATGCGTAACACACAAGTATCATTCGAAGCAGTTCAAAAAGACTCAGACAATAGTACTACGCAAATCGAAGAAAAGCGACTATATCGATTCAAAGACGTATCGACTCATTGCTTTGCTCAATATCATGAGCAAAGCGCTGAAGTTGATCATGATCAAAAGACTGAGTGACATAGTTGAGACTCATCACATGCTATCAAATGCTCAAATGAGAGCGAGATGCAAGCGATTCGTGATCTCGACGTTAGATCTACTAATAGATCAAGTTCACACAGTGTGAGACTGTGAAACCAAATATGTGATCTTCATGCTAAGCTTAGACGTCGTCGAAGCGTTCAATCAAGTCTCACACGTCAGACTTCTGCATACGCTGAAAATGAAAAGAACGTTGAGCTACATAATTGAATGAACATGCAGCTTTCTAAAGAATCGAGAGACGTCGTTAACATTCGATGAACAAACGAGCGACATGCGCGAGGTAAACGCAGGCATATCGCAGAGATTTCTCATTTCATCGATTCTCTTTCTATTCTTCAACGCAAGTTTAATCGAAAAATGCGAAGCACTGAGAATTAAAATCGAAGTGCTTGACTTCGTAAATGATATTAACATTCTAGTCTACGACAGATTCACTGAAGAAATTTGCAGAACACTGAGCAAAGCACACAACGTCTGCGCGAAATGAGCTTGCACTCATGACGCAACGTTCGCATCAGAAAAGTATGAGCTCACGCATTTCACTAGAAAATCGAAGAGATTCGACATGACAACTAGCATACAAATAGAAAGCTCAGTTATCAAATCGAAATCAGATGTACGAGTTCTAGAGATGCAACTGAACATGAAACTGTAATGAGACGCGCATCTTCGACAAATAAAGACGAATCACGTTACAAGAATGCTGACACTTAGTCGTCTTGAAGTCTTCACATGAAAAGCTATCTTCACAAAAGCGAGGCAAGTATACTCAGCAGTAGTGAGGTCAGAAATCACATTCGAAGCGTCAGTCTGACATCAGCGTGACAAGAAAGATGAACTGTCGAGCAAAGAACGCAGATTAGAAACACTTCAGAATCAGACTCTGCGTCACGTAGCAGAAGCATTCAAAAGAGTAAACATTGAAACTCTAGAGGCAGAAACATACATGAGTTCGCTACATGTTCATCTGAACATGCTACAGAACAAGATCACACTACACAGTTGAGTTGATGATCGAACGCAAGAGATCAGACAAGCATGCAAACTAATACGCGTTCGTTTAACGAGAGTTAATCGCGTCATTTCTCGCTCACTCGTCATCAAGAAAATAGTACTTCTGAATGTCTTCATTCAAGAAGGTGCGAAGATACAGTCGAGATGCAAATGATGCACTCTCTTCTTCACAATGATTTCAACAAGCGATAGCATCGCAATAACGCAGTATCACAAAGATCAATGAAATCAACGATGGGAAAAGTACAGAGAACGCGTCGCAGACGTCAACGCAATCTCAGCACAAAGGTCACACCTGAGCAATAAGACGATAAAGATGCGTGATGATCTTCAGAAAGCAGAAAGCACTCTCGCAATGCACATCAGAATTGAACGCATAGATCTGAACGCTTATCTGCACTCTAAAAACGTTTCAGGCATGAATAGCTCGCGATGCAACTGCGAATGAAGTCATCAGACGACGAAGCATGTACTCATGCACTGCTTGAACTGATCGCATCTGCGATCAAGAATGCTACAAGATGCTGACTTCTTGAACTATCAAATAATCATCATCATCACGAAGAATCTCAGAGCAGTAGCGAAGATGATGATGAAAACGAAGCTCTTGAAGCAATTTAGAGTGACTAGAACACTCATTCTTTAACGTGCAATCAACGCGAACAAATTTGATACATAGTCTCAAAACTCACTGTTTCAACTGCGTGAAGCAGTCGTGTAGACTGCGAGTGATTTTCTACTTCAGAGAATTTTGTTCACTCGATACAGATAGCATAGAGTCTTTCATGAGTCGATTTAATCGATGTCACAAGAATGTATGAATTTATTATTATTATTATTGATAAAGATGTATGAAATGCAAAGAAACTCATTCATGATGATTTTGTTAATCTTCATTCGCAAGTACATCATGCAAGTCTTGTTGAATATATGATAGTTCAGATTTGCGTACAGTTTGATAAGATATTACTTGAAATTCACGATGCTTTGATCAACTTGTTGCTTTGCAGTCTTGAGTCATCATTTTATTTGAAAGTTGCAAATTTCAGAATTGCTAAGTTCAGCATGCAAGTATTCAATGTAGTACTTTCAGTTGAATATTTCATCATGATTGCACATGCTCATCACATGATCTCATCACTGATTGCAAGACTTCTCTGACAAGTATGATGCAAATCATCGCAGCTTCTTCTCTTTCGTGATGAAATCAGATAACGTCGCGACTATGAAGTCTTTGCAGTCTTGCAGTCAGAACATCAAGAAGTTGTAGTTCATGATGCTTTGCTCTCTAGACTCGCGAGATTGATTAGCACACTTGCGTGCATCGCTTCAATAGTGATCATCAATATGTTGTCATCAATGATCAGAGATTGATCAAGTTTCTTGCTCAAGTTTCAATACATAAAGTTGCAAGACAAGCAGTACATTCTGCATCTTCAGATTCTTTAACTGTTTGCATACTTCGCTTGCTGATTGTCAAAAGATAGAATTTGTCTATTCATTAAATTCTTGCAACTCAAACTTCTCATTTGCATGTTTGAATGCGTGATTCTCAAATCTGTTCTGATGAGATGATGAATTCTCAGTGTGAAAGAAGTTATTACTTCTTTCAACTGTGCAACTTCTGATGAGTCACTGCGCATTTGACATCTTTTACTGAGCAGCTTTGTGTGAACGAAGCAATTAAAACTGTAAGACAACGAGATCTTTTTACGTGAAACTGCGTAGTAAAAGATAATAAGATAGTATTTTATTGATGATAGAATTAATTGCTAAGAAACAAAAGTGAAAGCTTGCAGAGTTTTCATCTTCTGTCAAGTCATTATCTTTATTCACTTGCTAATCTCTTCAATCTAATCTTGCGAGCTAGTCTTGCAGACATGCATTATTCATAGTCAATGAGATGCATTCTCACATCTGAATAAAGTTTATGAAATTCAACTAGAACTTCTTTCAAGCTCTTGAATTCTTCTTTATCAACATAGTATCATTCGTTGTTTTAATCTAGTTCTGTTCATTTAATCTTGTATTGTATTCAATCTTAATAACGTTTAAAGTTCAAAATGTCATTTATCTCTTAATGATAATCATTTTCAATTGTCAATGATTTAAAAGATTTTGAATGTTGTTCTGATAATAAATCTTGAGAATAAAAATGTAATAGCTTCAAACTGAACATTGAATGCAGCTGCTTCATGCTTATCAATAGACGAAGATGATAGAAAATTCTTACTTTGACAGTGATTTGATAAAGTTTTAACTGTTTATTTTTCAAATCTTTACATGATTTAGTTGTTTTTATGTTTCTAGAGAATAATCAAACTCAGTCATCTACTTCATAAATGATGTCTCATTTATGTTTATTGATTTAAGCTTCAATGATTTGCTTCATTTTTTTCAATTACTGATGATCAAAAATAAGAAATTCTTTCATTTGAATTGCAATATCATCTGCTTTTTTAGCTTCAAGATGTTCACAAGTTGTTTCATAGTCAGTTGTATCTGAATCAAAACTCATTCAAGAATGAAAACTTTTATTGAAGTAAAACGAAGTCATTGAGATGATTGAGAAAATATTGAAATTCTCGCTGAATTTCATCATGAAAAGTCATTTCACTCAGTCATTCTGCATGTAGTTACAGTAGATTCTTAATTCGCGTTCAACATCTTGATTAACTCATTTCAATTGATCATTGATCTCAGAATGATAAACTGTTGATAAACTAGCTGTAATTCTTAATTGCTTACAAAGACTTTGTCACATTGTTGATATGAATTGAGAGTCTCTGTTTGAAACAATAGAACTAGATAGATCATGAAATCAATAGACGTTTCATAGCATGATTCAAATCGTTTCTTCGACTGAGATGCTCTCGTTTTCTCAATGATAGAAAACATAGTGACGTTTCTTGATGAAACAACATATGATTGTGCAAATGACGTTATAATTTTCTGATAGAAATAGCTCAGTAATGAAGTTCATAGCTATATCTTTTCAGCGTTTCTGTGAAATCGAAAGAGAATGAAGAAGTTCATTGATACTATCTTTAAATATCTTACTTTGTTGATAAACATGACAGTTTCAAATGTAACGTTTAATCGTTGCTTGATGATCTGATCAATAGTAAAAACTGTTGAAATCGTGTCTAGATCATTCAATCAAAGAAACTCAAGGCTGATATGTATGTATTGCTCTTTAGAGATAGCTATAACAAGACATTAAGAATACAGAAGAGAAAGAGTGCGAGCTCTTCTATAAATAATGGCTTGAGACTGCGCTAGACTCGATACAGATGTGATGTAATATGTCAGATGTGTTTGTCTAAAAGAATGATGAAAGAGATGAATGAAGAAAGTGCTGAACAACTGTTTGCATGAATAGAAAAGAAATAAGAGCAAAAAATTCATCGTGTTTTCAATTTAGTGCGACTTATTCAAGTATAGCTTGTGAAATTCGTTCAGAACTTTCTTCGAGTCATCGAATTTTCCTTTATCGACATAGTATCATTCGTCATCACGATCTACCTCGATTCATTTGACCTTGTATTGTAGTCTTTCTCTATATCGCCTGAAGTTCAATATATCGTCTACTTCTCAATGCTCTTCATTCTCTTCAATGATCAATGATTTAGAAAACTCAGAGTGTTGTCTCGATAGAGAGTCGTTTGATGAAGGTCGTAGACACTTCGAGCTGAACATTGAATGTATATGCTTCATGCTTCTAGATAGCTGAAGGCGATAGAAGGTCTCAACTTTGACTGTGATTGAATAGAAATCGAGCTGCTTGTCTTTCAAATTCTTGCATGATCTAGTGATTTTGATGTTTTCGAAGGTTAATCAAACTTGATCATCTACTTCATAGATGACGTCTCGTCTATGCTTGTTCATCTGAGCTTCAGTGATCTGCTTGATCTTTTTCAATTGTTGACGATCGAAGATAAGAAGCTCGCTCATTCAAGTGACAATGTCATCGATCTTTCTAGCTTCAATACGTTGACGAGTCATTTTGTAATCAGTCGTATCTGAATTGAAACTCATTCAAGGGTGAAAGTCTTTATTGAAGTAGAAAGAGATCATCAAGATAGTCGAGAATGTATTGAAATTGTCACTGAATTTCATCATTGAAAGTCATTTAGCTCAGTCATTCTGCATGTAATTGCAGTAGATTCGAAGTTCGCGTTCAACATCTTGATTAGCTTGTTTCGACTGATCATCGATCTCTGAATGATAGACTGTTGATAGATTGACTTTGATCTTCAGTCGTTTGCAAAGACTTTGTCACATGATCGATATGAACTGAAAGTCTCTATTCGAAACGATAAAACTGAGTAGATCATGAAGTCGATAAACGTTTTATAGCATGATTCATACTGTTTCTTCGATTGAGATGTCATCGTCTTCTCAATGACAGGAAACATAGTGACGTTCTTTGAAGAGACGACATATGATCATGCAAATGACGTTATAGTTTTTCGATAGAGATAGCTCAGTGATGAAGTTCATAGCTATATCTTGCCAACGCTGCTGAGAGATTGATAGAGGCTGAAGCAAATCATTTGTACCATCTTGAGATGCTTTGCTTCGCTGACAGGCATGACAGTTTCGAATGTATTGTCGAATAGTTACTCGATGATCTGATCAATAGTAGAAGCGTTGAACTAGATCAATCGTTCGTCTAATGTCAGAGTGCGAGATTGATGATTGATCATGAATATTTCGAAGCAATTTCATATGCATTTGTTTCAACACTCATAGTAGACTCTTTTTGAATAGAACGTTGTCAATGATTTGACAGTTCTTTAGCTTCGTGTCATGAAGCTTCAGTTCGCCTTTGTTCATAGCTTGTCGATACTCATTGCATAGTTCATTCTTCTGATTGACTAGACGTACGCGTTGATAAAGATTAACCTCGTATTCAGGTTCGATTTCGAACTCAATCAATAAAACGTCTATTCGATTCGAGGTCAGTATAGTCTGAAAACGATCATCTATGTCTTTAGCTGATTCAGAACTATCGATCATCGACATTCTAGTTAAAGCATCGACTTTGATGTTTGTTTTGCCTGATCGAAAGATAATCTGAAAGTTAAACTTTGATAGAATATTCAGGTAGTTCGCTTGTCGTTGAGTCAGCTGTTTGTTTTTCATAAAGATCTTCAAAGTCTGATGATCAGTAAACATCTGAATAGATAGCTCAGTACTCTTTAGTTCAAGTCGTCAGTGTTCGAAACATCAAATGATAGTTAGCAATTTCTTGTCATAGATGTGATAATTGCATTCAGCTGAAACCATGCTCTTGCTATAGAAGACTATCAAGTGAAGCACACTCTCGTCATCATACTGAGATAGTATGTCGTCTTTTACATAGTTGAATGCATCGATTTTCAAAATAGCTTGACGTTTGACATTGAAATGACGTAGAACTGAGATCGAGCTGATCTGCTTCTTTAGATTGTCAAAGACTTCGACGCAGACTTCGTTTCAAACAAAAGAAGTGTCTTTTTGAATCAGCTGAGTGAACGACTTGACTAGTTTTGAAAAGTTCTTGATGAAGTGTTGATAGAAATTGACGAAGTCGACGAAGTCTTGTATCTCTTTTAGGTTAGTAGATGTAGCTCAATTGACTATAGCTTTCACTTTGGTAGAATTCATGCAAAGATCTTGTTCTGATACTATGATCTCTAAGAAGATTGTTTCTTCTACGTTGAATTCGCACTTTCGAATATCTATCTGCAGATCAGCGTCTCGTAGACGATCTAGTATCATCTTGACATGTTGTTTATGCTTCTTTTGAGTCTTGCTGTATATGAGAATGTCGTTTAAATAAGCTTGACAGAAGTCATTTAGAAAGTTTCATAGAACATCGTTCATATATTGCTGAAACGAGATCGAATCGTTTGTTAATTCGAATGGTAGAATCTTTGATTTGTACGCTTTCAGAGCGATAATGAAGGTCATATAGTTCTCACTATCGAAGTGCATACGAAGTTTGTTGAAAGCGAAAATTATATTCAGTCGAGTCAGATGCTTGCAGTCAACGATTTTGTCAATCATCTCATTTATGAGCGATAGAGAGTAGCGATTTCTTTTGATAATGACATTGAGCTTTCGATAGTCGACGCAGAAGCGAAGATCATCATTGATCTTCAGAGTGAATAAAACGAGTGAGAAATATGAGATCTTGCTAGAAGTAATAAAACTCTTTGACAGATTTTCATTCAGATATTCTTTGATCTTCTGAAGCTTGTAGAGTGACATTTGATAAGCTCGACATCTAGAAGAAGTGACATCGTTAGTGAGCTTTATCTTATGATCATATGAACGATGAGGTGATAGCTTATCGACTTGAGCTCGATCAAACACGTCGATGAAATTCTGATATTTCGAAGATAGCTTGATCTTGATGTCTTCTAGATTTTGAGCTGATGCATCGATGAAAGCGACGTCTAGAACGTTCAGTTCGCATTGAATGTTG